>Ga0187779_10000151_pt1 | contig 52339 bp, 50 predicted proteins | sample 1015_Q2_SP10_10__FD_132435 | JGI IMG/M metagenome (GOLD analysis project Ga0187779, IMG submission 132435) | Tropical peat soil microbial communities from peatlands in Department of Meta, Colombia - 1015_Q2_SP10_10_MG | ecosystem: Environmental > Terrestrial > Soil > Wetlands > Peat | place...
CTAAAGCCAGATCTCGTGAGCAGGGGACGGAAAGCGGCAGGTCTTTAAATTTGATGACGGCCGAGTTGCTGCATGCGACCGCGTGAAGCACTCGCAGGCAGCTCAGGCTTTTCGGCTTTTTGTCTTTTGGATAGCTATGCCGCGAATTCAGTGGAGGAACCGTGATGAGAAACCGTGCTGGACGACTGTTTCTGATCTGCGCCTTATCGCTTGGTCAGCTGCTCCCACCTGCAAGCGCAAGAGTCGGCCGCTCGCCAGGAAGCGCGGAAACACAAGCATGTCGTGCGGGTCGTCTACCGGGTGCCCGCGGACCGGCCCTTTCGAAGCAAATACAGCCGGCGCATCAAAGCGGCCATATCCAACCTGCAGATGTGGTACCGGGAACAGATGGGAAACGGAGAAACGTTTCGCTTGACCGACCCGGTGCTAAGACTCGTGCACACCAGTCACACCGCCTCTTGGTACGAGACGAGCCCGGTCAGCGGCGCTGATGCCAGTCTGTGGTTCTGGTTCAATGCCTTGGCAGATGGCTTTTCAGCCACGGGAGCGCAGTTCTTCGATCCTTATCACCATGGATTTTCTACATTGACGCCGACCCTCTGTGCGGCCAAGCGATCTGCGCGGCCTAAGCGGCCAGCGAAACATCCCGGCGTGTTCCTGGCAACAATCGGACACGGGCGGAGTGTGCCGTTGGGTAGGCGGGCTTGGTCATGAACTCGGGCATACCTTCGACCTGCCTCACCCTGTCCCGTGCCCGGGTGGCAGTGCTGATGGCGCGCTCATGTGCCTTGGATACATCGTGTACCCGGACACCTACCTGTTACCAGAAGACAAGGAGATTCTCGAGGCAAGTCACTTCTTTTCGCCCTTCCGGCCGAAAAGGAACGGGGGAAGGCAAATCTGCGATCTGGATTCTTGGCAACGAGACGATGACTAAGCATGTCTTTCTAATCAATGAAAAAGGCGATGCTGCGAAAAACCGAATGTCTCTCGTACTCAAACACAAAGGCGCCGTCGACCAATAGGTACGCAACATCTCCTGAATGAGGCGCCACCGTACACGCCCACTCTTGGCGCTGACCATTGCCGCCCTGCTGGGGAACGCCCGACTCTCCGCCGATGGCGGCCGGAAAGGCGAGCCCGTGATGAACCGCCTCCCGCAGATCATAAACACCAGGAGAAGCCATTTCCCCTGGGTTAACGGGGGACTGCCTTTGCGCATGCTGCTCTCGCTCGGTATACTTCCCAGCTTCGAGGAACGTCTGCTTGCAGCCACCCTCATATCTTTGGACGAACAGCACCCGGCGGCACTTTTTGAACTGAAATCAGATAAACTCCTTGTTCGAATCACCGAGGCCGAGGCGGTGATCCGTCAGCGACAGGCGGGATTGCTCAGGGGTCATCGACCAGCGGTTGACGAACTTGAGGCCATAGTGAAGAGCACTGCAAGCCCTGAAACAACTGCGGGGGATCGGGCAGACGGGCACCTCATGCAAGGCGTGCACTTTTGTCTGTTGTGCACTTCAGTGTTCCGGGTCGATACATCGTTGTCGAACATGGCTACAAATCCCAAGCTTGCACGTCAACGCCAGCACACGAGATAGTACGCCACGCTCTCGGGCTGCATATTTGTTCGGCAGAAGGGAAATCGTTGCGGCTAATTCCACACGAAGCGAAATTTTTCGAAATGTTCGCCGAGCTTTCCGGCTACCTGACAGAAGGGGCCAAGCTCCTTCGGAGCATTCTCGAAGATCCCCGCGATCTGAGAATGCGTGTCGAGCAGGTCCAGGCCATCGAGCATAAGGGCGACCGGGCCACGCATGCGATCATGACCAAGCTCAACCAGAGCTTCATCACCCCGTTTGACCGCGAGGACATTCATAAGCTGGCCTCCTCTCTCGATGACGTCCTGGATTTTACAAATGCAGCAGCCAACCGCCTGGTTGTGTATAGGATCACCGAACCACCGCCGGCAGCGGCCGAACTCGCTGGTCTGATCGTCCTGCAAAGTGAGGAACTTGCGCGTGGCGTCTCGTTGCTTGAAAAAAACGGAGCGGTGCTGAAGCACTGTGACGAAGTGAACCGCCTCGAAGATGAGGCGGACCATGTCAGCCAGAGGGCGATCGCCATGCTCTTTGAGAACGAAAGGGATCCCATCCAGCTAATCAAGCTGAAGGAGTTGTACGAGGTTCTGGAGGTCGCGACTGACAAGGCCGAAGACGCCGCCAACGTGCTCGAAGCTATTGTTTTGAAAAGTGCCTAATGTCAGAGCGGACGTACAAAGAGGGGAGGCCCGCTCTTCGGTGCAAGCCGATGTTCTGCTTGTCCTTATAACTATCCTGGTAGCGCTGATCTTCGATTTCGTGAACGGGTTTCACGATTCGGCGAACAGCATTGCGACCGTTGTCTCTACTCGGGTCCTGTCGCCTGGACATGCCGTCTTATGGGCCGCGACTTTCAATTTCTTGGCGGCGTTCTTTCTGGGCACCGCAGTAGCCCAGACCATCGGCAGCGGCATGATCCACCTAGAATATGTGAATCAGCACGTGGTCTTGGCGGGTCTCTTTGGCGCGATTATCTGGGATCTGTTCACTTGGTGGTGGGGCTTGCCCACCTCCTCCTCGCATGCACTAATCGGTGGATACGCAGGGGCGGCGATGGCGAACGCTGCGCTGCAGCACGGTGTCCTATCAATTTTCAGTGTGGTCATTCCCGCGGGCTGGTATAAGACGCTGATTTTTATTGTGTTTGCACCACTGATGGGGTTGGCTCTAGGCTTCATTTTCATGATCTCGGTGTATTGGATCTTCCGTCGGTCGGCACCGCAGCCGGTGGATCGTTTGTTCCGTAGGCTGCAACTGCTGTCCGCCGCCGCCTACAGTCTCGGACACGGTGCCAACGACGCCCAGAAGACGATGGGCATTATCGCCGGCGCTCTTTACACCGGTGGCTTCATGAGCAAATCGGACATGCTTGGAGGCTGGGGACGTCTGCATTGGCCCATTATTCTGGCCGCACATACTGCGATCGCGCTTGGAACGTACCTCGGCGGCTGGCGTATTGTGAAAACCATGGGCCAGAAGATCACCAAGCTCAGACCCGTGGGGGGATTCTGTGCCGAAACAGCCGGGGCCATTACTCTCTTCGCGACCGCGCTCGTCGGCATTCCCGTGAGCACAACCCACACCATCACAGGTGCCATCGTGGGTACCGGCGCGGTCCATCGCTTGTCCGCCGTCCGTTGGGGGATTGCAGGTCGCATCGTTTGGGCTTGGATCTTCACACTTCCGGCATCAGCTCTTATGGCCGCCGCAACCTTCGCGATCACGAACGGTCTAGCCTGAGATGGTGCGCGCAGGCCGCTGCCTTATGAGATTAAGTGTCAGTTGTCGGTGAGGGTCCAGGACCGTTTCGCGCCACAATTTCCCCGAACGCGACTCCGTGCAACCTTCTGGTCCCTAGCGGTGGTAGAGGGCACTTCTACCGCCAGGCTTCGAGTCGAAGAGCACTACTGGACGGTTGAACATAACATTCATTTCGGTAAATTTCGGTAAAACTACATCCCGTCCGTGGCGAGTGAGGATGAACACGGCCGAAGCACAAGTGGCGACAATCCGTGCGATGCCCGCCGTCGATGCGTCGGTGGCGGTAGAGACGATGGCCTCGATTAAGAGTTGCACTCCATCATCTACTTCCTTTGCGATGCCCGCCGTTACCCCCATGTTGATCAGCATCCAGGCTTTGCCGGGTCGCTCGCCAATCAGCTTTCCCTCCGGATCGATCCTCGTGTGCGACCTTTGATCCAGCTCGGCTGCGCTAACTGAAGCGATCACGGGAGTAACAGCTCCATCGGGCATCGTCAGCCTGGTGAAAGCAAGAAGCAGGGAACCGGCCCGACTCAGCATCCGCGGCGGAGAAGCTTTCACAACCTTTCCCTCAAGCCAAGCGCCTTCCGGCACAATCATTTTGTTATCCAGCCAGACCGGCTGAACGATCCGCGCTTGAAATGAATCTCCAGGGCGGCTCCTGGAAGCGCTCACTTCGCGCAGCAAGATGATCTTGGCCTGAGTACCGGCGGCCAGGATGACTGGCGTCGCCGGAGAAGCCAGGCCAGCAGAATCTGCGCCCGACGATGCGACCGGTTGGTTCGCGGTTAGCTCTGCCTCGAGCGCGACGGTCATTCCAATTGCTCCCTGCTTGGACGTTGACTCAGGTATTGCCGCGGGAGGCGTGGCGTTCATTTCCTGCACTTGGTTCGCAGGGTTCGCAGCCTCCTTGGCTAGTTTTTTCGTGTTTTTCTTTGCCTGGGCATGCACACTCTTACGGTTGCCGACGGAGATCAAAGAAACTCGGAGATCAATCTCTTCGCCATCCGATGACGAAACGCTTGCGCAGCGAAAGGTTGGATACTTTTCGTACCGCGGTTTGAAGGCGTTAATCACCCATGGCCAGTGATCATTCCGAACCCTTTTCCGCCGCTCAAGCTTGTCCACAGTCAAGTGAACGGGACTCCCGGCGGGGAAGAGCTCTCGTTGGCCGGAAAAGACGTCGCGCGAAAGCTCCCCCTCCACCACATCGCCAGGCTTCAAAGCCGACATCTTTGTGGCCGTGCTGAGCCGCACTTTGACATAGAGGCTGGAATCGGGAGCGATTTGGGTCCCGGGCTCGACCTGTTGCAACGGTGGTAAAGATGCAGAGGGAGAAAATTGGGCATGGGCCAAGCTTGAAAGAAGCAGCATAAGGGTTACGACCCAAAGAGGACGCTCGAATCCGAGGTCCCAAACCCCAGAAGGATCTCGCCTAGGAGAAGTAATCAGCCGAAGATTCCTTTTGTTCTCGAAGACCCACAGGTTCTCCAATGTCCGTTGACCTCGCTCGCTGCCCCTTGGCTAATGGGGCTGGCGGCATCACGCCACCAGCCCTCTTACGGTACTTGCATCATGCCGGCACGGCTCGCCGGTTAATCGCGATCGGCTATCGGTGCACCCTTCTTCGCCTGCCGAACAGCTGCCCCGGGGTATGGTCTGTCCTCTCCCATGATTCCTTTCCAGAGGATCCGATTGAACAGATCGGCATTGTTGAGGTCGGGATGGTTGAAGTTGAAGCCTTTGGTTGCCTGTGCCCACCACCCTCCATCGTGCAGTGGTTTGACCGCCTCCGTCCTCGGCCGTGTTCCGGGCGGGTCCCCGCACTCAGGAACGAGAGTCGGATCGACCGGAGGCTCGCAGAGAATGCCGGGAATGGGTGCGACATAGCCCTGCAGGTTGGGTTGCTTGGTGAACACGTTGGACATTGGTCTGGCGTTGGCATCATTGAGACCCAGGTAGTTGACGCCCAAGATGTCTTCGATGGTCCGGACTACGTTGGTGGTGTTGTAATTGGTGTGGATGACCGCACCGCGCTTCGTGTAAGGAGACACTACGAAAATGGTCGAGCGATGTGCATCCACATGATCAGGCCCGTTTTGAGCATCGTCTTCGACGACGAATATCGCTGTATCCTTCCAGTAAGGAGAGTTAGACACTGCCTCGACCAGCCGGCCCAAAGCATAGTCGTTGCTCGCCATCTGCGCGAGCGGGTTCTCCAGATGCGCAACGTTTGACGAAAAGTTACCAAAATGGTCCTCCATGAAATCGACGATCTCGAAGTCGGGCAGATTGCCATTTTTCACATACTCGTCGAATTCCCGCTTCCACTCTTCATAGCGGTACTGGTCTGGGGTGTTCAGGTCCCAGCCACGATAGAAGAGATCCGTTCGCCCACGAAGAGACGGCCGCCCAGGCACCGCCTGCACCACTTTTTGTGCGAAAGCGTCACGGACGATCGGTAAGTAGAACGGATACGGCGCCGAAGGAACAACGTAGTAGTTCTCGTCGGCATAGAGGCCGTAGTGGCGAACGGTCTTTCCGGCCCGAAGCGCCGTGTCCCAGATGTAACCACCGAGCGCGTCGGGATCCAGATCATCCGCCCCCTCTGAAGCAGTGATGTCTTTTGGCCCGGGTTCAATGGATGAGTTGCCTGTCGGGTCGAAAAGGGTTGTGATGCGCACCGTGCTGGGGCTCGGCGTTCCGCTGGTCTGGTCTGGCACTGCAATGCCGATGTTGCGCGGATTGCCATTCCAGTCGAATGGGATGTTGAAATTCGCATTGCCATAGCCCACCAGCACGTTCTTGGTGGTGGCATCGTTGGCATGCCCCTGCATATCCCAGTTCCAGCCGTCGCCGCTCACGTCGCCAGCATCGTAGAAGTTGTCGAGCAGGGCGAACCGTTCCGCGAGAAGGTGATGGTTGGGACTGATGGGGCGTGGAAACTGCACGCGGGTCGGATCGCCGTTTCCCTGAGGCAGGTCACCGAGCACCTGATCGTAGGTGCGGTTTTCTTTCTGGATATAGATGACGTGTTTTATACGGTCGTGCAGGAACGCCATCATAGGATCCTTACGAGGGTTGAGAAAGCCATTGTTGGCATCCACCAGGTCTGACAGATAGCTGAGGGTATTGGCGTCGGGCACGGGAATGGTCAGGAATCCTGCCTTCAGCAGAGCCAGGATGTATTCGTTCCTTGAGGTCGGGTTCGGTGGCGGGCAGAGGAGCGTTGAAAACTCCGGTGGTATGCCTGTACCCGGGCAGTCGGCCCGATATTCCAGGTTGGGGCCGGCATTGGATTTCATATTCACCACGAACAGCGTCTTGCCGTCAGCGCTCACCGATACCGAACTCGGATACCATCCGGTTGGAATGCGGCCCAGCAACCGACCGGAAGCAACCTTGATGACGGCCACCGCATTTTCACCACCGAGCGTGACATAGAGGCGGCGACCGTTGGGGCTGAGGGCTAGGGAGTTGGGGCTGGAGCCCTTGTACCTATAATCCCGGCGAGCCACGGAGATACGACTCTTGACAATATCCCCCGTGGTATCGATCACCTCGATCTCATCAAGATCGCCGTTGGCGACGTAGAGTCGACGCTGATCCGCGGACAATACCATGCGATTCGGTTCGCCACCTACCTTGATTATCTTGAATGATCCCGACGGCTTTACCGATAGCACCTGGCCATCGCGCTGGCTGCTCACGTACGTCTTAACTGGTGCGCCATTGGAATCAGATAGCACCACTGGCCAGTAAGGCATTTCGCCAATCGCCTTTTTCTGTCCCGGGGCGAAGAACGCCACCTCGTTCAACACCTTCCGAGTCGCCGTGTCCACCGTCGACAGCGAATCGTTCTGGTAGTTCGCCACGTACAACGTCGCGCCATCGGGGCTGATCGCCAAGCCGGCGGCAAGCGCGCTGAACGGAATGAACATGCCCTGCGCAAACGGGTTGCTGTTGATCGGAGTATTGTTAAAGAGACCGCCAGTGGGAAATTCCTGTACAGGTACATCTGCCGGGGTGTTGTGCCCCAATAGCACGAAGGGCGCATCCGGCACGAAGGTCGTGTCGGCGCTGGGCCCGGACGTACTCGCCTTGTACACGAAGATGCGGTCGTCGATGCCTCCTGCCACGTAGAATCGGGTCCCCGATGGATCCCATAACAAGCCGTGGTAGGTGTTGGGAATGTTGATGAGTTGCTTCTGCACTGGAGGGGTGGTTCGGACATCGTAAACGAATACCCACTCCGCATTCGGTGTGGTAGTGGACGTCGGATTCCCGGTGTTGGGATCGAGCGCGGGGTAGGTGATGGGAGTGCCGCTCGGTCCTTCAGTATTGAAGCCCGTATTGTAGCCTGTCGTTAGAATCAGCAAGGCGGTGCCGTCGGGGCTGAGCGCAGTGTTCACCGCGCCATTCGCGTTGGCGGACCCGTCGCTGCGCAGTCCGGTGGACAGGTCTTGGAAAATCGAACCTGGCGCTGCAGTGGGAGTAATGTAGAAACCATCCGGCAGGAGGTTGCCTCCCACGGGTGCTGATGCATGCCGCTTCTCACCCGTCGCTAGGCCGGACGCCATCAGGCAAAGAAGAAATGCAACGCAAAGGCTGATCTTTGGCCGCATAGTACCTCCTCTAAAATGTCTCTGTCTGTTTGTTGGTCGTGCGAGGCCCAAAGAATAAGGAGATAGGATCCCGGAACCGGTCGACGAAGTGCGCCCGTTATTCTAGCCCAGGAAGCGGGCACTCGTGAATGTTTCTTTGCAATTGGACCTGTCCCGCAGAATGACGCCAATTGGAACGTGGGGAAAATTCGTTTACGGGCTTCTGGAGAGTAGTCGAGTTTGCCTCGCCAGTCTTGATGTTGATCAGCTTCTTCGCCGGTGATTTTGCAGGGAAGGGAACTTGTGTTCACAGTTCTGTACGGTAAGCATCGACAGTGCAACCTTTACCCGCAAGGGTGACTTCAACTCGTTTGTTTCTCTAATTTACATCGTAAGACTGAACTGGGTTCCGCTACATCTTCACTGCTGATAGCGTGCGCTGTGGCGGTAACCACGCGACACGTCCTCACCGTAAAGGTGGGCTTCTCGTGCCCATATTGATCTGGCGAGTCTGGCCTCCGCCGGAAGTATGAAGCCCTTTGCGCGCCTGGAGGTCTTAGGAAATGAACAGCATACGTGTGTCTCTTGCAGCCGTTCTTTTGGGCTTGCTCGTCTTTCCCCCCACCACGGTGCCTGCACAGAATCAGTCAGGTTCGCGCCGCCTGCATCAGGGGTTCTGGCGGTGGCACATCCGGCGGCGGGACAAGCGGGAGGCTTCTATCCAACTTTGAATGCCGCCGACCAAGCATTATTTGCCAATGGAATCTCTCAGTTCGTGGAAGATGAACCGGTTAGTGGCTTCTCCCCAAGGAAGTGGCGGACTGGGGCCGGGTTACAACGCAACTAGTTGCGGTGCTTGTCATGCGCAACCAGCAGCGTTGGGATCGAGCCCGAGCCCGATGAGCCCGCAGGTCGCGAAGCCCAACCCACAGATTGCCGCGGCGACGGAAAATGGAGCGATCAACGTCATCCCATCGTTCATCACGGCGAACGGGCCAGTGCGGGAAGCGCTGGGAGAGCTGATGCTCCGGGATGCAATTTGCCGCAACCGAATTTCTCAGCACAGCTGGCAGCGAACAATGTGATCTTGCGTATTCCAACGCCCCTGTTCGGATTGGGGCTGGTTGAGAACACACCAGATTTTATTTTAGAAATGAATCTGCAATCGACCGCAGCCCAGAGAGCCCAGATCGGAATCGGCGGCCGATTCAATCGCGTCCGACGGGTCGGCGGGCAGTTCAACAATAGCAGCAATGACGGAACCATCATGAAGTTCGGCTGGAAGACAGAACAAGTCGCTGACCATTTTTGCGGGAGAGGCCTACAACGTGGAGATGGGAATCACGAACGACGTAATGCCGAACGAGCGCAACCTGGTGAAGGGGTGCGAGTTCAACCCGACGCCGGAGGACAGTCATAGCGAGGTGGGTGGGTCGGATGTGGACCAGTTTGTGGACGCAATGCGACTGTCCCCTCCCCCCCCGCGCCGCCACCCCTGAACAGCGACACCCAGGCGGGGCACGACGCGTTTGTACAAGTGGGATGCGCCCTGTGTCATTCCGAAACCCTAAATACGTCAGCTTCGTGCTTTACTGGAATGAGCTTCCTCGTATACCACCCGTTTTCGGATTTCGCGCTGCACCATATGGGAACAACTCTGGCAGACGGGGTGTCGCAAGGCATCGCGGGCCCGGATGAGTTTCGCACTGCCCCTCTGTGGGTTATGCAGAGGCTGTTCTTTCTGCATGACGGGAGATCACAGGACTTGCTGAACGCCATCGAACAGCACAGTTCCCAGGGGTCGGAAGCAAACGGGTCGGTGCGGCAATTTAACGAGCTGTCACCAGCTGATCAGCAGTCGATATTGGACTTTCTCCGATCGCTCTGAAGGCTGGCTCTCATCGTCGCCATCGGCAGAAAGTCGACCGGATTGGTTCCAGTCCAAGGTTGACCTCAAGCTGGGGTGTCCCCTTGGTAAGGCGGGCGGTGACGCAGTAAGCCGACTCAACCTCGGCTCCCGTGCGCCATCGAGACAATTACTGACCCGGTCCCGCTCCGGGTCAGCCAACCAGAGGGCTCGCGCACGCAGGGTATTTGGCTGCGACATCGAAGGCAACGGGATGCTCCACAACATCCGGGTGCTCTAGGAGCTGCCGGGATCGTCAGAGCCTTTGATTCGCGATGCTCCCGCAGAGCACTTCTGCTTCACCGCGGACCTTCGCGAACGGATAGCACGCGTTGACCGCCTGGGTACGGAATCATCCGCGACGCAACCCACGCGCTAGCCGCGGCAAGGCCGGCACAAAGCAGCATGATTAAGCGAAATCCAAACACGAACGCTTGAGCGACAGCATTCCGCACCGTCGCTGCGCTCTTGTCATCCAGATTGGGGGGTGCGCCGAGGGCACCGAGCTTGACAGCGTTCGAGTGGAGGTCTTGCAGAATGTTTGGCGCCACGGCCAAGCTCGAAAGCAACTCCTGCAGGCGGTGTCCAAATGCGCGGACCATTACAACCCCTAATGCCGCAATGGCCAGCACTCCCGCAACCCGGGCGACCGCATTGTTGATTCCCGAAGCTGTGCCAACATGACCCTCTTCCACCGAACTCATGACCACTGTCGTCAAGGGTGCAACGCTGACCGCCATTCCCAAACCTAGAACTACGAACGCGGGGAAAAAACTGTGCCAGTAGTTGGCCTTCGCTGAAGGCACAGCGAAAAAAAGAAAACCCATTGCAGCGACGAGCGGACCAACGATAAGCGGAGTCCTTGGTCCGTAGCGCGCCACGAGCCCACCTGACCAGCGTGACAGAAAGAAGAGGAGCAAAATCATCGGCAGCGCTGCGGCACCCGTAACCGTAGCCGAAAATCCTTGTATCTGGATAAAGTTAAGCGGAAACAGAAAAAAGAAAATTCCAAGCGCGGCATAAAGAAGCAGAGTCAGGAGATTAGCACCGCTGAAGCTGCGTGACCTAAATAACGACAATGGAACCATCGGTTCGGCCACTCTTTTCTCGACAGCTGGAAAAAGAAGGAGAGAGACGAAGCCGGCGAGCAAGCTTCCTAATACCTGAGGACCATCCCATCCCAGTCTTGCCGATTCCAAAAACCCGTACACGATTCCAGCCAGCCCGACCGTCGCCGTGAGAGCACCGGCCCAATCCAGCTTCTGTGGGATAGAGCTGCGTGACTCGGCAACGTGCCAGCAGGTAATTCCGATCACGGCAGCTGCCAACGGAACATTGATGAAGAACACCCAGTGCCAGGAAGCGTGCTCAATCAACCATCCTCCAAGAACGGGGCCAAGAGCAGTAGTCATTGCCGTGAATCCAGACCAGGTTCCGATAGCTTGACCACGAGATTTCTTGTCAAAGGATGCACTGATGATCGCCAGGCTGCCAGGGACCAGGAACGCAGCACCAATTCCTTGCACGCAACGCCAGGTCACCAAACTTGTAATGCTAGAGGAGAGACCGCACCCGACCGAAGCGGCAGCGAACCCCGCCACGCCCAGCAGAAACGTTGCCCGCCGGCCAACCGAATCGCCCAATGCACCCCCAACCAGGATCAGGGCAGAGAGACACAAGCCGTAGGACTCGACTACCCATTGAACCTCCACGACATTGGCGTGAAGACTAGCCTGCAGCGCAGGCAGGGCCACATTGACGACTGTACTGTCAATGAATGCCATGCTCGAACCGAGAATGGTGGCCGCAAGGATCCAACGCCGTGATTCAGCCTTGCACGGAACACCGGAAAGCCTCGTCCATATTACGGCTTCATCGCACGGCTGCCTCATGCATCATCTGGATGCTCCTAGATCAGGCTTCGATTCCGTGCCGCTAGAAATGGGATAGTGTGACCGGCTTGCGGGAGAGCGGGGCGCTCTTTCATAATGCGTTGACCGAACTTCGTGCGGGAGGGTGGGCTTGGGAACCCCGCCTCGATCTTACCTGGTGGCCCACCCCTTGGAGTGGATCTACCTCCCCAGAAATTCGCTAACGCCCTGCCCTCAGAATAATCCGTGTCGCGCAGGGGTTATGTTCATCCAACCTGACTCTCCTATGGGAGCGGACCGTTGTTTCCAAGAGGTCGGATTGCGTGTAGTGCATCCACTACCATGGCCGCAATCGTAATTGCATACGAGAAAACAATGTAAGAAATTGCCAGTGCTTTCTGTACTCTGCCTTTGCTCCGATGAGGTGTAATGCCCTTATCATGACAGGGGTCGAGAGGGTTGATCTCCCTGAAAGCCAATTCGTCAATCAGGTGGCCATCCGATTTCTCATGCTCTTTGCCAACCGTTGTGTTGCTCATAATGGCCTCCGATCCATGCTTAGAATAGCCTTGGGCCCCTCGGGGCAGGCTGTGACGCTAATCACCGGACAGGGAATGTCTCAATTGCCCTCGGGGGAATGTGAGGATTCGCGCGCGGGCGCGCGCGTGGAGAGGCAGTGGTCTTTATGTAGACGAGGCCAGCTACATCTCGGATACCGCACTGACGCTTGATGGAGGGTACGCCACACGCCCGCCGGAGAGGTATTCTCATGCAGATTCTAACGCCAGGCATCCTCTATTTTGCTCTCGTGTTCGGAGCGGGCTTCGTACTTGGTACCATCTGCACACTGTGGCTTGTCCCTCGCGTGGGCGCGAGAAGAGCCGAACTGATGGAAATGCCAATCATGCTGGCGGTCACAATTTTCGCTGCTCGGTGGACAGTTCTGCGCCTCGCGGTGCCGCCCGTGCCGTCTGTCCGACTTGGTATAGGTTGCATCGCACTCGTCCTTTTGCTCATCACCGAATTCGGCTTCGTTCTCTGGATTCGGGGCATGACGATCAGTGGGTATCTCGCCACCCGAGACCCAGTGTCAGGAACGGCCTATTACATTACGCTCCTGGTGTTTGCCATCATGCCGCTGGTCGTGGCTAGAAGTTGAAGCGGCTGTCAGGGAGGAACAGATGCGTCAGATTGCCGAGTTCGTTGCCGTGCTGGCGTGCAGGGTTCTTTGCTCTGATCGTGCCGACCAACGAAAAGCGGCTCAGCCCCACGCTGGATAAGCCGGGCACCCGAGCTAGAGGCTTCACTTAGCCTGCCAGCATAACCTCGTAGGGCTTGCCCGATTTGCGACCAAAATGCGTAAAGGTCAAAGTCTGGTTGTTCGCTACATCTTGAGTCGTGTAAGTGCATTCGAGCGCTTACAAGCTTCAAGATGAATCACTTAAACGTCCCGAAGTTGTTCCTCAGTCATGCCGAAGTAGTGCCCCAATTCGTGCATGAGTGTCTGGCGGATTTCTTGACGGACCTCAGTCTCGCTTGAACATACCGCTTCGATATTCTTCTGATAAAGCACGATGTGGGCAGGACCCATCGAAACATCAAAGACGCTCTTCTTGGTCGCTGGCTCGCCATGAAAGATGCCTAGAAGCAATCGCCTTTGCTGTCCGGGCTGCAGTGGTAACTGGCGGGGCGGAAAATCCTCGACAAGAATCGCGACGTTCTGGATGCGGCTGCGGAATTCTTCTGGCAACGAATCCAAGGTTTCTTCTGCAACCTTGACGAAATCTTCGCGTTTCATCCTTCAACCATTGTCGTAGGGAGGCCTGTGCGTCACGCCGGCTGGGCACGTGCCGTCGATACCGGGATCGGACCGATCTCGAACCTGTTCACCCCGCCTCTTTCCGTTGGGTTCGCGTTCGCCAAAGCCCCGGCTTCGGTTTCGGTATCAACCTCCAGCACCTAGCTAATAACCCTTCCCGACGAAAGCATCTGCTTCATCTTCTCTATTCGGCGAATACGTGTGTCTTCCTTCTTCGCTTCGGAATACCACACCACAAATTCCTTCTTGTGCGTGAACGACAAGCTGTTGAGCTTTTGCGTGAGCTTCGTCCCCAGTGCCTTCTGCAACGGGATGGGAATCTCAATGTCCCGCGTTTCGTTATCCGGTTCAAGCGCGACGGTGACGAAATCCCCCGCCTTCACGCCTGCGTTCCGGCGTGCATCCGCATTGACCACGATGTACTGAATCCCCTCCCTGTTCCCGACTGTGCTGCGCCAAGTGTAGCCGTTTAGCGTCACTCTAACCGGAACTTTTGCCTTCCCCCAGGCTTCTCGCGTGTCGAACGGCAGTGCGAATGACGCGGTTGCATTCTCCTTGGATTCGTCTCCGTTAAGCTTGACCCTGAACTCTTTTCGCATGCTTTGTATTCTCGAAGTACAAACTCCGGTACGTTAGCACAATGCGTTCCTGACCGTGCTTACATCTTGTACACATCGGGAACCACCGGAAGAAGCCGCCATGCCGCTTTAAATATGCTCTCGTAAGGGAGTCCTGAGCATGCCGTTGGATCAAGGACGGCCGGTCCGGAAGCCATCCAGGATCTACTCCGCTGGTAGCAGATCGCCCGGGTTTTAACGAATTGTCACGAGAAACACGTGACCGTGCCGAGCCTGCGCCGCGGAGTGAGTCGGAGCACAATCTTCCTTTGATGCCGCTTGTCCAGAACGCAAATCTGCTTAAGGTTACAGCCTAACCTGCGGTTATGCCCATCAGCTTCGGTCGCTTGCAATACATCAGACAAGCATACGCTCCGGGCAAGCCGGCGAGCCGGATAGCGGCTGCCGTGGGGGGGGCCGCCAGGTGAACGACCGAATCTACGTTGGCTGCGGCTTAGGCGTCATTCTGGAGTTCTTCTTGGCTATTCGTATCGGCCAGGATAGGCCGCCCGAAGGTCTCGGCAACGGCTCGCGGACGAACTTCATGCGACGGAGTCGCACGTTCCTTTCTCATCAATGTTGGAGCCTAGGCTGCCAACCAAATCTTGTCGGAGTCGCTCCATTTGTGCTGATGCTTCTTTTATCTGCTCAGCATATTCGTGGCCCCGTCGTGGTAGAAATCCCCCGTAGTTCTGCAGCAGGAGGCGGGCGTTCGCTTCGATGGCAGAAGTCTTGGAGAGGGCTTGGTTGGAAAGGGCAGAGGTCAGTTTCTCTAGCTGCAGATCGCGCATGGCTAGCTCTTTTCTGCTCTGGGAAGCTTCCTGCTCAAGCATTTGTCCGTGGTACCGGATGAGTCCAAATAGACATGCTGTCAGTACGAGCAGACATGAATTGCCGACAAGGGTTTCTGCCAAAGCCCTGGTTAGACTAGCATTCCTCTCTCTGTCGAATCTCGCGAAATTGCTGTTCTCCGCTGCCGATAGCGAAGAGAGAAGCGCGCGCGCTCTATCCATGTACTCCATACCTTCGTTCGAATTCACCAGCATGAATGCGCGGTGGCGATACCCCTGTTGGCGCAGACTAATAGAGCGTTCCATTTCAGCTTGCTTTGAGTTGGCCAAAGACTCGAGCTGTGACTCCAGGGACTGTGCGCGCTCCCCGCGATTAGCTAACCTCACACGAAGGCCGGCAAAATCGGTTGCAATCCTGGCTTTTGCCTCGCTGTAAGGCTGCAAGTACGAAGCGTCGTCCGTTAGCAGGAATCCGCGCTGACCCGTTTCCATATCTGTCAAGTCTTTCAGAACACCGGAGATATCTGCCTGGATCATGGAGCTTTCCAGCGCGAGCGCCGCAATCTTGTGCATCTGTTTCAAATGACTGACGGCAAGATACGCATTCCATGTCATGAAAGCGAATAGCGCGAGGACCCCGATCTTCGGCGCAGTTTTTCGAATCATGCTAATTGTGCCATCCTTCACGTGTTGTTCAGAACACCCTTGGCCGTGATTCGACTCGCTTTGCAAATCTGCTCTGCAATCCTGACCAGTGCGTCGCTGCCTTGTACCGGTCCTTCCGCTGACATGACCGAACTGGCGGCCAGCGTGAAAAGCAAAGCGTCCTCCTGCTTCTCGAAGTAAAGTACTACCGGATTCGCTGCCATGTGCTCACGTCCTATGTTCTTAGCAATGATAGGGCGATTCCCAACAGGAATGAGTATCTCCTTTGGTGCGCCTTATGATTGAACCTGCCGCCGCAACCCACACTGATTCTGAGCTGCTCATTATGGACCGACCTGGTTTGTCTAGACCCGAGCGCGCCACGACGGCTGGCCCGTTTCGTTGAATATCGTTATTTCCCGAATCGGGCCAGTTGTGGGGTAGACGCTTCAGAGTCCTGAGAGGTGCAGTTGGCAGAGCATGCGAGAGCGTAGAATGAACGTGGTCACCCTGCAGATTTTGCACGTTCGTGGATAATTACACGCTGTCCCGGCTCAACATGTCGGTTGCCGTCATGGATTTGGCTCATGATTAACGGCGCCCACGTCATTATTTATTCGAAGGATGCGGAAGCCGACCGAACATTCTTCCGAGATGTGCTCAAGTTTCCCTGGGTGGATGCCGGACACGGCTGGCTGATCTTCGCCCTGCCGCAACTCGAAGCTGCTTTTCACGATTCCGAGAAGAACAACCAGCACGAACTCTACCTGATGTGTGATGACATCGCTTCAACCTTGAAGGACCTGAGGTCGAAGAATGTTAAGGTCTCGAGGATAACTGAGCAGCGCTGGGGAAAGCTCGCCTCCATCACGCTTCCCAGCGGCGGGGAGATCGGCATTTACGAACCAACCCATCCGAGCCCGCTGCCGCGAAAGGCACATTCATCGACCAGCCCGACGAGGTTTTTGCACCGACACTCGGTCAGTGAGTGATATTCGCCAACTACGAGCCCTGCTCTCCCAATTTCCAAAATCCGACCAATGGGCCTGAAACTCAGCGTGTAGCGTCTGCGGAAACGAACGCTATGTTGCGATGAATCGGCACATCGCCTGGGTCTGGGGTCAAAGGCTGGCGAACGGCGACTCCGCTGTCGTCCCTCCCGCAGGGGCACGACAGTGCAGACCGAACAAAGCTAAAATCTCTTAGGTCTGGTTTCCGCCCCCGTGCATCTTGCGGCAAATCTTGCAGTAGGTCGGCATTTCCATATTATCGACGTGGTGCCGTACAGGTTTGAGAGTCTTGAGGTATGCAAAAATGGCCGCGAGATCTTCGTCCGTCATCCCACGGTAGGTATGCCATGGCATGATTTGGCTAAGTTGCCGGGCCTTCACTGCTCCGGTGCGCATGGTCTGCGTGAAGAGGGCTTCATCGTAATAGGAAATCCCCGACGGATCGGGGGTGATATTCGCGCTCGCCACCCGGCCCCAGGGGCCATCCAGAATGAATCCTCCGCCAAATTCCAATCCGGGTAGGGGCTGCCCATGATCGTCGGTAGGCGTGTGGCAATCCGTGCAGCCCGCGATCGTCACGAGGTATTTCCCGCGTGTCTGGGGAGTCGAAACATCCGGTTCCGGTACCGGGTCCTCCAACGGCTGCGGCACACTGCGGATCAGATACTTCACCGGGAAAACCAACTGTGTCGTCGGCCGCTCCTTACGAACGGGTGGCAGGGTCCTGAGGTAAACGATGATCGACGCTAAGTCTTCGTCCGACATCGCCCGGAGGTCCTGATAAGGCATGAACGGGAACAGCGCGCGACCGTCGTGGCCGATCCCTTCCCGAATAGCCCGCGCGAGTTGATCGTCTGTCCAATTAGCAGCGCCGGTCTCCGCATCAGGGGTGATGTTCGGCGCGTACACACGTCCGGGAAAACCCTTCAGCAGGTTCATGTCCTGGCCCGAGCCCAGCGTCCCGGGCAAGATCGGCGCCTCCCGGTTCGTCCAGTCATGTTCCGCATGGCAGCCCATGCAGTCGCTCACATGGTTTACCAGATAAGCTCCGCGCGCCAGTCTCGCTGGCGTGCTGTCGAACTTCCGTGCCGTTAGCGTCCGCGATCGCGGTCCGATGAACGGCCGCCAGCCGATAGTGAAAGAAATGGCCGCCACCGCAACCGCTGCAAGAAAGGCCAACAGGCATGCTGCTATCTTCCGAAGCTTCATCTGCGCTCCCGGAATCCCGCTCGCCCACCGAGCACTCTAAACGGGATTTTCGTTTTTGAGCTCCTGGACCGCCCCTTATACACTGCACGCTCTGCCAAGTGAAGCAAATTGGTATTTGTGCCGTCGAGAATCTAAACAGTGAGCCGATTCGGGTTCGGTTCACCCGGAATGGAGACGGACCGTTTGTCACTGGCGTTATATGATTTGTCCTGAGGCCGATGCTAATGTTGAAGTCACTCAAGCGAAAGTTTTCCGACGCCTGTTGTCCTTGTGCGGTGTCTCTCGCCTTCGTTCTGGCTACGCTGCCCTTCTCCGCCCCGCCGGCAAAGGCACAAAGTCAGCCCGTTCGCGTCATCGCCTTCGGCGCACATCCTGATGACTGCGACCTCAGCGCTGGGGGCCTCGCCGCCAAATATGTTGCGCTCGGCCACAAGGTAAAGTTCGTGTCGCTAACCAACGGCGACGCCGGGCATCAGTCGCAGCACGGAGAGGAACTCGCCAAGCGCCGCCGTGCGGAAGCGCAGGAAGCGGGGCGACGTATCGGCATCGAGTACGAGGTGCTCGATAATCATGACGGCAAGCTCTTGCCCACGCTGGAGGTCCGCGAACAAGTAATCCGTGAGATTCGGCGGTGGAAGGCGGACATCGTCATCGCCCCACGTCCGAATGACTACCATCCGGATCATCGGTACACGGGAGTGCTGGTGCAGGATGCGTCCTATATGGTGATCGTGCCCAATTTGGTAACGGATACACCGCCGCTGGCTCGAAATCCGGTTTTTCTCTACTTCAGCGATCGATTCACACGGCCGCAGCCGTTTCGTGCGGACATTGTGGTATCGATTGACGACACGTTCGACAAGAAGGTTAGTATGCTGGACGCGCACGTGTCGCAGTTCTACGAGTGGCTGCCCTGGACTATGGGACAGTTGGAGCAGGTTCCGAAGGATCCCCTGGAGCGAAAGAAATGGCTGGCATCTCAGCAACGGACGGTAAGAACGCTGCAGCCCGAATGGCGGGAGGTTTTAGAGGAGCGCTATGGCGCGCAAGCGGCCCACGTACAGTACGCGGAGGCATTTGAAATTACGGAATACGGACATCAGCCCAGTGAGGAAGAGATTCGCAGGCTCTTCCCATTTTTTCCCGAGACATCGCCACGCCCTTGAGACGCTCACCCGCTCGGCAATGCCCCCTTGGCCAGCTCGGGTGACCTTTCCCGTCGCGATACCTCAAACCCAGTTTGTCCACCTCTACGCGAGTCACTCCGCGCCTATTGGCGAGCCGCAGCGACACCAGGGTAATTGCATTGCGATCCGCCAGAGCACACCCTACCTGGTCGAAATCGGACCGGAAAGCTCGGATGCATCCGCTTGGATCGCGCAAGGAAAGACCTCATTGCTTCTGCGCAACGACGTCGACCCTGGCTGAACGCTAGTGTTTTATTCGGGCTCGGTCTGGCTGCCGAATGCTGAGGTTGGGTGTTCCGACGAGAGAGCACCCAAGTCTGGCAGCAGGCCGAGCCATTTCTGGGCAAAGGAGGAAACCAGAAAACATGACTGAGTGGACTGCGGAAGCAGTGGAGCAGCGGATCCGCGACCGGAGAAGAGACAACACAATTCCGTTCGTCAAAACCCAGCGCGGAGAACTGTTTTTCCAAACAAAGCGCGATGTTCGCCCGACCCCGGTCGTGGTCCAAGATGTTCAGATCCCGTTCCTTTCCATGGTCAACTTCATGGTCAAATGGACCCTCGCATCAATTCCCGCCCTGTTGATCTTGTTCGTCATCGGCCTCATTTGTTGGGGGGCTTTGCTAGGACCACTCGTGGGCGTAGCCACACATTCACATTGAGGATTGCTGTGGTCACCGCCCTGTAAGTTTTCCCCTCACTCGCCTCCCGATAGGCGAGCCTCATAGATGGTGGGAAGCGGGTCTGCGTTGCTGCGAACAAAACTCCGCACCAGTTCAGTACGGGAGAAGTGTCCGAGGCTGAGAAGCCGGATGCATTCATCCGTCGCACAGTTTTCCCACGAAGTGCGCCTACCCCACGGAAAACAGCTTGCTTCAATCACACGTACCGGAAGCTGCTCCTGAAATCCGGCTTCGATCTGCTCGCGCAGCCATCGCAGATAATCCAGCTTCTGCGAGATAGCGATCTTCGGGGCTTGACGAATGACCACGCCGGGAAAATCGGGAATATCGGCTCTCAGCGTGTGAATGTGGCCGTGCCCTTCTACCAGAATCTCAATGTCGAGCTCCAGTAACCGTTCGAGGCTGACGAGCCATTTTTGGCTGTCCACGTCAGGGTTGGGCGTTGCGAAGTAGCTCCCCATAAAGGCATCGCCTGCCAACAGCAATTTCTCTCTTGGGTCGTACAGGACAACATGGTCATCACAGTGGCCAGGAGTCGCGATCACCTGCAACTGGCCGGACTCGGTATCCAGCGCATTGCCCAACAATTGGATGGCTCCTTCAGGTCGGGAGGCTGCCCGATGATTGCGGCACGTACCCATGGCAGCTTCTTGAACGGCCTCAGGAACTCGGCGGTCACCTCGGAAACGTAGAGGGGAGCATCAGTCAGGTCAGACAACCAATTCAGGTTGCCGACATGCTCTTCATGAGCATGGGTGGCGATGATCCTTGAAATTTTCCGCCTCACCCGGTGGAGGTGCCGCAGCAGCGACCTACGCATCTTGGGTGATCCGGGATCGACCGCCACTCCATCGTAGAGCACGGTTGTGAATAGTTCGCCGAAGAGCAGAGGGACTGCGTTTGGCAGGAACCCGTTCAGAAACAGAATGGTCAGTTTGCCGTTCAGCAAATCTAACCGCTGGTGATAGGTGCGGAAGAAGATGCTCGCCCTTTGTGCCACCGCCTTGAGACCCGCCCACAGTACCAGTGGCAGCCGGATGAAGAATCCGAGCGTGTAGCATGACCAGAAGGCTCCGAGGCGAGCCTGCCGCCGCACTGCGTCCGGCCTTGCAACTCGGCACGCGCCTCCGCGACACTTGCTCAGGGAATAGCGGTTCATGGCGACGAAGTTATAGAACCATCGTCCGGCATTTCGAAAGGGGAATCGCCGTCCCAGCACACCAATGAGCCAGGTTGACGGGAACAGAAGAGCAAGTGCTGCCACAGCATCCCAACCAACCAAGATTTCGCCTTTTGGGATGACGACATGCAGCTGCCGCAGACATTCATCTATCCGGAGCCGGGAGTCCACAGTGGGCAAGACTTCTGCACTGATCGGCAGGGAGACCGTCTTGATCTCGTGGTCGAGTGTTTTCAACCATGCCACGCACGCCTGACAAATCTCGCACTGCCCATCGTAAAGCACCCGGTAGGCAGCTTGCGACGGCGCCGGCTCATTTCGTTTTGCAGGTTCGGTTAGCGCACGGTCGGGGGTGTGCGTGGACATTGCTGGGAATGGTAGGTCGCATGATGGGCAACGGTCAATGACAGAGCACTTCAACTGAATCACAAACCATTGTCAAATAGAGCCTTCCTGATGGTTCGTCGTCTCGCGGTGTTCAAAAGGGAGGGCAGCGGAGTCAGAAGTTCTCCAGCATCCACACGTTGCTGCTAAGAAGAGATCCATTGATTGCCAGGTGGCGGCCATCCGGCGAAGGGATCGCCCACGCTGCCTGGTTCGCCTGTGCATTACGACTTCCTCTCACCTCCCAAATCTGACGGGGGGTTCCGTTCAGATCCAGGTAGGTGACGGCCGTGCCCTGCGCCGTGGTGGGGTCGACGTAAAAGCCGCCATCGTTAGCGGACCAAACCAGAGCATCCCCGAGCATCAGATTCTTGACTGTGATTTGTTCCGGTGATCGGCCATCCAGGTGAAGGATATGAATGCGACCTTCCGGAGGGTTGAGCACCGCGATGCGAGTGCCATCGTGGGAAACATCCCAGCTGTGTCTGCCCGTTGGGTCGACGTCAAAGCGCAGGAGTTCCCGGCCGCGACCCTTGATCGCATCAAAGGCGGTAAAAATCAGTTGCTTGCGGTCGGATGAGTATTCGCCAACCACGCATAAGCCCGACGCTGTTCTGGAGCATCGGGCGCCTGCATCCGCGCCATAGTGTGCCGTCAGAACGAATTCCGATGGACCGCCTCCGCTAGGTGCACGGCGCAGGTCCCAGGATGGAGCTTCCCACTCCGGGGATGTGCTGAAAAGAAGCCAGGCTCCGTCGGGGCTACGGCAGCAAAGCGCCGGGTCCGGAAATCCAACCTCAATAAGTTCGGGAGTATCGCTGTGCAGTGACTGCCTGAAAATCTGCTCGTGACCGTTGCGATCCGACGTGAACAGGACTGCCGTACTATCCGAGGTCCAATCGATGGGCTCGTCTGAACTATCGCTCAGGGTGAGGCGTGTGGGCGGGGCCCGAAGAACGGATTTCGGCCCGATTTCAGCAATATAAACACTCTGCCGAACGGACAGCTTTTGCACAGCGAGGCGCTTGCCGTCAGCGGAGGAAGACAGCCCTTGGGTGCAGAAACCGCTCCAGTTGGTCAGGCGTTCGGCGGGGCCGATCGCGCGACCGGTGCGAGTATCCATGCGCAGGCTCCAGATATTGCAGTCCGCCTCGGAGTCTTCTGCCTTGGTAAAGAGCAATCTTCCATCGCTAAGCCAATCCAGGTCCGGGTAGAAAGAACCTCCTTCAGAAAGCAGGACGGTGACGCGATTGGTCCGGAGTTCGCGGGTTTCGATGGTAATCGGAGGTTCTGCCGTCCGGCGATACCTCATGTAGGCTAGACGCTGACCGTCCGGCGACCACCGCACGCTGTCGAAGGCCGTGTTCTCGTCTGCCCCATCAACGTGATGCACCTGCTCGCCGTTGGTTTTCATGGTCCAAATGTCTGCGTAGGCGAACCCAGACATCCGGGTGGCAAACGCGATGGAAGAACCGTCGGGCGAAACCGACCAAGCCCAAGCGTGCTCACGGAGTTCCCGTGGGGTGCTTCCCATGACCGAGAATACCCATATACCGCCCGGAACTCCGGGCACGGAAGTGCTTGCCAGAAATCGTGCGCTGTCCGGGAACCACGAGTTCACACTCCATTCCACCGGAGCGTCCGTCTGAGACTGAGGTTGGGACAGGTTCTGAGTCTCGCCAGTTTCGATGAACTTTACGTGTACACCCTTGACGTCGGAATAAGCCAAATATTTGCCATCGGGCGAGAGGCGACCCGCAACCACCGGGTTCTCCACCAGGTTGGTAGTGAGCTGGCGTTCACGCAGTTGTTTCGGCGTCGGGTGCTGCCTGGAAAACCGGTAGTAGGTACTCACCAGAAGTAACGTAAGACCAGCAATCGAGGCTGCGATCCAAAGAAGACTTGAGGAACGTGCTGCTCGGGCAGAGGCTGCGGGAACCGACGGGGCGAAGACGGTGGGCTGCGAGTCTATTACTGTCTGAGCAGGCGATCGGCCCGACCCCGTATCTCGTTGAATGCGCCTCAGGTCAGCGCGGATTTCCGCGGCGTACTGGTAGCGCAAGTCCCGGTCCTTCTCTAAAGCCTTCTTGATGATTTCTTCTAACTTGTCCGGAAGGTCAAGATTGAGCCGCAGGGGAGGCACAGGCTGGCGTTCCAGAATTGCATTGAAAATGACCCCCGAGCTTTCTCCGCGGAAGGGCATCGCACCCGTTGCCATCTCGTATAAGACCGCCCCAAACGAAAACAGGTCGGTACGTGCGTCCAACTCTTTGGCTCGCACCTGTTCCGGTGACATATAAGCGACAGTGCCCAGGGTAGAGCCGGGGCTCGTGAGTTGCTGCCGTTCAGCTGTGGGTTGCGCCGTCGTGGGTGTTGTCTGAGTCTGTGAAGTGACTTTCGCCAGCCCGAAATCCAGAATCTTGGCGTGCCCACGCTCGGTTACGAAGATGTTCGAGGGCTTGATGTCGCGGTGGACAATTCCCTTGGAGTGGGCAGCATCGAGGGCATCAGCAATCTCGATTCCGAGTGACAAGATTAACTCGGTTTCCAGCGGTCTACCCGCGATCCGATGTTTCAGGGTTGCACCTTCCAGATACTCCATGGCGATAAAGGCGTGCCCTTCCTGCTCGCCGATTTCGTGGATGGTGCAGATATTCGGGTGATTCAGTGCCGAGGCAGTACGGGCTTCCCGCTGAAAACGCTCCAGCGCTTGGGGATCGCGGGCAAGTTCTTCGGGCAGGAACTTTAGAGCGACATGGCGCCCCAGTTTTAAATCTTCCGCTTCGTAAACCACACCCATCCCGCCTCCGCCGATCCTCTGCAACACGCGGTAATGCGAGATGGTCTGGCCGATCACGCGAAAAGGTACCCGCCCCGTCAGGATGAAATGTTAGGTTGAGGGCAAAGGCAAGTCAATCAAGAGTAATAGCTTAGAGGCAGCGAAAATTCCTATACCTCACCGCAGATTGGCTCGATTGGGGTTGAGAGGGGTATCGCAACATTTCCCAACGATGTCTGGGAAAAGACCCCCGCGCTGCTTGGTTGTATTCTTACGGACATTATGCCGATTTTGAAGTATCGAACAAGGACCTTGGTTGCTCTCAGCGGCCTGATACCAGAGATCATATACGTGATGTGTGGTGCTCGCGGTGAGAGCAGCAATCGACTCATGCGAGCTCTCCCGCAACTGAGGTTCGTTGGCTTTGAGCCAGACATCCAGGAACACCAGCGCCTCAACCAGCAGGCGCTGCATGGGTTCACCTACTTCAACGCAGCCGTCGGCGCTCGCGACGAACAGCGTACCCTCTACGTCACCCGCAACCCCGGGTGCTCGTCCCTTCTGCGTCCTAATCACTCCTTGTGGAGCAGCTTCAAAGACTGCGGTACAGACCTCGAGGTGGTGGAAGAAAAGGTCATCGAGATTGTGTCTCTGGATTCATTTCTCCCCAAGTTCGGTGTTAACCGCATTGACTTCCTCGACCTCGACACGCAGGGCAGCGAGCTTGAGATTTTGCGTGGAGCCGACCGTTTTCTAGCGGCCGAGATGGCCGCCGTAAAGTGTGAAGTCGAGTTCTCCCCGCTCTATCAAGATCAGCCGATGTTCAGTGACGTGGATGCGTATCTCAAAAGGTTTGGCTTCGTCCTGTTCGATATGTCCCGCACTCGCTATCGCAGGTTGAGTTTTCCACCATATGCGCTTACGCGCGGGCAACTGCTTTGGGGCGATGCTCTCTACTTGCGGGACTACGCATGGTTTGTGGCACGATCGGCAAAGCTGCCGCTCTTCAAGTTGTGCCTCTTGGCCGCTCACTTGCAGTTCCATGATTACGCCCTTGCGATCTTGGACTCCCTGCTTGCGGGAGAAGTAGGGCCCCTTACCACCGAAGAGCAAGCGGCACTGACAGGGGCGCGAGAGCAATATCTAAGCGATCTTGCAGGAGGAGCACGCTGGATTCGCGTGCTTCAGGGGTTTGAAGCCGTCGGGCTGAAGCGTCCTGTTAAGCTCCTGGGACGACTCGCCGCCCAACTCGGAGAACGTCTGGGTAAGGACATGACCATGACGGAGTACAACTGGGTGGACTGATGAATTGAAGCGGGAGCACCTGAGTTCGCGCGCCAGCATTAAGCGGAAGGCCTTGAAAAAAGAGAAAGTAATTCTCGGGCGTACAATTGGTCGCCCGAGGTGGTCGCTAGCCGATCGAACTCGCTGGCGCCCCGTCTTAACGGAAAACCTACGGCACTGTGAGCGTGTCCCAAGAGAGGAGCGTTATGTCCCATCATCTCGACTCACCCATCGCTCGGCAAGATATCCGGCTCGATATCACGGATCTGTACGTGTTCCGAGGCCAAACGGGCACCGTGTTCGTTATCAATGTCTGCCACTCCATCTTCGGCCCTATCCCTGTGCCTGGCTACCATCCGGAAGGCATGTATGAGTTCAAAGTTGATCTCAACGGGGATGCGGTCGAGGACGTGACCTACCGCTTCACATTCAAGGAACGTGACCGGGTTGGGAAGCAAAGCTACGTCGTACGCTGCATCAGGGCTGCAGACGCGGTCGATCCGCATGCGCCCGGCAGCATCGTCGCACAGGGTACAACCGGGGAGCCTCTGACCACGCCATCCGGTCTGCGCGTCTGGGCAGATAAAGCCGGCGACCCGTTTTGGATCGAGCCCGACGTGCTTCACGCCGTTGGCCATGCGTTCCAGGAGGGCAGGACCGTGGACCTGTCCGGGTGGGATCCAAGTCGCGCGAAGAACCTGTTTGCCGGGCACACCGTCTATTCGATCGTGCTGGAGGTTCCCGATGGCGAGTTGCTCGCCGGAGCGGGCGGCGATCGCCGCATTGGAGTGTGGGCCGTCGCAACGCTCGCCACGGACGCTGGTGGATGGCGCCAGATCAATCGGGCCGGTCTTCCCATGATTCCGCCGTTATTCACACAGTACAACGAAGATCTCGGAAACCGTCTCAATGCCGGGCGTCCTTTTGATGACTTTACTACTCACGGAGAGGCTGTCATCAAGGCGATCGCCGGCGTCGTCTCGGCATACGGAACAGCAGAAGACCCCAAAGCATATGCGGAGAAAGTGGCGCACCGGTTCTGCCCCAACATTCTTCCTTACGAAGTAGGGACGCCCGCCTCGTTCGGTTTTGTCGAATGGAACGGCCGCTCCCTTACCGATAACGCTCCGGACGTGATGTTCTCGATGGCGGCGAATACACCTGTTCGCCTCGGGATCGGCAAGGAGTCGGTTACCTCGAAGCCGTCGACGACCTTCCCGTACGTTCCTGTCGCCAGCCGTGCGGCGGAGCCAGCGGCAGCCTGATGCGGTGATCGCTGCGAGGGCCCACCAGGGCGAGGCGTGATCAGGCCTCGGTGGGCTCACCGTTGGGCAACTTGCCGCTACAACACCGGGAGATCATCGCCAACTCGTGCGGGGTACTGTTGAAAACATGCCCATAGCGCCGCCCCTCCTCCTATTGGAGACTTGAGGCCTACAGCCGTATTGGGCTAGCGGAGGGGGCATTGAAGGCATCCGGGAGCAAGGGACTCAGCCGTAGCGGCAGAAAATGGCTTTCCCGAACCAATTCCCCCTCCCAAAACAGGGTGATTCTTTCCTGACATCTGGGGAGCATTTGCGCGAATGGCGGGTCCGGCAACTGCTTATCGTGCTTGTGAGGCGCGCCACCAGCGTCGTACCGCCACCATGGCCCAGACGGCTTCGACCAGACCGAATGGCCAGGCGCCCTGCAGGAAGCCATAGAGCGAGCCCAGAGCGCAGGCGCCGGCAAAGGCCAGAATGAACCACCGGCTGCGGTCCTCGAAGGTGTAGCAGACCAACATGGCGGTAACGGCGAAAAGACCGAAGAGCGTGAGCCGGCTCATTGGGTGAGGATACGCTTTCGCATGGCGGCGGGGAGAGTCTCGCAAGCCGTAGGGAGGACCAGACGCGTGGCGCGAGCGCGAATCTTCATCAGCTAAGCGACCGTTCGCTGCCGATCCGCCTTGGCGGCTTCGGGCAGCAGCCAGCTGACTCCTTTTTGCACCGCGCCATCCTCGACCTCGAGCAAGGATTGGAGAGGCGGGCGATCTCACTAGAGAACAGCTTCTTCCCGGTACCCTGGATGAAAACAACGCAAACCTCGTGCCGGTGCCAGCGACTCGGGGACTCTGACAGGCATACGGGACGCTTCACTTGCCGGCTGCCCGGGCCATCAACGCAGCGGCTACTTTTTTGATGTCCTCTACTTCCGCCGGAGTCGCGGTGCTCACATAGTGGCTCACCAGCTGCCCACAGCGTTCTCGAATCTGGTCATGAGCCCCTGGGTCTTCGCTTCGGAGCGAGAGCAGCTCCTTGAGCCAGTGCTTGCCGTAGCCGGCGTGAATGGTTTCGTCGGCCCAATCGAAATCCATGTCGTGTTCGCTCAGCGTATCCCCGTAGACACGAAAGAGCTGCGCCCGGGTCAACTTGTGCCGGATATTTTTGGTCTCAAAGAAATAGAGCATGCCCAAGCGGTAAATCGGATCTTGGCCCGAAGCGCTCTCGTAAATGTAAGTACCTAGTGGAATCTCGGCAGGCTCAAGACCCCAAGACAGCAGCCGGTCATACCCCATCCGGCAGTGGCGGGATTCGTCGTAGCTCCAGCGCGCGGAGTCATGAATCCACTCCCAAGGCAGGACGTCTGCAAAAGCGCTAAGAATGACGCCGCCTGCCTCAATAGCCCAGACTTCATTGAGGTGGCTAATGGCGGAGCGGAGTTGCAACTGCATACCCTCCCCGTAGGGAAAACTCGGATCCACCACGTCGGGCCAGTAAAACCGGCAGCGCCAAAATCGCGGATCCCGCGAGGGCTTGTCGGGAATCGAGTAAGTTTTGGATCCTGCCAAGGCTATGGCTGCGGGAACCGGCTGTGCAGGCCCGATGCCGACACCACCCAGATCGGATAGATGCTGGGCAAGGGTTTGCGTCCAAGCGAGGGCTTCGTCTCGAACCAGCGGTTCGCTCGAAAGCAGGAATTGCAGCCAGCTCTGCAAAGCCCGAATCTGTTCATCTTTCTCGGAAAGAGCCAGCGAGAGGAATCGGTGTGTGGGCCCGTCGGCGATGCTGTCCGAAGCGGCCAGATACGCCCGGTAAGAATCGCGCAGTGCGGGCAGAAGGACTTCGGTCACACTCATCAAAAATGCAGAAGCTGACGGCGAATCCTTTATGCCGCCGAAGAGCTTGATCAGAGCGCGGTCTGGCCCTTCCTCCTCCAGCATTCGGCTAGGAAAACGAAGCTCGAACACTCGATTTCTCAAGGCGTGGGCGGATTCGGCACACTGCCAAATGATGCGCGCCATGTCTATTTTGATTTCGAGCGGGGCTATGGACGGGATCCAAGCCGCCATGCTGACGAGTAGCGAGCGCTCGCAGAAAAAGAACCGCTTTAGCAATTGCGCCGTATCAAGCCGCATCCATCGTGCTCGCGGCTGCGTGCTCAAAAGAATTGCGGATGCCCGTGACATTGCTTCCTCTGCCGTGTTGCGCTAGGCAACAGTGAACATCAGAACCATTGTAAAGGGTACCGCGCCTTCGAGATGCGAAGGATCGGCTCCTGGCGAACAATAGCGCTTCCTTGTGGGCCGGCTCGTCCCTTGCGTGGATTGTCGTTGGAACTCAGCGATTCCCGGAGGACATAGAGGTGGTTTAGGCGCCAGTTCTTCGTTCCTCTGGAAACAATCAGATTTAGGCGGGCCTCCTGTAGTTCTGGAACCATAAGCAGGCTAGACAGAAGACTTCGCCGCACAACTCTCACCGCCCAAAATGGCTACTGCAAACTACCAGAGCACAGTGTCGCACTGAGCTTTCGCTAGCAAGGAGCAGGTCATTGGTTGTGGCGCCTGCAATGCGAGCAGAGGCAAGCGAAGACTCTGGGATTGGTTTGGGTCGCACGACTGCGTAAGGTGTAATACCCCAGCTTAGAGAGCTAGATGAAACCGAATTTCATTCTCACACCCCTGCGTGGGGTTTCTCTCATCTTCTGTCGGTCTTTGTGTCATTGCTGATGGTCAGCATTGAGATCCGTTTCTAACCGCGAATGGGGAGAATGCGCCCCCTCTGATCGGCAAGCTCCCGAGGGAGGCAATGCCTTTACGAATGTGACGATCTGCCACCGCTCTGGTTCCGGCAGCTTGGACCACACCGGCATACCACGGCGGACTACTCCGTTGGTCAGGATCCAGAAGATCGTCCCAGGTGTGGCCTTTTGCACTTCTTCTTCCCGGAGATTCGGCGCCTTTTTACCCCCTTCGGCCGTTGTTCCATGGCACTCGGCACAATGCTGTCCAAAAAGTTTCTTGCCCGCCGCTACAGCGTCTGGATCGGTTGCCAACGGATTGCGGCGGGCCCGAGTTCGCTCTGGAACCTTCGCCAATTCCGCAAAGTGGGAGTGATGGAGATGATCGTGATCCTGGGTGGCCGAACCGTCAGATTGAGCGAGGGCTGCATAGATGCCGAGGGCGACGAAGGCGTTCGTGCTCAACACGAATACAAAATGACGAAAACGCCGGCCAAGCTTCATGGACGGCCCCCAAAGACCCGGCTAACCACACCACCGAAATTTGAGAACTCCCGAGACAGGCCCCACCGCAGGAGCAGTTGGTGGCTATTGTCGTTCAGGCCGAACCCCGGTGAAAGCCGAAGAGTCCATCCCGAGGGAAAATTCCAAGCTACTGCCGGAGCAAGGTAGTGAGAGGTATCATGCAAACCGAAACTCTGCGTATCTCCTAGACCGCCGTACAACTCGATACCGGCAATGAAGTTCTCAGGACAGAAGTTGCACGGTTTTGAAGAGGCCTTGAGCCCGAGCGGACGACTTGCGCCGACGGCATAGCCAAATTCCCAAGGGTTGCTGGGTGAGAGGTTCTTAGTGGCGAGGGGGTTTACGGCAACGTTCCAGCCTTTGAATGTCTTCGACAGTAGGAGCTTGAATTCCAGTTCGTGGTCGAGCGTCTGGCGGGCGATCCCATTAGGCCCGGCATGGTCGGCTTCGATATCGTGGCCCTCAACTTCCTTGATGATCTTGTCAGCCTCGTTGATCTGCTCGTATTCGATGTAGAGCACGGGATTCACGAAATGCTCAAGCTGGAGAGGACGAAATCGGTTTTCCCAGCGAAACCCTGTGAAGACCGTGCTGTCCCCCAAAGTGGTCTGTCCATCGAGGTAAAATTCGGTGGTCCACCAAGCTTTGGCTCCATATTCAAACTCCATCCAATAGGCGAGAAAGTCATTGCCGCCACGTTGCGTCCCAAACGTCGAAAAGTACTCGACTTCAAGGCTCCCAGGCTCTTCTAGGTAATGGTCATAGGTCACGATGTAGGGACTTTCTTGAGCTGCAGCGGGTCGAGCCAACAAAACTGCCAGAAGCATGGTGACGACCGCCAGCATCCTGACCACTTCAGCTTTGGCTCGCCACGTGGAATGAGGCTGAGCGTGACGATCTCGATTCCTATCGAAGGAGGGATCCCACGATCCGACCTCACATCCCGTACGAGGTAGTTTTCGCCGCATAACTTTGGACACGCAGAGAGACGCCAACGCAGTCATCTCTCATTTGAGAGCAGTGCCGGAAAGGGGCCATGTCCAGCAATCGGGGTGCGAGATGATGTCAGACCGCTTCCGTGTTTCTTCTGTTCCAGCGTTTACCTTCGCTGCCATCGCACGCTGCTCCTGCTTTTCGGCCCCGAGGACGTGTCCCCTGCTCTGCATTTTTTGTTGCAACTGAGTCGCAACTAGAACTACACTCTCAGCGTAAGGTCCCAAGAATCGACTGTCAATACGGGGCTAGAAGATTCTGTCGCAGCGCCGTTGCAACCAGTTGCGACTCAGAGGCGCGAGGAAACCATGCCGCTTCCCGAGACTGAAATTCCAGGACGGTTGCAGGCACTGCTGGTTCAGCGCGGGATCCGCATGACGGGCCCACGCCGCGCCATTCTGGGCGTCATCGAAACAGCCAACAAACATCTGGACGCGAGCCAAATTTTGCGCAAGGCGCAGAAGTCGGACCCGTCTGTCGACCGCAGCACCGTTTACCGGACACTAGGTTTGTTAAAACGGCACGGACTGATTGATGAGCTTGACCTGATGCATTTGAACGGCGATGGACACTACTACGAACGCAAGTTGGGCCAGGACCACATCCACATGGCGTGTCTGCGATGTGGCAAAATCACCGAATTTGTGAGCGAGCGGTTTGACTCTCTCAAGAGCCAGTTGGAGCAGGAGTGCCGTTTTCGTATTGTCGTGGCGCGCCTGGAAGTGGGGGGATACTGCACTGTGTGTCGCCGTTGAGCGGCAGGGAGAAATCTACAGGATGGCGGTCAAAGGGATCTTCGGCGTCGCTTCTAGTTCCGTTCGTACCAGAAGACGGCACCCTTCTCAATTGCGGGCAATTTGTAAGTGATTCCCTTCTCGTCGACAACTCCTTGCATTTCCTGGACCTCTCCCAGAAAGGGCAAAAAAAAGCCTTTCCCACCGCTGGCTGAGGGTACCGTGACTCGCACGTCCGTCTGGGGGGGTTGGATGGGATTAGCGCCGCCTCGCAGTCCGGCGAAGTTTGCGAAAAAGACGTGAGGCTTCCTCTCGATCTCCGAGATCGAGGTGGCTATCATCGGAGAGGCTTGCACAGTGATGGCATTGGGATTTTCGACCTGTCGCAGAAACCCCTCCTCAATTTCCGGAGTGGCGGTCTCAAAATCCTTCTGCAAAGCCGCCATGTAATCCTTGCCCGGGCAACGGCTCAAGCGAATCAGACGCGGATTGTCGTCCAGTCCCAGGGCGTCTTTTCCGGTGATGATCAAGGTCCGGTTGCTCTTCAGATATTGTTCCAAGGCAGATCTTTCCTTGCTGGAAATTTCGCGCACATCAGGGAAAATCAAGATCTTCCCCTGGAATTTGGATAATGTGCGTGGGGTCACCACCTCGAATTCCAAATGTTTCTGCATCAGCAAAATCAAGATTCCACGATAGGACGAAATGAATTCCTGTGAGTGAAGATTGCGGGTCTCGGGAGAAAAATACACGCCGATGGAGAGGATCGGGTTCCGCGGGCGGTAGAATGTGTTCTCGTGAGCCTTGATCCAGGAAAGTATGGTCCTTCGCGTTGCTAGATCGTTCGAGCCAGCCATGGAATGTCCCGGCGCATCCCAGAAGTTCGCTCCCGCCATCACTTCCGACATGGCTAGATTCATCATCGACTGGCGCCGGTCAACCTTCTGATCACCATCCCACGAATAGTTGAGAATCCACGTGGCCTTGCCTTCGGCGAATGCACGGAAGGAATACATCCCCACCTGATAGCAGAACCAGTCCAACGGCGTTCGCGAGGAAGCCATGTGGCTCCCCTCGCCGAACTCGTACTCATGGGCAATCGCATCCACCATGGGATAGAGGCTGTAGACGTCGGATCCGACGCGGACTGCTTCTTCCTCGATGCCGGGATAGATTTCCGGAATGGTTTTGATTTGGGGATTTACCGACTTCGCGGTCTGGTCGATTGCGCGCACAAAATCGGTGATGGCCTCGATTCTGAAATCGAGCCACTTGCGGAAGTGCGGATCAGAAAAGTCGCCGAGCTTCATGTCCTTTCGAGCATCCAATCCGGTTCGTTCCTTGAAGGCTCGAACCGTGTAGTCGTCAAAACTGGCCCAACTGTCCTCCCAGCCTTCGAAGTGAGTCATCCAATATGGGATATCGACGTAGATGCCGTCGATGCCTGTAGCTGCGATCTGCCTGATCCGCTCCATGTAAATCTTGCGCCAGGCCGGAGCAAAGGGACTGATCCACACGTCCTCATCGCCTGGTTGGATCCAAAAGGCGGTGCCACCACCGAACAGCGCGGGCTCGCCCGTGAGCTTCCGCTGTAACCAGTCAGGGTGATCTTTCGCAACCGTGTGTGCAGTCTGGTCGGCGTGGGCGGTGATGCACTCGGTGCCCGCGATATACACGAACGCGCGGTTGCCTACCGCGTGTGCTCTGGTCGCGACGGCGCGAATGGCCGTCAACTTTTCTGCGGGATTCTGAAAGCTCTCATAACGCCCGGGTATATCGTTGTCGACCTCAATGCCGAACACTCCGTCTTGCTGGGCGCTACGCACGATTTCGTCTGCATTGTCCGCTTTCAGGCTGTAGGCGCCGATGCGCACGTAGTTGGTCCAATCCTGATCGGCAGAATAGGAGCCCGTGGCAGCTTGCAGGAAACAGATCAGCCAGCAGAGGACGAGGGCAGTATTTCGTTTCACAAGTCCAAGAACTCCTTCAAAAGCAGCACTCCGGTGATCAGCGAACCGTCGTGACCCCCACTTTCAGACCCATGCGTATGTTCACTGAGATCCCTGTTTCATCCTCCTGAGCCCGGCTGACAGCTCGTTCAGGAACTATTTCTCTTGTCGCGCCGGCAGTCGGGATGACAGGGGAATCACACTGTTGTGTCGGCCATGTGTGCATCGGGTGCCAGCAAGATGGGACGGCAAACGGAAACCTGAAGCATGCCAAGCAACAGAAACCCAGAAATCGCAAGGCGCATGACCCCTCCGCGGAGACGGATAAGCGCAAGTTTCCTTTACTTGCGTTTTAGGACTTTTACTTTCGATTGGGATTGGAGTCAAGGACAAAATGCACGCCGGTGCGGCTACGCGGTCAGGGCCCTGATGATGCCCCACCAGCCTAGGATGGACGTGTCGACCGGCTCCGAACTTACAAGGGTTTTCGTTTATTACCAGTCAGTTAGGAGCAGGGGGCCGCGGCGCCAGGAGGGACGATGGCGCGGAGCCAACCGGTGTAAGGTTCTTCGACGGATCTACCATCAGCCAACTGAGGGCGCCCAGCTGACACAAAGCAGACGCCACAAAGAACGAAGCCGTCCAACCATAGCGCGAAGCGATCCAGGGCGTCAACGAACCGGTCACTGCTCCGCCTATTTGACCACCCATGTTCATGAACCCCGAAACCGATCCGGCTGAGCCACCGCCGATGTCTGCGGTCACCGACCAGAAGGAACTTTGCGCCAAGTACAAGGCTCCGGCGCCGCCAGCGAGCACAAGGCTGGCCACCCAAACCGCTTCGGCCTGGGCGCCCACCGCAATAAAAACTCCTGCCACCGCCATTGCAAGGGCGGCCAGGAAACAGCGACCAACCCGTGCGCCGCGCCATTTTGTAAGACGGTCGTTGATGGTTCCGCCCAGAAGACAGCACGCCAGCATGGCCAGAAAGGGCAGCATGGAAAAAAGGGCGCTGGCCTTAAGGTCGAGTCCACGTACCTTGGCGAGATAGCGATAAAACCAGCTGAAAAAAATCCAGGCGACGTAGCCGTAACAGAAGTAGCTGACGGTAAGCGCCCAAACTTCACGGCTTCGTACGATCCATTTCCAGGGCACCAGCGCCTTGGCGTTTTGCGGGAATGCAGCGTCCTTCAGCGGCATCGTGAGTCCGGATCGAATGGTGGCGAGTTCCGCCGGAGAGACTCGTGGATGCTGCTCCGGTGTATCTCGAGCAGCTACGAACCAAATTCCTCCCGCGACAAGCCCGACCACCGAGCACACCCAGAACGAGGACCTCCACCCGTAGTGGACCATCAGGTAAGTAATGAGCGGCGGGGTAAGGCCGGCTCCGGCACCCACACCGGCAAAAATCCATCCATTGGCCATGCCACGCTCGCGGACCGGAATCCAGTACGCGACGAACCGATTGGCCGCCGGGTAGATCACAGCTTCGCCGGCACCGAGAAGAAAACGCACCACCATCAATAGCGGCAGGGCGTCTGCGTAGCGGGTCGGCGCCCACGTGGTCAGAGCCGTAAAGATGCCCCACCACACCACGCCACCAGTCAACACACGGCGCGGACCGAGCCGGTCCGCGAGGTGACCTCCGATCGTCTGGACCAACGCGTATCCGGCGACCAGTGCACTGAAAACTTTTCCGAGTTGCACATCCGTCAGGTGATAGGCGTCGACCAGCGCGCCGCCTGCGATCGATATGTTGACGCGGTCCAGATACGAGACGGCACTCAGGACAAACAGCCAGAACACCAGAAACCAGCGCACGTGGCTTGTCGCGTCACGCATCACACCGAGCTCCGCAGGTCGCAAGCACCGGTTGATCTCTGGCTGTGCCCGTAATTGTCAGCAGGGCTGCGTTGGATTCCACATGCCGGCGCGCGGGGTGAGTGAGCAGAGACGGCCGTGTCACGCGTCCTCTCGAAGACCGTTCTGCTCCCAGCTTGATCTCAACGGGCATTCGCGCTAGGCCGAGTGCTCCCGCAAGATCCGTGACAGCTGCGCCGCCACAATCTTGTCTTCGCCGGGTTGGAGCATGAACGAGCACAAAGACAGACCCGGCCGACCTTCTCCGCCACCGATCACGATTGAGGGCTTCGAACTTCGCAACAGTTTTGCAACTTCTTGTGGATGACCCCCACTTTCGAATCCCATGTGATCTGCATGTGCAGGACGTGATTGGCGATATCGGGAGTAAAGAAGGAAATGCTCACACCGGAAATTTTGCTCAACTCGCTGGAGATGGTTACTAGGCGGTCCTGCCATTCCCGCGCCAGCGCCTCATGATCGTCTTTGAGGTACAGCTCAAGAGCCTTGACCATACCGATGATCTCTTCTTTCCCAACTTTCTGGCTGCGACCCAGCGTGTCCTCGTGCGGGCTGTTGTTCAATAGCGCGTACCCAACCAGGTCTTGGCGCCCGATCAGCAATCCCGCGCATTGCGGACCGCGAATCGCTTTTCCGCCGCTGAATGTAACCAGGTCATAGCCCATCGCCGCATAGTCCCACAAATGCGAGACCGGTGGTGTGTCGGCTGCTGCATCGTTCATGCACGGCAGCTGGAATTGTTTTGCCAGGTTCGCCCATTCATCGACTTTGATTTGTCCGGCCGCGTTGGCAAAATTCGCAAAGTGCATCATGGCCGTGCGGTCGCTCACGGCGCGGCGCAGCTGCTCGCGGGTTTCAATTTCCACGAGTTTTACGCCCGTGGAGCGCAGCTGACGATCAAACGGATTGCGGTGCGATTTCTGGATGATGACCTCAGACTTCATGCCGGTCAAGTCGGGCAGTTGCCGAATCAGCGCTTGGTTGTCACCCGTAAGGATGCCGGCCAATCCGGACTGCATCGCGGCCGCCGCGCCGGAGGTCACCAGCGCCGTGTAGCCGTCGGGAAGCTTGAGCATTTCCGCGATGCGCTTCCCCGCCGCCACTTCGAGTTCCGGAATGCTCACAAAATGGCGCCCTGCCATGGCCATAACCGCTTCCAGTTCAGGCCGAAGCACAGAGCCACCGAGCATGGTCATGGTGCCTTGGCAGTTGATGACCGTGATAACGCCCAGTTCTTCATAGGGATTGCCGGTCTGTCCGAATCCGTTGAGGCTGGCGTTTCCACCCTCGGCAGTAGCGGAAGAAAGCCTGCGCGGCGCAAACACGGATGCAGCGATCGCTGCGGCCGTTCCGAGGAATCCGCGCCGGTTCCAGTGCGATGTAAGTCCCATGAAGCCTGCTCCCGCTTACTTGCGTGGCACCGCGGCGATGCAATTGATTTCGACCAGCGAATCGCCCGGCAGCGCAGCGACCGCCACGGTGGTGCGTGCCGGTCCCCCATGCGGAAAATAAGTTGAGAATACTTTGTGCATGGCGTCCCAATGTTCAATCTTCACCAGGAAGACATTCGCCTGCAGGATGGTGTCCATCGTTCCACCGCCAACTTCCACGAGCTTCTTGACTTTGTCCATCACCATGGAAGTGTGGGATTCGATCGTCCACTCCTTCTGGTCGCGCGAGTCGTGCGCACCCTGCCCCGAAACATAGATCAAGCCGTTGTGAACGATGGCCGGCATGATGATGTCTTTTTCGCTTCCGGGCTTGCCTTCGGCGTTCAGTTTGCGAATGCCGCTGGCGTCCTGGCCAGCACTCTGTGCCAGGCCGACGGCGGATGTGATCCCCAGGGCTGAGAAGACCGCAGCCAACCGTGACGCGAAGATCCTGCGGGTCAGAGTGAGAGCCATAGTGTTTATCCCTTCCAGTTGTGAATCCGACAACACGACAGCAACGCGACAACGACGCGGAGATGCGCATCGGGAGTGCGAATTATCTGATGAAAGCCGTTGCTTCTGCAAACACTACCCGGTCACAGACGCCCAAACTTCTTCACTGCCGCTACGATCGACTTCAATTGCTCGATGACCGCGTACATCGAGTGCTCCTTGTAGTCCATCTGTTGTGCCAGGGTGAGCACCGCTTGGGCCTGAGCTCGAGGCACCACGGCCACGCCATCGCTGTCGGCCACTACGATATCTCCAGGGCTCACAGGCACGGCATTGCAGACCACCGGAATCTGCGCGCCCGCGAAACGGTAATGATGCACGGAAGTGGACGGAACAATCCCCGTGGCAAAGACCGGAAAGCCAATCTTGCGCAGATACGCTACATCGCGCACTCCCCCATCGATCACGGCTCCGGAGTAACCCCGCGCCGCCATTGCAGTTCCCATCAGTCCGCCCATTCCTGCTATGTCTTCTCCGTCCTCGACCACCATGACATAGACGGAGTCAGTCGATCCCTGGTCGATTGCTTCCAGCATTCCCGTGAGTGCCTCAGGATCTTTGTTGCCTTCGTCCTTCTTGAGCTGGACCGTGCGTGCGAAGCCGGCAAACTTGGCGGTGAAGATCGGTTGCATCCGATGGCTCATGTACATCCGCTTGCCTGTGATTTGCTCCAGCGCATCCGACACCGAAGCCACTTCCACGCGCCGATACTGCGCGATCATATCTTCATCGGGCAACGGGCCTTCTTGAGGCTGTGCCCGAGTCGATCGAGCCTCACGCGCAACCATCAGCGCCAGGGCCAGGGTTGCGAGCATCCCGATGATGCGGCGCCCCCGGTAGAAGTGAAGCTTGTCCATTCCGTCCTCCTGGTTGTATATATGTCCGCGGACTCTAACATTGTTGCCACTTCGTTTGGAAGACTACGACATTCCCCAAAGGAGATCGGAAATGCGGCAGCGAGCGATTTCAGGGCTCAGCGCAGTTCTCGTACTGGTCATGACGGCGTTCTTTTGCCAGGTCAGTCCTGCGCAGGAACACAAAGCTATCAACTTGTCGAGCGCGAAGGACCTTCCCTTCAGCGATGGAATTATTGCCGGAAGCACGCTCTATGTGGCCGGCCAGGAGGGAACCGACGAGGCGGGCAAATTAGTGAGTGGAGGCATCGGTCCCGAAACCAAGGCCGCGCTCGACAACATCACGAAGGTGCTGAAGGCCGCGGGATACGAATTGAAAGATATCGTTTCTGTGACGGTTTACCTCGCCGACATTCAGGACTTTGGGGAGATGAACAAAGTTTACAAGTCTGTCCTGCCCGACCCGAAGCCTGCGCGCGCGACGATTCAGGCGGCTGCTCTCGTGAACGGTGCGCGGGTGGAGATTGCCGGCATTGCGGTTAGGCAGAAGTGAGACCGGATAACTGGGTTTATGTTAGCGGCTCAAACAAATTCCCATTGGATCCTCAGTCTGGCGCTGCTTGCATCGTGGGTTAGTGTGTTTGACCCCACACCTTCGCTGGCACAGCAAAATCAGCAGCGCACGATTGAATCCAGACCGGATCTGGGGACCGGCCAGAGCACTTACAACTCCAACTGCGCCCGATGTCACGGCCTGGATGGGCATGGGGGTGATAAGGGTGTCGACATCGCTGGCGAGCAAGGGCAACGTCTTTCCGACTCGAAGCTCTTCGCCGTCGTCTCCAAAGGCCTCACGGGCACCGCTATGCCCGCTTTTCCCGAACTCAGCCGACAACAGATTCTCAGCGTGATCCACTATCTCAGAATTCTCCAAGGAAAAGAGGAGGCCCGGAATGTTCCCGGTGACGCAAGCCGAGGAAAGACTGTCTTTTTCGGAAAAGCCGGATGCTCCAACTGCCACACGATTTGCGGCGAAGGAGGATTTCTTGGCCCCGACCTTTCCTCGTATGGACTCGCCGCATCGGCTAAGTCGATTCGTGAGGAGATTATCAAGCCCAATAGAGTTGAGCCCACTGGATACCGGTCGGCCACAGTCACCATGCAGGATGGAACGCAATTGGAAGGCTTACTCCGCAATGAAGACAACTTCTCTTTACAGTTGCTGACAAGAGACGGTGGATTTCACTTCTACACGAAGTCTGACTTGCGAAACCTGGAATATCGCGGCCGTTCCTTCATGCCCACCGACTATGCCGACCGGCTCAGCTCCAGCGAACTCGACGATCTTGTGAGCTACATCATCCGAAGCGCGTCGAAAGCCAGTCCCACGACAAGCCCAAATGGAGAACCCCACTGAATGCGTTGGAATCGTTCATGGTTGCCCGTTTTGATTGCTGCTTTCGGTTTGCTGCTCGCCGCCTCCGCCCAGAATAAAAGGACTTTTGCCCTTCAGCCGCTGTCCCCCAAGTTCTGGGATCTGATCGACCACGACGCAAAATTGGAAAAGGTTGCGACTGGGTTCGGCTTTACCGAAGGCCCCGTGTGGGATCCTGCCGGCTTCCTCTATGTCAGCGACGAGACGCTCAACAAGATCTTCCGAGTTTATCCCGACGGTAAGAAAGAAGAAGTCATTGCACTCGGCGATCCGGACGGTAATACTTTCGACCGCCAGCATCGCCTGATCGATTGTGCCAGCGTGCTGCGCGCCATTATTGAGGTCACTCGCGACGGCAAATACAAAATTCTGGCGGATCACTACGACGACAAAAAGCTGAACAGCCCCAACGACGTGATCCTTGGGCCAGACGGCGCAATCTACTTCACTGACCCAACGCTCGATCTGGTTGCTGGTGAAAAGCAGGAACTTCCCTTCCAGGGTGTCTATCGTCTCGACGAGAAAGGGAACCTGCGGTTGCTGACCAGAGATCTCAAACAACCAAACGGACTGGCTTTTTCCCCCGACGGCAAGCGCTTCTACGTGGATGATGACGAAACCAGGGATATTCACGTCTACGACGTCGCCAGAGATGGCACGCTCAGCAACGGACGCATTTTCGGCACGGAACCCGGAGGCAAGGACGAAGGTGTTCCCGACGGCATGAAGGTCGATGGAAGCGGCAACCTGTTTGTGACCGGACCCGGAGGAATCTGGATCTGGGACGTCAACGGCAATCACCTGGGAACGATTGCCACACCGGAACAACCGGCCAACCTCACCTGGGGCGACCAGGATTATCGGACGCTCTACATCACCGCCACCACTTCGGTATACAAGCTGAAGACAAAAACTCAGGGATACTTGCCCTATCTCGAACACTGACTCGGAGAGCCGCACGATCGGCCAAGGATGCGCTTCACGGAGAAAGCGCGAAACTGAACACATCGCTTGCGGCCGCCACCGCAACGTACTGCACACCATCCACGGCATAGCTCATGGGAGAAGCATGGATGGTCTGCCCGGTGTTGAAGTGCCACAAAGGAAGACCGGTCGTCGCCTCGACGGCTTCAAACGAGCCTGCGTCATCTCCGAAAAACACCAGGCCGCTTGCGGTTGTCATGACCCCGGCCCAGGAGTCGCCGCGACCCACTTGCGGATAGCGCCACGCCGCTTTCCCATCCGCCACAGAAAGAGCCAATAGAATTTTCTGCGCGTGTTCACCTGGCGGGACCTTTGTGCCCGTGTTGTAGTAGGTCTCCCCTTTGGCAAACTTCCGCGGACTGGCAAAGTAGAGATTGCAGCCCTCGAGGGCCATCACGTAAAAGAGTCCCGTGCCCGGATCGTAGGAAGGTGAAAACCAGTTGGTGGCGCCCACGACACCGGGACAGATGCGCGTGCCCTGGGCGGTCGGAACCCGACCCGAAAGAACCGGCCGGCCGGAAGTGTCAATTTCTGTTGCCCAGGTCAGCTTCTCAACGAACGGAGTCGCGCGCAGAAACTTACCGTTGGTTCGGTCCAGGACGTAGAAAAAACCGTTGCGGTTGGCCTGTACCAGCAGATGCTCGATCGCTCCGTTCTCTTCACGATCGACCAGCACCGGGGTTTCATTGGCATCGTAATCAAACAAGTCATGGGGCGTGAACTGGAAGTACCACTTCATTTTTCCGGTGTTCGGATCGATCGCAAGAACACAGGCGGTGTATAGATCATCTCCCGGCCTTGAGTCTCCCACGAAATCTGGCGCAGCGTTGCTCGTGGTCCAGTACAAAGTGTCGAGTTTCGGATCGTACGTTCCGGGCATCCACGTAGTGCCGCCGCCGTGCAGGTACGAATCGCCCGGCCAACTGGACGAACCGAATTCTCCTGGTCCGGGGATCGTCCACAAACGCCACTTGAACCTTCCCGTAAGCGCATCGTACGCCGCCAGAAACCCGCGCACTCCCGAGTCCCCGCCCGAAGTGCCGACAATGACTTCGTCCTTCACGACCAGAGGAGCACTGGTCGCGCCATAGTGTTTGGCCTTGTCGGCGTATTGAATGTCCCACAGCAAGTTTCCGGAACGTGCGTCCAAGCAGCGCAAATGAGCATCATCGGTTTCCGCATAGACGAAATGCTTCCATACAGCGACCCCGCGGTTTTTGTGAGCCGCAGCGTCATCGAGCAATCCCGAACTTAGCGGACGCTGATGATGCCACACCACTCGGCCCGTGCGGGCATCGAGCGCAAACACGTCGTTGGCCGATGTCACATACATCATGTCGCGGACCACCACAGGTGTCACTTCGAGCATTTGGGAATTACCAGGATGGAAAACCCATGCTGCCCGCAGTCGCGCCACATTCCCGACCTTGATTTGATCCAGACTGCTGAAGCGTTGTCCGCTATAGTCTCCGTTATAAGAGGTCCAGTTAGACTTCACCGGCTGGGCCAGAAGATCGGCCGCACTGACCTCGATGTCAATGGGAGCAGGAGATTTGTCATTCTGGCACACGACGGGCAGAACCGAGCAGGCGGCTATGGTCAGGAGCTCAATGAATGCTTTACCGTGTGTCTTCATGTCAGCGAGTGTCTCCGGCATCGCTAACCCGTACCTCGGCAAGTGAACCGCGGTCGATCCCCCTTTCGTCCTCCACATGCAGGGAGACCCGCGCCGCCTTCCCGGGCGGTGCAATCTCTGCTTCCAGAGACACTGGCATGGTCGGACTTACGTCCGCCACCGACATACTCCCCAGACTTCGCCCGCGTTCATCGTACAAGCGGGCAATCAGTCGCCCGGAGAAAAACGAGCCGAATGATCCGGACAGCTTGATCTTGCCACTCCTCGAATCTGTGGCGCGAAGGGGGCGCATGATGACGCCTGCGTCGGTCGCCCCTTGAAAGTCACTTCCGGCTCGGGTGGGGAACCACTCGGTTTCCAGATCGCAGCTTTCTCCCGGACGCAAGTGACACATCGGACGGTTGATTTCGGCTTCAAGGTAGTAAGGAGCAGAGTCGGCGCTCAGCGACGGGATGCCGTCGCCACTCAGCCGCACCTCCGGACCATTGGTCCAAAAGATCACGGAAGCTTTCCCCGGATACATTGCGTACTCCTGGTACTGGAACCGTTCCACCATAGCGTAGCGGCTGGCACCGTCGACTACCGCCAGCCATCCGTCCTTCGAGTCGAGCCACAATTCCGCCGCCAGGTGAACGTAGTGCAGCGCGAAAAGTCCGTCGTCCCGGACCGAAGCCGACGGATTTTCTGCCGGACCAAAGCGAACGTGATATCGATTGAGATAGCTACTGGACGGATTCGCAGGAGTGAATGCCCAGAAATCCTGGTTGAAGTCCGAAGCCGCCGCGGCCGTGTCTGTAGCGGAGGCCGCCCCGCTGTCGTATTGCGAAACCGACTGCATTGACCAGTCCAGCGTGTGCCCGCTCACATTTTTCATGGAAGCGCGGAAGCGGATACGGGGCGAATCCACGTCCAGATGAATGGTGCGCTGAAACTGCACACCGGTGTGCGGGTCGGCAGGACCGGTAAGTTCGATCTCGCATTCCTCTCCGTCCGAAACCTTTCGAAACGAGAATGGCCCGTCGTCGATCACATCCGAATCCCCCGCCCAATGTCGTTCATCGTTATTCCCTTCAGGCAGCAGCCAGAGTTTGTCCCCGCCGTAGTTGAACCATTGCCCAGTGGCTGGCGGAAAGTATTTGCCAGCATACTTCGAATTGACGAACAGATATGGATGCCCTGAGAAACTCACCTGCATCAGCCGCCCGCCATTCTGCGGGACCACGACCAGCTGTACCCAGCGGTTCGACATCTGTTCCGCGCGCCAGCCCTTGTAATCCACCGACTCGACACGACACGCAGGCCGCCCGCGAGCGATGTCCTTACTATTGGTCTGGGCGAAGCTCAGCCACGGGACCACGAGGAAAACCAGAAGACTTGCGAGTATCCAGTTCCTGAGCGTGAAACGCAGAGTCATCATCTTTCCTTGGCAGCGCGAATCGCGGTCGAGAGTAGCATGCAAGGGGAATTCCTCAAACCGCGCCGTCTTAAAAAGAAAAGAAAACCAATAAAACGAAAGTTTTTGATCTCTGTCAAGCCATTCTGTGATATACCAGCTTCCCGAGAAGCCGGAAATCTGGAAGCGGCAGCGTGCGCAATGAGACTGCAAACCGTATTTCTCCTATTGCTGCTTGGGAGGAGCGTGGCGGCTCAGGACCAGAAGGTGGATGCCACGTGGCTCCGCCGCTACATTCCGCTTCTTCGCCAGCAAGCCGGCCCCCCGCCATCGGGAAGCTGCCAGTATCTGGCGATCTTCGGTCAGGGTGATGCCGAGACGCGAATTCTGCAAAGCGTATCCCGTTTCGGAGAAATCGCGCTCGATGCGCACGCCAGCTGCCCGAGCGCGACCTACGATCGTGAAGAGGAGATCGATTTCGTTCTTGACGGGGCGGCCACTCTCCATCACGGGGACAAGACGTATGCGATGCGCAAGAACGATTTCACTTACTTGACGCCCGGCATCGAGCATTCGGTCCGTAACAATGCCGACCAGCCGCTGCGACTTCTAGTCATGGGTTTCAAAATCCCCGCGAACCTCTCCATCCCTGCGACTCCTCCCCATCCGAAGATTGTCAATCTCGATGACGTCAAGGAAGAAACGGTCGAGGGTCATCCGACATCCGTGCGTTACAAACTCCTCATAGGTCCGCGCACCGGGAAGCGCGACGCCATTGACCAGTCGTACGTGGTAACCAGTTTTTTCTGGATGAACTTCGCCCCAGCTGGCACGAATTTCCCGCACCATCATGAGGCGGCTGAGGAGATCTATTTGGTTCTTGAGGGCGAGGGCGAAATGGTGGCAGGCAGCGGAATGGACGGCGTCGAAGGCCGCTTTCCCGCCAAGGCGGGAGATGCATATTACTTCCGGCCCAACTGTACCGTGGGGTTTTACAATCAGAATAAGCCCGGAACCAACGCCTACATCCTTGCCGTGCGATCCCGCATACAACTTCCTGAGGAATCAGACTAAGACCAGGCCGGGGTCGCTCCAAGGTAGAGTCGAAATCCTGGTAGCACTACACAAACTCCCGGCAACCGTTTCCGGAGGAGGTATCGGAATGCACAGTCGAAACACCAGTCGGCGGTCATTCATGAAACTGCTCGCGGCCGCCCCGTTGCTGAGCAAGCTTGCGGTCCGTGATCTCTACGCGCAGGCCGCCACCGCCATCGGCCATGGTCCACGACAGAATGTGTATTCCCGGCTCGGAGTGAAGACCATCATCAATTGCCGGGGCACGTGGACTTACCTGAGCGGCTCCCTCGAATTTCCCCAGGTGCGTGAGGCCCAGCTGGAAGCGGCGCAACACTTCGTCAACATGCTGGACCTGCAGCGTGCGGTGGGCAAGCGCCTGTCTGCGCTCACCGGCGCGGAGTCCGGCATCATCACCTCCGGAGCCGCAGGCGCGATGGCCGCAGCCACGGCCGCCTGTATGGCCGGCGCCGACGACCAGCGCATCTGGCAACTTCCTGACACCACCGGGCTGAAGCACGAGGTCATCATGGTCGGCGGCCGAAGCGCTTTCGATAGCGCCATCCGTTTAACCGGCGCGAAGCTGGTCCTGACGTACTCGCCCCAGGAACTCGCCAACGCGATCAATGAAGACACCGCGATGATCTACACCACCGATCTTGGTGAGAAACTGCGTCAGGTCCTGGCGATTGCCAAAGATCACAACGTCCCGATGTTGCTGGACGATGCGGCCGGCATACCGCCGGCGGACAACGCAAAACTTTACGCTCGCCTGGGCATCGACCTCTATTGTTTCTCGGGAGGCAAGGGCCTGTGCGGACCACAATGCAGCGGATTGCTTCTCGGCAGAAAAGATTTGATCGAAGCGGCCCTACTGAATTGCAGTCCGCGCGAAGGTGCAATATGCCGCCCGATGAAAGTCGGCAAAGAAGAGGTGATCGGTTGCCTGACCGCTTTGGAGACCTGGCTCCAACTGGACGAGAAAAAACTCTATGCCGAGTGGAATGATCGCGTCGACCGCATTCGAAAGCTGGTGGACACCGTACCAGGCGTGACGACCGACATCTACATTCCGGAAGATGGAAACCGCTATCCCACGTTAAAGATCTCGTGGGATCAACAATCCTGGCGCTACGGCATTGCGGACTGCGTGGCCGAGTTGCGGTCCGGCGATCCTGTCATAGAAGTACTCGGCGTCGACAATCCGAGTCTGGTGACGTCGGTGCATGAGGGCAATCCAAACCGCAAAGAACGCAAGGTGCCGGACCACATCGAACTCGTTTCCATGACCATCAAGCCGGGTGAGGAGATGATCGTTGGGCGGAGATTGCGAACCATACTTGGGATGGCCCAGAAAAAGTCCGCCGCATAAACCGCTAGGATCTGGTGACGCAGAATATCGGAGGTTTTGTCATGCGCTTGCGATTGGCTGAATTTCTATGCGCATTGGCCCTCATAGCGCCAGGTCCAGTGCACTCGGGTGCTCCTGCCCAAGGTGCGGCCCCTGCATATCGTTCCCACTCGCCGGCGGTTGAAGCGGGCGACTACCTTTACATCTCGGGAATGGGCCCGCGGCGCCCGGACGGTAATCTGCCCTCGACATTCGACGGGCAGGTTCGTCAGTCGCTGGCCAACATCAAGGCAATTCTCGAATCTGCGGGTTTGACCATGGAACACGTGGTCTATACCCAGGTGTACCTCGAAGATATCGGCCAGTGTGAGGAAATGAAGAGAGTGTTCGGCGAATACTTCACCAAGACTCCGCCGGCGAGGGCGGTGCTCGGCGTGGCCCGCGTTCCCGAACCGCCCATCCAGATCAGCGCCGTCGCAGTGCGCGATCTCAACGGCGTGCGTGCGATCGCTCCGCCAAACCAACCACTGGACGAGCACGCCTCTCCGGGCGTGCTTACGCACGATCGGCTCTTCGTCTCCAGTATGTCGGGAAAAGATCCCGTGACGGGCAAGATCCCCGATGATCCTGCCGCTCAAGTTGACTTAGCGCTCGACCGCGTGGAAGCGGTGGTGAAGGCGGCCGGCCTCGAACTCCGCCACATGGCGTTCGTCAATCCCTATCTGACTGCCGACATCCCCATGCGGGTCATGAATGAGCGTTATGCCCGACGTTTCGAATTCGGCGATACTCCCGCACGCGCCACCATTGTGGTCTCCAGCCTGCCCGGTGGCGCACGCATCGAGTACACCGGCGTAGCGGTGCGCGATCTCGCTCAGAGAAAGGCCGTTCGGCCCAAGAACATGTCACCCAGCCCAACCGCCAGTCCATGCGTCTTTGCGGGGGACACGCTTTACTGTTCAGCAAAGAGCGGATTTATCCCAGGCCCGCACGGCGGAGTCTATGCCTCCACCACTCCCCACCAAGTTCGCCAGACCATGCGCAACCTGCTCGACAATCTCGAGGAAGCTGAAATGAATTTCGATCAGGTGGTTTCCACCAACGTCTACCTCGACAATCTTTCCGATCTGCCCGCATTCGACGAAGTGTATCTCCAGTATTTCGGCCCTTCCCTGCCGGCGCGAACCACCATCCAGCAGATTGCGCCCGCGGAGCGGAAACCCGACAAGGACGACCACTATCCGGACCTCGAACAGGTTTCCTTGATCGCAGTACGCAACCGGGCGAAGCCCTGAAGAAAGAATGAAGACTCCGTGCCGTGAATGAGGGTTTCAAACCTGGAGGCCAGGGCGGAGTGGAACTTGCCAGCCTCGCGAGAACGTCATCTCAACCTCAATACCCCATATGTCATGGCCCGCCAATATTGCGGTCAGGGTCTGCTCACATGTCCCTCCGACCATCGTATAGTCGCCAACAATTATCGTATAGTCGCCGACAATTAAGGGCCCCGCCTTCGAGAGCGTTCTCCAGAAACTTGACAAAGCTCCATGCCCAGTTCTTGGTGGTCATTCATCACCGCCGAAATCCAGACCGGGGTGAATCGGTGCCCAGGCAGCGACAGGGGTCTGTCTTCCGCGCTTGAGTCCCCCAACCCCTAGAATTGGAAACGGACCCCCAACTGCATCCTGCGTGGCGTATAGCCCTCGGCCGTGGAGCTAATGATGCCGAACTCTGTATTACCCAGCTCGTAAGAGGTGTTCGGTGGGGCAAAACGCGGCGTGTTTGTGGAGTTGAAAACCTCCGCGCGCACTTGAATTGTCATCCCTTCCTTGGGCGCGAACTCTTTGAAGAGATTCAAGTCCAAACTGTGAATGCCATTCGTTCGGAGGCCGGGGAAATAGCGGGGGGCGTTGCCCGGTATCTGGTCGCCGGCATCGGCGAAGCAGTTGATGTTCAGGTAGGGAACCTGCTGGATCGCCGCCTGGTTCGAAGTTATGCCCATACCGCCGCCGCACAACACGTTAGGGCGTTGGTTGCCATCCATGAGGCGGGGATTGGCCATGGGGATGGCGAGCGGCTGGCCGGACTGTTCCGTGACCAGACCAGAGATCGCCCATCCGCCGACAATCGCGTCGAGAACCCGGTTCATATCGCCGCCAATCCACTTGTCGCGGCCGATCGGCAGTTCCACGACAACGGCGGCGGCCAGCCTTTGCGGGGTATCATTCGCGCTGATCCCGTGCTCCACCTTCAAATTGTCGAGCTGCTGGGGATTCCCGTTGTTGAGGGTACCCACAAACGCATTGGCCCCCACGGAAGAGTAATCCGTGAGTTTCGAGACCGTGTAACTTCCTTCAAAACTGATGTGGTGGGTGGTGCGCTTCTGAAAGCGAATCTGCATCGAGTTGTACCAGGAGCTGGCCTCGAGCAGAGGAAGCGCCTCGAAATCGCCGTCAAACTGGGGATAGGGTCGCAGCAGATTCACAAGCGGCAGCGTCGTCCCGCCATAACGCGAGTCAGGCTCGTTGAAGATTTGCGGGCCGGCATTGTACAGGCAGCCGGTACCGCCAAACAGCGAGCAGAAGGGATTGGCCACCGGGTTTTCCAGGTAGTTGCTGACGCAGCTGTCGCTGTCGCAGGTGGGATCGGAAGCATGCTGCTGAGCGGAGATATTCGCCAGCAGGTGGGAGGAGATGAAGTCCCGGTTGCGGGTGCTCGAATACCCACCCCAAGGCAGATGAGTGCTCCGGTTGGCAGAATAGTCCAGGCCAATCACGATCTGGCTGGGCAGTAGCCGCTGCATTCCCAAGTTCCACTGGTAAATGTCGGCGTTCTGTGCTTCGGTGGTTCCCACGTCATTGCCGTTGGCGTAGCCCCATTCCGCCAGCTTCCCGTACTGCGTACCTTGGGGACCGGTCAGACCATTAGGAAAGGGATCGGCCAGAGTCGCCGACCGGGTCGCAAAGTTGTCCAGTGTGAAAAACATGGTCGCGCTCTTGCGGAATGCGGTTCCCGGATATTGGAAGTTGGTGGCTACGCTCATGCCGTAGTAGATGCCAGCCCCGCCGCGGATGACCGTGTTGGAGTCCAACTGATAGGCAAAACCGAGCCGCGGACCAAAGTTGTTGCGATCCACGGGAACGTGCCTCGTGCCGGAAGTGGGAAACTGGGTGATGCCAGCGAGGCCGACCGTTCCTAACCCGGGGGTCAGGCCACCACTGCTCAGGTCAATGCTCATGCCGCTCGAGCCGGCAAAATCGCTGAACTGAATCCGGTTGTATCGTTCCGTGTAGGGTGTGCTCCATTCGTAGCGCAGACCAAGGTTCACGGTGAGCTTGGGGTTGACTTTCCAGTCGTCCTGAAAATAAAAGCCTGTCTCCACGGATTTGTTCGCCACAGCCGGGTAGATGTTAATGTCACTGCTATTGTCGGGGTATCCGAACAGCAGGCTGGCGAAAGGATTTCCCTGGGTTCCGCCACCGGCTCCACTGTTCGGAATCTGCGAAGTCACGTCGTCGGTGAAATTGAACAGCCCCGTGGGGTTGGGAGGCTGAAAGAAATTGTTGAAGAAGAGCCGTTGTTCTCCGCCAAACTTCATGAGGTGGGATCCTCTGGCAACGACCAGTTGGGAGGAGTAGCTGTAGAGGGTGTGCGCAAAGGTCGTGTTCAGGCAGCATTGATCGTAGAGACTAGTCCACGGCGAGGCGCCCGACATCTGGATGGTTGGCATGCGGTCAATGCCATTGTTGGCTGCCAAGACGCTGGGGAATCCGACGCTGGTGAGGCTGGGGATGTCGGTGGTCTCGTCCTGCACCACCCGGTCCAGGCCGAATCGGTTGCTCCATACGATTCGTGGATTGACCGTCCAGGTGTATTCCAACCCGACATTTTGTACGGTCAACGGGGTGCTCGTAATCCCATCGTTGAACTCGCCATCCCCAAAGATGGTTGGAGTGTAGTAATTGCTGTGCAGCCGGCTGTAGCGCCCGGAAAGCCGGTGCCGATCCGCGATTTGGTCGTCCACCTTGATGTCGAACTGGTAGTCGGGCGCATGGGACAAGGTATTCTGCCGATAATTGAAGAATTCTCCGGGAAGATTCGGCGCTGGATAAAGATTGATGACCGCCTGGCCGATCGGGTCAATCTCGCCCGGGGGAATGACGTTCAGGACTCCGTTGTTCTGCACCTGCGGCCGCTGGCAACCATTCGGATTACACTGAATCTGCAAAGGATCATAGATCGGGTTCTGGGCGGCTGAGAAGTCCCCGCTTCGCTCGGCCTGTGTGGGTACACTGGCCACGATGTTGATGGGTTCGTTATCCCGCACTTTTTCCAGGTCGCCGAAGAAGAACGTTTTGCTCTTTCTGATGGGCCCCCCTAGGGAGAAGCCGTATTGATCGCGCTCGTGATCAGGCTTGGGATTGGGGGCGGGATTGAAGAAGTCCCGGGCGTCGGTTCCCGAGCGTTGTCCGAACCACCAGCCGCTTCCATGAAAGGCGTTCGTTCCGCTTTTCAATGCCATGTTTACCACCGTGCCGCCATTGTTACCGAACTCCGCCGAGAAACTGTTGTTCTGGACTTTGAACTCCTGGATGACTTCGACCGAGGGTTCGTAGTACACGTTGCTGGTGGCGCCTTCGCCTTGCTCCGGCGCGCTGATCAGGGCACCGTCGATTCGCACTTCCGCGGTTGCATTTCGCTGCCCGTTGGAAACGAAGTTGGTTCCCTCTGGATAGTTGTCCAGGGTGCCGGATCCCGCGGTTTCTGTGACGCCCGCGGAAAGAAAGGTCAGCCCGAAGAAATTACGGCCGGGTAGAGGGATGTCCTTGATGTATTCGTTGGTAACTTCGGTTCCTAAAAGCGCACTCTCGGTGTCGAGCAAAGGCTGTGTGGTGGTGACTTCGACGGTGGTGTTGACTGAGCCTGGAACGAGGCTGAAGTTGAGCGTGGTCTGTTGATCAACGGCCAGCACCACGTCGGTTCTTTCCGCAATTCGGAATCCTTGCGCCTGCACCTTGAGCGCATAGGTGGATGGCCGTAACCCCGTGAAGTAGTATTCCCCTCTGTCGTTGGTGCGAGCCACCGTGGAAATGCCTGTGCCCGTGTCCGTGATGGTGACGGTTGCATCGCGCACAACCGCGCCGCTGGCGTCGGCAACAACACCCCGGACCTGTGCCCGATAGCTGCCCTGGGCCAGCAGCAGGATCGCAGAACTGGCGAATAGGCATATCCCTAGAGTCCAACGCGAGACGTGTGCAATCGGCATGGCAGAACCTCCACTTTCCGCGGCGCTTGTCGGCGATGGTTAGACAGCCCGCCAAAGGGCGCAGCACGGCGGAACTCGGGCAACTCTTTCACCAGTCGTGCCAGTGGCCACCGGCCTCCGCCCTCATAGTTCCCACCGAGAGCCAGCACCGTTGTTTGTCCCGGCTTTCGGATCATTTCTTTTGTTAGCGTTTAGCTTCGATCTGCGGGATTGTCAAGGGCAAAATGCGGGGTTCCCATCATCCCCGCCCAAGGAGTCCAGGCAAACCGAGGAACAGCTGCCACACTTGAGGTCGTATCAGTTTCTGCCACACGATAACGAGGGGTAGTCGCATGGCTAGTCGACTCACGGCTGGTTCCGGCCCGGCTGGGCCCTATTCCGGTTGCTCGCAACTCTCTACCCTGACCGACGAAGCTAGCTTAGGGGCCCGGTCTGAGCGTGGACTCAGCGCAGCAGATTATTGCAGAGGTCGGCCCCACCGGAGCGGCTTTGCGGCTTCGTTTTGAGGGGCTATCCGGACATTAAGCCGGACCGATCTATTTTCCCCCAAGCGATTGAATCTTCGGCGTTAATATCAGTGGGTATAACCGGCGTTCAGCGTCAATCAGGGTCGATTTCGTGGTTTGCCGCGATAATGCCTTCCGCCAGGTCGCACACTTGGGGGAGGGTTTGTCCGATCTCTGCACAGCGCCGCCGAACTTCCGCGAGTGTAGGCACGCCGAGGTCGCTGACCAGCTCTTGATAGTTCTCTTTGAAACTCTGCGTCCAATCTGCCGGTGCGTCGCGGGAGAGGACCTCCTGACATCTGGAATGGGTGACGCCAACCCAGAACATCGCTTCCCGATGGTAGCCCCGCCCGATCAGCCCTAAGCTTCCATCGATCGCAACCGGGCGGGCGCTGTCGCTGACGTCGGATACGAAAGGAAACGGTGACTTGATGGCTCCCTTGGCCCGGTCAAAGATCTCCGTGAGGGTGGCAAGATGCCGGCCA
>Ga0187779_10000152_pt1 | contig 51840 bp, 52 predicted proteins | sample 1015_Q2_SP10_10__FD_132435 | JGI IMG/M metagenome (GOLD analysis project Ga0187779, IMG submission 132435) | Tropical peat soil microbial communities from peatlands in Department of Meta, Colombia - 1015_Q2_SP10_10_MG | ecosystem: Environmental > Terrestrial > Soil > Wetlands > Peat | place...
CAATTTTGATTTGAAGATCGATAAGTTTTGGATCGATTATCATGAGAACGGTTCGGTGAAATCGTATAACAGCACACTGACGGTTCTTGAGGGAGGGCAATCGGTCCTTACGAAGACAATTACCGTCAACGACCCCCTGGTTTATAAAAATATCTGGTTTTACCAGTCGAGCTATGGCGACGCATGGGACCAGATCGAAGTCGCGCGGATCAATATCAAGGACAAACAGACTGACAAGGTGATCAAAACGGTTGATTTGGAGTGGCAGAAGGAGCAGGCGCTCGCCGATCTCAAGTTGAAGCTGTCGATCACGGACTTCGTGGCGGACTTTGCCTTCAATTCAACGGAAAAGAAGGTCTTCTCAAAGACGGTGGAACATGCGAACCCCGCCATCAGACTCGCGGTCAACGAACGTGAGACTGTTCAGGCCACGCCGTGGATTTTTTATCAATTCCCTGATCTCTTTGAGGTCAAAGATTCAAAATATCAGTTCGAACTGGTGGGGTATAAGCCAAAGAAGTATACCGGCCTCCAGATCGCGAAGAATCCTGGGATCAATATTGTGTGGACCGGGTCGACCATGATCGTCGTCGGGATCACCCTGTCTTCCTTTATCTATCATCGGCGCCTTTGGGCAAAGATCGTACCGGATGGCAGGGGTGTCGCGGTCTATCTCGGTGGGACCTCTCATAAGAGCCAGATCGATTTTCAGAAAGAATTCCGGAAGTTGACCGACAGGATTCGGACGTTTTCGGCTTGAAGACATATGGTGGTCAAACTACCCCTTTCTTGGGTATGATTAAACACTAGCGTACTTGCCTGATTCCATCGACGGAGGACCTTATGATGCGGTCTCTCTTCTTATTCGACATGACCTTCTGGCTTTATCTCGCCGCTCTGACTCTCTATATCGCCTATCTCTTCGCGCGACGTCCCGCAATGACGTTTGCCCCGGCCGGTCATCCGACTGAGAATTTCGATGAGCGCGATGGGGCTTGGGCGACGCAACTGGGACAGGTCGCGACGCTGATTACGGTGTTTGGGTGGATCGTGAATACGGCGGCTTTGTTCACCCGCGCTTTTGAACGTCTCCAACACTCAGGGACCTTCGCGCCCTGGTCGAATCAATTCGAAGCCATGGCCTATGTCTCCTGGGCAATTATTCTCGGGTATGTGCTGCTTGAGTTGCGATACAAGATCAAGGCCATCGGAGCGTTCGTGGTGGGTATCGGGTTCATCGCGATGGGAGCCGCGTCTCTCCTCCCCTATCGGTACCAGACGGCCGAACCGCTTGTGCCGGCCCTGAACAGCTACTGGATTTATATTCACGTGTCCGTAACCCTGACCAGTTATGCGGCTTTTGCCATGGCCGGTGGTCTGGGCCTGATGTATCTGTTCAAAGAGCGGGCGGAACAGCGGGGGAGCCGGTCACGGTTCTTTGCTTCGTTCCCGGACCTCGAGACGATCGATGAATTGGGGTACAAAGCCATCATGATCGGCTTTCCGCTTCTCGCCTTCGGCATTATCCTCGGCGCGATGTGGGCGAACTATGCCTGGGGTGGCTATTGGAGTTGGGATCCGAAGGAGACCTGGTCGTTGATTGTGTGGTTGATTTACGGGGCCTACATCCATGCACGCATGACGCGTGGGTGGGAAGGCCGCCGAGCGGCGATCTACGCGGTCTTCGGGTTCTTGATGGTCATCTTCTGTTTCTGGGGTGTGAACTTTTTGTTGTCGGGCCTCCACGCCTACGCCTAGCCGTAGGATGCTGAAAATGGCTACCAACTTCGTTCTTGGTCGCTCGCTCCCCTCAACGTACTAACGACTGTACGCCTCGGGGCCCTCGCTTGCTGCGGCCTTGCACGGTGGACGGCGCGTCTCGGCGCGCCGGGGTGAGCGGGTGAGAAGGCGACATTCTGAACATCCTTATAAACGGTTGGAAAGGAACAATCTTGTCGGAAATTTCGATCCCTAGCTCATCTCATCCTGCATCTCGAACAGGCGGCTCACGCCTCCTCATCTTGTTGGCAGGGGTGCTCATTCTCAGCGCTGTGTTTGGCATTGTGTGGATGCAGAGTGCCAAGTACGAACCATTGGTCGTAGGCAAGCAGGCGCCGGACTTCGCCTTATCGGATCTCAATGACAAGCCCTACCGACTCTCTGACTTTCGTGGCAAGGTGGTATTCCTCAATTTCTGGGCCACTTGGTGTAAGCCCTGCCGCGAGGAAATGCCGTCAATGGAAGTGCTCTATAAGAACTTTGAGAAAGACGGATTGGTAGTCTTGGCGGTGAGTATTGACCGTGTCACGACGACGAAGGATATCCCGCCCTTCGTCAAAGGCATGAACCTGACGTTTCCGGTGTTGATCGATTCGTGGGGGCAAACTGATAAGCCCTATAAGCGGATGGGTGTGCCTGAGACATTCATCATCGACCAAGAGGGCGTCATCCGAGAGATTGTGATAGGACCACGGGATTGGACACGGTTGGATAGCCTCCCGGTGATTACGAAGTTGCTCAACGTGACACCCAAGACGGTCGATGCAGGCCGTCAAACGATGTAAGCGAGGAACGGATGACCCGACTGGGGTTGATCGGGGGTGCTCTGACCCTCGTGGCGATTCTGCCTGGAGAATATGGGACGTCGTTCTTCGTCGACAGGGGCGTGGCTTCTAAGGTTGCGTCTCGTGGCCTCGTCAAGCCAGGCGACACCGCGCCGAATTTTCAGTTGCGGGACCTCGATGGAAAAGCCGTCTCGTTGTCGGATTTTCTAGGGAAAGTCGTTCTCGTGAATTTTTGGGCGACATGGTGCGGACCCTGCCGTGTCGAAATGCCGGCCATGGAGCAGCTCTACCGCACTTTTCCCCGAAAGGACTTTGAAATTCTTGCCGTATCCACAGATCCGCAAGGAGCTGCCGTGACCCGTCCGTTTCAGCGGGAAATCGGTCTGACGTTTCCGATTCTGCATGATGCCGACTATCGGGTGGGGTTGACCTATGGTGCGCGCACCTTGCCGATGTCGTTCATGGTGGACCGCAACGGAGTTGTCCGACAACAGATTTTTGGAGCACGTGACTGGAGTGCCCCGGAAGCCCACCAGTTGATTCAAGTGCTGATGAAGTCGTAAGAGCATGACGCAGTCCCTTCCACAGATCTCCGTGATCGCTGCATTCTCCGCGGGCTTGCTTTCATTCATCTCGCCCTGCGTGCTGCCGCTGGTCCCCTCGTACATCTCATACATTACCGGCTTGTCCGTGGAACAACTGACGGATGCCACAGAGCGATCCAAATTCAAGAAAGCCATCATCGCCAACGCCCTCTTATTCATCGCCGGATTCTCCGCCGTCTTTATTATGTTCGGTGCCTCTGCGAGTTTCCTCGGGCAGCTGTTGATTACCTACCAAGACCACGTCAGACGGATCGGAGGGGTGTTGATCGTCGTCTTCGGTCTGTATCTATTGGGCATCCTGAATCTGAATTTTTTGAAAATGGAGCATCGGTATCAATTCAGAAATCGTCCGACCGGTTACCTTGGATCATTTCTCATCGGCGTTGCGTTTGCTGCGGGCTGGACGCCTTGCGTCGGTCCCGTCCTCGGAACCATTTTGCTCTATGCTAGCACGACCGATTCGCTGACGAGCGGCGTCACGCTGCTGACGGCGTACTCGGTCGGCTTGGGTTTACCACTCTTCGTGACGGCGTTAGGAGTGGATCGTTTCCTGGTCTATTTCAAACAAGCACGGGCCTACCTGTGGGGCGTCTCGACAGTGAGCGGGGTCTTGTTGGTTATCGTGGGCGTGATGATCTATGCCAACACGTTGACGATGATTACCGGTTTTCTAGAGCGGTATGGCATCGGTTGGTATCTCGGGCAGTAAACAGCGGTCAGTCATCAGCGATTAGCTTCCCGCTCTTGAATCTCGTCTTCGCGCCAGGTTCCGCAAACCTCCTCTTTCCACCTCAGTCCACAGTCCTCAGCCTTGGTGGAGAATCTCGTTGCTGATTGCTGACAGCGTCTTCGCTGTAAACCTAGCACCAGGCGCCGAGGCGGCACGTCACGAACGACGGTATAAGGACGTTGGCGGAAGGGATTCCTAGTGAACCGTGTGCGGTCGGAGGAGCGAAGCCGGACGGGGAGCTGATATGGGAATCTGGCTCGGTCGCGATAGAGGGAGGCCCAGATGGGCCGGAATCGGATTTCTTAGCGAGCAGCGTGGGAGAATTCACGTTTCCGATCTTGGCCAACAACCGTCGGGCTTCACCTTCATGCTTGTTGTTGGGATATTTTTCGGCCAACAGTATCAGGTTTTCGCTGGCCCAGTCCTCGGCTCCCAGATCGTGATAGCTCAAGGCTAGAAAATAGAGGGCCTCCGGCGCAACCGACTTATCCGGGTAGAGTTTTATAATTTGCTCAAATCGGTGAGCTGCAGCCAGGTATGAGGCACGTCGATAATAAAATTGCCCGACAACGAGATGGGTCTGTGCTAAAAGGTCGTGGCATTCCTGAATTTTCTCGACGGCTTGAGTTTCATAGCGGTTCCCCGGGTATTCCTTTCGCAGTCGCTCAAATGCCTCGATTGCCTTTTGAATCGGTTCGGGGTCTCGATGGATTCCCTTGGCTCGCTTCATCTGGCTTTCTCCGATTCGGAAAGCCGCATATGGGGCGAGCATATGGGTACGGTGGAGCTCCAGAAAATGGTTATACTCGACGATTGCTTCCCCATATTCTTCCTTATCGAAGAAGGCTTCGCCCCGTTTCATGATCACGTTGGGGTCGTAGTTCTTTTCAATCGTGTCTCCCACAAAGATCTGCTCATCGGTCCCAGTAAGGGCTTTCTTTGAAGAATCTTGGTTTTTGGGCGTAGTGGAACAGGCAGTCAGTAAGCAGCAGACCACCAGACAGCCGATCGCTCGGAGGTCAATTGCAGCTCGTTTTCGCGGTTTTAGCTGAAGTAAAACTGTCATGTCACTGTGTCAGCCTGTCACTGTGTCGGTTTGTATCAGGCTTGCGCGTAAAATGCAATGAAACTGGCACTTGGTTGACCCCTTTCTCACTGAGACCTATAATCCCGCCCGCACAGGGGGCCGGCTAGTCTCCTAAAGGAGGGGGCAACCCCAAGAAAATGGTACGAACCAGAATAATCGGGACTGGCTCATATATCCCTGAACGGGAGATATCCAATCGCGAGGTCGGTGAACCGCTAGGGGTTGATGCAGCTGCCGTGCAGCGGCTCACGGGGATCAAGGAGCGGCGTTGGGCATCTCCGGCGCAAGCCTCCTCAGATCTGGCTGCGGAGGCAGGTCGACAAGCCTTGGCGACCGCGGGTCTTGCCGCTGCTGATGTGGATGGAATAGTGGTTTCGACGACTTCGGCTGATACGGCATTCCCGTCAACGGCCTGCCTCGTTCAGCGGTTCCTGGCGTGTCGGAATGTGCCGGCCTTCGATATCTCTGCTTCCTGTTCGGGTTTTCTCTATGGACTCTCGATGGCGGACGCCATGATTCGAAGTGGACAGCTCAAAACATGTCTCGTGGTAGCAGCCGAGGTGAAATCTCGGACGTTGGATCGGACGGATGTCGACACGGCGCTCTTGTTTGGGGATGGGGCTGGAGCTGTCGTGGTCCGCGCAGAGCCGGGCAGCAGCCATCCGAGCAGAGGTCTCTTGGGCCTACGTCTCCATGCCGACGGATCAGGTCATGACTACATTCGTATTCCTGCTGGAGGGTCTCGAACCCCGACGACGCAAGAGACGGTGAACGCAATGGGTCACACATTGCGGATGAAAGGATCTCCGCTGTTTCGACAGGCAGTCCGGCGGCTGGAGGAAGCTGTGCGGGATGTGGTGAAGGAGTTCGGGATTGACCTTCAAGAGGTGACGCAGCTGATCCTTCATCAGGCTAATGCGCGTATCCTCGAGCAGGTTGCGAGACGCCTGAAGATTCCGGCAGGGCGAATCTGTTCTGTGATCGAGCACTACGGTAATACGTCTTCGGCATCTCTCCCCATTGCCCTTGATCATGCAGTCCGAGCCGGCTCGATCAGACCAAATGATCTTATCGTGCTGGGCACTTTTGGCGGGGGCCTCACCTGGGCGACGGGAATCGTCCGGTGGTGAACAATTTACAGGCCGGTAGCCGTTTCGTAATCTCGACGTAACAGGACTCGTGGAATGTAACCAGCGCACGATAGGAGGGGCGACTCGATGATGTTTGGGCTGATTCCCAAGGAAGAAGCGTTCTTCGAGATGTTTAAGAAGGCCGCGCATAACATGATCGAGGGGAGTCGTCTCCTGAAAGAGATGATGGAACACTTCCAGGATCCGGTCCAACAAGCCAAGCGAATCAAGGACGTGGAACATGTGGGGGACGGCATCACCCACGACATCGCCCTACGGCTAAACCAGACCTTTATCACGCCGATCGATCGCGAGGATATCCATGACCTTGCCAGCGCATTGGACGATATTCTCGATGTGACCGAGGCGATCGCTGACCGCTTCGTGCTCTACAAGGTAGCAAAACCGACCGATATGGCGATCAAGCTGGCAAACATTTTGTATCAAGCCTCTGTCGCGGTCGGTCGGGGAGTGGATCGTTTGGGGATGGGCCATCCCCAAGTGAATGAATGTAGTGTTCAGGTGAATAGCTTGGAGAACGAAGCGGATCGTGTTTCTCGCGACGCAATCTCGGCGTTGTTCGAAAAGGAAAACGATCCGATGGCGGTGATCAAACTAAAAGAGATCTACGAGGGCTTTGAAGAAGGAACCGATCGGTGTGAGGACGTGGCCAATATTCTTGAGCGTATCGCCTTAAAACACCACTAAATGAACCCGGTAAGAGGCAAGGCGTGAGAGGCCAGTGGCTCATCACAAGGGATCAGACTGCGGTGCTCGACCGATCGGCGGCCTTGTTGGTTGTGTTTGTTCTCGCAGGGAATCCGCAGGGCTTGCCGCCTGCCCCCTCCCTTCGCCTCACCAGGGTGTCGCATGCCTGATTTGGGCGGGATGCTCCTCCTCGTCGTCCTGCTGGCGCTCATGTTCGATTTTTCGAACGGTTGGCATGACAGTGCGAACGCAATCGCGACCGTGGTCTCCACACGAGTGGTCAGCCCGTTTGTGGCCGTGATGGCAGCGGGGGCTCTCAACGTCGCTGGCGCATTCATGTCGACGGCGGTTGCGAAGATGCTCGGATCGGGAATCATTGATCCGACGTCCGTTACACAGCAGATGGTTGCAGCAGCGTTAGCGGGGGCGATTCTCTGGAATCTGCTCACGCTCATGCTTGGTCTTCCGACCAGCTCCTCCCACGCTTTGATCGGTGGGCTCGTCGGCGCGGCGGTGACTCACGGAGGATGGGAGACCGTGAAATTGTCCGGCCTCCGGTCCGTGTTGGAAGCAATGGTCTTGTCGCCGTTTTGCGGGTTTGCGATGGGACTTCTATTAATGGTGCTGATCAGCTGGACTTGTTTCCGGATCGCGCGGAGCGTGGCGACGCGGTTCTTCAAACGGCTACAACTCTTGTCGGCCTGCTTCATGGCATTCAGCCACGGGGCGAACGATGCTCAAAAGGCAATGGGTATCATTACACTGGCTCTCCTTTCGGCGGGCCAGATTCAAACGGCGGAGGTGCCGGGTTGGGTCATCGGAGCCTGTGCTATCGCGATGGGTCTGGGGACGGCGGTGGGAGGCTGGCAGATCGTTAGGACCTTGGGGATGCACATCGTCAAGCTCGAACCGGTTCATGGGTTCGCCGCTGAAACCGGCGCTGCAGCAGTGCTGATGGTCACGGCGCACATCGGTTTGCCAGTCAGCACGACGCACACGATCACCTCTTCGGTCATGGGTGTTGGCGCGGTTAAGCGACTGTCTGCGGTGCGCTGGGGGGTGACGAAGCGGATTCTCTATGCCTGGTTGTTTACATTGCCCGGTGCGGCGCTGTTGTCGTGCGTGATTTATCTGCTCGGAACCAGATTGAGCTGAGAGTCCGGCGAAACGACGTGGTAGACGGATAATCGCACCACAAAACGACTCCCGGTCGGGATATTTGCCTCTACCCACACCTGTCCACCGTGTCCTTCGACGATATGTTTCACGATGGCCAGCCCGAGCCCTGTGCCTCCCAGCTCGCGCGAGCGCGCCTTATCAACGCGATAGAATCGCTCGAAGACTCGGGGACGATCCCGTTCGGGAATGCCCATACCGGTGTCGGTGACCGTCAAGTCGATCTGATCGCTGGCGGAGCTGGCGGAAGAGGGGCCAGATGTCGCGCGATGGGCCGCGATGGTGACGGTTCCATGTTCCGGCGTGTACTTGATCGCATTGTCGATCAGGTTCATGAGCACCTGCACGAGGCGCTCTTCATCGCCAGCAATCAGCGGGAGATCCGGAGCAATCCACGACGTCAAGCGATGCCCTTTTTTATCCGCAAGGGGTTTGAGCATGGCCAAGGTCCGCTCAATGACGGTGCTGAGGTGCAGCGGGTCTCGCTTGAACAGGACTTGACCGGATTCAATCTTCGAAAGCTGCAGCAGGTCGTCGAGAATCAAATTCAGTCGGTCGCTCTGCTTGAGGATGATATCGAGGAAGCGCGAGCTCGTGTCGGGGTCGTTTTTCCCTCCGTCGATGAGCGCCTCGACGTACCCTTTGATTGAGGTCAGCGGAGTCCGTAATTCATGGGAGACGTTCGCCACGAAATCTTTGCGGATGTTCTCAAGTCTCCGGAGTTCGGTGATGTCATGGAGCACCAGGACCGCACAGGCTTCATTGTCCTGTTCACCTCCTGCGATTGAGGCTTCGACATGGAGGCACCGCCCACTCGGTGAGAGGATAATCTCGGATTCTTGCCCATTGCGGGATGCCAGCACGTTCGAAACCAACTGATTCAAGTCTTGGTGCTGGAACACGTCGGCACAGCGGCGACCACGCGATTCCGATCGACTGATGTCAAACATGCGCTCAAGGGCCGGATTGACCTGAAGGACTCGACCGCGATAGTCGAGGACCATCACCCCCTCAACCATCGAAGTGAGCATCGCCAGCAACTGCGACCGATCTTCGGACAATTCCTCGATTTTCACTCGGAGCTCGGCGGTCATGTGATTGAGCGCATCGCCTAAAAGTCCGACTTCGTCCTGCGCCGATGTTTGGATACGAACGCCGTGGTCACCGGCGGCCAGCTGACTGGCTGCCTTGGCCATGTCCGACAACGGTTTTGTCAGCCCGCGTGCCAACCACACGCTTAGCGCGACGGCGATGAGAAACGCACTTCCGAACGCAAGAGCCAGATTGTGCTGTAACTTGCCCAACTCCTGTTCCAACATTGTCATCGGAAGCCCGAGCCTCAGAAAAATCGAATAGGTCGGGTCGCCATCCCGTTTCAACCCGACCGCTCGATACAACGTTCGCTGGCCGGTCGTGTGGCTCATGCGGAGATCGGTTCCGAATCCGGAGGCGATCGCGCTTTGAATTTCAGGCCTCGTTCGATGATTTTCGACAGCTGCCAGTTCTCGATCAGGGACGGCACTGTCGGCCAAAACCGATCCATCCGCCGCCACGAGCGTGATACGCACGAGGGCCAACGAACTCAAATCGCGGACGATCGCTTGGAGTTGTGTTGTGGGCGGCAGAGGGCTGGGACCCAGAAGAAGAGGTTGCAATTGATGAGCGACGAGCTGGGTCCGGACTTCCAGGGTTTGACTCGACTGAGCAATCTCCTGTTGCTTGATCGACTGAGCGGCGAGAAGACCGGCAGTGATAAGCCCGCAGGCGAGCACCACCAGCGTGGCGAGCGTCACCTTCCATCGGATGGGGAGAGTCATGCCGTCCGGTCCGCTTCTTTCAACTTATATCCTATCGATTTGACCGAGGTGATGGCTTCGTTCAGGAGCGGAATTTTTTGTTTCAGGCGGCGGATATGGACGTCGACGGTCCGAGTCGTACCGTAATAATCATACCCCCACACGGTGTTGAGAAGCACCTCGCGTGTGAGAACGCGGCCCGGGTTTCGCAACAGATGCTCAAGAAGTCCGAATTCTTTCGCCGTCAAGGGAATGTCTTTATTGTTCAGAGTAACCTCGTGACGGGCCAAGTCCATGACCAGGCGTCCATATTGGTATCGAGTCAGACGTTCGTCGGGTTTGCGATCAAGTCGACGAAAGAGCGCTTTGACACGTGCCATCAGCGCTTTTGGACTGAAAGGCTTGGTGACATAATCATCAGCGCCCAACTCAAGACCGATCACGGTATCCGACTCCTCGGCTTTGGCCGTCAACATGATGATGGGCAGCATCGCCGTTTCTGGAGCCGAACGAAGCCGTTTGCAGACCTCAAGTCCGTCGAGTTCGGGAAGCATTAAATCAAGGATGATCAGATCGGGCTTCTCCTGCTTAACCTGCTTCAAACCTTCTGAACCGGTCGCTGCCGTGACAGTTCGGAATCCCTCTTTCTCCAGATACAATTTGACCAATTGCAGGATGTCCTGTTCGTCCTCGACGATGAGAATCTTCTTTAACGGTGCGGGCGACATGGTGAATAGGTCCAGCCTACGGGGCCGTGAAAACCCTGTCAAGAGACGGAATCTGCCGGAGGACGGGCAAAACTGTTGACGGAACCTGCTGATCTGACGTAAGGTAAACGAGACGACCATGTTGGCTTGGCGTGAGGGCGACCAATGCTATCGGGCTATGAGGGAGAGCGGATCACGATGAAGATTTATCTTGCCAACCCGCGAGGATTCTGTGCCGGCGTCGATCGGGCGATCGATATTGTTGACCTGTCGCTGAAGAAATATGGTGCGCCGATTTATGTGCGACACGAAATCGTCCATAGCCGGCATGTCGTGAATTCGCTCCGTCAGAAGGGGGCTGTGTTCGTCGAAGAATTGAGCGAAGTTCCGGAAGGCTCGGTGGTGATTTTCAGCGCGCACGGTGTGGCGAAGTCGGTTTGGGAGGAAGCGCATCACCGACGATTGCACGTCATCGATGCGACGTGCCCTCTTGTGATCAAAGTTCACAATGAGGTGAACCGTGATTACACGCAAGGGTACGATCTCATTCTTATCGGCCACGCGGGCCATCCCGAGGTGATCGGAACACTCGGTCAGATCCCGGACAAGTTTCACCTCGTGTCCTCGGTCGAAGATGTACGAAATCTGCAGGTCGAGAACACCACGAACCTGTCGTATGTCACCCAGACGACACTCAGCGTGGACGAATGCCGAGATATCGTCGGTGCCCTCCACCAACGGTTTCCCCACATCAAGGGGCCCCACCAGGAAGACATCTGTTACGCCACACAGAACCGTCAAAACGCGGTCAAAGAACTGGCCAAGTTGGTCGATGTCATCCTGGTCATCGGCTCCCCGAATAGCTCTAATTCCAATCGCTTGCGGGAGTTGGGGGAACACTGCGGGATTGTTTCCTATTTGATTGACTCCGCATCCGATATCGACCCGGTCTGGCTCAAGAACGTGAAAGCGGTGGGAATTACCGCCGGGGCATCGGCCCCCGAAGTGTTGGTAGAGGAAGTTGTAGCCTACCTGAAGACCTATGGCACGGCTGAAGTTGAAGATCTCACTGTGATCGAGGAAGACGTCGAATTTCTTCTTCCGAAGGAACTCATCACAATCGAATCGTCGAAGAAACCAGTGGCGATCCAAGCAGGCTAGTCTTTTCCCTTCCCTTACACTCAACCGTCAAAATATTGTGGGCTTTTTAACAAAGCCCACTACAGGCAGTATTTTTCTTTGATTTTTCGTAAGGTCTTGTGTTACAAGACCCCCGTTTGTCTGGTTCATTCAGGCTGGCCATACCACCCCTGAAAAGGAGTCGCCATGTACCTGAAATCGCTCGAAATGCTGGGCTTTAAATCGTTCCACGAGGCCCGCATCGAATTTCCGGACGGCGTCACGGCCATCGTCGGACCCAACGGGAGCGGTAAGAGCAATGTCGTCGATGCCATCCTCTGGGTACTTGGGGAACAGAGTACAAAAACGCTCCGCAGCGAGAAGATGGAAGACGTCATCTTCAACGGGACCGAACTGCGGAAACCCCTTGGGATGGCGGAGGTGTCATTGGTGATCAGCGAATTGGATCGGATCAACGTCGATCCTTTGTCTGGGCTATCGAGTCAATTGGCCGAATTTCAGGAACTCATGATTACGCGCCGTCTCTACCGGAACGGCGACAGCGAATATCTAATCAACAAGACGCCCTGTCGCCTTAAAGACATCCGGAGCGCGTTGCTCGACACGCGCGCAGGCACCAAAGGGCACACGGTTATTGCCCAGGGACAAATTGATCAGATTCTCAACTCCTCTCCGCAAGACCGTCGCGAGTTGATCGAAGAAACGGCCGGCATCATCCGCTACAAGAAACAGAAGGCAGAAGCTTTGCGCAAACTCGACACCACACAGCAGAATCTCTTACGCGTGCGCGATATCATTGCCGAAGTCAAGAAGCAGCTGAATGCCTTGGAACGGCAGGCGCGGCAGGCGCGTTCGTATCAGACGCTCCAGCAGGAGGCGAAATCCCTTGAGATCCAATTGTTGACGCATGAATACCGAACGCTCCGAGCGACCATGAAAGGTGTAGAAGCTGAACTCCAGACATGCGCTCAACAGGAATCAGGAGAAGCGGCCGAGCAGGCGCGGCTTGTGGCTGCGCTCGAACAGGTACGACTTACGGTGTTCGAGGCGAATGACAGGATCGCCCGTGTGCACGAAGAGTTAACGACAGTCGAGCAGCAACAGGCGCAAGCGCTGACGGCGGCTGAAGTGGAGCGGAATCGAGGCGGTCTCTTTGAAGAGCAGTTGTTGCAAGGGAAACAGGAACTCGACCGACTCGCGGAAGAACGACGCCGTCTACGATCGGAGACGGAAGCCATAGAGGAAGCTCTCGTGACCTTGGAGCGCGAATCTTCGGAACGGGAACAGACCGTGACTGCGCTCGACCGTGAGATGAAAACATTACTCCATCAACGGTCCACAACAGTGGCGGAAGAAGAACGGGGCCGACTCGACGTCCTCAACCTGACCGTCCTAGTTGCACATGCAGAACAGGGCTTGGTTCAATTAGCAACGCGCAAGCAAGACATAGCCGGGCGCGACGAACGATTGACAAGAGAGCGAGGGGAAACCGAGGCCCAACAAGCTGCGGCACATGATCGACATCTGCAGCTTCAAGCCTCCTGCCGTGAAGCCGAGCAATTGGTAGAGACTCTCCGCCAGCAGCATCAGCAGGTCGTGCAGCAGAATGACCGCGCGGCAGAAGACTTGGTGGTGATCGACCAACAACTACTGCGTCAATCGGAAGAGTTGGCTGCGGTAGACTCTCACCTGCGGGCACTGCAGGGTGTGTTGCAGGAAGACATGGGGTATGGCCGTTGTGGACAGGAAGAAGCCACCGCCCTCAAAGCCTGCACCGGTGTGCACGACGCGGTGGCGGAATGGTTGATCATCCCGCCGGGCCTTGACCGCGCGGTGGACGCTATTCTCGGTGAACGGGTACGTGGATGGTTTGTCGATGGGCTTGCAGCGGCTACCCACGCCATCGGCTTTTTGAAAGGCAACGATCTTGGGCGAGGCACGTTCATCCCTCAACAGCCGCGCTGGACCGGCCGAACTTCTTCCTTGGAAACCTGGTGGCCGACAATCAAGGATCAACCCGGTGTCGTGGGGCGTGCGGTCGACCTAATCAAGGCGGAGCACCACCGCGAGGAAACGCGAAACTACCTCTTCGATCGTGTTGTCATTGTGGACTCGCTGGAAACGGCGACTCGGCTTTGGGAACAGCATTCGTGGTCGGCACCAGACGGCCCCGTGCTCGTGACTGGTGCGGGAGAAATTCTCGACCCTGCGGGAGTGATGACAGGCGGACAGGTGAGTACCACAGGAGGGTTACTCCAGCGACGTCGAGAGGTTCTCGATCTCGATGCCAAGCGAGAACGATTGGTTGCTGCTGTGGAAGAGGGCAGGCAACGCCGGGAGCAGCTCCTTGCTCACGCCGTGGGCTTCAAGGAAGAGTTACGGCGGCTGGCCGATGCACTCCGCGATGCCGAGATGCGAGCGTTGTCTCTCCAAAAAGATGCGGTCGGGATCGGGCACATACTAGGAGAGCTGGCGCAGCGGATCGACACACTGACGAGTGATGCAACCCAACATTCGCGCGAGGGCCGGCAACTGGATCAAGAAATACGTTCCGGCGAAGCCCAGTTTGCGCAGTGGAAAAGCGAAAAACTCGGTCAAGAAACCGGGCTTGGACAGGTGCGGGCACGACTCAGCCAGATCGACCACCGTGTACAAGTGCTGCGACAAGAGCTGACAGAGGCACAGTTGATTGCCCAAGGCCTCAGGACGACCTCTGAACATCGACAGGAGGATCTGTTGCGCCTTCGGCAGGCTCAAGTCGAGGCTGATACGCGTGTCGAAGCTCTCACCCGCCAGATCGAAAGTCTCGTCACTTCGATTGAACAATGTCGGGCGGATCGGCTCAGACAGGAGACCTTGCGCCAGGAGCTGGGGCAGACAGCGGTCCAGATCAAGGCTCGACTGGTTGAAGCACAGGAGCAGCAAGCGCAAGACATGGTAACTGCCCGACAGCTTGAGAGCGGACTCGATCAAGTACACCAACGGATCACCTCGATTCGCGAGGCTCGGATGCTGGTGGAAGTACGGCGAGCTGAGGTCAAAACTCAACTCGGTACAGTGGAGTCCACTCTCCTCGGGACGTATCAGGTTGACCTCCGTCTGCTGGCAGAAGGGATGCCCGCGACCTTAACAGTCGAGCCTGGTGGCGATGCCGAGCCAACGGCGAACGAGCCGGCGCTACGAGAACAGCTCCAGAAGGTCCGAGACCGACTCGATCGGATGGGGCCGATCAATCTTGCTGCGATCAGCGAGCATCAAGAGTTGGAGGAACGGTTTCGTTTCCTCTCCACTCAAGAGCAGGACCTGGCCGCGTCCATCAGCTCGCTCAAGGAAATTATTCAGCGCATCAACCGAACGACCAAGGAGATGTTCGTCAATACCTTTGCCGAGTTGCAGCAGAAATTCGGCGATGTCTTCGCCAAGTTTTTCCCCGGTGGTCGTGCAGAGCTCCAATTGGTGGAAAGTCCTCCGGATGAGACGGATGAAAACCGCGGCCCCCAGGAACCAGGGGTGGAAATCGTCGCCCAACCTCCAGGCAAACGCCTGAAGAGTATTGCGATGCTGTCCGGGGGGGAGAAAACCTTGACGGCCATGGCTCTGCTCTTCGCGAGCTTTCTGATCAGACCTACACCGTTCTGCATCCTCGACGAAATCGATGCACCGCTCGATGAGGAGAACATCGGACGCTTTACCGGCGTGTTGTGCGAGCTGGCCCAGGATGCGCAATTCATGGTCATTACCCACAATAAACGGACGATGGCCATCGCGGATTCCTTGTTCGGGGTGACGATGGAAGAGCCGGGAATCTCAAAACTTGTTTCCGTCCGGTTGACCGATTTACAGCCTGCCTAGGCGACGATCCAACAAAAATCCTCGTAGTTCAGAGGACTTCCACTTCTTCAATTCTTGACTTGAGGGAGGGCGTCTGTTATAAGCCCAGCGATAGGCAGCTCCCCGAGTGTGCAGACTCGTTCCGTCTCGTCCTGGCAGCGGAATCAGTCGTTCTCGCGTTCCCGTCTGCCTTGGGTGTTTCCCAGATTAGAAGCACGATGAAACTGTTTCGAACCATATTCACCCGTCTGTCGGATGGCCTTTTCGCGTCCGTCCCGGAAAAATTCCGCCTCGTAGCGGAATTTTCAAAGACCCCGGCCTTGCGCCTCATCTCGGAAAAATCTACGTCTCCCGCCACGGTCGACACGCCGGGTCGGCGTGCTAGCGGGCACTCAGGTGGTCAGGTCGAGGCTATTGATGATGCAGTGCGTCGGAGCCAGGCGTGGTTTATGGCACGGCAGCATACATCCGAAGGCTGCTGGGTCGCTGAGCTCGAGGCGGACACGACGCTGACTTCCGAATACCTCATGCTTCGAAGATTCCTCGATCGGGTTGATCTCGAACGAGAACGTAAGGCGGTCCGCTATCTCCGTTCAACGCAATTACCGGACGGCGGATGGCCGATTTACTACGGAGGTCCTTCGGAGATCAGTGCGTCGGTGAAGGCCTACTTCGCGTTGAAGCTCAGCGGCGTATCGGCGCAGGAGCCTTTCATGGTGCGAGCAAAGGATTGCATCCTCGCGAAAGGCGGAGTCGTCCAGGTGAACGTTTTCACGAAGATCGCCCTGGCGCTGTTTGGTCAGTACGATTGGCAAGGCATCCCGAGTATGCCTCCCGAAATCATGCTGCTGCCGAAGCGGTTTTATTTCAGCATCTATGCGATATCGTACTGGTCGCGCGCGGTCTTGATTCCATTACTCATTGTGTTTGCAGACCAGCCTGTCTGCCGCATCCCTCAAGAAGAGGGTATCGACGAACTCTATGTCACCCCACGGACGCAGATTCGGTATCGCCGGTTTCCTCCGTTCAACAAAGATCAAGGGTGGTTTACCCCGCACAATCTTTTTGTGGTGCTAGATGCCGTGCTGAAAGTGTATGACCGGATGCCGGTCAGTTGGCTGCGTGAGAAGGCTCTCCACAGTGCGGCCACATGGATGTTGGAGCACATCAAAGGAAGCGGCGGACTCGGGGCGATTTATCCCGCCATGGCGAATTCGATCGTGGCGCTCAGGTGTTTGGGCTATCAAGTTGACGACCCGCTCGTGCAGAAAGCGCTCCGCGAGATCGAAGACCTGGAAGTCTACGACAGCATCGGGAGCGGCGAGCAGCGGGTTGAGACGATGCATCTCCAACCCTGCCACTCTCCGATTTGGGATACGTCGGTGTTGATGAATGCCTTGGTCGAAGCCGGGATGGCTCAGGACCATCCGTCGCTGCAGAAGGCCTGTACGTATCTCGTATCAAGGCAGACCAGGACGGTCGGGGATTGGAAGTTCTCATCCCCCAACGCCGAACCGGGCGGCTGGTATTTCCAGTTTGAAAACGAACTGTATCCCGATGTGGACGATTCCGCGGTGGTCTTGATGGCCTTGTCTAAGGTCCACGTGGCTCAGACAGCCGAATTACGGGACTCCATCCGGCGAGGGATGAACTGGGTGCTCGCCATGCAAGGATCGGACGGGGGGTGGGGCGCCTATGACAAGGACAACAATCGCATCGTCTTCAACTATATTCCGTTCGCCGACCACCATGCGTTGCTCGACCCCAGTACGGCCGACCTGACCGGGCGTTGCCTGGAAATGCTGGCCGCGCTGGGCTATGACCAGACTCATCCGGCCGTTGCACCGGCGTTGGCGTTCCTCAAGCGGGAGCAGGAGGAGGATGGCAGTTGGTATGGCCGCTGGGGAGTCAATTATATCTATGGCACTTGGTCCGTGTTGGCCGGTCTACGGGCGATCGGCGAAGATCTGTCGCAGCCGTACATTCGCCGTGCGGTCTCCTGGCTCGAATCGAAGCAGAATCCGGACGGTGGCTGGGGGGAGTCTTGCCTATCCTACGGAGAGTTCGAGTCGAGGGGGGAGGGAGAGAGTTGCCCATCACAAACCGCCTGGGCCCTCATGGCTTTGATGTCTGCTGGCATCACAGATGCCTTCAGCGTGGTTCGAGGGGTTCAGTATCTCCTTCGGCATCAAATGAAGGATGGGTCGTGGGAAGAAGTGCGCCATACCGGCACTGGGTTCCCGCGCGTGTTCTATTTGCGCTATCACTGGTATTGCCAATACTTTCCGCTTTGGGCACTCGCCATGTATAGGAATTTACGGACACGCGGAAGGATGCGCGCCGATGACATACGCAGGCAGGTAATGATCTCCGGGTGCTATCGGTCGGATCGTTGACGATCGCGCCAGCCCAATCCACTGGTTGTGTTCGTGCCCATTCCACTCCTGCCGTCACACGCATCGCAGTATTCGTTGCCACTCGCTGGGAGTTCCGCGCCCTTCATTCCGCTCTTTCACTCGACGAGACGACGATTCTTGGAAGCATCCGCTGTGGCAAGACGGAACGGAACGGGCGCCTCTATTACGTGGTTCAAACCGGCGTCGGCCTCGGTCGTGCGAGTCAGGTTGCCCGATCGGTGCTCAGTGAGGGTGTATGGACGTTGGCCTTATCGACGGGATTTGCTTGCGCGCTGACGACGGCCGGCATCGGGGATCTGATTATCGGGTCAGAAGTCGTTTCGGTTGTTCATGATGGGCAAAGGATCAGGAGAGAAGGTCTCACTCCGTGCTCGCAGGACCAGTGTCTTCGTTTGCTTTCCGTCGGGCGAGAAGCCGGGATACCCGTGAAGAGCGGTACGATCGTGTCGACTCCACGAATCATCTGGCGAGCCGATGAGAAACGGGCCATACGCGATCTCACGGGCGCGGTCGGCCTCGACATGGAGAGTGCCGCATTGGCAGCCGTGGCGCACGAAAGCGGTATTCCAGTGGCAATCGTACGCACCGTGTCTGATCTTCTCAACGAAGATCTGCCTCTTGACTTCAATCTCTTTCTCAGGCCCACTGGGTGGCTCAATGGGTTGTGGGCGCTGATCGGCCATCCATCGAGCTTTGCGGGGTTAAATCGATTGCGAAGGCAGAGTCGGGTGGCTGCCGATCGACTGACTGATTTTTTCAGAGGATATGCCGCGATGCCCAACGGCGTTCGATCGGCGGCCGGAGAATTCCAATGACGAATTTCACCGAGCATATTGGCACGGCTGTGTTGGCGCTCATCCGAGAAATGGGGCGGATGCTCATCTTTGTCGTGTCTGCGTTCGCATGGCTCATCCGTCCCCCGCTGCGCGTCGTCCAAATCGTCAAGCAATTGCATTTTATCGGGTATAAGTCGACCTTCGTCGTGGTCCTGACAGCCACGTTTACCGGCATGGTCTTGGCGCTGCAAGGATACTACTCGTTACGGAAGTTCGGTGCGGAAGGATGGCTCGGTTCCGCAGTTGCGCTCAGTATGATTCGAGAATTGGGGCCGGTCCTCGCCGCGCTGATGGTGACGGCACGGGCCGGGTCCGCCATGACCGCTGAAATCGGGATCATGCGAATTACCGAGCAGATCGACGCTCTCGATACGATGGCGATTAGCCCGCTGCAATACCTCATCGCCCCCAAGCTGGTGGCGGGCCTGATCGGAGTCCCGTTGCTCGTCGCGATCTTTGATGTGGTCGGGATCTACGGAGGCTATCTCGTCGGGGTGGATCTCTTGGGCGTGAACGCAGGTTCATACTGGAATTCAATGGAGTCGGCAGTGGAATGGAAGGATGTCTACGGGGGCATCCTGAAATCGATCAGCTTCGGGCTCATCGTCAGTTGGGTCTGCTGTTACAAGGGTTTTTACACGAGACAGAGCGCCGAAGGATTAGGGACCGCCACAACCGAGGCCGTGGTACTGTCGTCGGTGGTGATTCTCGTGTGGGATTATTTCCTCACGTCCGTCCTGATGTAAGCCATGATCAGACTGATCGGGGTCGAGAAGACGTTGGGAGGACAGCCGGTGTTGCAGGGAGTGGATTTGTCCATTCCACAGGGGAAACTCACGACGGTGATCGGGCGGAGCGGAGAAGGCAAGAGCGTCCTGCTGAAACACATGATCGGTCTATTGCAGCCCGATCGCGGAGAGGTCTGGGTCGACAACGTGGAGATATCGCGGTTGAAGGGAAGGAAACTCAATGACGTTCGGAAACGCTTCGCGATGTTGTTTCAGGGAGCTGCGCTCTTCGACTCTTTGACGGTCTTTGACAATGTAGCATTTCCGCTGCGGGAGAAGCTGCGGATGAAAGGGCATGATGTCACGAAGCGCGTCGAGGAAAAGCTCGATCAGGTTGGGTTGAACGGCATGGGACACAAGTTCCCTGCCGAACTGAGCGGAGGGATGCGAAAGCGCGCCGGACTCGCCCGTGCGTTGGTCATGGAGCCAGAGATCATTTTGTTTGACGAGCCAACGACCGGCCTTGATCCGCTGATGGTCAAATCCATTCACGACTTGATCGTTGCGACCCAGCGTCGATTCGGATTTACGGCCGTGATGGTCAGTCACGAGATTCCGGAGATATTTGGCATCTCCGATTGGGTGGCGATGCTGCGAAGAGGAAAGATTGCTGCGATGGCACCGGCGAAAGAGTTTCAACAGACCACCGATGAAGAGATTAGAGAATTTATTTCCGTTGGAGGGACTGTTGCGATGCCGGCGGCCCACGACCGGTAACTAGAACGAAGGAGCGTTTATCATGGAAAAAGCCAAGCTGGAGCTAGTCGTCGGCATTTTCGTCTTGGCCGGGATCGCGTGTCTGACCTATCTCTCCATCAAGCTGGGCAAGTTGGAGCTCATCGGAGGGGATGTGTACGAGGTCGAGGCCCAGTTCAATACGGCGACCGGTTTAAAGCCAGGGGCATCCATCGAGATCGCCGGCGTGGAAGTCGGGCGAGTGAAAGGCATCACGCTGAGGGACGATCGGGCGGCGGTGTTGCTTACGGTGAACAACAGCGTGAAGCTGTATTCCGACACCATCGCCTCCATCAAGACGCGCGGTATTATCGGCGAGAAGTTCTTGCAGCTTTCTCCGGGAGGAGGAGGTGACCCGTTGAAACCCGGGGATATGATTCGAGACACGGAGTCGGGCCTCGACCTTGAGGAGTTGGTGAGCCAGTATGTTCATGGTAAAGTACAGTGATTTGCGGCCGGTAACGGCAGGACCGAGCGGAAGAGGAACTCTTATGACACCTATGCAAATGGTGAATCGCTGGTTACGGCGAAGCCTGGCATGCTTGTGTGGCCTCGGAGTTGTGGCGACATTGTTCCTTGCCGGATTGTCGTTCGACATGGCCTACGCTGGCCCACCGACGGATGCGATGAAGGGAACGATTGACGAGGTGCTGAGAATTCTCCGCGACAAGGAGTTGAAACAACCGGCGAAGGCCGATGAGCGGAGGCAGCTGCTGGAGAAAGTCGTCGGCGATCGGTTCGATTATCAAGAGATGTCAAGACGGGCGCTGGGGGCTCAGTGGAATACGCTGTCCGATAAGGACAAACAGGAGTTTGTTGGCTTGTTTAAATCTCTCTTGGTCAGTTCGTATGCCGACAAGATCGAGACCTATTCGGGGGAGGGTGTCCTTTACATCAACGAACGCACGGAAAAGGACTATGCCGAAGTCCGCACAAAGGTCCAGACCGGGAAAACCGATATCCCGCTCGACTACCGATTGCTCAACAAGTCCGGTGACTGGCGTGTGTACGACGTGGTGGTGGACGGCGTGAGTCTTGTGAATAACTATCGAGGACAATTTACCAAGATTCTCCGTTCTTCAGGCTACCCAGACTTAGTCGAGCAACTTCGTAAGAAATCCAATCACGTCAGCTCTCCATAGCTCCGTCCGGAACGTCCATGTACAACCTTCGCGGCTTTGTCGCCGTTGTACTGGTAGTTGTGGCGGCGAGTGCCGTTACGTGTCCGAACAACGTAGGAGCTGAGGCGCAGTACTTCCCGATCCCTTCCGTATCCACCAGCAAGAACGACGGCAACGATGCAGGGTTGCTCGTCCCCATCCTGATTACCGATCCAGACGGGGAACTCCGCTACATCGTCGCCCCCATGTTTATCAACAACTCGATCGTTGGCAATAAAGGCATCATCAATGTGTTTCGGTACGAGCCGGGCGGGCGGCAGATGAGATTCATCGGATCCTTTGCCGAGAAGATCGAACGAAGGGTGCTCTTCGACTATACGGATCCCGCATTCGGCGGCGGACGTTATTTTCTGAACTTCGGAGGGACCTTCTTTAAGAATGCCACCGCGCGGTTCTTTGGATTGGGAGACTCTACCAACGAAGACGAGCAAACCAACTATACGGCTCGGGAAATCAGGGGGAACTGGCGATTTGGGATCTACGCAAATGAAGTGACGCAGATTTCCATCGGCCAGCGAGTTCGCGATGTAGAATTGCAACAAGGCGCGACAGATCTTCCCTTCACCGGAACCGTGTTTCCGACTGTCCCCGGCGTTCAGGGGCACACCACGATCATCGGCCATCGTGCGAGTTTCCATTACGATACGCGCAACAACCTCGTGACTCCCACCGATGGGATGGCCGTAAACGCCTATGCCGAGTTGAATCAGAATACCAGTAACAGCCAACACCCAGTCTATTCTCGCTATGAGTTGGAGGTGAAAAAACTTTTGCCGAGTGAATCGAAACGCGCCATCCTCGTTGTCCGCGCCGATCTCCAAGCGACGATCGGGGATCAGGTCCCGTTCTTCGAACAGAGTTCCTTAGGGGGACAAAACAATCTTCGCGGATATGGCGTCGACCGCTATATCGATAAAAATCTGCTCGCGTTCAGCGTGGAGGAGCGGTTCCACGTGGCGCGAACCAAGATCGCAGGTGTGATGGCCGATTTCGAGATCGCGCCCTTCGTGGATACCGGTCAGGTCTTCAGCAAGTGGCAAGACCTCAGTTTCACAAACTACCGAGTCACGCCCGGTCTAGGATTCCGCGGGATCGTCAGGCCCAACGTCGTGGGCCGAGTCGATTATGGGTTCAGTAAAGAGGGGGGAGCGGTATTTGCCGGACTGGATTTCCCGTATTGATGTGAAACGAAAGGACAAGTTCAGCCATCTCTTTTCGTCCTCCTGTCTGATGGCAGGAATGTTGATCATCGTGTGTCAACCATCGGGGCTCGCGTGGGCCGAAGGGTTCGGTCCATTCCCAGTCCGGAATTTTCAACCCTTTCAACAGCTGGTCTTGAGCCTCCCGGGTGACCGCGCCACAGTCGTCAAACCAGGTACGTTGGACTTGCGGCTGGAATTGGCCGAGACGGCGAGCATCTTCGATAGTGGGTCTCCCCAGACCACGGTCACCGTGAAGTTCGAGACCCTGCGGTCTGGTCTCTTCCTTCGGTACGGTGCCACTGAGAAATTGGAGATAGGCCTCGAAGTGCCGGTGCTCTACCGTTGGGATGGATTCATGGATGGGGCCATCAAACAGGTCGAGCGCGTAACGACCGGCTTGTCCCCAGCGCGCGCAGCGCTCAGCAACACTAACTTTGCATTCAATGTGACCCATAGTGGACAAACAGTCATGACCGGAGGTCCCGGCGCGAGCGGACTGGGGGATACCATGCTCGTGAGCAAGTATCAGCTCGTCACCGAAACTGCGGCAACACCCGCTGTCTCACTGAGAGGCGCCGTGAAGTTACCGACAGGAAATCAGGCCGAATTTTTCGGAAGCGGGAGTCCCGATTTTGGATTGGGTCTGCAGGTAGAGAAGCTTGTGGCGGGACGATTTGTCCTATACGCCAATCTTAACGGTGTCTTGCCCACAGGCACTATAGCGGGGTTCTCTTTGCAGCCGACCCTGTCTGCTATGGCGATCGCGGAGTATTTGTGGTCGGAGAACTTCTCGATCACCGCCCAGTTCGACTTCTATTCCACACCCTTTCACGGGACCGGCTCAGACGTGTTTGACAAGGGCGTGACGGAAACAGTCCTGGGGTTCAGCTATCGCATGGCTCCCCACTGGCTCTGGCAGGTCTATGCTGTCGAAAATGTGGATTTTATAACCGGGAGCGCTGCGGACTTTACCCTTTCGACCGTGGTCACCTATCGATTTGAATCAGACCCAGGCCGACGCTGAAAGTAACTTAACGACCTAACCGCTTGACAGTGTGGGGTTTGTATGTGAAACTGACATCTGCCAGCTAACAAGCCACCTTGCTGCTTCGTCTGAGCCTGTCTGAACCTAGACTTTTGTCACCAGGCCTTTACTTTCACGCAAAGGAGTGCGGTGTATGTCGATCTTGAAGAGCATTTCCAGCCCAGCCGACCTGAAGCGGCTATCGCCTGTGCAATTTCCCACACTTTGCCAGGAGATCAGGGAGCAAATCATCAGTGTGGTCTCCAACGTGGGAGGCCACCTCGCGTCAAACTTGGGGGTCGTTGAACTCACCGTCGCCTTGCATTACCTCCTAAACACCCCGAAGGACAAGATCGTCTGGGATACCAGCAATCAGGCCTATGCCCATAAACTGCTCACAGGCCGGCGCGAACGCTTCCATACCCTTCGGCAATACGGCGGGTTGAGCGGATTCTGCAAGCGGGAAGAAAGTGAATTTGATACGTTCAACGCCGGCCATGCCGGTACCGGCGTCTCGGCGGCCTTCGGGATGGTTGAAGCCCGTGAACAGTTGGGACAGAAGCACAAAGTCGTCTGCGTCGTCGGCGATGGAGCAATGACGGCGGGAATGACACTGGAAGGTTTACATCATGCCGGCGGGTTGGGAAAAGATTTTCTGGTGATCTTGAACGACAATCAAATGTCTATCTCGAAGAACGTCGGGGCGATTTCCTCCTACCTCAATCGCACCTTCACCGGGGAGTTTTACACGAAGATGCGAGAGGAGACAGGACAATTATTAAGGAAGATTCCTCGCATCGGCCTTGACATGAAGAAGCTCGCTCGGCGGGCCGAGGAGTTGGCCAAGGGAGCGATCCTTCCCGGTCTCTTGTTCGAAGAGCTCGGGTTTCAGTATGCCGGACCCATCGACGGCCACAATTTTGACCACCTGCTTCCCACCTTGGACAATGTATTGAAGATGAAGGGCCCCGTCTTGCTGCACGTCATTACCAAAAAAGGGTTGGGTTATGAGCCGGCGGTGAAGAACCCTGTCTGGTTTCATGCCTGTCCGTCCTTCGTGCGCGAAACCGGTGCACTGGCCATGAAGGCGGCGCGGCCGTCCTATACGCAGATTGCCATCGAGTCATTGGTCAAGTTGGCCCGCGAAGACAAACGAGTCGTGGCGATCACGGCAGCGATGTGCGAAGGAACCGGCCTCAACATCTTTGAGAAGGAATTTCCGGAGCGATTGTATGACGTCGGGATTGCCGAACAGCACGCGGTCACGTTTGCCGCAGGCCTTGCGACTCAAGGGTTACGGCCGGTGGTTGCGATGTATGCGACGTTCTTGCAACGGGCGTACGATCAGGTGGTGCATGATGTCGCTACCCAGAATCTGCCGGTCACGTTGTGCATCGATCGCGGAGGGTTGGTCGCGGAGGACGGGACGACGCACCACGGCGCCTTCGACTACGCCTATCTTCGACACGTGCCGAACATGGTGGTCATGGCGCCGAAAGACGAGAACGAATTACAACACATGCTCAAGACCGCTCTCCGGTATGATGGGCCTGCTTCGGTCCGATATCCGCGCGGAGTCAGCCTCGGTGTCGAGATGGATTCGCGGATGGATATGCTTCCGATCGGAAAAGGCGAGGTGCTGCGGGAGGGAACCGATGTCGCGATCATCGCGATCGGTGTGCCGGTCTGGCAAGCGGTGAAAGCCGCCGAACGGTTGAGCCAGGACGGCGTGTCGACAGCGGTCGTTAATGCACGTTTCGTGAAACCGCTGGATCGTGAGTTGATCGTGGACGTGGCCAAGCGTGTCCGCTATGTTGTGACCGTCGAGGAGGGATGCAAGATGGGCGGGTTCGGCTCAGCCGTGCTCGAGACCCTCTCGGAGGCCGGTGTTACGGATGTGGCGACGAAAGTCATCGGATTGCCTGATTGGTATATCGAACAGGGGCCTCAAGATCTTCTGCGCGAGCGGTACGGTTTGACGGCAGAGGGAATCTACCAGAGCGTGAAGGAACTCATCGGCAAAACGCCGGCAGCCAGAGACCGATTCACTGGTGCGGCATTGACAGACCATCTCCCGCACGGAGACGAGCAAGGCAGCTAGCTGCGACTAGATCGTCATGCACATCACCAGACGGAAAACACGGCAGATCAAAGTCGGTCCAGTGAAAATCGGAGGGGATGCTCCGGTATCCGTCCAGTCGATGTGTTCGACGGACACGCGGGATGTCGCGGCGACGATCGAGCAAATTCGCCAGCTCGAAGCGGCCGGATGCGAAGTGATTCGCGTCGCTGTGCCGGACGTCGAAGCGGCAAATGTCCTGAGCAAGATCAAAGCCGCCATGACCGTACCGTTGATTGCGGACATTCATTTCGATCACCGGCTGGCTCTGAAGGCGGCTGAAATCGTCGACTGTGTCCGGATCAATCCCGGTAATATTGGCGCCTGGTGGAAAGTCGAGGAAGTGATCAAAGCGGTCAACGATGTCGGGATTCCGATTCGGGTAGGAGTCAATGGCGGCTCGCTCGAGCGACCCCTGTTGGATAAATACGGATGGCCCTCGCCCGAGGCATTGGCTGAATCGGCCCTCAACGCCGTTCACGCACTCGAAGACGTCGGCTTTACCAACATGAAGGTGTCGCTCAAGGCGTCTGACGTTCATCACGCGATCGACGCCTATTGGCTCTTTGCTCATCAATCCGATTATCCGTTGCACATCGGCATTACCGAGGCTGGGACGGCCATGACCGGAGCCGTCAAGTCGGCGATGGGGCTGGGCTATTTGCTCTCGCAGGGGATTGGAGACACATTGCGGGTGTCATTGGCGGCCGATCCAGTCGAGGAAGTGAAAGTGGGATTTGAAATTCTGAAGTCGCTGGAACTCAGGCATCGAGGGATCAACGTCATCGCCTGTCCGACTTGTGGGCGGGTCGAGATCGACGTCGTTCGAATGGCCAACGAATTGGAGAAGAAGCTCGGACATATCAAGGCACCGCTCAACGTGTCGGTTCTGGGTTGCGTCGTCAACGGGATCGGTGAAGGGAAAGAAGCTGACATCGGCATTGCCGGCGGAGAAGGAAAGGGAATTCTCTTCAAGAAGGGCAAGCTGGTTCGCAAGGTGCCGATGGACGAATTAATGGATACCCTGATTCGGGAAGTTGAAATTCTCGCAAAAGAAAAAGAAGCCGAAGGAAACGGCGAGGCGGTATCAGCCACTCAGCCCCATTCCGAGTGGGAGCCGGTTGTTCCTCACTCCGATCAGCCGTCGACGCTCGGGAAAGAAATTCCCGTCCTTTCAAATAAGCGGTAGTCCACTCTCCCCTCACCACTAGCCCCGTGCCCCTTGCCCAGACTATAATGCCGCCCTCGCGAGGCGCCGTACCCAAGTGGTAAGGGAGCAGTCTGCAAAACTGCGATGCAGCGGTTCGAACCCGCTCGGCGCCTCCAAATCGCGCTTCATGCGTGCTGACGGCATTCCAACTCGGGATCATCATGATTTTCGTAACATGCTTCCTCGGCGGTTAGAGGTGACTCCCTCGTAAATTGACGAGTAATTGGTGGGATGTTAGAATCCAGCTGAACCTGAAGGGGTCTACTAGCCAGACTCCCACCCATAGCCGTTCACCATTACAGCACAGCGTCAAGAGAAGGAAAACTGGATGGCCGTTCCGATTTCTCAGATGTTGACGGTTTCAAAGTATGTCCTCACCCAGAAGCTCAAAGGGGTGAAACGGTACCCATTGGTGCTCATGCTTGAACCGTTGTTCCGCTGCAATCTGGCCTGTGCTGGTTGTGGAAAAATTCAATATCCTGATCACGTCCTCGACAAGCGGCTGACACCGGAGCAATGCTGGGCTGCGGCGGAGGAGTGCGGGGTACCAATCGTGAGTATCCCGGGCGGCGAACCGTTGATACATCCGGAGATCGCCAAGATTGTTGAAGGGCTCGTGGATCAAAAGCGGTATGTCTATCTCTGCACGAACGCCATCCTCTTGGAGCGCAAGCTCGATGAATACAAGCCCTCGAAGTACCTCACGTTCAGCGTCCATATGGACGGGTTGCGCGACGAACACGATCTAGCAGTGTGCCGTGACGGGGTCTACGACATCGCGTTAAAGGCGATCAAGGCGGCACTCAAGCGGGGTCACCGTGTGACGACGAATACGACGTTGTTCGACGATGCCAATCCGGAGCGTGTGCGGAAATTCTTTGACGAAATGATGGAGCTCGGTGTGGAAGGCATGATGATTTCTCCGGGCTATAGCTACCAGAAGGCGCCGGACCAGCAGCATTTCTTGAAGCGCGCGAGGACGCGGGAATTATTCTCGCGGATTCTCGGCCGCCCCAAGAGAAGCTGGCGATTCAATCAGTCTCCGTTGTTTTTGGACTTCTTAATGGGCCGGCGAGAATACCAATGCACTCCCTGGGGGAATCCGACCTACAATGTATTCGGCTGGCAAAAACCCTGTTATCTGTTGCAGGAAGGATATACACAAACGTTTCGTGACCTTATGGAGCTGACCGAGTGGGATCGTTATGGTACAGGGCGGAACGAAAAATGCGCCGACTGCATGGTGCATTGCGGCTATGAAGCCTCTGCGGTGGAGGATACTTTCGGCTCCGTTTCAGGCTTCAGTCGGACCGTTAAATTGACCTTGCTCCCCACGTCCCGATAGTACCTCGCGTGAAGGTTCTTCCGCAACTTGGTGTTCTTCACACACGCTTCACGCCTTATGGCTATTCAATGACCGATACGAAGAACCACAGTGGTGGCCAGGGTGGAGGCCTTGAGGGAAGAGTGTTCAGGCCGGCTTCATTCGATGAAGTTGCCGAGGCCGTTGAACTCGCGTTCGACTATCGGGGTGACGTGACGTTGTCGTTAAAATCGGGCGAATCACTGTGTGGCTACATCTTCAATCGCCGCCTGGCGGGATCAGAATCTACCATCGAATTGTTTCCTGCCGAGAACTCGAATGCCGCCATCGTTCGTTACGGTGACATTGCCGCGATTGCCTTTACCGGCGAAGACACGGCTACAGGCAAGTCATGGGAAGCGTGGATGGCAAAAAAAGAATCAGAACGACGGGCTGAAGCCGAACGCGTGGCCACCGAGGCGAAGGCCCGAGGGCATCTCTAAGCTTTTCACCACCGTTCGCATCTGGTCCTCTCATATCCCACACGCTTCCCGAGCCACTTCGGAAGAATTTCGCCAGTTTGGCTGCGCGAATGAAGTCGGGTGTCAAGAACACTGCTATTTCCAAGTCCTTGGAAACGTGCTTATTTTTACAGTAACTTCGCGCCTCCTCTCGTTGACAAACAGGAAGCCCCATGCTAAAAGGGTCGGCCTTAAAATTAGGCGAGCCTGCTCAGAGAAGCTGTTCTGTTGTGTGAGGGAGCAAGCGGAAACTCACCGGCAGAAAATCGGTAACGTCGCGTACGTGAGGTGCAACCAAACAAGGGGGATTCAGTTGCGGCGGAGCGTGCTTGCCGCCGTGATAGGAACAATTGGGCTGGGCGGCTTCCCTTCTGTCGTTTCGGCGACGCATGAAGCCGACCACCGGTTCACGGTCGAGGGGTTCGTCTGTGACGCCGATGGAAAAGGCAGCGCCAATGTCGATGTCTTGGTGAAGGATACCAAGGTCTCCTACGGTCAGATCGTGAAAACCGATGGAGATGGGTACTATAAGGCGACGTTTCATCTTCATAACGACAATCTTGGCGATCCACTGTTGGTGGAAGCCAAAGGAGAGCAGCAAGATCATAAGATACAATTTGATCCGAAAGACCTGGAGACGGAACGAAAAGTTCAGGTGAACTTCGGGACCGGCTGTATTCACGATGTGAACAGTCCTCCGGTGTGGGTTTTTCTTGGGTTAGGGGCCGGAGCCGTGGCCGTTGGCGGGTTCGTGTGCATGAAGATGGTTCGTTCGTGGCGAAGGCAAGAACAGAAGCGGGGGAAATCGCAAGGGAAACGCAAGAAATAACCGATGGCGGTCCGTGGGGCTGATGTGCACCTCGCCGGATCGGTCAGTTGAAGTGGCGGAGAGTCTGCGCGTGGCTTCAAGGGATGCGTTAAGGATCGGCGCTTTTGCTGGGGCAGCTTTGCCCCGGTCAAAGCGCTTTTTTTCGCCTTTGATTCTCAATTTATTATAAGGAGCGAGGGATCGATATGAAGCAGATGACGTGTGCACAGCTGGCGATAGTTCTGGGATTGGGATGGGCCGTGGTGGGCTGCGGAGAAGGTGGGGAAGGGCCGATTGTTCCTCCGCCGCCAGCTCCTGCTGAATATGCCGACAAACATATGCCGGCCGGTTGGTGGACGGATGCAGCGAAGATGGAAGAAGGGAGAAAGCTGTTCATCGGCGAAACGAATCCGGATGTGAACTGTGCCAGCTGTCACGGGAAAGACGGCAAACCGGTCAAGGCTGGCGCGCGAGACTTCCGCAACGGTGAACGCATGAAGCTCTATTCCGATTCCGTCTGGTTCTGGCGCATTTCCGAAGGCGTGCCCAACACGAAGATGAAGGCGTGGAAGAGCAAGCTCTCCGAGGATGACCGATGGAAGCTGATGCTGTTCGAGCGGAATTTCGGATTGGCCGGAAAGGCTTGGGACGTTGAAAAGAAGCTATGGGCTGACGCGGGCACTATCGCAGTGGCGTCAGCAGAGACGGCGAAGTAATCAAGACAGCAAGCGCCGGTCGAATGTCGATTTAGGGGAGGAGGGCGGCGAAACATCATGAAAACATGGCAGCGTAGTCTGTTCGCTCTCTGTGCGCTCGTGGCGCTGTTCGGAGGAGCGGCATATGCCCAGGCTCCCGGGGCGCCTCCGGTGGAGTTTCCCTACACGGGTAACCGCACCGCGGTCTGGATCGTCGCCCAACTCCACATCCTGTTTGCCGCCTTCATCCTCGGTGCTCCCATCTTCGTCGTCATCTCGGAGTGGTTGGGGTACCGGAAACAGGATCCTCGCTACGATCGTCTGGCGAAGGAGGTCATGAAGGTCACGGTCATTCTCTACAGTATGACCGCCCTCACCGGCGGACTGTTTATCTTCGTCCTGTTGGCGACCTATCCGCAGTTCACCACCTGGTTGATCAATCATTTCTTTCTCGTTTTCGCAGTCGTCTATCCGCTCTTATTCATTGGAGAAACGATTCTGCTCTACATGTACTTCTATTCCTGGGATGCCTGGAAAGGGGAGAAGAAGGCCCGGCATATCGCGTTGGGTGTCCTGCTCAATCTGGTCGGAACCATTACCTTGTTTGTGATTGACGGTCCGACATCGTTCATGAACACACCGGTGAAAGCGGAAGGCATGTCCCCTGCCGAGTTTCTTGCGACGGCCACGCTGTGGGACAAGATCTATAACTACAGTTGGATGCCCATGAATCTACACCGTCTCGTCGGCAATGTGACGTTCGGTGGGTTCATCACGGGGTTGGTTGCGGCCTACATGTACATGGCGGCGAAGAAAGAGGAAGAACGGGCCTATTACGATTGGATGGGCTTTGTCGGAAATCTGATCGGTGTCGGTGCGTTGTTGTTCCTCCCCTTCATGGGCTATCTGCTGGCCTACGAATTGTGTGACTACGATGCCTCGATCTGTCCGTACATGATGGCGGACCAGCTCTCCATGTTCTTCGAGATGCAAGGGGCCATGGTGGGACTTATCTTCCTGGCCAGCAATTATTATATCTGGCTCAGCATGAAACGCATCGAGGGGGTGGAACGGGTGAGGATGACCATCTTTGCTCCGATTGTGATGGTGGCTTTGCCTTTTGTGATGACGTGGGCCTGGGATCGATTCCCTGTCCCTGATCCAATGTCGTTAGCGATCCTAATCCCGTTGACTCTCCTTCCCGTGGTGCTCGGCCGATTCATCCCTTTGACGGTGTCCTCCCGCACGGTCATCAAAGTCGGTTTCCTGATGGTCGTGGTTGGGGACGCGATCTGGTTGACTCCACACGGGTTCGTCCCGACCGGTGCCAAGTTAGTGGCCGAACTCGAGCTGCCGTCGGATTGGAATTTTCTAGCGTTGATGCCGGCCAAGAATTCCGCGGCATTTACGTTAGTCTTCGTCACGGTCGTGAACTACATCATTTATAACCGAGCCATCAGTCAAGGTACGATCGTCTGGGGCAAGATCGATTTCGCGTCGCAGTTCGTCCTGGTCTTCCTGGCCTTCAGCGCCATCTGGACGATGGGGTTGATGGGAGCGGTTCGATCGCTGCTGCGGAAATATTTTCACACCTACAATCTGCTCCCGGACTTCACGGCAGAATCATTTACGCCGACCTTGGCCTATTCTGCCTGGTGGATTACCGCGATCACCGTTGCTTTCTATGTGGTCGTCAGTTTCGCTATCTTCGTCACGCTCAGGCCTTCTGAAGCGAAAGGACATGCGCCGGAGGGGAGTCCGGCCCCTGCCGGGGCCAAGTGAATCCGGTTCGGAACGCCCACTAAGGAAAAGGGATCTCTATGGGTAACGTGATTAAGAAGTTGGTGATCGGGCTGGTCGTGGGAGGAGTGCTGTTCGGAGTCACGAAGGCGCTCGAGTTCCCAACGGTCTTCCAGATGATGTTCTTTGCCTATGCGATCCTCGGCGCTGTGGTCTTCATCCTGCTGGATGCGCCCTCGCTAAAGCCCCTGAGTGGTGTGAAGGCGTTGGGTGCCCTCCTGGTCTTCTATATCGTCCTCTGTGTTGCCTACATCGCCGGAGCGTCGCTCTGGCCGCAGTACGATCCGGAGGACGAGAAGGGCAAGATCGAAAAAATCCTGAAGCCCAAACGGGCCGCGACTGAACAGGGCAAGGCCGACGAGTTGATCGCTAGAGCCAAAGCACTGGACGAACAAGCAAAAGCGCTGGCCGAGCGGATCAAGGCGTTGGGAGGCGATCAGGCACCGGCTGCCCAAGGAGCCGGAGGGGCCGGAGGCCCCACGTCCACTTCGGGAGCGGCCGGAGGCGACATTCTCAAGTTGGGCGAAGATCAGTGGCAATTACAAGAATGCTACAACTGCCACAAGTTGAGAGGGGAGGGCGGAAAGAAGCGCGGCCCTGAGCTCGACAACATCGGCAGCTACATGACGGTCGAAGATATAAAGCAGAAGATCCTTGACCCTCGCAGCTGGATGGCAGATGGGTTCGAAAAGGAATACGAGAAGAAGAAGATGCCGGACAAATATAAGGACCTTATGGAGGAAAAGGACGTCGAGGCGCTCGCCTCGTGGCTGGTCACGTTCAAGAACACCTCGGTGAACACGCCGAAGCCGATCAAGAAAAAGTAGTATGCAACCCAAGCTCAAGTCCAAAGTTCGTGCAGCGGATCGCGAGATCGGAGAAGTCACGCGGGTCATCATGGACCCGTTGTCCCGCGAAGTGAGCCACATCGTCGTGTCCATGAACGGAAGCGGCGAGCGGCAAGTCGCGATGGCACACGTGCAGTCCGTCTCGGATCATCTCGTGGAGCTTCGGTCTGCTGCGTCGGAGATTCTGGCCCTCCCCGCGTTCAAGCGCGAGGACTTTGTCACGACGCACGAAGTGGAAATCGCGCATCTTGAAGAGAATATTCATGTGACGCCGGGCGAAGTCTTAGTGCCATTCCCCGAACTGGAGAAAAGCGTCAAGCGGCGCACGTTCTTCATGAACTTCACACACGCGATCGGATTCTTGATCGGGTTGCCGATCGCCTATCCCGTCCTCCGGTATCTGATGAAGCCGATGTATCAGCCGTTTGACAATTCCTGGCTGAAGATCGGCAACGTTGGGAAGATCAAGCAGGAAGACATCGGAGTCCAATTTAAGTACAAGAAAAAGGTCAAGGAAGCCTACATGCCCGAGGCCGAAATCGAAAAGAACGTCTGGATCCTAAAGGCGACGCCGGCGGTGCTGGAGAAGGTCTATCAGGGCAAGGATATGGAATTCCGCGATGCAACCGGCATGAGCGTGTGGGTCAACAAAAAAGAGGTGCCCTACATCGCATTCTCGGGCAAATGCCCGCATCTCGGTTGCGGCTATAAGTGGCGGCAACACAAACTTCTCGGGCAGGTCTTCCTTTGCCCGTGCCACTTGAGCATCTACGATGCGGCTGGCAAAGTTCTCGACGGACCGGCTCCGCGTCCGCTCGATGCGTTACCGATCAAGGTGTCGGCCAGCGGCGACGTCCAGATCGTCGACATGGAATTCAAGGCCGGGACTAAAGCGCAAATTCGGATCGTCTAGACGTCCATGCAAGAGTCTTCTTCGACCAGCACGCAGCCAACCGCGCTCGAAAAAGTCATCGCCTTCGTTGACGAGCGCGTCGGCTTGAAGACGCTTCAAGCCAAGATGCTGAACGAGCCGGTCCCTGGCGGCTCGCGATGGGCCTATATCTTCGGCTCCATCTTGCTGTTCATCTTCATCATGCAGGCCGTCACCGGTATTTTGCTGATGTTTTACTATGTGCCGACCGCCGACCATGCCTATGCGAGCACCCAATACATCATCCATGACGTCGACTATGGCTGGTTTCTGCTGAGCTATCATTTCTGGGGCTCCACCGCCATGGTCGTGTGTGTCTTCGCACATATGTCTCAAGTGTTTTTGTGGGGCGCGTATAAAAAGCCGCGCGAGTTGATCTGGCTGGTCGGCTTGGCTCTCTTCGGTCTTGTCATGGGATTCGGATTTACCGGCTACCTGCTTCCCTGGGATCAGCGGGCCTATTGGGCGACCACTGTCGGTGTCGAGATCATGGACAAGACGCCGGTCGTCGGCGATTTCATGGCGCGATTTCTCAAAGGGGGGCCGACGCCGGGTCAGATGACGCTCAGCCGGTTCTTCGTCATCCACGTGATGATTCTCCCGGCGGCTCTGATGGGACTGGCCGGGTTGCACATTTTTCTGTTCCGCAAGGCTGGGCCGGCCGGGCCTTTCCGTGGATCGGTCGAAGAACTCAAGGTCAAGAGCGATTATTTCTTTCCACGGCAGGTTTGGAAGGACATCGTCGGCATGGTGACGGTGTTCTTGTCGATCTGCGCCATGGCCTTTTGGGAGCCAGTGGTGTTGCTTGAAGAAGCCACGCCGGACCCGGGTGATTACCATCCGGAGCCGGAATGGTACTTCTTGTTCCTGTTCCAGATGCTTCGGCTCAAGATTTTCGCCGGTGAGTTCGGGCAGTTCTTAGGAGCCGTCGCGTTGCCTGGGGCGTTCATGGCGTTGCTGGCTGCCTTACCCTTCATCGATCGCGACCCGGAACGGAACATCTTTAAGCGGCCGATTGCATTGATCGGATGGATCGTCGTGATGGCCACGATCCTGATCTTTACGGTGTCGGCGATCATCAACCGCGAGTTCTTGGATTAAGAGAAACAGACTGCTCTGCGCCCGACGGATATGACGGTATGACTGACCAAGAAACCACTTCACCGGTCAAACTCGCGTTGAAGCTCCTCTGGTTCACCTTCTGGACCGGGTTCCCGATCAAGCTCGCGTTTGCGCTGTTGTTTCTCGCCATGGGAATCATCAATTTCGAGGCGAGAATTGGGCTGGGGTTTCTCATGGTGTTGGCCAGCCCCGTCACGGTATTTGCCTTGCCAATACTCATGATGGGGCTCGACTCGCACATCGGCGAGGGAGTCGGGATCGGGCTGTTGTTCCTCCTCTGCATCCCCATCGACATCTGGGCCTATGGCGTCGTGGCGAGGACGTATTTTCTCGATCGCCTACGGCTTGAGCCGCCGGATGGGATCGGTCTGTCCTTGTGGATCAAGACGGCCATAATTGGAGCGCTCTATCTTCCCATTCTCTGGTTGGTGGTCGGGTTTACGACGGAGACGGGAATCTCCACAGCGCATTCGCTCTTCGAAACCGAGATGCTCAAATGGGTTCCTATCGCCGAGCGAATCGGGATCGAATTGACGTTGTGGGGAACAGTCTCCACTGCCGTGCTCCTCGTCATGTTGTTAATCGGCTTATCCATCATCGGGCGAGTCATTCGAAGTGCGACGACCGGAGCTCAACCGGCTCAGGAGAACTATCAAAGGCGGGTGATGCGCTGGGATCTGATGCGGGTCCCGGCCGATCAAGGCCTGATGCTCACGGCATTTGCAGGAACGGGCGTCGTATTGTCGCTGCTGTTTTGGAGTGCGCTGCCGGTGACCACACCGCATCCTCACGAGTGTTGCAAGAAACCCGAAGTCAAAGCGCAGCCTCCGTACAAGCCGCTGGATGCGCTCAATAAGGATGAGAAGCTCATCACGCAGTTAACTGCCCAACTGGATGAACTGGAAAAGAAGAAAGCTGAAGAAGGGACGCAAGGAAAGAATAAGGGCAAAGGCAAAGCAGGAAAAGCGGCTGAGGCGAAGGCAGATTCGAAAGCGACTGCTCAGCCCGCACCCAAGAAACCGTAACGCGGGAGATGATGAGGTGAGGGCCATGCGACACCAGGACGGAATGATTCGGCGGCTTCTCCAGACCGGTTGCGGTCGCGGTGGGATGCTCCCGGTGCTGTTGCTGGCAGCGGGTCTCTTTGGTCTCCCTGCACTGGGGCTTGCAGCAGATAGTGTTGCCCCCGCGGCCGCGACGGCCTATCGGGACATTCCTGGGATCGGCAGCCGGAACATCATTTGGGTCATTGCACAGCTCCATCTCCTGTTGGCGGGGTTCGTCTTGGGCGTCCCCATCTTTGCGTGGGTCTGCGAGATTGTCGGCTGGAAGACCGGTGAGAAGCGTTACGACAAGCTGGCGAAGGAATTCACCAAGCTCTTGACCTCTTCCTACGCAACGACCGCACTCTTCGGCGGCATCCTCTTGTTTCTGTTGATCGGTTTCTATCCCAAGCTCATGAACTACCTGACGGATATTTTCTTCCCGTCCTTCATCGTCTATTGCTTGCTCTTCCTGCTCGAAACCGTGACGCTTTATCTCTATTGGTACGGGTGGGATGCCATGCAGGACGGCGGCAAGAAGACGTTCCATATCTTCTTGGGATTCCTGCTGAACGTCTTTGCATTTTTTATCATGATCGTGCCGAACTCCTGGGCCACGTTCCAGGCGAGTCCGGTGGTGATCGCAGAGGGATCTGATATTGCCAGGGCCTGGGCGGCCACGTGGAATCCAACCTGGTGGCCCGTCAACATTCACCGCCTGATCGCCAATGTCGTGTTGGGTGGCTTCATCTGTGGCGCCTATGCTGGTGTCCGTTATCTGTCCGCGACGGCGGTCGAGGAACGAGATCATTATGATTGGATGGGATACGTTGGAAATTTTATCGGAGTTTTTGGAATGCTCCCGTTGCCGTTTGCCGGTTACTGGCTTATGCGCGAGGTATATCAGTACAACCAACAGATGGGGATTACGCTCATGGGCGGCTTCCTGTCATGGCTGTTCATCCTGCAGGCCATGCTGATCGGTGTGCTGTTTCTAGGAGCGAACTATTACTTCTGGCTCGGGATCACGTACCGCATCCCAGGTTCCGAGATGAGGTATCGGAAGCCCATCATGGCCATGTTGATCATCCTGTTGCTCTGTTTGGGTGTCTGGATGACCCCGCACTCCCTGGTGGCCAGCTTAGAAGAAGCGAGAAAGATGGGTGGAACGCACCATCCGTTACTGGGTGTCTTCGGCGTGATGTCGGCGAAAATGACGGTGGCGAATCTCATGATCCTTGTCACCTTCATGAGCTTCATCATGTACTGGCGCGCAGGCAAGGAGGAGACGGCGACCTGGGCCAAGGTGGCGAGGTCGGTGATGGGCGGGGTTCTGGTGATCGCGGCGATCGCGGTGATTGTCCTTGGTGTGTGGGGGTACTTCGTTCCCGCCATCATTCGCATCAATTACTTCTCCACGTCGCAGGTGTTGATCGTCCTGTTCGTCATGCTCACGATTACGCCGCTCACTGCGCTGCTCCTCAAGAGCGCGAAGACTACGACGGAGATGGTGTGGGGCCGGATGCCGCCGCGCGCGGGTTATGCGCTTGTCCTGAACGCAGTGATGGTGATTCTGCTCATGACGCTCATGGGGTATGCCCGATCGTCGTCACGCGTCCATTGGCATGTGTACGGCGTGATGCGGGACTCGTCGCCCTATGCTTACTCCCCGGCGTTGGGGTATGCGGCGGCGTTCATGGCATTGAACACCTTCCTTTTCTGTTTGTTGGTCGCCTTCATCTTTTGGGTGGCGACAATGGGTGATAAGGGGAAAGCGCCCAGTGGGTCGGCCAAGGGCGGGCTTCCTCATGGGGCATTGCCGGCGATGGCGGGCGGGTCACAAGGGTTGGATAAACAATAGCTGTCAGCAATCAGCCGTCAGGTTTAACTGATAGCTGAGAGCTGAAGGCGGGCAGTTAGCGCGAATCATATCGAGGGACTATGAGTGAAGTCGTCTTGTTACAGCTGATTGGACTCTCGGTGGTCGGGACCGGGATCGTTATTCTGTTATTCATTCGCGCGCAGTTTGCTCGAGTCATCGGATTCGTAGCGATCGTGCTCGGCCTTTTCTCGCTGGTCGCGCTCGCAGTGCCGCAGATGGCATCGCTGCCGCCCGCCGAAGAAAAGTTCGACATTGCGACGGTGAAAACGCCGACGGACATGGCGTCCATCGGCCAGAAGATCTTCTTCAGCAAAGGCCAATGCGCACTCTGCCACTCGATCGGCCCCAGTGAGTCGGCCCGCTGTCCCGACCTCAAGGGTATCGGAGCCAAGCTGAGCCGCGATTTTATTTTTGAAAGCTTGACGCAGCCGCAAGCCTACATCTATCTCGACTATCGACATGAGGGTCTGCCGAAGGAATATCCGGCGCGGATGCCCTACATCAATAAGAATCCAATCGGCTTGACCAAAAATGAAATCTTGTCCGTCATCGCATTCCTGCAGCAAATGAGCGGAGAGCCAATATCCGTCAATCCGTCAGAATTGGAAGTGCCGGGCCATGCGCCTGCTGCCCCGGTGAAAGCGGCTGAGTCCGGTCCAGTGGCTGTGGCGCAAGCACGCTGAGGAGGCACTATGGGTGGCTCGTTGGGGAAACCAATCATCCTGACCGTACTCATCTATCTGTTCTTGAAATTCATCGTACCCAATATTCCTGGGTCCGCCCCGCTGCCGTCCAGTTTGATCTTTCTCTATATCATGCTGACGACGACGGGCATCGTGATCTTCGCGACGTTAAGCGGAGAATCGAAGGATGCATTCTGGGGACCGATCCAGCGATTTTTGACCGGCGAAAAAATCGGGGCGTTGCAGACAGCCCGCTACGCCGTGTTGATTCTGTTCCCGCTCTTGGTGGGGTGGCAAACGTATGGGAGTACGGCGCAGAGCGATGCGCCACCTGCTGAAAATCGGACCATTCACCCGGCTCCTCCGGGAGAATATACCGGCCTGTCCAATCCAGTGGCTAAAACCCCCGACAACATCATGCAGGGCAAAGGGTTCTATGCCGCCTTCTGTTCGCCCTGCCACGGTGGGAATTTCGACGGGAAGGGCCCGGCGTCGCGTGGCTTTAATCCTCCTCCGGCAAACTTCTCAGACCCGACGACGATTGCCATGCTCCAGGAAAGCTATCTGTTCTGGCGCATCAAGAAAGGCGGGGTCGGCCTCCCTATCGAAGGCATGCCGTGGAAATCCGCCATGCCGCGTTGGGAAGTCGAGTTGCCGGATGAATGGATCTGGAAAATCATCATGGGTGAGTACGACGGTGCCCATCAATCTCCTCGAACTTGGGAGTAAGACGAAATTCGAACTCGTAACGAGGCTCGTATGACCAGGGGAATGAGACAACGGATTCAGTGGGGCAGCGCGGTTACAGGGATCGGAGCCTTGTTGTTTTTCGCGGGGACGACGATCGGCCTGGCTCAGGAGAGTGTGGCGGTCAGGGCGACGATGGTCAAAGGCGGCCTCCCGGTCGACGATCCCAACGCCGCGGCCTGGAACGGCGCGACGCAGGCGCAGTTTCCGCTGTCGCCGCAGGTCCATTGGCAGAACCGAATTCAAGAAGCGACCGTCAAGGACCTCAAAGTTCGGGCTCTCCACGATGGCACTCAACTCGCCGTGCTCTTGGAATATGCCGATCCGACCGAAGACCCCGATGATGCGGCGGCGCTCGAATTTATGGTGGGAGACAAGAAAGCCCACTTTGCACATGGCCAACCGATGGCGCAGGTGGAAGGCGGCCCGGTTAATATCTGGTTTTGGAAGAATAAAGAGAACAAAGCGGTCGATATGAACGCCAAGGGCTTCGGCACCCTCAAGGCGCAGGCGCATCAGGACGTCAAGGCCAAGGGTGTCTATGCGAATGGGACGTGGAAAGTAGTGTTCTTCCGAAGTCTGGCGAACGAGCATGTTGATGAAGACGTCCAAGTGAAGCCCGGCGAATTCATCAACATCGCCTTTGCCGTGTGGGATGGAAAAAAAGACGCCAGCGGCGAACTCAGGGAAAAGGGTTCCCAGAAAGCCGTGTCGTCCTGGTGGTATTTCCGCGCGGAAGCTCCCCCAGACTATTCGGCCTATCTGTATGCTGCCATGGCTGTGGGGCTGGCATTGGGATTTCAATTCGTCCTCATACGCAAGCTCAAGAAAGGGAAGTCAGCATGAAGGCCGCACGACTTCACGTACTGGGAGCGGTGGCCGGCCTGGTCGGAGTGTGGGCCATGGTCGCCGGAGGCTGTGCCAATGAGCAACAGAGAAAAGGGCACGAGCTCTATGCCCATTACTGCATGCACTGTCACGGCGAAAGTGGGCGTCAGAACGAAGGGTTCAATTGGGCGTCAATGCCCGATCCGAAGCCCAAGGATCTCTCCAACAAATCCGAGATGTCGACGTTCAAAGACGAGGATATCTTCAATACCATTTCGCGCGACATGAAAGACACGAGCCCCGGCGGCGACAAGATCGGCGACGATGACTTTGCCGTCCCGACGATGCCGACTTTCAAATACACGCTCTCTGAGGAGGAAATCTGGGCCATCGTTGGTTATGTGCGAACACTGCACGGCATGAAGCTTGAGTTTAAGGTCGAGGAACGCAAGAAGGAGCTCGCGGATGCCGTTCAAGCCGCCCAAGGCAAATTCGATCAGGCAAAAAACACCTACGACGAAGCTGAAAAGAAAGCCAGTGACGAAGCGGAGAAGAAGAACGTCGATGTCGATGAATCAGTCTATGCGAAAGAGCAGGCGGCCATGGCACAGGCGAAAAAAGACCTCGATGCCGCTCAGACTGCGCTCAATTATTTTTTGTCGAGGCCAGGCAAAGGTCTGCATATTGCCAGACCCGATCTGACCATGAAGCCTGAGCAGGCCGCGCAGCTGGCGGAAGTCGGCAAGCGGCTCTATGCCAATAAATATGGCTGCAACGGTTGCCACAGCGTTGGTGGTGAAGGCGGCAGGGTCGGGCCGGCGCTCGATCGAGCCGGTTTCAGACTCAACGGGACCTGGATCTATCGGTGGGTGAGAAATCCACAGGCGATGAAGCCAGAGACGCGGATGCCCGCCCTCGGGCTCAGCGACGCAGATGCAAAGGCCGTGACCATGTACCTGAATACGTTACGCGCGCCGAAACCTGGCGATATGCCGGTTGCCAAGCCGGCGAGCTGAGTTTATAGTAACAAGCTGCCAAGCAGTCCACCCAGGATAGCCGTTCCGATCCACGCGTGTTGCTGGAACATGGACAGAGCTGTTGACGCCGAGACGTTGCGTCGGAGCCGGCGTATCTGCCAGGCGAAAAAGAACCCGACGGCGATCAATACCAGATAGAAGAACCATCCGACTTGGGTGAGCCATCCTGCGATGCTCAAGAAGAGAAGCATCCCTCCGAGCGCCACACCGACCGCGAGCCATGTCCGCGAGCCGAACAAGATGGCCGATGATTTAATGCCGATGCGACGGTCGTCGTCCTGGTCCTGTAACGCATAGATCGTATCGTAGCCGATCGCCCAGCACAGCGTGGCTGCATAGATGCACCAGGCTGGAGCCGTCACGGTCCCCTGCGCAGCGGACCACGCCATGATCGTTCCCCACCCGAAGGCGAGTCCCAACATGGCTTGAGGAATATGGATGACCCGCTTGGCAAAGGGGTACAGTGCTGCCAGGAGAAGCGCCATGGGGCTCAGCATGATGGTCATCGGATCGAGCAACAGCAACAGCATGGCAGCCAGTGCGACAAGGACGATCAGAATGGCAATCGCATGGCCCGGCGTAAGTTCACCGGAAGCAAGAGGGCGAGACTGCGTGCGTGTCACGTGTCGATCGAGTGAACGATCGGCGAGATCGTTGAGCACTACACCGGCGCTGCGCATAAGAAATGAGCCGATAAGAAATATGATCATCAATCGCCAGGGCGGGAGACCACGGGATGCGAGAACCAGCGCCCAGAGGGTCGGTAATAAAAGGAGGAACGTGCCTGTTTGGCTCTTCAGTCGAATGAGCCTGCCGAACGCGGCAAGCGGTGGTACTATACGTGCGTTCGAGGCCGACTGTGCTGGCCAAGTCCCGTGCATGCGTCCGACCTTAGCGGACGAGAATTCCCAAGTCAATCATGAGGATAATCGAGAAACGTTGTGACGGCCCGGTGCTTTTCGGTATAAGCTTATTTGTGGAAGTGGGTGAACGAGTGTCTCCGATCCTTCGTTGCAGCGCCTCCATAGTGGTTGTGGTGGTGTTGTCTTCCCTGGTGGTTGGCTGCTCTCTGTTTCAGAGTCGAAGTGGGCTCAAAACAGGGTATTACCTGCCGCTGATGGTACAGCTGCGCAATGCTTCCAGTGTGACTGGCGCGCAGGTGGCTTATAAGGATGCCTGCAGCCAACCCCAATCCATTCCTATCGGCGATCTCTTGCAAGAGGCCATCAAACGCAAGACGGGCTTGGTGTTCGAGAAGGTGGTGACAGCTGAAAAGGGATCGATACCTCCTGCGGTGGATGGTTATGTCGATGTCGCAGTGGGGTTCCATCGTATGGACCTGGTCATCTATCAAAAGGCGAAGCGGAGCTTTCCGGTCACAGTAGCCCTTGGGCTAGAATTTGCGTACACCGATACTGACGGCACCGTGTTGTTTTCGAAAAAATTGCAGAGCTCAAGCAGCGGCGAAGTCGATGTTGTGTCGGAAGGCAGTTGTCAGGTCAAGGGGATCGACCCAATTCTCCGAGACGTAGTTGAGACTGTCACCGATGGGATGGCTAAACAACTCGGTGAGTCGACAAAGGTCCGAGAGCAGGCTGCAGCGAGAAAGGCTGGCGTGCCTCGAACGGCGGCGTCAGGCAGCCCACCGCCGCCCCTGGCAGTGCAGGGCTCTACGGATGTGCCGACGCTGGTTCCTCCGACGGCGCCAAATTCGGCTGAAGCGACACAAGTGCCGACACCGCCTCATTCCGAGGAACCCACAACGCTGATGTTCCGGGCGATCGTGCGTGATCAGAATCGGAACCTCGTCTTGCATGGTGGTGAGGCGATCGCTGTGGAGGTCGAGGTGAAAAATGAGGGCCCCGGTGCGGTGCATGGAGTGGAAATTCTGGTCAGCGGCACACCGGCTTTGACGGAGCATCTTTCCGGCATCATCACGGTCGGGGAGTTACAGGCAGGCGAGGTCAAGCGTGTGACGTTGGACGGAACAATTGGAGCGGTCAAGGATCCGATTCAAGCTGAGCTCATTCTGACATTGCGGGCGAACTCGACGTCGGTGAAAATACCCTCTTCAAAGAAGTTTGTGGTGGCGATGAAACCCGAGTCCGACGCAGAGGCGGCTCTCTTGCCCGTCGATGTCGATCAGTTGCCGAAGCGGGCCGGGAAGCTTAAGCAACCGAAAGCGGTGGGGATTACCATTGGGGTGGAGCAATACCGTGATACCAACATGTCGCGGATCAGATACGCCGCTCGCGATGCTGAAGTCATGGCCATGTATCTCAAGTCAATTGTGGGCGTCCCTCCTGATCGCGTCCGTACGTTAGTGGATTCGCAGGCGCTCAAACATGATATGGCAGAACTTTTCGAAGAATGGCTTCCACAACAGGTCGATCCGACGAGCGTGGTCTATGTCTACTTCTCCGGACTCGGGATTGTTGATGGAACGACGGGGGCGGTCTCGCTGGTTCCGTTCGATGGTCCGTCTTCGTCGAGTTTGCGCGTATACTCACTTCGTCGATTGCAGGAGGCGTTGATAAAACTTCCTGTTGAACGGGCAATCGTGATGTTGGATGTCTCGCTCGAGTCGGCAGCAGGTGCGGATCCCGACGCGAAGGTGGCGCCGATATGGGAGTCGGAGGGCTCACCGAAAGATCGACTGATGTGGATGGTCGGCAACCGCTCTGTCCAAGAGTCGCACCGCTACGATCCCGGACAACACGGGCTGTTCACCTATCAACTCCTCAAAGGCCTCGGCGGCGGCGCCGATATCGACAAGGATGGAACGATCCTCGCGGGCGAACTCTGTACCTATGCCAGGGGGCAGGTGACCAAGATGGCCAGAGAGCAGTTTGCCAACGAGCAGCAACCCGCCTGCATTCCTGGTCCAGGGCAGGGGGCCCTGTCCCGGCTCCAGCCCGTGGCCCGGTATAAGTAGGGCGATGCCGGGGTCTCTGTTTCATTGACAGGCCTCTATCCGCTCGCTATCATGCAGAGCGTCATCTGCCGGGACTTGGCCTTCCGCTCGTCTTCTCCTTGCCGGCGTAGCTCAGTTGGTAGAGCAGCGGTTTCGTAAACCGCAGGTCGCTGGTTCGATTCCAGTCGCCGGCTCCAGCAGTTTCAATATCTTCTGAGTCTTCTTCAGACTGCTCCTCTCCGGGAGTTGTCACGAGCTCGTCACCAGGTTCATGCACCTCTACTAACCGTACCGCCTTATCTATGTAACCAGGCTGGAGGTGCGTATAGCGATTGACCATCGCCAACGTCTGATGCCCCGCCAAGGCACGTAGGACCGACACGGGCACCCCCTTCAAAGCCGCGCGTGAGAGGAAGTCATGGCGCAGGTCGTAGAGCCGACAACGAAGGTTCGCTCGGTTTAACACCCGCCGGAAGGCCCGGCGCACGTTATCTAGGTTGAGGGGCGTATCAGCCGCGCTGCGAAACAGCGGGCCTCCATCCCCATGCCAGAGACGCCAAGCCACGTCCTGGGCGGTGCCGTTCAGCGCGACCCATCGCCCTTCTCCCGTTTTCGTCTGTGGTAAGCGAACAATCCCCTCCTTGAGGTTGACCTCCGTTTCCCTGATGGCCAAGGTTTCGCTCGGACGGAGGCCGGTGTTCAGTTGCCAGAGTAGAAATTGATAGACGAGCGGCCAGGCATCCGCTTGTGCGGCCAGGAGCAGTCGGTTTCGTTCCTCTTCAGAGAGCATGCGGACGCGGCACGGCCCCATCCTCAATCGCTTAATACCACGGACCGGGTTCACGCTTACGTAGCCCCATAGTTTCGACTTCTCAAAGAGTGTCTGTAAGGATTGCAGTGTCTTATTGACCGCGCGAGGGGTTCCAACAAACGCGCTTTTATAGTCTTCGAGCATCGCCGCCGTAATCTCATCCAAGGAATGATCCCCGGCCCAGTTCAAAAACTTCTCCAGTCCCTGACGGTAAAAGCGCACGGTTTTCAGGTCCAAAGTCGCCCCATGCCGTGACAGGAATTCATACATCATTCGTGACAACAGCGGAGCCTTCGGCCTAATCACTTGGTCCTTCATCTCCGTCACGATCGACGGAAGCAATTCCTCAATGATCATGGTCTTGGTTAACAGCTTGGCGAGACCGAGCGTATGACGAATACGGTGCCGGTTTCGCGTTCTCGGCCAGTGGATGTCACATTTGACAACGGTCCCATGCGGGCTCGGCTCCTCAAAGATGCGGATGCCCGCATCGTGAATGATTGTAGAAAAGGTCAAACTATGCCGCGTCATGGGTGCCTCCACTCTGTCGCGTATTGGCGGAGATATAGCGGTACACATCTTCAGGACGAAACCGTCGCGCCCGTCCAATTTTCACCGACGGAATCTCGACCCTGGCCGATTTCTTTTTGACCGTGGACTGACTCACGCGCAGCAGGTCCGAAACTTCCTGCAATGTCATCAAAGTTTTCCGCTCGAGCAGATCGAGTGCCATGTTCACCTCGCGGAACGGGAGTGGGTCTTTTCCTCGGCCTTGCTTCGCAAGGCCTCGGAGACGACTTTTACTAAGGGCCCCCGGACAGGGAGGAAACTCCTCCCCGTCTCGGTGAGCCCGCGTACCCTGTCCGGTACGCCCTCTCCGGCTCAGGAGTCGTCACAACCTGGCCGAAGCTGTGAGAAACTGACGAGCCAAACCCGGGAATTCTAAGTAGTCTCAAGCAAAGACCGCATTGAGTAGCATACGTAATGACTCCAGGAATTGACGCGCTTTTGATGATGCCATGACGTTATTTTTTCCCATCTTCGCTCTTCTTCGCGGACAGCATAGGGATATCAGTGAACGACCCTTGGGCCTCGCACATGGGACAGCGTTTGCCGGACTTTCGGAGTAATCCTCCTGAGGTCGGAACCTTGTCGAGATCGAGAACCACGCCACAGCGCGGACAGGTGACGAAACGATCGAATGACTCGATTCGATCGCTCATCTGCGACTCGGACGTGGTTAACGACTTTACTTGTCTTGTCAAGTTAGTCTCGGCGGTACTCTGCTGTTTCCCGAGTTCGTCGAGACGCTGTTCGATGCCGGACACCGTTCGTTTGAGCGCAGTGAGTTCCTTCGATAAATCCTGTCGTAGCTCTACAAGTCCTCTTGTCTCTCGTTCGTGCTTTTCAAACACGGTGATCAAATCTCCTGCTTAATCCAGAACTCGAATCGCTGTTCCTCCAACTGTTCTTCCATGATGCCTCGCAAGAAGACCTGAATGGCGCAAACGTTGCGGATCCAATAGGCCCGGCCTTTCTTAGACATTTTGATCGGGAGCCACGTGCCACAGCCGAAACACTCGACAACATATCCTGAACACTCACCAGATTGAATTGTCATGGGTCCTCGGGGATTGGCTCTAGCTCCAATCGGTGGCCGTCAATCATAAACTGAACCGGCTCTTCCCACCGTTCAGCGGGCACCGAGGAGGGGGCGGCCAGCCACTGCTGTTCCAATAGTCCGACCGGCGTCAGAATAATTTTGAAATCTGCCCGTGAAAGGCCGGAAGCCACGTGATCCATGAGGGGAAGCAACCGGATCGAGTGAAACTGTGGCTGTAGAGGATCGTCAAGAAATTTGACCTTCCACGTTGGGCGGCCTGGCGTTCTCTCCCCCTCTCGCTCTGCCGGTAATAACCGAATGAAGTTCTCGTTGAAAACGAGATAAAGAGGAATCCGGTAAACCCAAAGGAACGTCGCACCATAGAGCATCGTTGGTACGTTCTGACCGTAGAATAACGGAGCAAGGGTGGGAGGTTTCTCGCCTTTCGGACGCAACCGATCAAGCCACAAGCCCCAGTCTCTCAGGTGCTTATAAATACAGAGGCTCCAGGCGTCAAAGAGTGAGTAGAGGTTCCAGCCAGCCTTTTTAGGGTTCTTTGGCGGAGACGTGATCCAACGAGGGAGGGCAGGGAGCAGATCACCTTTGCCCCAATCGTGAAGAATTTTACGTGAAAGACCTGTCACCTGGGAAATCTCGCCTGAAGTAAAGGTCGGTGTACCGAGACGATCAATGAGCCGACCCCAGTTCGGATAGTCTTTGCGAAGACGCCCGGAATATTCAGGTAGTTGAAGTGGCATACATCAATGTTTAATAAACGTTACTATAATGTAACGTATGTTCGTTACGCTGTCAACCCCTAAGATTTCATCTGAAAACGCCGAATCTTGGTCGCTTTTCTCAGGGGCTTTCCGTATCCTTGTCGAGCAAATTGAGGGCAGTCATGAAGCGTTGAACGCCACTATTCAGTGAGGGTTTGGTGGTGACTACTTTCATTTCGTAACATGAAAGGCAGTTCATATGGATGAACTCAGCTGCGACCGATTTCCTAAAGAGGCGATAGACCATGCATGGAACTGGTTCTCATTACACGCCAGCCAAAGAATGTAGAGCTTTAACTTTTTCCTGATTAGCACAGCTTTTCTCGTTGCAGCCTACAGCGCAGTCCTAGGAAAGAACAATGCGGTTGCTCTAGGGATCGGTGTTCTTGGTGCCTGGACTTCTTTTTGGTTCAATCGGTTGGAGAAGCGCACACGACAGCTTATCAAGGCAGCAGAGGATGCACTTGAACCATTGCAACAACGACTTTCTGAGTCATCCGGAATCCCAGGGTTGTCAATTCTCCGAGTTGTGGAAGCAAAAGCACCAGGCTGCTCTTCTTATGCTGTAGTAATCAGTGTCATTGAGACGACTTCGCTAATAGCATTCCTCTTAGCCGCCGTTTACGCCGGTTATCTTCATTGGAGTGACCAGTAGATCTCCATACCAGAGCCCCAAAGGATGTCCAAAACCTGTCCATTTTGGGGTTTCCAAAAACCCTCCTTGTTCGTCGTTTGTAAATCGGAGAGAATTCATAAGGTTCTATGTCGCCATTTGATGGTTCAAAAACAAATCTATCAGAACCCTAATTTGATCTTGACTTGATTCCGGCCCAATGCCTTAGTGAAACTCAACGCGCATCAGGAGGCACGACATTTCAAATCACTGAATATATGGAAAGAGAGATCAAAATGAGCGGGGTGAAAAGCTGCAATCTCGCGGTTGGGCTAATCATTACAGGCATAACCTTGACATGCATAACCTTGTCCGCCGGTGCGGGGTACTACTCCAAGCCCTTCGAACCAAACATGCCAGAAGGCCGAGAGGCATACAAACAAGCCCAAAAAGATATCTATCCAAAACAAGTGAGGGAAAAGCCGGAGCAATATTCGGATCAAACGATCGCCTGGGTTGGCATCGTAAAAGGTACAGAGCCAATTGTGGGCCGATCTGGGCCCGCCGTCTTAGTGCTTGTCGAACACCGATATTTTGATTGGATCGAGGACCATGGAGCCCAGCCGGAGGTCTTTTTCTTGTCGCCACGCGGTGAAGATGAATTCATGATCGTAACGAAGCCTGAGAAGCAACTTACTCCGGACGAGGCCGCGCAATTGATTTCAAAGGGTACGATGGTTGTTGCAGTGGGACAAATTGACGTTCGGTTCGCGAAAGACCAAACAAAACCCCTAGCACTGCTAACGCGGTATGTTCAATTCATTGATCATAAAATGTATCGCAGCGATGTCTTTGACTACGGAAGACGAGATGAAGCAATTAAAAAAGTAGAGAACGGAGAGTTCTGGAAACAGTATAGTAAGAAATAGCGTGAACCAATTAGTTACGTCTAGATTGCCTGAGATGGTTTCAATTCCAATCACTCATACACAAAGCAGACATTTGGGCATCGCGACCCTTCAGATGCTACTGCTCCTGGTTGTCGCCACTCTCCTTCTCTATACAGCTGGCTGCGCGGGACGAACAGTCCAGATGACTGGGATGTCACAAGGTTACGAGGTGGCCGATCCCTCTAGTCGGCTCGTTATGATTATTCCGATCACTGGTTTAGTGCCAGGGAAAACCGGTGTCGGCGGTGCCACGAACAATCCGAGGTATTTCGCCCTTGTTGGAGAACAGTCGCCAAAGCTCATTCTGTCTGGCTGGTTCGAGCCCGCTCAGCAATTTAAGGGAGTGCCAATTCTGTGGGAGGAGCAGCGGAAAGAATGGGCCAGAACGGGGCAACCGGAACCGCAAGACATTGTCTTCGGCAAAGTGGGACAATGGGACGTCATTTTGTATGATCTACGCCTTCCCCAGCTAGCTCTTCAAACCAATGCCCATATGCGAGCCCAATGGATTCAAGCAGGGACCTGGATCGACCTGCATTTGTCGCTGACATCCAGCCAATCGAGCCGAGATGCCCGAGCGCAGCTCGTGGAGAAGCTCAAAAGTATACAAGTGAGAGAGAATTGATGCTCGCCGGTGTGTCAGAATCAGTTGAATTTGACCACATTCAAGATCGTTGGATATCTGCTTGATTTATCAGTCATTGTGCTTCCCGATTCCAAAGCTGTTTTTGGACGCATTCCCCAGTGCAACTACTTGGTTTTTTTCACCTACCCTGTCCTTGACGTGGTCCCAGGCGGCGAGTAGCATTTAAACAGAAGCCCACATCAGGCTGTTTGCAGGGTGCTTTACATGATGAAGTGGCTACGTTGTCGATCGATCATTCGAGCCGAGGTGGTGCTTGTCGTCTGGCTCGCGGTGGGCGGTCTCGCCTGGGCTGACACGCTCGACCTTTCCGATGATCTTGTGTTGCCACTCGTTGGCATCCAGCTGGCCGTCGAACCAGATCCTCTCGATGATTTCAGGGAAATTCTGAATCCTGTCCTGTTGGACTCTGCTGCCGGAGGCCTTGTTCCAGAAACGCCCCTGAGCCCTCCGCGACACTTGCCGCCTTTCTCGGGGACGCTGCTCCATCTGTCCGCTCTTCCGCTCTACCAGGTCTTCTGCGTGTATCGCGTTTGATCTCTCCTCCATAACTGCCTGTCTCGTTACATAGCGCCAGGAAGTTACTCGACCATGGAGGAAGACCATGTCAATAAGACACCAAAAGAGATCCCGACAGATTTTCCTTGGGGCCGTCGCAGTCATGATAGCCACATCCGCCCCAGCTCTTTCCGACAGTCCTGCCCCATCCGGTTCCCCTGAGGTGTGGGAATGTCCGCAATCGGATGGAATGCCTCTATATACCAACTACGAGATGCCCGGGTGTCGAGCGATGGACCTGAAGCCGCTTCTCAGGTTTCCGTCACCACCCGATCGACCCAACCTACCCCAGCTGCAAGAAACCGTTGTCCCGCGCTTGGACGCAGGACCCCCTGAGGATGTGTTTCCTGAGAATTTCCTTGGCGGTGGGTTTGGGAGTTCGGGTATCGGCTTTGGATATGTGCATCGCGGCGGATTTGGGAGTTCGGCTTCGCGCTTCGGAGGGGCGTACTCATGAAGCGCGAACTGAGTGTGCCTCGTCAGGACTGGCCGACTTGTATCGCTGCCGCGGGGCTCACCTTTCATAGTGAGGAGGTCCCCTACTGGCGAGAAGATGTGTGTTACCGATTCAGCTCAGAAGAAATTGGTGAACTGGAGGAAGCGACTGCCGAACTCCATCAGATGTGTTTAGAAGTCGTGGAATACGTGATCACGCAGGACCGATATGATCTGCTGCACATTCCGCAGGTCTGCCGCCCTGCCATCCGTGCCTCATGGGAACAAGAGCGGCCGTCTCTCTACGGGCGCTTTGATCTACGCTATGACGGGGAAACCCCTCCCGTGCTGCTCGAATACAATGCGGATACCCCAACGAGTTTAATCGAGGCGAGTGTCGCGCAGTGGTATTGGGTAGAAAGTGTGTTCCAGGGGAGGGACCAATTCAATTCTCTGCACGAGAAATTGGTGGCTCGATGGTCTGTTATCCAGAATAAGCATACCGGCCCGATTCATCTCACCGGGATACCTGACAGCCTTGAAGATGCTCAGACTGTGGCCTATCTCCAAGACACCGCTCAGCAGGCCGGACTCGAAACTATTTCCATTCCCATCGGAGAAATCGGCTGGGATCGGGGTGCACAATGTTTTGTGGATCAAGCCAATCATCGGATCACCGCGCTCTTCAAACTCTACCCATGGGAATGGCTGGCCGCCGAACCATTTGGGCCTCTTATGTTACGGTCCCCTCTGTCGGTCCTCGAGCCGGCTTGGAAAATGATTCTCAGCAATAAGGGGTTGCTGCCCCTCCTCTGGGAGCTGTTTCCTGGCCATCCGTATTTAGTTCCCGCGTTCTTCACAGCGGAACCACTAGGCCAGACTTATGTGAAAAAACCATTACTCTCCAGAGAAGGAGCAAACATCGAAATTGTCACACCGAACCTGCTTACCACCATGCCAGGACCGTATGGTCGAGAGGGATGGGTGTACCAGGCCTTCATCCCGTTACCGGAATTTGAGGGGTGGCATCCAGTAATTGGGTCGTGGGTTGTGGGAGACGAGCCGGCTGGGATTGGGATTCGGGAGACTCAGGGGTTAATTACCAAGGACCAGTGTCGCTTCGTCCCACACTATTTTGATCCGGCTGCCTCAAGAACGCTCGACGATGCTGGTTCGGTCATCCACTAGGATGAAGGGTCAGAGCACACGACAGCCCTAAAAGCAAAAAATACGACATGATTGTGCTCGTTTTGTGCTCAAGCCCACCTCACTCCAGCTCATTCCAGCCTACTCCAGCCAA
>Ga0187779_10000153_pt1 | contig 51647 bp, 50 predicted proteins | sample 1015_Q2_SP10_10__FD_132435 | JGI IMG/M metagenome (GOLD analysis project Ga0187779, IMG submission 132435) | Tropical peat soil microbial communities from peatlands in Department of Meta, Colombia - 1015_Q2_SP10_10_MG | ecosystem: Environmental > Terrestrial > Soil > Wetlands > Peat | place...
GCTGCAGCTCACGGCCCGGCGGCACGGCCGCCAGGTCCAGCTGCGCAACGCGTCGGCGGAGCTGCGCGACCTCGTGGCGTTCATGGGGCTGCGGGACGTCCTTCCGGCGCAGGAGGCTGCTACGCCGCGAGGCGCGGCGGCAGGCCGAAGAGCGGGAACAGCGTCTCGGTCCCGAGGAAGAACGTGAGCTCGACGATGCGGCCGTCCTCGATGTCGAGCACCTGCAGCGCCCACGGCTCGTAGCCGTCGCCGGCCGGGCTCGGCTTGTACTGGCCGAAGGCCGGCAGGCCGTTCGCGTCCACCGTCGGGATCACGCGCGAGCCGCGACAGCCGATCCCGGGTCCGAGCCACCAGGTGAAGATGTCGTCGCGGCCGCGCAGCCACAGCGAGTAGGGCGGCATCGACTGCGTCGCATCCTCGTGGATGAGCGCCGCGAGCGCCTCCATGTCGTAGCGCTCGAACGCCGCGACGTAGCGGACGAGCAGCTCGCGGCTCGGCGCGTCGAGGCGACCCGCCGCCTCCACCCTCGACGGGCCGATCGCCTCGAGCGTCGCCCGCGCCCTCTGGAGCGCGCTGTTGACCGAGGCGACGCTCGTGTCCAGCAGCTCTGCCGCCTCGGCGGCCTTCCAGTTGAGCACCTCGCAGAGGATGAGGACGGCCCGCTGCCGCGGCGGCAGGTACTGGAGCGCCGCGACGAACGCGAGGCGGATCGTCTCGCGGGAGACCGCGACCTCCGCGGGATCGCCGTCGTGCGTCACGAGCTCGTCCGGCACCGGCTCGATCCAGGTCACCTCCGGCAGCGCGTCGAGGTTCTCGACGACGGGTTCCCGCGCCGGCCCGAGGTCCATGGGGCGGGCGCGGCGCTCCCTGCCGTCCAGCATGTCGAGGCAGACGTTCGTCGCGATCCGGTAGAGCCACGACCGCACCGCCGCACGGCCCTCGAAGCGGTCGAGCGCGCGCCACGCGCGCAGGAACGCGTCCTGCACGGCGTCCTCGGCCTCGAACGGGGAGCCGAGCATCCGGTAGCAGTACGCGGTCAGCTCACGGCGGTGCTGCTCCAGCTCCCCGAACGCGGGCGCGACCGCGGCCGGCGACCCACTCACGACAGCCATCTTACGCCGCCCTCCTCACCTCACGTAGCCGTTTTCGGTCACGAGGTGAGACTTGCGCGGCTGCCGGAACTCATCGGTCGCGGTCAGAGACCGAGGCGCCGCCGGAGCGCGAGCTCCCAGCGCCGCGGCGGGATCAGCCGGTCGATCCGGTCGCGATGGCGGATCGCGACTCGCGCGAGCGCGAAGACGAGCAGCGGCACGCCGACGAGGACGAAGACGTCGGCAAGGTTGAAGGCGAACGCTCCGACGACGAGTGGATTCGGCACGCGACCGCCGTGCCGATGCGCCGAGACGACGTTCCCGAGCACACCGCCCGCGACGATGCCTGCCCCCGCCGCGACGAGCCGGGACGGCAGCACGGCGAGCAGCAGCACGACGACGAGCAACGCGACCGTGAGCACCGACCATGCGTGCGATCGCTGGTGAAAGTCCCAGCCCTTGGTCGCGAAGGCCGCCTTCACCGCGAGGTCGACCGCTGCGAGGCAGAGAGCGACACCGATGACGAGGGGCAGCCGTAGACGCATCTCCGGCTGCATCGGCACGGCACGCCGCGGGCATGACCCGTGCTCAGGAACGGCAGCTCGGCAGTGCTCGTCGCGACGGCGAGGCGCCGGCCGGCACGACGTAGATCCGCTGACCGCGGAGCGCGTGCAGCTCGAGCGTCTGCGGCGGTGCCCGGTAGACGTCGACGTGGAGGGCGATGATCGCGCCGCCGGTGTCGAGCGCGCGGAACCATCCCTTCGCGGGCGTGTCGCAGTAGGCGGGGATGAAGACGCGGCTGCCGAGCGGGATGAGCTCCGGGTCGACCGCGACCGTGTGCCAGAACGGCAGCGGCCGCGTGCGGCCCGCGGCGAAGCGAAGCTGCGGCGGCGGCGCCAGATAGCGCGCGGCGGCGCCGTTCGACCAGCCGCCCGCCGCGAGCGGGAAGGTGACCTGGCCGCGCCCGTTGCGCCAGCCGAAGTCGAGCCAGGCGGGGCTTCCGTTCGTCCAGACGCCGTTCCAGCAGGGCAGCGTCGGCCGCCCGTCGGCGTTCACCCAGCCGGTGCCGTAGGGGCCGGCGAAGTGGTCGAAGCGGCCGTCGGCGGCGAGTCCCTCGCCGTTCATCGCGACGCCGTGCGGACCGTAGAGCCAGTCGACGCGATGGGTGCCGGGCAGGCCCGGCACGCGCACCCGCTTGCCGGAGAACCAGGCCTCGCGGACGGGGTAGTACTCGGTGACGATCGCGCCGGAGAGCCAGCGTGGGGCGACGACCGGATGCGTCGTGGTCGGAGGCCGCGGCGGGCACGGCCGCTCGGCGCGGCCGGCGGCCGGGCCGCCCGCCAGTGCCGCGAGGATCGACGCGATCACGGCGACGAGGCGCACCGCACCAGTATGTCGCGGTGACCTCCACCGGCACCCTCCGTATAGTCTCCGGAGGCATCCGCGGAGGTGGGAGACGGTGGCAGTCGTAGAGCAGGAAGCTCCTGCGGGCGCGCTCGGCGCGCCGGCTGCGCGGCGGCCTCAGGTGACGATCGTCCCGCTGCGCGGGCTGCCGATCGTCGGTCTCGTCGTCGTCGCGCTCGTCGTCTCGATCGCGGGCAACTGGCCGTGGGCGCTCGACTTCTTCCACGTCGCCGGGGGCGGGGCATGGACGGCGGTCGACCTCTTCATGGGCTTCGTCATCGGGCCGATCATGCGCACGCTGTCGGTGCCGGCGCGGATCGAGCTGACAACGCGACTGATGCCGAAGATGCTCCTCATCATGCCGACGCTCGTGACGATGACGCTCGCCGCCGGCTTCCAGCTCGCGCGGCACAACGGCATGCTCAGCGGCTCGTACGGCCGGCATGCGTGGGTCGTCGCGTCGATGGTCGTCGTCGCGGTGATGGCCATGACCGCGCTCGCGCTCCTCCAGCCCGCGAACATCGCCGTGCTCTTCGAGCTGCGGAAGCCGCAGCCGAACCCGGCGATCGTGCAGAAGCTGATGCGCCGGTTCATCTACGCGGCCGGCGTCACGGGCGCGATGCAGGTCGCGACGCTGATCATCATGACCCGGCTCGCGACGTGAGCGCCGCCCCTCAGGCGACCGCGCTCGCGGAGCAGCCCGGGCCGAAGGTGACGGAGCTCGGAATGCTCTCGATCGGACTCGTCGCGGCCGGCGTGATCTACCTCGCCGCCTACCTGCCGCGGCGGGCGCCGCTGGCACCCGCCGTCGTGCTGCTCGCGGCGGCCGTCGCGGTGCTCGCGGCGAACGTCGTCCTGCTCGCGCGCCGGCCCGGGTTCGCGTGGTGGCGGTTCACGCAGGTCGCCCGGTGGATGCTCCTCGCGTACCTCGTCGTCGCGGGCATGCTCGAGTTCACGTTCGTCTACGACCACACCCGTGGAGCGGTGCTCGCCCTCATGACGCTCCTGCTGGCGACGTTCACGCTCAACGTCCCGCTGCTCGCCGCCTACACCGTCGCACGGTTCGAAGGCTCGCGCGAGTAGCGGCCCGCACCAGAGCCTGCCGTGGCGGCGCTCCCTGCGCCCCGACGAAGGTCCAGTCCGTCCCCGCCGAGGAGCGCCCGACCGCACCGCGGAGTTGGCGTAGCCTGGAGGACGGTGACCCGCGCCGCGGAAGACTGGGAGTGACATGAATGACGCCGACCATGCCGGGGGCTGGCCCCCGGCGGGCGGAGCAGCTCATCCGGGGCGGGCGCAGGGCGGCCGGCCGCGGCTGCGGCTGATTCCGCGGGAGGTCGCCGAGCTGGGGCCGATCAGCCCCGAGCTCGTGCTCGTGTGCCCGGAGCTCGCCGTCGCGGCTCGTGAGACGCTTCCCGATGCGCCCTGGCTGCAACACGCCCCGACCCGCGTCACGGACGCGGCTGCGCCCGCCCCCGCCGTGAGCGGCCCGCCCGCGCCGCCGCCCGAGCCCCCGCCGCCGGGGCGGCCGGCCGAAGGAGACCCGGAGCCGGTCTCGTTCGACACCGCGGATCTGCGGCTCAAGCGCCACGACATCCGCCTCGAGCGCCACGTGCGGGGCGGCTCGCCGAGCTGGAAGCTCGTCCTCCCTCGGGGCGAGGTCATGGAGGTGGCCGAAGACGGCGACGACGAGCTTCCGCCGGTGAAGATCGCGGCGCTGCTTCACGCCGTCGCCGCCGAGGAGCTGCTGCTCCCCGTCCCCTGGTACAGCGACGACCCCGACCTTGCGCGGCTGCAGGCGCAGGTCCGGGAGCAGCGCGACGCGATGCTGCGGCACGACCCCGGCACCCGTCTGGGCTCCGACCCGGAGAACCTGCACCAGTTCCGCGTCGCCGGCCGCCGCCTTCGCGCATTCCTGCGTGTGGCCCGGCGGCTGGTCGACGCGACCTGGGCCGCCTCGTTGCGAGCCGAGCTGGGCGACCTGGGCCGGACGACCGGTCCCGTGCGCGACCTCGACGTCCTGCTCGACCAGCTGCAGCACGAGATCCAGAGCCTCGACCCCGGCGAGCTGCCCGCCGGGCAGGCAGTGATCGCCGCGCTCGGCTCGGAGCGCGACCGGCTGCAGCGGGCGCTCCTCGCCGCCCTGGCCGAGCCAGCCTATCTGCACCTGCTCGAACGACTGGCGCTGCCGCTCGAGGTCTCCGCGCAGCCGGCGCGGACCTCGCTGCGGAAGCTCGCGACGCGCGAGCTTCACCGCCTGGTGCGGGACGTGCAGAAGCTCGGAGGCTCGCCCGACGACGAAGCGCTGCACGCTCTCCGGATCAGAGTCAAGCGCGTTCGCTACGCGGTCGAGCTCGGCGGGCAGCCGACGCGGCCGCAGACGGAGCGGGTGATCGAGGCGGCAAAGACGCTGCAGGACCTGCTCGGCGAGCACCGGGACACCGTGGTCGCCGAGCGGCTGCTGGCCGGCCTTGCCGGTCGAGACGCCGACGCTTCGCTCGTGTTCGTCGCCGGCCGCCTGGCCGAGCGGCAGCGGCTCAGGCGCGAGCGGCTCGGCGAGCGGCTGCCGGCCGCCTGGAAACAGCTCCGCCGCGCCGCACGCAAGCTCCGCTGATCACGGCGACGACTCCCGGGGCCTCAGCCAGACGGCAAAGTCGCCCCAGCGCTCCCGAACCCGGATCTGCACGAGCTGCTCGAGCAGCCGCGCATCTCGACCGAGCGCCTGGCTCACCACGAGATCGTCCGGGTCGAGGTTGGGCGCACGGTCGGGATCGCGGATCGTGTGGGCCACCGCGTTGCGCCAGCCGTTCTGAAGATGCACCCACCAGTCGGCAGGCGCGGCAACGTCGCTTCCTCGGAGATGCGCGTGGCCGGGAGCCGTTGCGCGAATCCACGCCGAGAGCCGTCCGTCCACGTCCTCGCACGCGACGTCGAGCGCGTTCCAGAAGGCGAGGAATCCGAAGAAGGGAGTGGCCGCGTTGAGCCCTTCGCGGTAGTAGCCGAGAACGATCTTCAGGCTCCGGTCGGCGACCGCGACGACCTCGGCGGGTGCGTCGTAGTTGTGGTCGACCAGGCTGCGCCGCAGTGTGTTGAGGAGCGGAGGATCCATCTCCCCCTTGAATCCCGCCCCTCCCGTCATGACGACGCGGATTCGCTGCCGCGTGGAGAACGAGAGGGCGGAGAGGAAGCTCGCCGTCGCCTTCCGCTCCTCGGCGTAGTCGTCCGGGTCGTCCACCATCGTCGTGACGACCGGCCATCTCTCCTCACCTTCTTCGTTGGGGCCGAGCTCGTGCCACACGAAGCGCCGTCCGTCGTACTCGATCACGACCGTCTCGGGTTCCGGGAAGGGACTGCGCTGCCCCCGCTGCTCGGTGTGAAACGTCAGGCTCGTCTCGACGGCAGCCTCGTAGCGCACCCCTGCAGCCTATGCCAGTCCGAGACCCGATTCCGTCGGCGCTCCGCCTCCCGTGGGCGCCGCCGCTACTCTCGGTGGAGCAGGCGGACGTGCTCGTTCCCACCGCGGAGGTCTCGCAACGCGTGTCCGACCCTGACCCTCGTCCGTTCGGCCGCCGCGCGTTTCTGCTGCTGACGGCCGGCGGCCTGTCCTCGTTCGCATGGGCAGGGTGGGCGAGCCGCGTCTTCTCGCCGGTCACGTCGCAGTTCTCGCAGCTCGTCGCGGACGTGCTGCCGGTGGGCGGCTGGCGGATCTACACGATCTCCGGCTCGATGCCCGTCTTCGACCCGCGCACGTGGCGCCTCGAGATCGGCGGGCTCGTCAACCGGCCGCGCAGCCTCGGCTACGACGAGCTGCTCGCGCTGCCACGCGCCGAGCAGGTGTCGACCTTCCATTGCGTCACCGGCTGGACGGTGAAGAACGTCCACTGGGCCGGCGTCCGCTTCAAGCACATCCTCGACCTCGTCGAGCCGCTCCCGGACGCGCACGCGATCCGCTTCGACTCGCTCGAGCAGCCGTACAACGACTCGCTCACGCTCGAGCAGGCGCAGCTCCACGACGTGATGCTCGCGTACGAGCTCGACGGGCAGCCGCTCTCGCGCCCGCACGGGTCGCCGGCGCGCGTCGTCATCCCCGAGATGTACGGCTACAAGGGCGTCAAGTGGCTGACCCGGATGGAGCTCGTCGCCCGCCAGCCGGAGGGCTACTGGGAAGGTCTGGGCTACGACCAGGACGCCTGGGTCGGACGGTCGAATGGACGCACGTAGCCCGCGCAGACTGCCGCGCTTCACGCGCACCGAGCGCGCGGTGCACTGGGTTCACGCAGCCGCATTCGTCGTCCTGCTCGGGAGCGGGCTCTGCCTCTATCTGCCGAGCCTCGCCGAGGCCGTCGGCCGCAGGACGCTGCTGAAGACGATCCACGTCTACACCGCCCTCGCCTGGATCGCCGCCCTCCTGCTCGTCGTCGCCGTCGGCGACCGCCGCAGCCTGCGTGCCGCCCTCCACGAGCTCGACGTCTGGGACCGCGACGACCGTGCCTGGTTCAGGCACCGCAGCACGCCCTCGGGGCGGCTCAACGCCGGCCAGAAGCTCAACTCGATCGTGACCGCCTCGTTCGCCGTCCTGTTCACGGTCACCGGCGGCCTGCTCTGGTACGGCGAGCGCGACACGCGCTTCCGCTTCGCCGACACGATCCTCGTCCACGACTGGCTGATGTACGTCTCCTTCTTCCTGTTCCTCGGCCACCTCTACCTCTCCGTCATCCACCCGAAGACCCGCCACTCGCTCGTCGGCATCACGCGCGGCTGGGTCGACGAGGACTGGGCGCTCACGCACCACCGCACGTGGGCCGAGCAGGCGGCGGCGCGACTCGGCGAGACTAAGCTTTGAGTGTGGCCGACTCGATCGAGGGCCGAGACGACGAGAGCGGCTTCGAGCTGCTCGCCGCGTCGCTTCGCTCGTCGAGCGGTGACCTCGCGACGTTCGTCGAGGTGCTCGCCGACAAGCTCGAGCGGGCGCTCCCCGGACGCGTCGCGGTCGAGCGCCGGGCCGTACGGCGCTTCTCGAAGGAGAAGCGGGTCGCACGCATCGAGCTCGCGCTCGGAGACAACCGCTACATCGCGGTCGCGCAGGACGGTGCGCTCGAGACGCGCTGCGCGAAGGCGGTGCGTGGCGTGGTCTTGAAGACGGAGGAGCTGCCGCTCGAGGCATGGCTCGATGCGCTCGCGCGCGAGCTCGCCACCGAAGCCGACGCGAACGAGCAGTCGCGGCTCGCACTCGAACAGCTCCTGCAGGGCTAGTGCCGCTCTTCCGCCGCAGCAGCGACGACGACCGCGAGGCGCAGCAGGCCGCGGCGGCAGAGCAGGCGGCCTCGCTCGCGGCGCTCGAGCGCGGCGAGCTGCCGCTGCGCGCGCAGCAGCGGCTCGGCGAGATCGGCAGAAGCGGCGGCGGCCTCTTCACCTCCGACTTGTCCGTCGGCGAGTTCGCGCTCGCGCACGCGATCGGACTGCGGCCGCTCGCGCAGGTGATGGGCAGCTCGATCTACCACGTCGGCTGGCAGCAGCGGCCCGGCGGCTGGGGCCTGCAGATGGGCGCGATCTCGCAGGAGCTGACGGTCGTCTCGGAAGCGTGGAACACCGCGCGCCTGCGCGCGTTCGCCCGGCTCGAGCAGGAGGCCGCGCTCGTCGGCGCCGACGCCGTCGTCGGCGTGCAGCTCGCCGTCGGCAGCCACGACTGGGCCGTCGGCGCGATCGAATACGTCGCCGTCGGCACGGCCGTACGCGTCGACGGCGCCGAGCACGCCGCACCGCCGGCGCTCACCGACCTCTCGGGGCAGGACTACTGGAAGCTCCGGCAGGCCGGCTACCGGCCGCTCGGCGTCGTCGGCGCCTCCACCGTCCACTACATCGTTCCCGGCTGGTCGACCCAGCAGACGCAGTCCGGCCTCTACGGAGGCTGGGTCAACCAGGAGCTGGGGGACTTCACCCGCGGCGTCTACGACGCCCGCGAGACCGCGCTCGGCCGCATGAGCGCCGAGGCGCAACGCCACGGCGCCGCCGGCGTCGTCGGCGTCTCGATCGCCCACCACATCGAGCGGCGGGAGGCCGGCGGCGGATCGGGCCGCCACGACCTCGTCGTCACCTTCCACGTGCTCGGGACGGCGATCGGCCCGCGCAACACGGGCGGGCGAGAGCTCGATGTGTCGCCGCGGCTCGACCTGAGCAGGGACACACACCTACCGCACGTCCTAGGAGGAACCGGATGAGCTACGACCCGACGTCGACCGAAGGGGTGCCCGAGCACGGGCGGGAGCGCCTCGCCCAGCTGAAGAGCGGCTTCTTCACCTCGGACCTCTCCGTGAACGAGTTCCTGCTCGTGAAGCAGGCCGGCTTCGACCCGCTCGGCCTCGTCATCGGCAGCTCGATCTACCACATCGGCTACCAGCAGTCGAACTGGAAGCAGTCGACGGAGATGGCCGTCCTCTCGCAGGCGATGTACGAAGCGCGCGAGCTCGCGATGACGCGCATGGAGGAGGAGGCGGACCAGCTCGGCGCGGACGGAGTCGTCGGCGTGCGGCTCGACATCGGCCGCTACGAGTGGGGTGAGCATCTCGCGGAGTTCATCGCCGTCGGCACCGCCGTCAAGCACCACGACGGCGAGCTGCACCGCGCGCCGAGCGGCCGGCCGTTCACGAGCGACCTCTCCGGGCAGGACTTCTGGACGCTGCTCGCCTCGGGCCACCGACCGGTCGGGCTCGTCATGGGCTCGTGCGTCTACCACGTCGCCCACCAGGGGATGATGGCCGCGATGAAGCAGGTGGGCCAGAACGTCGAGATGCCGAACTTCACCCAGGCGCTCTACGACGCGCGCGAGCTCGCGATGGAGCGGATGCAGAAGGAGGCGGAAGAGCTCCAGGCCGAGGGCATCGTCGGCGTGCAGCTCCAGGAGCGTTCGCACGGCTGGGGCTCGCACGTGATCGAGTTCTTCGCCGTCGGAACGGCGATCGTGCCGACGGAAGGGGACAGCAGGCTTCCGGAGCCGGTCCCCACGATCAGCCTGAACGACTGAACGAGGAGCGTCTACCATGAGCGCATGGTCGCGATCGCCGGGGCCGTGCTGCTCGCCGTCTACGTGATCCGCGCGCCCTGGGGCATCGCGCTCGTCGCGGCGGCGATCGCCTGGGAGCTCGCCGAGAAGGCATTCTGGTTCACGACGACGATGCGCATCCCGCACGCGGTCGGCCCGGAGACGCTCGTCGGCCGAACGGTCGAGGTCGTCGCTCCCTGCCGGCCCTACGGCGCGGTGCGCCTCAGCAGCGAGCGCTGGAACGCGCGCTGCCGCGAGGGCGCCGACGTGGGCGACACCCTGGTCGTCGACTCGGTGCAGCGGCTGATGCTGATCGTCTCACCGGCCGGGCGCGCGAACTAGCGCCCGAGCCTCGTCCGGCGACGAATGCCCAGCCGGGCCTGGACGGCCCTGTCCTCCTGCCCGTCCTTCACGGCCGCCCAGAGGAACAGGCCGATCACGAGCGCCGCGGTCAGGAAGACGACGACCGCGACGAGGACGACGGCCACGAGGTCCATGCCTCCACGATGCCCCTCGCGCGAGGCGATGTCCAGCGGGCCGCGTCCGGCTCAACCGGAGAGGTGGAGCGCGAGCCAGCTCGTCCCCGGCAGCGTCTCGAGCACGGTGTGCGGGCAGCCGGCGGGAAGGAGCAGCCACTCGCCGGCCTCCAGCTCGAGCTCCGTCTCCTCGACGAGGAGCCGCGCCCGGCCCTCCAGCACGAGCACCCATTCGTCGTGGTCCTGCTCGAAGGAGACCGGCTCGGACAGTGTCCCGCTCAGGATCTGCTCGACGGTCAGGGCCGGCAGCTCGACGAGCTTCGTCACCCGCTCCCCCCGGCCGGGGGCGCTCGAGGGCTCTTCGAGCCGACCGCGGAGAAACCGGGGCATTCTCGGACGCTATCCGTCGCGGCTTGTAACCGTGAAACGAATTCTGGATACTCGCACGACCCGCGGGTGACGAGGAGGAAGCAGATGACGGAGGTCGCGAGCAGCGTGACGCGCACGACGGCGGCGGCGCTCGAGGAGAAGACGAAGCTCCAGAAGCATTTCGGGCGCTTCGACATGTTCTTCTTCCTCGTCTGCACGCTCGTCGGGCTGGACACGATCGGCGCGGTGGCGAACAAGGGCGCGCAGGGATTCACGTGGCTGATCTTCCTCGTCCCCGTGTTCTTCTTCCCGTACGCGCTGCTGACGTCGGAGCTCGGCTCGACGTTCACGGAGGAGGGCGGTCCGTACGTCTGGACGAGGCTCGCGCTCGGCCGCTTCGTCGGCGGCGTCAACGCGATCATCTACTGGATCTCGAACCCGATCTGGCTCGGCGGCTCGCTCTGCATCACCGCGGTCGCGACGTTCGACTCCTTCTTCGTCAACCTCGGCAACTGGAAGTACGTGTTCGGCATCCTGTTCATCTGGATCTCCGTCTGGTCCGCGATCCTCTCGTTCGGCATCGGCAAATGGCTGCCGACGATCGGGGCGTGGGGCCGGATGCTCGTGCTCGGCTTCTTCACGCTCACCGTCGTCATCTACGCGATCGAGCACGGCGTCCACGGCGTCCACGGCGGCAGCTTCAAGCCCACCTACGTCGCCTTCATCGCGCTCGTGCCCGTGCTCTTCTTCAACTACGTCGGCTTCGAGCTGCCGAACGCCGCGGGCGACGAGATGAAGAACCCGCAGAAGGACGTTCCGTTCACGGTGATCCGCTCGGCGGTCATGGCGGTCATCCTCTACGGCGTACCGATCCTCTCGATCCTGCTCGTGCTGCCGCTGAGCCAGGTGACGAGCCTCGGCGGCTTCATCGACGCGGCGAAGACGGTCTTCACCGTCTACGGCGGCCACGTCGGCGGATCACCGCCGGGCACGGTCGTGCTGACGGGTGCGGGCAAGGCGCTCGGCGACCTCGCCGCGATCGGGTTCATCTTCGCGCTCATGTCGAGCGGGGCGACGTGGATCATGGGAGCCGACCGCGCGCAGGCGGTCGCCTGCTACGACGGGGGCGGGCCGCGCATCCTGGGACGGTTCTCGAAGCGCTACGGCACGCCGATCGCGGTCAACGCCCTCTCGGGCATCATCGCCAGCCTCTTCATGATCCTCGCGTTCCTGCTCACGAGCGGCAGCACCGCGAAGTACTTCAGCGCGGCGCTCGGACTCGCGATCTCGACGACGACGATCTCGTACCTCGCGATCTTCCCGGCCCTCTACCTCCTGCGGCGAAAGCTGCCGGACGTCCACCGCCCCTATCGGGTTCCGTGGGGGAACGGAGGCGCCCTCCTCTTGAGCGCGCTCACGTTCGGCTGGGCGGCGCTGGCGACCGCGGCGCTGCTCTGGCCCGGGCTCGGGCAGTCGGACCCCGACTCGCAGCTTCCCTCCGGCTTCGCGCCGGTGGTCAACAGCGCCGGCAAGGTCACGCAGGCGGCCCAGCGCTGGCAGTACGAGGCGAGCCAGCTCATTCCGCTCGCGGTCTTCATCCTGCTCGGGGTCGTGTTCTACGCCCTCGGCGCGCCGACCCGTAGAGAGGTCCCCGTCCCGATCGCCGAGCCGCTCGCCGCCTCCACGGCGGCGGACTGAGGAGGCCGCGATGATCAAGCGGATCGTCCTGGCACTCGACGGCTCGGCGGAGTCGGAGCACGCGCTCCCGGTCGCCGAGGAGCTCGCCCGCGCGACGGGCGCCGCGGTCACCGTCGTACACGTGCGCGAGATGATGCTCGCTCCCGTCGTCGGCGGCGTGCCGCGCCGGATCGACGAGGAGAAGGTGGAGGAGACCGTTCGCTCCGACGTCGAGTCGCTGCTCGCGGCCGGCATCGACGCCGAGCTTCGCATCGTCGCTTCGACCTATGCGGGCGGTCCCGCCCACGAGATCGCCGAGGTCGCGAAGGAGGTCGACGCGGGGCTGATCGTCGTGGGCACGCGCGGCTTCGGCGTGATCAAGGGGCTGCTCGTCGGCAGCGTCGCCCACCGCCTTCCCTACATCGCGACGTGTCCCGTGCTCACCGTCCCGCTTCCTCACGAGGAGAGCGAAGGCGGCTGACGGGTTCCCAGCGTCAGGCCGCGCGGACCTCGGGAGTCGTATCGAAGCCCGGCGCCAGGATCGCGAGCGTCGCCGAGATCGCGTCGCCGAGCGCGGAGTCGTTCGCGGTCGCCCAGAGCGGACTCGTACCGTCGGTGACGAGCTCGACGACGCGCAGCATCCCGGCCGGCGTGACCGGCTGCTCCAGGCTCTCGAGCGCTCGGGCAAGGATTTGCAGGGACTCCCGGTGCTCGCGGACGGCGGGCAGGTGCAGCGGACGGCGCCTCCCGACAGGGCGCTCGTAGGTGCTCTGCTCGATCAGCCGGAGCGTCCTCGCGAGCATGCGCCTCTGGCGCGGCGAGCAGAGCTGCTCTGCCCGCCACGCGTACGAAGGCGGGACGAACCTGCCCGTGGCGGTGCGCAGCCAGTCGTCGGCCACGCGACGCTGCCGGTACAGCAGCCGCTCGGCTCGAACGAGCTCGAACACGCCGAAGATCGCGGCGGAGGCGGCGGCGGCGGCGAGCCAGCGGTCCTGCGAGAGCACGGTCCACGCGAGGCCGCCCAGCGCCGCCGCTGCGAACGAGCCGACGGGCAGCGCGAGGATCCGTCCCAGCCTGGGGGTTCCGCGCAGCTCCAACTGAGGAAAACGTAGCTGGCGGCGTGGTTTCCGGAGAGCCTCAGCTGACGACGCGGCGGTGGAACGTGCGCAGAGCAAGGAGCCCGAGGCCGGCGCTGCCGCCGACGAGGGCGAGGGAGAATCCCCACGCCGGCATATGGGGAAGCTGCGGCGTCAGGCTCGCGCGCAGCGCCTCCGTCATGTAGACGAGCGGGTTGAGCAGCACGAAGTACTTCAGCCACGGGATCGGCGACAGCGTCCCCCACGGGTAGTAGACGCAGCCGAGGAACGTGATCGGTAGCACGATCACGCTGAACAGCAACGTGATCTTCCGCGGCTCGATCACGGTGCCGATGAAGAGGCCGCCCGAGGACGCGAGCAGAGACGCGAAGACGAGCGCGAACACGAAGAGCGGCCAATCGTGGACGTGGATGCTCGGCGCCGCACCGTGCGCGTGCACGAGGAAGACGATCGGGAAGACGACGAGGGCGGCGATGATCGACTGGAGTGCGCCGGCGACGATCTTCTCGAGCGCGATCGTCCAGACGGGGACGGGCGAGAGGACGCGGTCCTCGATCTCCCTGCTGATGCTGAACTCCTGCACGAGCGGGATCGCCACGGACTGGATTCCCTGGAAGTTGATCGCGACCGCGATCAGCCCGGGGACGAGAACGGTCGTGAACGAGCCGGCGCGACCGCCTCCGAAGCCCTGCCCGATCTTGGGGAAGACGTAGGCGAAGACGAACACGAACAGCAGCGGCTGCATGATCGTCCGCAGCAGGAACTGTCCGAGCTGCCGGCGCAGCACCCGCACGTCTCGCGCGAGCATCGCCGCGAACGTGTCGAGCTGTAGCCGCAGCTGAGGGCGGCGTCCATCCGCCGGAAGCGTGCTGGCGCTCACTCCCGGTACTCGCGTCCGGTCAACGAGAGAAAGACCGTCTCGAGACTCGGCGGCAGGCTGCTCGCGTCGCGCACCGACAGGCCGACAGCGGCCGCGCGTTCGATCAGGGCGACGAGCACGCCGTCGGCCGGGTTCGCGAAGACGCGAACGGTCGAGCCGTCGGCCTCCACGCGGCGGACGTTCTCGACCTGCTCGGCCGACGGGACCAGTGCTCGCCCGTCGCCGTCGACGGTGACCGCGATCACCGTCTCCGCACCGTAGCTCGCCTTCAGCTCCTGCGGGCTCCCGAGCGCGAGCATCTTGCCGTGGTCGAGGATCGCAAGCCGGTCGCAGAGTGCGTCGGCCTCCTCCATGTAGTGGGTCGTCAGCAGGATCGTCTGCCCCGACGCGTGCAGGTCGCGCAGGATCCCCCAGAGGTTGATCCGCGTCTGCGGGTCGATCCCGGAGGTCGGCTCGTCGAGGAACAGGATCTCGGGCCGGTGGACGAGCGCACGCGCGACCATCAGCCTCTGCGCGAGGCCGCCGGAGAGCTCGAACACCATCGCGCCGGCCCGCTCCGAGAGCGCGAACTGGTCGAGCAGCTCGTCGCTGCGCCGGCGAGACTCGCTCCGCGCCACGCCGAAGAACCGCCCGTGGTAGTAGAGGTTCTCCCAGACGGTCAGCGAGCGGTCGAGCGTGTTCGTCTGCGAGACGACGCCGAGGCGGCGCTTCACCGCTGCCGGATGCTCGGCGACGTCGATGCCGGCGATGTACCCCCGTCCGCTCGTCGGCACCACCGTCGTCGTCAGCATCCCGATCGTCGTCGACTTCCCCGCGCCGTTCGGGCCGAGCAGGCCGAAGAACTCGCCGCGCCCGATCTCGAGGTCGAGGCCGTCGACGGCGTGGATCGTTTCTTGGCCGCTCCGGTAGAGCTTCGAGAGCCCGACGGTGCGAATCGGGACGGACTCATCGGCCGCCGGCAGGCGACTCACGCCCCCGCTCGCCATCGCCCGCTACGCGGAGCGCTCGGGGAGGTCGGGGATGAGCCCTTCCTCGGCGAAGAGCGCGCGGGCCTCGGCGAGCGTGAGGTCGGCCGGAGGGACGATCAGGTCGGACGGCACGAGCTGCGCATGGTCGAGCTGCTCCCCTTCTGCCTGCACGAGCCGGTGCAGCTCGTTCAGCCGCTCGCTCAGGCCGGACTGGTCGCCGGCCTCGACGGCCTCCGCGGCCGCCTCGTCGATCCCCGCGAGCCTGCCGGCGAGGGCTTCGTCGATGCGGTACTGGCCCTCCCCCATCAGCCGGACGATCATGTCGCACCGCCTTCGGCCGTGGTGTCGATCGCCTTCGCTGCGGCGGGAGCGTCCACCTCGGCCTTCAGCTGCGCGAGCTCGCTGTCGACCTCCGACTGCGAGGAGATCTGGGCGAGCTGGCGGTCGAGATCGGTCTCGCCGCCGGCAGTGACGTCCTCGAGCGCACCGGACGAGACGAGCTCGTCCACCGCGGCGGCGCGCGCCTGCATCTGCTCGGTCTTCTCCTGGGCGCGCTGGATCGCGAGGCCGGTGTCGGCCATGTGCTCCCCCAGCCCGGTCGCGGCCTCGTTGATCCGCACCTCCGCCTCGGCAGCCGTGTACTGCGCCTTGATCACTTCCTTCTGCGAGCGGAAGGCCTCGATCTTCGCCTGGAGCGCCTGCTCGTTCGCGACGAGCTTCTGCTGTTGATCCTCGAGCTGCTGGTGCTGCTGCTCGAGCCCCTGCACCTGCTGCTGTAAACCGGACTTGCGCTCGAGCGCCTGGCGGGCGAGATCCTCGCGGCCGGCTGCAAGCGCCTGGCGGGCCTCGCCGTCGAGCTTGGCGGTCGCCTGGTCGAGCTGCGCCTTCTGCAGCTCCAGCCGCTTCTTCGCGGTGACGACGTCGGCAACGCCGCTCTTCACCTTCTGGAGCAGCTCGAGCTGCTGCTCGTAGGAGTAGTCGAGCGTCTCGGTCGGATCCTCGGCCCGATCGAGCGCCTTCGACACCTTCGCCTTCGTGATCAACGATGCCCGCGCCATCAACCCGGCCATCCGGTCCTCTCCCTTCCTCTGGCCCGCCGTGTGTCCTGACCCTACCCTCACGGGCCGGGCGTCGAAGCCAGCGCGGCCCGGCGGCACGGGATACGGTGGCGCGGTGAAGCGCGCGCTGGGATCGCCACGTCGCCGACTCGCCTCAGCGCTCGCTCTCGCGGCCGCCCTGATCGGAGGCGGGCTCGGAGCCGCGTGGGCGGCGGGGCTGCTCTTCACGGACACGGCCCGGCCGGCGTCGGTCGAGAGCGCCCTGCACCGGTTTCACGCCGGCGACCCGCGCCCACGGAAGCTCGACGGGGTGTACACGTACGCGACCCGCGGCGGAGAGTCGCTCGACGTCCTGGGCGGAGCGCGCCACCTCTACCCCGCGACGACGACGATCACCGTCGTCGAGGTCCCGTGCGGCGTTCGGCTCCGCTGGGACGCACTCGCCGGACGCTCGACGACATGGACGCTCTGCGTCGATTCCGCCGGCATCGGCCTCCGCGCGCTCGACGAGGTGCACAGCTTCTTCGACCACCACGACGAGACGCTCTACACGTGCGCGTCACAGAAGGGCGGAACAGGCCCGTTCCACTGCCGCTCGCGGCACGACATCGAGACGGGCCGAACGTCCGCCGCCGGGCACGCCCAGGTCGACGTCGGCGGCGAGCCGGTGCGCGCGCTGCGCCTTCGCACGACCGCCCGCGTCAGCGGCGTCGATCGCGGCACCGAGACGGTCGAGTGGTGGCTCGACGACGGGCTCCCGCTCGAGCTCGTCGTCTCGAGCCGCACGAGCCGCCCGGAGCCCCTGATCGGACGCGCCCGCTACCGCGAGGACGCGACGCTCCGCCTCGTCTCGATGAGGCCGCTCCGCTAACGCGCGCCGGCCTGCAGCACGACGGCGACGACAACCACGGCCCCGCCGAGCAGCGTCCCGTTCCCCGGCCGCTCCGAGATGGTGAGCCACACCCAGAGCGGGCCGAGCACGACCTCGAGCAGCGTGATGAGCGCCACCTCCGCAGCCGGGATCAGGCGCGCGCCGATGGTGAGGAACGCGAGGCCGAGTCCGATCTGTCCCACACCGAGCAGGACGATCAGCACGAGATCGTGAAGCCCCACCGCGCCCGGCTGCGCGAAAGGCCCGACGGCCCCGAGGACGAGCACCTGCGAGAGCGTGATCGCCGGAGCCATCGAGATGTCGCGGCGATGGCGCGTGATCACGACGGAGAGCGCAAACGCGAGCGTCATCACCACCGAGAGCGCAAGGCCGAGGCCGTGCGCTCCGCCCGGACCGCCGACCATCAGGCTGACGCCCCCGAGCGCGACGATCATCGCCACGACGGTCCGTCGCGAGACCGCCTCGTGCAACCCGGCCCACGCGATCAGGGCCGCGGCGATCGGCGCCACCGCTTGCATGAAGAGCACGTTCGCCACCGTCGTGTGGTTGAGCGCGACGATGAACGTCCCCGAGGCGACCGCGGTACAGGCGGCGACGGCGATCTCCGCGCGGCCCATCGACGCGAACGCGCGAATCCCACCGCCGTCTGCGGAGAAGGCGACGAACACGAGCAGGGCGAGCACGGCGAACAGCGCGCGCCCGGCGACCTGGGTGGCCGTGCCGACCGAAAGCTCGCGCTGCAGCGCGCCCGCGGTCGACCAGGCGAGCGCCGCAAGCGCCACGTAGGCCTGCCCGCGACGGCGGACGCCGCGCGCGTCCCCGACCGCGGTCGACGAGCTCACGGATGACAGTCAATCAGGACGGTGTGCGATGGCTCTGGCTCGTGTGCGCCGCAGCGGCCTTGCCGCCGTGCGTCCGAGCCGGCTTCGCGAGGTGGGGCTGGTCGCCCTCTGACTGAGCCGCGGCGAGGTCGCGTCCGTCGATCGTGTCGGGGGCGCCGATCGTCTGCGCGAGCAGGGTGCGGAAGGCCTTGGGATCCATCGAGGCCGACCAGTCGCCGGCGCCGGCGGGCTTCATCGAGTTCGCGTCGGACGGCCAGTAGGCCCACGCGAGGGTGGCGGCGAAGCGCTCGCACGCGTTGGCGCCACGGGGCAGCGTCGGGTCGTCGTAGCACCACTGCCGGGCCCCGAGCCGGGTCGTCAGCTCGGCACGCACAGCCGGATCCTGCAGCGAGTACTGCACCTGCTGGCCGTACTCCATCTGCACGACACCCCAGGAGAACTGGCCGATGTCGAGCAGGTCGGCGTCGAGCCAGGTCTGTCCGGGCGTGGAGTACGAAAGCGGGATGTCGCGGACGATGTGGATCGTGACCTGCGTCGGCACGACGTCCCAGTCGAACGCCGACGCGTTCAGAGCCTGGCGCACCTGCGACTGCTCGGTCGCGGTGCCGCCGACGATGGCGTACCTGCCGCCGGCGGCCGCGGCGGGATTCGCCGTGACGCCGAGGAAGACGACCAGCGCGAAGAGCGAGGCGACGAGCGAGAAGAAGGGCGACCGTGCGTTCATGCTTTCGTTGTCGCCTTGGCTGCACGAAGCGGTGTCCCCCGTTTTCCGAACGAGGCGGCCCGCCTGTCCCCCACCTGGGGCGACGACCCGGCGACGCCGCCGTTCGGGGGACAAGCGACCGGCTCGGCCTATAGGGTCCGCAGCAGGCAGACACCGACAAGGAGCCACGACATGCGCCGGAAGCCGCTCTCCATCCTCGCCGTCATCGCGCTCAGCGGCCTCGTTCTCGCCGCCGCAGGCTGTGGCAGCAGCAAGCACAAGGCAGCTGCGAGCAAGCCCGCCAAGACGAACACGAGCGTCACCACGACGACGACCGCGACGACCACCACCACCGCCACGACCACGACGTCGAAGAGCTCCGGGCTCTCCGGCCTCGCGACCGCGGGCAACTGCAGCCAGCTCGCTGGTCTTGCGACGAGCCTCTCGCAGGCGGTTTCGGGCACCGGCGGCACCGACGTCACGAAGACGGCGGCCCTGCTCAAGGAGTTCGCCGACAAGACCCCGGCGGACATCCGGCCCGACTTCGAGGTGGTCGCGGCCGCGTACGCGAAGATCGCGGACGCGCTGAAGGGCCTCAACCTCAAGCCGGGCGCCACCCCGAACCCCGCGGCGATCGCGAAGCTGACGAAGCTGGGGTCCGAGCTCGACCAGGCGGCCCTGCAGAAGGCCTATACCCACATCGGCGCGTGGGCGCAGAAGAACTGCACGGCCAAGTGAGGTCGGTCTAGACGCGACCGGCCGCGGAGCCGGTGCCGGCGCCCGACGACGGCGAGCGTGAGCGTGCGCTCGAGCTCGCCGCACGCCTGAGCGACAACCCGTTCTCCTTCTGCCTCCGCTACGACGCGCCGTGGCGGTACCTCTTCGGCATGGGCGCCGAAGGTGCCGTCGCGTATCTCGAGCGCGACCGCGTCGCCCTGGTCTGGGGCGACCCGCTGGCCGCGCGGGACGACGGGCCCGGGTTGCTCGAAGAGGCGACGGCAACGCTGCGCGGCCGCGGGCTGCGCGTCTGCCTCGTCCTCGTCCAGGAGACGACGGCGACGCAGGCGCTTGCCGGAGGCTACAGCGTCCTCAAGATCGGCGAGCAGCCGTTCTTCACGCTGGCCGACTGGCGCCGGCCGCGCGGCGACCGAGGCAAGCACCTGCGCTGGTGCCTGAACCGCGCGGCGCGCGCCGGCGTCCGGGCCCGGCCCTACCAGCCGGCCGACGAGCCGCTCGCGGCCGACGTGCTGCTCGCCTGGGAGCGCCGCCTCGGGCAGCGCGCGACACGCTCGTTCCTGCGTGCGTCGCCGTTGGAGCTCGCAGGCGAGAAGCGCCTCTTCGTCGCCGGGCGAGACGGCCGCGTCGAGGCGCTGCTCGCCTGCTCGCCCGTCGCCGCCGGCGCGGGGTGGTTCCTCGAGGATCTGATCCGCCGGCCGGACGCCCCGACCGGCGCGACGGAGACGGTCGTGCTCGAAGCGCTCGGCGCGCTCGCCGCCGAGGGAGCCGAGGTCGCCTGGATGGACATCGCTCCGCTCCGAGGCGCGGCCCGCCAGCTCGACGGGCGCGCCCAGCTCCTGCTCCGCGCTGCGCATCCGGCGGTGGCACTCTTCGACTCCCGCTACCGCTTCCGCGCGCTCACGACCTACCTGGAGAAGTTCGTGCCGAGCGGCTGGGCCGCGCGCTACGTCGCGCTCAATCCGGCATGGCCGAGCCTCCGCCTGATCCGCGCGGTCGGCTCATTGCTCTAGCTAGTGCGGGGTCTCCTCCGGCTGCTCGTACCAGCGCACCCGCTCACCGACGCGGGCGCGGATCTTCCAGCGGCGGCTCTTCGGCGCCTCCTCGGCCGCCCGCTCGAGCGCCGTCAGCTGGGCGTGCGGATCGAGCCGCCCGCCGGCGATCGCTTCGCGCTCACCGCCGGTGAGCAGCGTGCGGATCCGCTGGAGGTTGTGCGTCACCGTCCGCCACCAGCCCCAGTCGTCGCCGACGAGCTCCCGGAAGACGCGCAGGTCCATCGTCCCCGGCTCGTCGGACTCGCCGACCGGGTAGGTGACGAGCAGGCGGAGGCAGTCGTCGGCGTCCTTCGCGTTCAGCTCGACGATCTGCAGCTTCGTGAGCAGAAGGTCGAGCGGATCGAGCGTGTACGGCATGCGCGTGATCCGGTGGGCGAAGTCGAGCGTGTGGCACATCGCGAGCTTGTCGATCAGGACGTCCACCGCCCATCCGTCCGCGTGCTGGAAGTAGAGCTGCTTGTTGCCGTAGAGCGCGTTGAAGTTCTTGTCCGGGAGGTAGCCGCGCGCGACGAGGAGCTCGGTCAGCGGCCGCCGCGCCGACGCGATCGAGCCGAAGTCGACGTCCTGGCCCGGCCGGGTACGCGGCGGCAGGTCGGGGCACAGCACGCGGACGGCAATCCCGCCGAGGAGCCGGAGGACGACACCCCGCTCCGTCGCTGCGTCGACGAGCGCCCGCGCCTCGTCGAGGAGGTTCGTGCCCGCCGGCGACTCGCTCACGACGACACCGTAACCCGGTTAGGGTCTCCGCATGGCCCTGAGCGACGAGGAGCGCCGCGTCTGCGCCGAGATCGAGCAGCGCCGGGACGAGCTCGTCGCGCTGGCCTCCGAGCTGATCGGCTTCGACACGACCGCGCGCAACGTCGGAGACCCGCCGCGGCAGGAGGCAGCGCTGCAGGAGCATCTCGCCGCGCGGCTGCGCGCCGCGGGAGCGGAGATCGACCTGTGGGAGCCCGACGCCGCGAACCTGCAGGGGAAGCCGCTCGTCCCGCCCGGCCTCGACTTCGCCGGCAGGCCGCAGCTCGTCGCGCGGCGGCCCGGCAGCGGCGGCGGCCGCTCGCTCGTCCTCAACGGGCACATCGACGTCGTCTCCGCCGAGCCGCGCGACCGCTGGACGAGCGACCCGTTCGCGGCCGAGGTGCGGGAGGGGAAGCTCTACGGACGCGGCTCGTGCGACATGAAGGGCGGCATCGCCGCGATGGTGCTCGCCGCGGAGACGCTCCACTCGCTCGGCGTGAGGCTCGCCGGCGACCTCGTCGTCGCGACGAACACGGACGAGGAGTCCTCCGGCGCCGGCGGCACGGCGATCGTCGAGCGCGGCCTCCGGGCCGACGCCGGAATCGTCACGGAGGCGACGGGCTTCGACGTCTGGGTCGCCTGCCGCGGCTCCGAGTACGGGACCGTCCGGGTGCCCGGCCGGCCCGGGCACGCGGAGGTCCGGCAGCCCGACTGGCGCGAAGGCGGGGCGGTGAACGCGATCGAGAAGGCGACCGTCGTCGTCGACGCGATCCGCTCGCTGCGTGCCGAATGGGCGGCCCGCGACGGGCTCGGGCATCCGTACCTGTCGCGCCCGGCGCTCCTGCCGACGATGGCGGCGGCCGGCGAGTGGCCTGTCACGTATCCCGCCGCCTGTGACCTTACGGTCGCGGTCATGTACGTGCCCCACCAGGCGGACGAGCGCGGGTGGGGCGCCGACGTCCGCCGTGAGGTCGAGGGCTGGATCGCACGCGAGAGCGCCAAGGACGACTGGCTCGCGGAGCATCCGCCGACCGTCGAGTGGTGGCCGAACGGCGTGATGCCGCTCGAGATTCCCGAGTCGGAGCCGATCGTCGGCCTGATGCAGGCGGCGACCCGCGACGTCGGCCGGCCAGGCGGCCTCGGCGGGCTCGACTCGTGGTACGACGGCGCGACGCTCACCCACCTGGCCGGTATCCCCTCGATCGGCTACGGGCCGCCCGGCTTCGACGCCCACGGCCTCAGCGTGGCGCACATGGTCGACGAGCACGTGCCGGTCGACGGGCTCGTCGCGTGCGCGCAAGGACTCGCCGTCGCGGCGATGCGCTTCTGCGGAGCCGCATGACTCGCGTCTCCGACCTGATGTCCTCCCCCGTCGTCTCGTGCCACGCCGAGGCCGGCCTCGGCGAGGTCGCTGCGCTGCTCGCCGCGCGGCGAATCCACGGCATCCTCGTCCTCGACGAGGCCGGCCGAATGGCGGGCGTCGTCGCAGACACCGACCTACTCGCCGGCGAATGGCTCGCAACCGACGAAGAGAGCCTCGAGGCGATGCGATCCATGACAGCAGGCGAGCTGATGACGGTGCCGCCCGTGACGATCGACGCCGGCGCTGCGATAGCGAACGCCGCCGCGCGCCTGCGCGACGAGCGGCTCTCGCGCCTGATCGTGACGCAAGGAGAGCTGCCGGTCGGCGTCCTCGCGACGTCCGACCTCGTCCGCCATCTCGGCCACGGTCACCTCGGCCGCGGCATCGTCGCCGAGGTGATGTCGCACGGGCTCGTCGCCTGCCGGGCAGACGCAACTGTGCGCCAGGTGGCGCGCGTGATGACCGAGCGCCATGTCCGAGCGGTCGTCGTCGTCGCGGCCAACGGGAGCCCGCTCGGCGTCGTCACGGGCACCGACCTGCTCGACCTCGTCGGCGAGGACGCGGGCGGCGTCACCGTCACCGAGCTCATGCACGCTCCGATCACGATCGGGCCCGGCGCGACGCTCCGCGAGGCCGCGGACCTGATGCTGGAGCACGAGATCCACCGGCTCGTGGTCGTCGACCCGGCCGCCCCGGACGCCGTCCCCCTCGGCGTCGTCGCGACGACCGACATCGTCGCCGAGATGGCCGAGCCCGGCTCCGTCTGGCGCTAACGCGCTCGGGGGACGAACCTCCGGTTCGTCCCCCGTTCGGGATGTGCTCCGCAGAGCGGCCACGGGCAAAGCCCGTGGCCTCTTGTCTGCCGCAGGCGATTGGCTCGATTGCGCGCGCGGTCGTGGCTACGCCATCCCCGCGCGCGAGCATCCGGCCTGCGCGAACGCTGCGCGTTCGCTCCGGCCTCGAGTCGTTCGTCCAGGACAACGGGTTAATGCTTCTTCGCCGCCGAGCCTCAGCCTTCCACTCGTTGGACGAGCTCGATCCCGCCCTCGCCGATGTCGACGAGGTAGCCGCGCAGGATGCCGTGGTTCGCCTCGCTGCCCGGATTGATGCAGAGCGTGTCGCCGATCTTCCGTTCGCCGCCGGATTCGTGGATGTGCCCGTGCACCGAGAGGAGCGGCTGGTAGGTCTCGATCACCCGCCGCACCGCCGTCGAGCCGACGGGGCCGCGCAGGACGTCGCCGGCAGAGACGGTGGGACGCAGGTTCTCGTCGAGCAGCGGCGCCGTGTCCAGACCCGAGTCGTGGGGCGGCACGTGGATCATGAACACCGCCCGGCGGGGATCGCGCACCTGCGCCGCGAGTGCATCGAGCCGGACGTACAGCTCCTCCTCGGTCTCCTCCCGCGGCGTGTGCCACGGCGTCAGGTTCGACCAGCCGGAAGCGAGCAGCTGGAGCCCTCCGGGCAGCTCGAGCACCTTCCCCTCGGCGTTGACCGGCGAGAACTCGACCCGGTCGAGCAGCGGGTCGATGCCGAAGTCATCGTCGTTTCCCGGCATCAGGTAGAGCGGAACCTCCGACTCCGCCAGCCGCTCGGTGGCGAGCCGCAGCCACGCCTCGATCCGCTCGTTCATCAACCGGTGCAGCAGGACGTCGCGGCCGGCCTCGTCGCCGGAGAGCCGGTCCGCCTCGTCGGCCGTCGTGACGAACGAGTAGTAGCCGACGTCGGCGATGTCACGCTCGAGCTGCGCAAGCTCCTCCTCGCCTCGCGCGGTGCGGCGGACGCCGAACAGCTCGGTCTCGTAGCCGCCGTCGCGCTCCACGATCGGCACGATCGCCTTGCCGGTGAGGTCGCCGGCGAGCAGCGCGACGTCCGCCTTGTAGATGTTCAGCCGGATCGCGTTGACGAACTTCCGCCAGGCCTTCTCGGCCGCATGGAAGTCGCTGGCCATGTACAGCCGTGTCACTAGTCGGGTGGGATCTCCGTGAACAGCATCTTCGTGTCGACGCCCTTCGCTCTCGTCCTGTACAGCATCACGCCGTAGACGACGAGCCCGAGCCCGTAGAAGATCAGCGCGTCGAGGATGCCGTTCGTCTCGAGATAGTGGAGCCGCCCGGTTCCCTCGAGGCTCTTCTCGATCGGCTTGCCGACGGCGAAGACGTAGACCCACACGGGGAAGACGAGCCAGACGAGCCCGAGCCAGGGCAATGCTTTCGAGAAGGGCGCGTTCCGGACCAGGTCGGGACGCCGCCAGCGCACGAGCAGCGCGTTCACGCCCGGCATCAGCCAGGTGAGGATCGCCATCACGATCGAGAACCACGCCGTGCCTGCAAGGTTGAGCTTGTGGCCCGTCGTCGCCAGCACGTGCGGCAGCGCGTTGTAGCTCTGGAAGAAGAGGAACAGCGCCGAAAGGCCGAGGGTGGCGAGGATCGCGTTCAAGGGCGTGCGGAGCCGCTCGTTCACCGTGCCGAACCATTCCGGCACCTGCCGGTCGAGGCTCCACGCGAGCTGCATGCGGCTGATGAAGTTGATGTAGACGGGACAGAGCAGGAACGGGAAGACCGTGCCGCCGAGGCTGATCAGCGCCCAGATCGGCCACAGCCCCTTGTTCGCGACCGCGCCCAGCAGCGGCATCGCGTTCGGCTGTCCCATCGGCAGTGCGGAGAGGTGCGAGTTGAAGCCCCAGTAGGCCGCGCCCCAGCTGACGTTCGTGCCGAAGCCGAGGTGGTTCGAGAACAGGTCGACATAGAACGAGTTCGCGAAGACGCCGATCCCGAGAGCACCGAGCAGCGCGATGAGCACGCCCCGCTTGACGTTGCCGCGCACCTCGCCCGCGATGTATGCCGAGTACTGGAAGCCGATGTACTGGAACAGGAGGATCGAGAGCACGAACGGAAACACCGACGTCGAGAACAGATCGCTCAGGAAGTGATGCGTCGCGCCGGGCAGGAAGTCGGCCTTGCCCGAAGCGGCGATCGTCGCAGCGGTGACGCCGCCCGTGTACTTCGGCAGGTGCGCCTCGAAGCTCGACCGGCTCGTCGCAGCGAGACCGAAGACGAACATGGCGGCGAAGCACGCGACGCCGTAGCCCGCGAGCGCGGTCACGACCTTGTGGAACGTGCGCGTCGGCAGGCAGACGACGGCGCCGATCACGAGCAGAACGACGATCGAGCCGACGAAGCCGGGCGAGCCGGTGATGCCACCCGTCGAGTCGGTGAACCAGGAGTTGGCATGGTTGAAGAAATGGCCGCCGGCGCCGATCCCGATGATCCGTGCCGTGATCTGGAGGTTGCGGAGCACGAGCGGCACCTCGAACGCCATGATCAGCACGGACGCGATCACGAGCGTCCACGACTCCATCCAGCCGAGGAACGGATGGACGATGCGGCTCGTGAACACGTAGTCGCCGCCGGAGCGTGGCATCACGGAGGTGAGCGAGGCGAAGATGAGCGCGAGGACCGCGCAGAAGAGCCCGGCGATGATCGCGGCCCAGCCGTAGTTCGAGAGCGGGCCGAACTTCCAGACCGGGACGAAGCCGAGCGAGTAGAAGATCGGGTAGAGCGTCAGGCCGACGCCGACGAACGCAGCGACGTTGAAGAAGAGCGCGTTCGTGACGCTCACGTTGCGCACGAGTCCCGACGACTGGCGCACGAACAGCTTGGCGCTGGTGCCGGCAGCGGCTGCGGTCGGCGGGGTCGCGTCAGACATTGCTTGCCTCCATGCTCGTTCGGACGAGTAGAGGCTCGGGATTATCGCGCCGCGCGGCGGAGCAGATCAACCGGTGGCGACCGAGAGCGGCCCCGGGAGCTGCCCGAGGTAGTCGACGCTCTCGTCGCCCGCGCCCGCCGCACCTACGGGAGCCACGAGCAGCGCCTCGCCGGTGCCGGCTTCCGCGAGCACCTCGCCGGACGAGCCGACCGACCGGCTGCAGCCGACGAAGTGGAGCCCGCCGATCGTCCCGACGGCGTTCGCGTAGAGGTGCGGCAGATGGTTCTCGAGCGCGCGGGCCCGCGTCGCCAGGTCGTGGTCGGAGGCGTACGGCTCCATGTTCGCCGACGCGGTGACGAGCAGCTCGGCCCCGGCCCGAGCGAGAGCTCGCGGCAGCTCGGGGAACTCGACGTCGAAGCAGATCAGCGGCGCCGCCGCCAGGCCGGCGAGCCGCACGATCCGCAGCTCCCGGCCGGCCCGGAACACCTTGCGCTCGCCGGCGAAGAGCTGCGTCTTCCGGTACACGCCGCCGGGCGTTCCGTCCCGGTCGATGCACGCGACCGAGTTGAAGAGGCTCCCGTCGCCGTGGAGCTCCGCGAACCCGATCACGACGGCCGTCGCAGTGCGGGCCGCGGCCTCGGCGACCGCGGCCAGCTCGTCGCAGTCCGCCCTCCGCGCGCTCTCGTCGAGCGAGTGAAGGTCGTAGGCGCTGAGGAACAGCTCCGGGAAGACGGCGATGTCCACCTCCGGATGCGCGGCGAGCGCCTCGGCCGCCCGCTCCGCGTTCGCGCGCGGGTTCCGGAGCACCGACTCGAGCTGGGCGAGCAGGGCGAGCACGCCGCAAGCCTACGGCGCGGGGCTCAGCCGCGGGGAAACCCTGCGGTGGAGAGCACGCGCCCGTCGGCGAGGATCGTCAGGGCCTCGTAGCCGTCGAGCATCGCTGTCCACGCGGGACCGTCGGTGCCCATCGCGAAGGCGGCAGTGGCAAGCGCGTCGGCGGTGCCGAGCTCGGGACCGGTGATCGTCACAGAGAGGACACCCTCCGGCGGGCGCCCGGTGTGCGGGTCGACGACGTGCTGTCCCCGCTCGTACTCGCCCGAGGTGGCCACGGCGAGATCCCTGCCGCGCACGACCGCAGTGATCGCATCGCGCCGGTGCGGATGCTGAATGCCGATGCTCCAGTGCTCCTCGCCGGCAGGACGACCTCGCACGAGGACGTCCCCACCGGCGTAGACCGACCAGTTCTGCGCTCCGAAGGCGGTCAGGATCGCGCCGGCACGGTCGACCGACCAGCCCTTGACGAGGCCGGACGGGTCGAGCCCGTCGCCGGCGGCGCGCGCATCGAAGTAGCCGCCCGTCTGCTCGCGCAGCCGCTCGCATTCCTCCAGCACCGCCTGCACGTCGGGGTGCGCGTCCGCTAGCGCGAGCTCGCCGCGATTGAGACGGCTGATCTCGCTCTCCTCCTTGTACGTGCTGAAGGTCGCGTCAACGAAGCGAAGCCAGTCGAACACCTCGGTGACGGCGGCCGCGGACACCTCGCCGTCCCGCACGTCGATGCCGACCGGCATCCCCATCACGTGCTCGAGCCGGTGCATCGCCGTCGTGTGTCAGATCTTGCCCTGGGTCAACGCCGCCTGCAGCGACTGCGCGTACGCCTCGCTCGTCATCGTCGCGCCGCCTATCAGCTGGACGTTCGCGCTCTGCGCCTGGAGCACCTCCTGGCGCAGCCAGGGAATCGCCTGCGAGTTGATGAACTGCGAGCGCGGCCGCTCGGTCGGATACGTCGCGCTGACGGCCACGATCTTCTTGCCCTTCACCTTCACGGTCACCTGGATCGGGCCCCACTGCATGCTGACGGACGGGCCCTGGATCGTGCGGACGATCGCCTTCTTCTTCGGCTTGGCCGTCGCCTTCGCGAGCGCGGCGCCGGGCGACGCGAGGGCGACGGCGGTGAGCACTGCTGGGAATGCCTTGTTCATGCGGCTCCTAGGGTCAGAGTGCGAAACGCTCGACGTGGACGAGCGTGCGCGGCACACCGGCGCCGCGCACGCTCTTCTCGATCACGTGCGTCATCGCCGGCGGGCCGCAGAGAAAGACCTCGCGCTCCGCGACGTCTGGCACGAGCTCGCGCACGTGCTCTGCCGAGAGCAGGCGCTCGCCCCCCCGCTCGGCATGGTCGCCCACGACGTACTCGAGCGCCGCGCCGCGCTCCCGCACGAGAGCGTCGAGCTCCTCGCGGAAGACGACGTCCTCCTCGCGGACGACGCGGTAGAGCACGACGACGTCGCCGTCCATCTCCTCGAGCAGCGCACGCACGGGCGTGATCCCGATCCCGCCGGCGATCAGCAGCACCTTGTCGCGACGGCGTACCGCATCGGTGAACGTGCCGAACGGGCCCTCGGCGAGCACGCGCGTCCCCGGGCGCAGCTCGGCGAGCCGGCGCGAGTAGGCGCCCACGCCCTTCACCGTGATCCGAAGCGGGCCACCGTCGCGCGGCAGGGCGGAGAGCGAGAATGGATGCGCTTCCCACCAGCGGCCCGGTACCGAGAGGAAGCGCCAGAGGAAGAACTGTCCCGCCTGCACGCGCAGCCGCTCGAGGCCGCGTCCGCCGATCCGCAGCGACACGACGCCGGGCCCCTCGACGACGACCTGCTCGACGTGCAGCCCGTGCGCGAGCGAGCGCGCAAGCGGCTGGACGACCCGGAACAGCACGAGCAGCGCCAGCGTGGCCGCGAAGAGCGAGCGCCAGTAGTCGGCGGCGACGGGATGGATCGTGAGCTCGTTTCCCGTCGGGATCTCGTGGAACCAGCTCAGCGCGATCGCCGCGTAGGCCGTGAGATGGACGGCGTACCACCACTCGTACGCGAGCCGGCGCCGCACGATCACGAGCGAGGAGATCACGACGACGATCATCAGCGCCGTGCCCACCGTCGCCGTGATCATGCCCGGGTAGCTGCTGAGCAGCCGCGAGACCTCGCCGGGGATGCCGATCCGGTCCATCGCCGCGTACCCGATCGTGATCAGGACGACGTGGGCGAGGACGAGGTACAACGTCAGCTTGCCGTTGCGGCGATGCCAGACAGTGAGCCGGTCGAAGCCGGTGAGCCGCTCGAGCCACGGCAGCCGCGCGAGCAGCAGCACCTGGACGAGCGCGAAGTATGCTCCGAGCAGGCCGGCCAGGCGACCGGTGCTCGTCGCGAGGTCGCCCCAGGTGTGGACGGCCGAGACGCCGCCGCCGCGCAGCCAGAGCCAGGTGATGACCCCGGCGTTCGCGGCGACGACGACCCAGACCGCGATCCCGAATGCGAGCGTGTGGGCTCGGCGGCGCGTGCGGCTTCGCGCCGTTGTCCGTGTGGGGAGGGCGAGCCCGAGCTCGGTCATCGGTACCGCCCATCGAAGCAGCGGAATCTGAGCGTTCGGTGAGAAGCGCTGCGCGCTTCTCACCGAGAGATGTGGTGCTCCGCAGAGCGCGCGGCGGCGGAGCCGCCACGCTCTTTGGCCGCTAGAAGTGCTGCGCACTTCTAGCGGGGCGCGGTTCGGCTTCGCGGAGCGCGCGGCGGCAGAGCCGCCACGCTCTTATCTGACGTGAGCCGTTGGTCCTGGTAGCGCGCGCGGTGGTGGCTACGCCATCCCCGCGCGCGTGCATCCGGCCTCCACGAACGCTCCGCGTTCGCTCCGGCCCTGAACCGTCGGTCTGGAGAAGGTTGAAACCGCCGCTCGCCGAACGGTCCAGGCCGGAGGCTAACGCAGCCGCAGGCGCGTTAGCCTCCGGCGCATCCACACGGACGGGGAGGGCGAAGCCCCCACCGGCCGCGCTCGCAGAACGCTCAGACCCTGGTCACATAAGAGGACGCCGGCTCCGCCGGCGTCCGCTCCGCGGAGCACACCATCCCAACCGGCTGAAGTGCGGAGCACTTCAGCCGGTTCCTTCAGGCGGTTCCTTAGCGTGCTCTCACCTCGAAGGGCAGACTTTGTAGTGACATGCTCGTTCTTGTCGTAGACGACGACCGGGCCGTACGGGAGGCACTCGAGCGCGCGCTCCAGCTGGCCGGCTACGAGATCGTCCTGGCCCGGGACGGCGACAGCGCGCTGGCGACGATCGAGGCGCGGACGCCGGATGCAGTCGTGCTCGACGTGATGATGCCGGGCCTCGACGGGCTCGACGTGACCCGCAGGCTCCGGCGCGAGGGCAACCGCGTGCCGATCCTGCTCCTGACGGCGAGGGACGCCGTCGGCGACCGGGTCGAGGGGCTCGACGCCGGCGCGGACGACTACCTGCCCAAGCCGTTCGCGCTCGAGGAGCTGCTCGCCAGGCTCCGCGCTCTGCTGCGCCGGGCGCTCGAGCAGGAGCCCGCGGACGTGCTGCGCTTCGCAGACCTCGCCTTCGACCTCGGCTCGATGGATGCGCGCCGTGCCGGGCGGCGCTTCGAGCTGACGACCACGGAGGCCCACCTGCTCGAGCTGTTCATGCGCAATCCCCGGCAGGTGCTGCCGCGGCCGCTCATCTACGAGCGCGTCTGGGGCTACGACTTCAGCCATTCGTCGAACGCGCTCGACGTCTATGTCGGCTATCTCCGGCGGAAGACGGAGGGCGACGGCGACCCGCGCCTGATCCATACCGTGCGCGGCACCGGCTACGTGCTCCGCGAGCCATGACCCTGCGCCTCCGTCTCACGCTCGTCGCGGCCGGCGTCGTCGCGATCGTCGTCGCGGCCGCATCGGTGACGGTCTACTTCGTCATGCGCCACGAGCTCTACAAGCAGGTGGACACCGCCCTCTACCAGCACGCCCAGCTCCTGCAACACCGCCCCGACGCCGCGTTCGGCTTCGGGCAGTTCAGCGGCGACTACACCGAGGTCGTCACCTCGCGCGGTGTCGCGGCCGGTGGCACGGCGTTTCCGATCGACGACGAGATCCGGGCAGTCGCCTCAGGGCGGCGCGGAGTTCACTACCAGGACGTGGTGATGCAGGGCTACCACGTCCGCGAGATCGTGGCCCCGCTCCTTCCCCCGTTGGGCGGCGCGGTCGTCGTCGGTCGCATCGTCAACTACGTCGATCACGACCTCAACCGGCTGCGCCTGATCCTGATCCTCGTCTCCGGGGGCGGCGTCCTCGCCGCCGCGCTCGCCGGTGCGCTCGTCTCGCGCGCCACGCTGGCGCCGGTGCGGCGCCTCACGAGCGCGGCCGAGCGAATCACGCAGACCGGCGACCCGAGCGAACGCGTCCCCGAGGGAGGGCGGGGCGAGCTGGCGCGCCTCGGGAAGTCGTTCAACACGATGCTCGGCGCGCTCGCGGAGGCGATCGAGGTGCAGCGCCGCTTCGTCGCCGACGCGTCGCACGAGCTGCGCACGCCGCTGACGAGCATGCAGACGAACATCGACGTCCTCAAGCAGCAGGACCGCCTCGACCCGGAAGCACGCGAGCGCCTCTTCGACGACCTGCAGCGCGAGTCGCACGAGATGCGCGACCTGATCGGCGGCCTCATCGAGCTCGCGCGAGGCAACGATCCGCGTGCAGAGCGGACACCCGTTCAGCTCGACGAGCTCGTCGAGAGCTCGGTCGAGCGCGCACGATCGCGGTTCCCGCAGCTGACGTTCGAGACGTCACTCGAGCCGACGACGATCGACGGGATCCCGGAGCGGCTCGAGCGTGCCGTCTGGAACCTCCTCGAGAACGCGGGCAAGTGGAGCGAGGCCGGTGCGACCGTCGAGGTGACGCTCGAGGGCGGCGAGCTGCGCGTGCTCGACCACGGGCCGGGAATCTCGGTGGAGGACCGACCGCATGTGTTCGAGCGCTTCTACCGCGCAACCGCGGCACGTTCGCTGCCGGGCTCCGGGCTCGGGCTCTCGATCGTGCGCGAGGTCGCCGAGGAGCACGGCGGCACCGTCACGGCGGACGAGGCACCGGGGGGTGGCGCTTTGCTTCGGCTTCGCCTCGCACCGTGAGAAGCGCTGCGCCCTTCTCACGGGGGAGATGTTGTGCTCCGCAGAGCGCCCGGCAGCGGAGCCGCCGGGCTCTTGTGTGACCAGGGCGGACCGATCGGGTGGCGCGGCCGGTGGCGGCTACGCCGTCCCCGTCCACGTGGATCCGCCTGCGGCCAACGCGCCTGCGGCCGCGTTGGCCTCCGGCCCGGACCGCTCGACGAGCGACGGATTCAAGCTCCTCCCAGCCGACGGTCCAGGGCCGGAGCGAACGCGAAGCGTTCGCGAAGGCCCAAGGCACAACCCCTCCCAAGCCGCGGCTGAGAGCGCAGCTCTTAGCCGCGGCTTACTTGCGTCTGCTGAGATGAGTGTGCTTCATCGACCCTCCGACACGGCGTCGCGTTGCGACGTGACGTGCACCTGAGCCGTCCGGCGTCTCCTCAATCCCCTGGCGAGGAGGCGCCGGACGTGCGTCGCGCTCGTCGGGCGCCGCCGGTACCGCGAACCAGACGTCGGCCCCGCCGGCGGGGCGGTTGGACGCGCCGGTGCCGCAGCCGTGGGCACGCGCGATGAGAGCCACGATCGAGAGCCCGAGCCCGGTGCCGCCGCGCCCGCGCGCATCGTCGGCGCGGCTGAAACGGTCGAATGCGCGCTCCACGAAGTCGTCGGGAAAGCCGGGACCGTTGTCGGTGACGTGCAGCTCGACGACGCCGTCACGCGGCCGAGCGGCGAGCGAGACGGATCCACCCCCGTAGACGAGCGCGTTGTCGACGAGATTGCCGAGCGCCTGCTCGACGCGGAGCGGATCGGCGTCGAGCACCGCGTCCGCGTCCTCCACGCGCACGATCTGGGCGTGCGAGCGCGCACGCACGGCAAATCGCTCTGCGACGGTCGCGAGCACGTCCGCCGCCTGCACGTGCTCCCGCCGGATCGGGAGCGCACCCTGGTCGGCCCGCGCGATCAGCAGCAGGTCCTCGGCGAGCCGCGACAGCCGTTCCGTCTCCTCGGCCGCGGAGCGAAGCGCCAGCTCGAGCTCGTCCGCCGAGCGCGGCCGCCGCAGGGCCAGCTCGAGCTCGGCCCGGAGCAGCGCCAGAGGCGTGCGCAGCTCGTGGCTCGCGTCGGAGACGAAGCGACGCTCGTGCTGGAACGCGGCCTCCAGTCGCGCCAGCATGTCGTTGAGCGTGAGCGCGAGCTTCGAGACCTCGTCGCGGGAGCGCGGCACCGGCAGGCGCCCGGGGTGGGTCGCGGTCACGCCGGCCGCGCGCCGCCGCATCGCCTCGACCGGCCGCAGCGCGCCGGCGGCGAGCGCATAGCCGGCGACCGCCGCGAGCAGCAGCGCGAGCGGGAACGCGAGCGTCAGCTCGTGGAGCAGCCGGTGCAGGGTCTCCTCGCGGGGCTCGAGCGAGCGGGCGACGGCGACGACGCCGTCGCCGCGGACCCGGACCGCGAGCACCCGCCAGTCGCCGGACGGCTTCTGGAGCGTGATCGACCGCCAGACGGTCTCGCCGGCCGCGACCCGGCGCGCGTCGGCCGGCGAGAGCAGCGGCGGCAGCCCCGTCGGAGTCGTGCGCATAACCGTGCCACCGGTCGTGAGCAGCTGCGCGAGCGTCGTCCCGCCGGATGCGTCGCGGTCGACGAGCCCGCGCTCGTCGTGCGCGCGCGTCGCGGCCTCGGTCGCCTGGGAGCGAAGCGTCTGGTCGACCGATGTGAGCAGCGCGTCGCCCAGGCGGACGTAGACGAAGCCCGCCGTGGCGGCGAGCACGATCGCCATCACGAGGGCAAAGGTGAGCGTGAGCCGGAGCCGGATCGGCAGCCGGCTCACGAGTCGGCCTTCAATCGGTAGCCGACCCCGCGCACCGTCTCGATCGAGTCGCACCCGAACGGGCGGTCGATCTTCTCGCGCAGGTAGCGGACGTAGACGTCGACGACGTTCGAGCGGCTCTCGAACGCGATGTCCCAGGCACCGTCGAGGAGCTGCCCGCGCGTGAGGACGGCGCCGGGACGGCGCATGAAGAGCTCGAGCAGAGCGAACTCCTTCGCCGACAGCTCGAGCTCCGTCTCGCCCCGCCAGGCGCGGTGTGCCGCAGGATCGAGCCGCAGGCCGCCGACGGTCAGTACCGGGGGCCGTTCCACCGGCGCGCGCCTGGTCAGGGAGCGGAGCCGGGCGAGCAGCTCCTCGAACGAGAACGGCTTCGTCAGGTAGTCGTCGGCGCCGGCGTCGAGGCCCGTCACGCGGTCGTCGATCTCGTCGCGCGCGGTGAGCATCAGCACCGGGCTCCAGACGCCCGCCTGCCGCAGCCGCCGGCAGACGGCGAAGCCGTCGAGCCCCGGCAGCATCACGTCCAGCACGATCGCGTCGTACGGGACGGCGCCCGCCATCCAGAGCGCCTCCTCGCCGCGGTCGGCGAGGTCGGCGGCGTAGCCCTCCTCGCGCAGTCCGCGCGCCAGCAGGCCGGCCAGCTTCTTCTCGTCCTCGACCACGAGCACGCGCACACGTCCATTGTCGCGCCCTCCGTCTGAGAGTGCGATGAAGGCCGCCTCATCGCTCTTTCATCCCAGGCTGCTGGACTGAGCTTCGTGGACACGCCGCTGCAGCGAGTTCGCGCGGCCGGTCGCACGCACCGGGCGACGGGCGGGCCGGAGGGCAACGAGCGGCTCACGGCCGCGAGCGCGGCGGTGTTGTTCGTCCTGCTCGCGGCCGAGGGCGTGACGATCGTCTTCCTGCGCCCGCTCCTCTCGGCGCACGTCTTCATCGGGATGCTCCTGATCCCACCCGTTGCACTGAAGACGGCGAGCACCGGCTGGCGCTTCGTCCGCTACTACCGCGGCGACCGCAGCTACCGGGCGAAGGGGCCGCCGCTGCTGCCGCTGCGGCTGCTCGCCCCGCTGGTGGTCGCATCCACGATCTCGTTGTTCGCGACCGGCGTGGCGCTGCTCGTGGTCGGCCCCGGCCGCGGCCTCGTGCTCGGGCTGCACAAGGCGAGCTTCGCGGTCTGGCTCGTCGCAACGGGCGTGCATGTGCTCGCGTACGTCCGGCGCGTCCCCGGGCTCGCCCGCGCGGACTGGCGGCGCGGTGATCCCGCACCCCTCGGCGGCTCGTTCGCGCGGCGGACACTCCTTGCCGGGGCGCTCGTGGCCGGGGCGATCCTCGCCGTCGCGACGATGCGGTACGCGCAGCAGTGGGTGCACTGGGCGGCCGTGTTCCACGGCCACGACCACTAGCCCGAGACCTACAGGCGCTCGAGAGCCGCCAGCGCGTCCTCGAGGGAAGGAGCGACCTCGCCGCACGCCGCCACGCAGCCCTCGACGAAGAGGTTGAGGCCGTGCCCCTCCTCCAGCCGCAGGCTGCGGAGGTCGGTGAGCAGCCCGACGATGCCCTTCTTCGCCGGATCCGACTGCATGAGCGCGTAGAAGAGGCCGATCTCGCAGGCGGTGCCGTCGTCGACCTGCGAACCGTCGAGGAGCGCGAGCACGGCCTCGGCGCCCGCCAGCCCCTCGAGGTCCTTTGCGAAGATCTCGGCCGCCGTCACGTCCGTGCCGAGCGCGAGCGCCTGCTCGTGCGGAACGAAGACATCGAACCCCCGCTCGCGCAGGCGGGCGGCGCACTCGTCGAGGTAGCCGCGCTCGTACGGCGTGAACAGCGGTCCGGCGAGATACACGCGCACGCGAGGAGCCTACGCCCGCCGCAGCACGGTCAGCGAGAGGCCCGGCACCGTCACCGCCCCCCGCGCGCCGAACCCGCCTCCGGGCGAGACCTCCCCGGTTGCGAGCTCGAGCTCCCAGCTCGTGCCGAAGCGGCGCGTCGGCAGCGTGAACGTCACCGGCTCGAGCTGCGCGTTGAACAGGAGCAGGAACGAGGCGTCCACGATGTCCTCGCCGTGCTCCGCTCGCGACGGGATCTCCAGGCCGTTGAGGAACACGCCGAGCACGCGGGCGTCCGGGCGCTGCCAGTCGCGCCGCGTCATCCGGCGCCCGTCCGGCCGGAACCACCACACGTCCGGCAGCCCCGACCCGCGCGTCTCGCGACCGGTCAGGAACGACGTGCGCCGAAAGACCGGATGGGACGCGCGAAGCCGGATCAACCGCTGCACGAACCCGGTCAGCTCGTGGTCGGCGTGCTCCCAGTCGAACCACGACAGCTCGTTGTCCTGGCACCACGCGTTGTTGTTGCCATGCTGCGTCCGTCCCAGCTCGTCGCCGCCGAGCAGCATCGGCACTCCCTGCGAGAGCAGCAACGTGGCAAGGAAGTTGCGCTGCTGCCGCGCGCGGAGCGTCTTGATCGCAGGGTCGCGCGTATCGCCCTCGACGCCGTGGTTCCACGAGCGGTTGTCGTCGGTGCCGTCCTTGCTCTCCTCCCCGTTCGCGTCGTTGTGCTTCTCGTTGTACGAGACGAGATCGCGCAGCGTGAAGCCGTCGTGGGCGGTGACGAAGTTGATCGACGCGAACGGGTCGCGCCCGTCCCGGTCGTAGAGATCGCTCGAGCCGGTGAACCGTCGCGCAAAGTCGGCGACGTTCGCCTGCGCGCGCCAGAAGTCGCGGATCGTGTCGCGGTACACCCCGTTCCACTCGGCCCACAGGACCGGAAAGTTGCCGACCTGGTAGCCGCCGGGGCCGACGTCCCACGGCTCCGCGATCAGCTTGACTTGCGACAGGATGGGATCCTGGTGGATGGTGTCGAAGAACGTCGAGAGGCGGTCGACCTCGTAGAACTCGCGTGCCAGCGCAGACGCGAGATCGAAGCGGAAGCCGTCGACGTGGCACTCGAGCACGAAGTAGCGCAGCGAGTCCATGATCAGTCGCAGCACCGACGGATGCGCCGGGTTGAGCGAGTTGCCCGTGCCGGTGAAGTCCTGGTAGTAGCGCGGCGCGTCCGGCATCAGCCGGTAGTAGGAGGTGTTGTCGACTCCGCGGAAGGAGAGCATCGGCCCGAGGTGGTTGCCCTCGGCCGTGTGGTTGTAGACGACGTCGAGGATCACCTCGATGCCGGCGCCGTGCAGAGCCTTCACCATGCCCTTGAACTCGCGCACCTGCTCGCCGCGCGTGCCCGTCGCGGCGTAGAGCGCGTGTGGGGCGAGATAGCCGATCGACGAGTAGCCCCAGTAGTTCGTCAGCCCGAGGTCGTGCAGGAAGCCCTCGTCGGCGATGTGGTGAACCGGCAGCAGCTCGACCGCGGTGACGCCGAGCGCGCGTAGGTACGCCAGCGCCTCTTCGGACGCGAGGCCGGCGTACGTTCCGCGCAGGTCGTCGCGCACATCGGGGTGACGCCGCGTGAACCCTTTCACGTGCACCTCGTAGATGACCGTGTCGGGCCAGGGCGTCGCCGGCGGGTCGTCGTCCTCCCAGTCGAAGCTCGGGTCGATCACGACGCACTTGGGGATCGCCGCCGCGTCGTCCCCGCCGTCCGGCACGAGGTCGGCGTCCGCGTCGGGGCTCGGCGGGTACGGCAGCGTGTTCGCGCGATCCCACCGCACCGGCCCCTCGATCGACTTCGCATAGGGGTCGATCAGCAGCTTGTGCGGGTTGAAGCGGCGACCGGCGACCGGATCGTATGGGCCGTGCACGCGGTACCCGTAGCGCTGCCCGGGACCGACGCCGGGTACGTAGCAGTGCCAGTTGAACGCGGTGCGCTCGACCAGCTCGATCCGCGTCTCTCGGTCCTCGTCGTCGAACAGGCAGAGCTCCACGCGCTCCGCGTTCTCGGAGAAGAGCGCGAAGTTCGTCCCGTTCCCGTCCCACGCCGGACCGAGAGGGAACGGCTTGCCCGGCCAGACGTCCACCTCAGCGCCCGACGGCGTAGCCCTGCATCCCGCGCGGGTCGGCGCCTGCCTTCAGCTGCCCGTCCGGCTCGCGGCCGACCGCGCTGACGCGACCGAGCGACCACGGCGCGCACACCTCGACCTCGTGGCCGCGCATCCGCAGCCCCGCGACCGTGTCCGCCCCCGCCCGCTCCTCGACGGCCACGTGGTGGGGTCGCGTCTCGCGCGGGTAGAAGGAGCTCGGAAACGCCTCCGTGTGATGGTTGGGCGCGTCGATCGCGGCCTGCAGGTCCATCCCGAAGTGGACGTGCGCGAGAAAGACGTGCAGCGCCCACTGGTCCTGCTGGTCGCCGCCCGGAGTGCCGAGTGCGAGTGTGGGCTCGCCCTCCCGCGCGACGAGCGTGGGCGAGAGCGTCGTGCGCGGACGCTTGCCCGGCTCGAGCGAGTTCGGCAACCCCTCCTCGAGCCAGAACATCTGCGCGCGCGTGCCGAGGCAGAAGCCGAGCTCGGGAATCACCGGCGCCCCCCACAGCCACCCGCCGCTCGGCGTCGCCGAGACGAGGTTCCCCCAGCGGTCCACGATGTCGAGATGGACGGTGTCGCCGGGTGTCGCCCTGGCCACGGTTCGCACCGGCCCCGGCAGCCGCGGAGCGCGGCCGCCGGGACTACCCGGATGGAGCTCGGCCGCGGAGCTGTCCGTGACGAGCTTGCGGCGTTCGGTCGCATAGTCCCGGGAGAGAAGATGCTCCAGCGGGACGTCGACGAAGTCGGGATCGCCATACCAGGCTTCCCGGTCCGCGAAGGCGAGCTTCGCGCACTCGGTGACGGTATGGACGTACTCGGCGCTCGCGTGGCCCATCGCCTCGAGATCGAAGCCCTCGAGCAGACGCAGCTGCTGCAGGAACACGGGCGCCTGGCTCCACGGTCCGGCCTTCAGGACCGTCAGCCCGTCGTATTCGATCGCGAGCGGCTGCTCGTACGCCGGCCGCCAGTCGCGCAGGTCCGCCTCCGCGAGCAGGCCCGCGTGCCGCTCGCCGGAGCTGTCCATCCACTCCTCCTGCTGGAAGCGGAGCATCGCCTCCGCGACGAAGCCGCGATACCAGCAGTCGACCGCTGCATCGATGTCGCCCTTCGACTCGTCGAGGACGCGCCGGTACGTCCTCGCGAGCGCAGCGTTGCGATGGAGCGAGCCGGGCGCGGCCACCGGCAGGTACACCCCTGCGGACGACGTCCACTCGTCGCGGAACAGCGACTCGACGTCGCGGATCGCGCCGGCGACCTGCGGCAGGAGCGGGTAGCCCTCGTCTGCGTAGCCGATCGCGAAATGCAGGACCTCCCGCAGGGGCAGGGTGCCGTAGTCGCGGAGCATCGCCATCCAGCCGCCGAACGCACCCGGCACGACCGCGGCGAGCGGACCGGTGCCCGGCACGAGCTCGAGGCCGAGCTCGTCGCGGTAGCGCGCGACCGTCGCCTCGCGCGGCGCCGGCCCCTGGGCGCAGAGCACGACCGGCTCGCGCCCGGCCGGCCAGAGCAGCGCCGGCAGGTCGCCGCCCGGGCCGTTCAGATGCGGCTCGACGACCTGGAGGGTCAGACCGGCCGCGACGGCCGCGTCGAACGCGTTGCCGCCCCGCTCGAGCACCGCCATCCCGGCCGCGGAGGCGAGCCAGTGCGTCGATGCGACCATGCCGAAGGTGCCGCGGAGCTCGGGACGGGTCGTGAACACGCCCGGGGAGGTTATCCGGGTTGCAGCCAGATTCCCGCCAGAGGCGGCAGCGTGACGAGCGTCGAGAGCGGCTGGTCGTGCCACGGCGTCGCCTCGGCGGCGACCGTGGCCGGGTTGCCGACGCCCGAGCCGCCGTACCGCGGCGAGTCGCTGTTCAGCACCTCGCGCCAGCTCCCGCCGACGGGGAGGCCGACGCGATAGCCCTCGCGCGGCACCGGCGACAGGTTGAGGACGCAGACAAGGGGCCTCGTGCTCTCGGCGCCGAAGCGGACGAACGCGAAGACGTTGTTCGGCGCGTCGTTCGGTTCGAGCCAGCGGAAGCCGGCCGGCTCGAAGTCGACCTCCCACAGCGCCGGTGTCTCGCGGTAGACGCGGTTGAGCTCGCGCACGAGAGCCTGCACCCCCTCGTGCTCGGCGTACTCGAGCAGGTTCCAGTGGAGCGAGCCGTCGTGGTTCCACTCGTCCCACTCGCCGAGCTCGCCTCCCATGAACAGGAGCTTCTTCCCGGGGTGCGCCCACATGTATGCGTACAGCGCGCGGAGGTTGGCGAACTTCTGCCAGCGGTCGCCCGGCATCTTGTCGAGCAGGGAGCGCTTCCCGTGCACGACTTCGTCGTGCGACAACGGCAGGACGAAGTTCTCGCTGAACGCGTACATCGTCGAGAACGTGAGCGTGTGGTGGTGGTGGCGCCGGTAGACGGGATCCTTCTGGAAGTAGACGAGCGTGTCGTGCATCCACCCCATGTTCCACTTGAAGCCGAAGCCGAGGCCGCCGAGGTACGTCGGCCGTGAGACGCCCGGCCATGCGGTCGACTCCTCCGCCGCCGAGATCACGCCCGGCACACGCGCATACAGCGCTTCGTTCAGCTCCTTGAGGAAGCGCACCGCGTCGAGGTCCTCGCGGCCGCCGAACTCGTTCGGCACCCACTCGCCGGCCTTGCGCGAGTAGTCGAGGTACAGCATCGAGGCGACAGCGTCGACGCGGATTCCGTCGCAATGATGCTCGCGCAGCCAGTAGAGCGCGTTCGAGAGCAGGAAGTTCTTCACCTCGTTGCGGCCGAGGTTGAAGACGAGCGTGCCCCAGTCGGGATGTGAGCCGCGCCGCGGATCGGCGTGCTCGTAGAGATGCGTGCCGTCGAACAGCGCTAACGCCCATTCGTCGCGCGGGAAGTGGGCGGGAACCCAATCCAGGATCACGCCGAGCCCGCGCCGGTGCAGCTCGTCGACGAAGGTGCGGAAGTCGTCCGGCGTGCCGAACCGCGACGTGGGCGCGAAGTAGCCGCTCACCTGATAGCCCCAGGAGCCCGCGAACGGATGCTCCATCACCGGCATCAGCTCGACGTGCGTGAACCCGAGGTCGCTCGTGTAGTCGCCGAGCTCCTGCGCGAGCTCGAGATACGAGAGCGGACGGTTCGCTTCGAGCGGGTTCCGCCGCCAGGAGCCGAGGTGCACCTCGTAGACGGCCATCGGCTCGCGGAGGACGTCGCTCCGCGCACGCCGCTCGAGCCACGCTTCGTCGGCCCACTCGTGCGCTGAGCGCCACACGATCGACGCGTTCGCGGGCGGGCGCTCCGCGCTGAACGCGACCGGGTCCGCCTTCAGGTGGAGAGAGCCGTCCCGCCACCTGATCTCGAACTTGTAGCGCTCGCCGGAGCCGAGCGCCGGTACGAACAGCTCCCAGATCCCCGACGCGCCGAGTGAGCGCAGCGGATGCAGGCGCCCGTCCCACGAGTTGAAGTCGCCGACGACGGAGACCGAGCGCGCGTTCGGCGCCCATACCGCGAAGGCGGTGCCGCTGACGCCGTCGAGCTCGCGCACATGCGCGCCGAGCTTCTCGTAGAGCTGCTCGTGCCGCCCTTCGAGCACGAGGTGCAGGTCGAGCTCGCCGAGGGTCGGCAGGAACGCGTACGGGTCGCGCAGCGTGAGCTTCCGCCCGTCCGGATAGTCCACCTCGAGCTCGTAGTCGAGCGGCAGCCGCGCCTTCGGCAGCAGCGCCTCCCACAACCCGGCGGGATCGGTCAGCTTCGCGTCGACGCCCGCCGGCTGCACGCGCACCGCGCGCGCGTCCGGGCGGAAGGCCCGCACGACGACGCCGCCGTCCGCCTGGTGCGCACCGAGGACGGCATGCGGGTCCGCTCCGAGCTCGAAGGTCAGGGCGCCGCCGCCGGCTGTTCCATCAGCCGGAGGATCCCGGCCACGGGGATTCGCACCCAGTCCGGCCGGTTGTCGAGCTCGTAGCGGAGCTCGTAGACCGCCTTCTCCAGCTCGAAGACGGACAGCAGACGCTCGGCCGCCGCCGAGCCGGTAGGGAGCAGCGACGGGTCGACCGTGCCGAAGTAGCCGTCGAGGAACTGCCCGCGCGCGCGCGCCTCCCACTCCTCCGCCGACTCGGCGCCGGGGAGGAACGAGGCCGCGCTCGCGGCGTAGGCGAAGGAGCGAAGCATTCCGGCGACGTCGCGAAGCGGCGATCGCTTGCGGCGCCGCTCGGCGAACGTGCGCAGCGGCTCTCCCTCGAAGTCGAGGATCACCCAGTCGTCGCCGGCCCACATGGTCTGGCCCAGGTGGTAGTCGCCGTGGGTGCGGATGACCTTCCCGGCCGGGCCGCCGTGGCTGAGCAACCGCAGCTGCTCCCGCACGTCCTCGCCGCGCCCGGCGATCGGGGCGAGCGCCTCGTCGTCGTCGGAGAGCTCGAGGAAGGCGCGCTCGACCTCCTCGTCGACCGTCGCCGTCAGCAGGCCGAGCGTCTCGACGCTCGGCGTCTCGACGGCGAATGCCGGGTCGCTCGCGTCGGACGCGAGCACGTTGTGCATCTCGCCCGTCACCTCGCCGAGCCGGTGAAGACGGGAGAGAAACCGGTCCGGCGCGGCGGCGATCTCGTCGAGCGCAAGCTCCCAGCCGTCGAGACCGTCGCGCACGAACGTCTGCAGGATGCCGAGCGTCGCGACGAACAGGCCGCCGGTGTACGCGTACCAGCCGCCGAGCGCCGGGCTGTTCGCGAAGCCGTGCTCGGTGAGGAAGCCGAGCACCTCCAGCTCCGGGTTGACCCCGGGCTCGAGCCGGCGAAACACCTTCAGGATCGAGTCCTCGTCGAGGACGACCGACGTGTTCGACTGCTCGGCGCCGATCCAGCGCACCTCGGCCGGATCGCGGTCGAGGCCCGCGAAGCCCGCGACGGAGTGGAACTCGACCGTTCCCTCGACGCCGGGGAGGGTCGCGCCCGCGCGGAGCGCGCGAACGAGCTCGCGCGCGAGGCCGACGTCGTCGTCGATGTCGAGCTCGTCCCCGCGCAGCGCATAGAGCAGCTGGTAGAGGTCGTGGGCGCCGGTGTCGTAGCGCATCTCGACGAGCGCGAGCGCGAGTTGCGGCTCTGCGTTGCTCACGACCACGGAGTCGAGCAGCTGCGCGTGCGCGACGCCGCGCGACTTCGCGCCGTACCAGCGCTGCCGCATCACGTGCTCGATGAGGACGCGTTCGTCGAAGCTCACGGATCGGCCCGCCGCAGCTGGAACCAGAAGAACCCGCGCGGGGCAAGCGTCAGCAGATAGGGAAGCTCCCCGACGGCCGGAAAGCGCGTGCGGCCGAACATCTCCTCGGGGACCATACCGGCATGGGCCGAGAGGTCGAGCTGCACCGCCTGCGCCGAGCGTGCGACGTTGTGGACGCAGAGGATCACGTCCTCCTCCCAGCGCCTGATATGGGCGAAGATGCGGGAGTTGTCGGAGCGAAGCGGCTCGTAGCTGCCGAGGCCGAAGACGGGATGCTCCTTGCGGAGCGCGATGAAGCGGGCGATCCAGCGCAGGAGCGACGTCGGCGTCCGCAGCTGCGCTTCGACGTTCACCGCCTGGTAACCGTAGACGGGATCCATCAGCGGCTGCAGGTAGAGCTGGGCCCAGTCGGCATGCGAGAAGCCCCCGTTGCGGTCGCTCGTCCACTGCATCGGCGTGCGCACGCCGTCGCGATCACCGAGGTAGACGTTGTCTCCCATGCCGATCTCGTCCCCGTAGTAGAGGACCGGTGAGCCCGGCAGCGAGAAGAGGATCGCGTGCATGAGCTCGATCTCGTCACGTCCGTTGTCGAGCAGCGGCGCGAGGCGCCGGCGGATGCCGAGGTTGATCCGCATCCGCGGATCCTTCGCGTACTCGTCGTACATGTAGTCGCGCTCCTCGTCGGTGACCATCTCGAGCGTGAGCTCGTCGTGGTTGCGCAGGAAGAGCCCCCACTGCGCGTTCTCCGGAATCGCAGGCGTGCGCTCGAGGATCTCGTAGAGCGGCGCCGCGTCCTCGCGGCGGACAGCCACGAACATGCGCGGCATCAGCGGGAAGTGAAACGCCATGTGACACTCGTCGCCGGATTCGGCGTCACCGAGGTAGGCGACGACGTCCTCCGGCCACTGGTTCGCCTCGGCGAGCAGCACGCGGTCGGGATAGTGCGCGTCGACCTCCGCGCGTACGCGCTTCAGGTACTCGTGCGTGCGCGGCAGGTTCTCGCAGTTCGACCCGTCCTCCTCGTAGAGGTACGGCACCGCATCGAGCCGGAAGCCGTCGATGCCGAGGTCGAGCCAGAAGCGGAGGACGTCGAGCATCGCCTCCTGCACCTCCGGGTTCTCGTAGTTGAGGTCGGGCTGGTGGTGGAAGAAGCGGTGCCAGTAGTACTGGCCGCGCACCGCGTCGAACGACCAGTTGGAGGGCTCGCTGTCCACGAAGATCACGCGGGCATCCCGATACGGCTCGTCCGTGTCCGACCAGACGTACCAGTCGGCCTTCGGCCCGTTCCGGTTCGCCCGGGACTCCTGGAACCACGGGTGCTCGGACGACGTGTGGTTCATGACGAGGTCTGCGATCACGCGGATGCCGCGCTGATGCGCCTGCTCGACGAACTCGGTGAAGTCGGCGACCGTTCCGTAGTCCTGGTGGATCGAGAGGAAGTCGCTGATGTCGTAGCCGCCGTCACGCAGCGGTGACGGGTACATCGGCAGGAGCCAGACGCAGTCGACGCCGAGCCACTGGAGGTAGTCGAGCTTCTCGATCAGCCCCCGAAAGTCGCCGGCGCCGTCGGCGTTGCCGTCGAAGAAGCCGCGGATGTGGATCTCGTAGAAGACGGCGCGCTTGAACCAGAGCGGCTCGCGCTCGAACCAGCGGTGAGGCATCACTCAGCTCCGCCCAACCGTAGGACGTGGCTCTTGCCGGGCTCGAGCTTCACGTAGTTGCGTCCGATGTGCCATGTCCAGGTCTCGGTCCCGAGCAGGTCGCGTACACGGTACGCGGGCGGCAGGCCGGTTGACGCCGGCACGACGCAGACTCCCTCCCGTGGCGCGCCCGGGTCGAGGTTCACCACCGTGACGACGGTGTTGTCGCCGCTGCGCTTCAGGTACGCGAAGAGTTGCTCGTTCTCGGTCTCGAGGAAGGTGACGTTGTCGAGCCGCTGCAGCGCCGCGTTCTCCCGCCGTGCCGCGTTGAGCGCCGCGACGAGCGGCAGCAGGGGCCCGTCGAGGGCGCGCTTCTTCACCTCGTACTTCTCGGAGTTCAGATACTCCTCGCTGCCCTCTCGCAGCGGCACGTTCTCGCAGTGCTCGAAGCCGGAGTAGATGCCGTACGACGGCGACAGCGTGGCCGCGAGCACGACCCGCGCCTCGAACGCGGGCCGCCCACCACGCTGGAGGTACTCGTGCAGGATGTCGGGAGTGTTCGCGAAGACGTTGGGCCGGTAGGCCTCGCGCCAGTCGAGCAGCTGGCCCATCAGCTCGAGCAGCTCCCAGCGGGTGTTCTTCCAGGTGAAGTACGTGTAGCTCTGCGCGAAGCCGGCCTTGCCGAGCGTCGTCATCATCGCGGGCCGGGTGAACGCCTCCGCGAGGAAGATCACCTCGGGATGCTCGGCGCGCACGTCGGCGATCAGCCACTCCCAGAACGGCACCGGCTTCGTGTGCGGGTTGTCGACCCGAAAGACGGTGACGCCGCGCGAGACCCAGAGCAGCACGATGTCGCGGAGCGCCGCCCACAGGCCCTTCCAGTCCTCGCACTCGAAGTTGACGTTGTAGATGTCCTGGTAGCGCTTGGGCGGGTTCTCGGCGTACTTCAGCGTCCCGTCGGGGCGCCGGTTGAACCATTCCGGATGCTGCGTCAGCCACGGATGGTCGGGTGAGCACTGGATCGCGAAGTCGAGGGCGATCTCGATCCCCTGCCCCTTCGCCGCGGCAACGAGCCGCTCGAAGTCCGCGACGGTGCCGAGCTCCGGGTGCACCGCCTCGTGGCCGCCCTCGGCGGCGCCGATCGCCCACGGGCTGCCGGGATCGCGCGCGCCCGCGACGAGGCTGTTGTTGCGGCCCTTCCGGCTCGTGCGGCCGATCGGGTGGACGGGCGGCAGGTAGACGACGTCGAAGCCGAGCTCGGCGAGCCGCGGGAGCTGCGCGCGCACGCCCTCGAAGCCGCCCCACGAGCGCGGGAAGAGCTCGTACCAGGAGCCGAACCGGGCGAGCTCGCGGTCGACGTCGACCTCGAGCGTCGCCGACAACGTCTTGCCGAAGCGGTCGCCGACCGGTGCTGCGAGTGCTTCCTCGACGGTCAGCGCCGACCGGCCCAGCAGCACCGCGCCCTCGGACAGCTCGCCGCTCAGCTCCTCCTGCCCGCCCTGGAGCCTGCGGCGCAGATCCTCCTGGTAGGAGGCGACCCGGTCGACCCAGGCCTCGACGCGGAAGCACCACCGGCCCGGCCGGTCGACCTCGAAGGAGCCCGCCCACTCGTCGTTGCCGAGCGCGACGAGCGGTGCCTCCAGCCAGCGCGCCGTGCCGGGCGGCTTGTAGCGCACGGCCGCGCCGAGGACGTCGTGCCCGTCCCGGAAGATCCGCGCCGACACCTCGAGGGGATCGCCGACGGTCCGCTTCACGGGATAGCGGCCGCAGTCGATCTGCGGCAGCACGCGCTGAATCTGGATGCCGGGAGGAGGCTCGGTCGTCCTGGGCAACGCCACGTCGCCGTCAAGTTTCGACGATTCGCGACCCGGACCGCGTCTGTAGGCTCCGGCGCCGTGAAGCTGCCGCGCTCCTCGGGAGTCCTCCTGCACCCGACGTCGCTGCCCGGCGGCCGGCTCGGCGCCGACGTCTACCGGTTCGTCGACTGGCTCGAGGCGGCCGGACAGTCGTGGTGGCAGATGCTCCCGCTCGGGCCGCCGGACGAGTTCGGCTCGCCCTACCGCACGACCTCGGCCTTCGCAGGCTGGCGGGGTCTGCTCGCCGAGCCGCGGGCGCCGGTCTCGGCGGCGGAGCTCGAGGACTTCGTCGCCCGCCATCCGTTCTGGGTCGGCGAGTGGGCGCGGTTCGACGGCCCGGACGCGGTCGCGGATCAAGTGCGCTTCGAGCGCGAATGGGGCGCGCTGCGCACCTACGCGCGCGAGCGCGGCATCCGGTTGATCGGCGACGTCCCGATCTACGTCTCCGACGCCGGCGCCGACGTCGAGGGGTGGCCGGAGCTCTTCGCGCACGGCGAGGTCGCGGGCGCGCCGCCGGACGCACTGAGCGCGAACGGCCAGCACTGGGGCAACCCGCTCTACGACTGGCCGGCCCACCGGGCGACGGGCTATCGCTGGTGGATCGAGCGCTTTCGGCGCGCGGCCGAGCTCGCCGACATGTCGCGCGTCGACCACTTTCGCGGCTTCGTCTCCTACTGGGCGATCCCGGCAGCGCACAAGACCGCGCGGCGCGGCCGCTGGAGACGGGGACCTGGTGCGGATCTCTTCCAGGCGATCGAGCGCGCGCTCGGTGCCCTGCCCGTGATCGCCGAGGACCTCGGCGTGATCACGCCGCCGGTGCGGCGCCTGCGCGACGAGCTCGGCCTGCCGGGGATGGTGGTCCTGCAGTGGGGCTTCGGCGGCTCGCGCGACAACCCGCACGCGCCGAGGAACCATCGCGAGAACCAGGTCGTCTACACGAGCACGCACGACACGGACACGGCGGTGGGCTGGTTCGAGGGCCTGAAGCCGCACGAGCGGGCGGCGACCGGTCTCGACGCGGACGAGCCGGGGTGGGGCCTGATCGAGGTCGCGCTCCAGTCGCGTGCCTCGCTGACGATCATCCCCGTCCAGGACGTGCTCGGCCTCGGCGGCGGAGCCCGCATGAACCACCCCGGCAAGGTGCGCGGCAACTGGTCGTGGCGCCTCGACCCCGGCGCGCTCACCCCTGCGCTCGCGGCGCGCCTCCGCGAGGCCACCGTCCGCGGCCGGCGGCTCCACCCCGCCGTCTGAGCAAGTAACAAGTTGTTACAAGCACGGGAAACGGCGTAGCACGCTCCCAGCTGAGCAAGTAACAAGTTGTTACAAGGATGGAACGGGCCGGTGACGGTTCGGCTCCGGCACCTGGAAAGACGCGTCCGGCTGCCGAAGGACGGAATCGATGTTCGCCGCGCTGCGCGGAGCGGATCCGGGAGAGCTCGTACTCGCCGGCTGCTGCTTCGCCGCCGCCGTCGCGTGCTCCGCGGCCAGCTGGCGGACGCTGCTCGGTCGCACGCTGTCACTCGGCGAGGCCTGCGCGCGTTACGGTGCCGGGTCGCTCGTGAACACGCTCGCGCCGGCCCGCGCGGGGGACGCGGTGCGGGTCGGACTCTTCGGTCGCGTCGTCCCCGGCGGTCTGCTCGCCGCGGGCGGCGTCGCAGCGGCGGTCGGCACCGCCCGCTGGCTCGGCGTCGTGCCGCTCGCGATCGGCGGGACCGCGGCGGCACGGCTGCCGGTGCCGCCGCTCGCGCTCGCCGCGGCGGGAACCGCGGCGCTGCCGCTCGTCGGCGCCTCGCTGCTCGCGTGCCGGGGCTCTCGACGCGCCTCCGCCCTGCTCGCTCCGCTCCGCAGCGCGGGGCCGCGCTGTCTCGCATCCGTCTTCGCCTGGGTCGCCTGCACGATCGCGGCACGGATCGCTGCCGCCACACTCGCCGGCGCCGCGCTCGGCGTCGCGCGGCCGCTGACGGCCGCGCTCCTCGTCGTCCCGGCGCTCGAGCTCGCCGGCATCGTCCCGCTGATGCCGGCGAACCTCGGCATCGCCGGCGGCGCCGCCGGGCTCGCCTTCCACGCGCACGGCCTGCCCATGCGCGCTGCGCTCGTCGCCGGGCTCGCGCTGCACGGCGTCGAAACCGTGGCGGGACTCGCCTTCGGCGTGGTGGGCACCGGTCTGCTCCTGCGTCACCGCCGTGTCACCGGCCTGACGCAAGGTCGATGCCCACGCGACCTGTGGACGGGTCGACGATCGACGGCGGCACGTCCATACGCACAAGGGGGAACGATGAGGAGGCACTTCCGCCGGCTGCTCTTGCCGGCTGTCGTCGCTGCGGCAATCGGCGCGGCCATGCTCGCGTCGACGACACGGGCCGGCGTCGACGCTCGCCTGACCGCAACGAGGACGCCGATTCAGCATCTAATCGTGATCTTCCAGGAGAACGTCTCCTTCGACCACTACTTCGGCACGTACCCGAACGCGGCGAACACGGACGGATCGCTGTTCGTCGCAGCGCCGCACACGCCGGCGGTCGACGGCCTCCAGCCGGCAACGAGCCTGTCGCTGCCTCCCGGCCTCCGGCACGGCTCCGACCTGACGGCGACGAATCCGAACTCGTCGCTGCCGATCCGCCTCGACACCAGCGCGAACGGGCCGAGCGGGAACGGAAACGGCGAGCTCACGTGCGACCAGGACCACAACTACAGCGACGAGCAGCAGGCCTTCGACGGCGGCCTGATGGACCAGTTCGTCCAGAGCGTCGGCACCGCCAAGGGCAACGACCCTGGGGGAACCGCGGCGTGCGATCCACACACCGTCATGGACTACTACGACGGGAACGCGACGACGGCACTCTGGAACTACGCGCAACGGTACGCGATGAGCGACAACTCGTACGGCACGACGTTCGGACCGTCAGCACCGGGCGCGGTCAACCTCGCCTCCGGCGACACGGGCAACGTCGACACCGCGCACGAGGCGAACAGCCCGACCGTCGCCACTTCCTCGGCTCCGAACGCCGACATCACGGCGGACGGCCTCGGCGGCTACTCCCTCACGAGCGACGCGCAGCCGTACTGGGACGACTGCTCCACGCGTGACGCCGTCGCCCTGAACGGCACGAACATCGGCGACGAGCTGAACGCCGCAGGCCTCTCCTGGGGCTGGTTCGAGGGCGGCTTCAGGCCGAGCGAGAGCTACTCGGCCGGGCTGGCGGCGATCGGGAAGAGCGGCCAGCCGACGAGCACGTTCATCCCTGACGAGTTCAAGGCCGCCAACTTCCAGACGCTCGTCCCGCACTCGACGAACCAAGGCCTGTGCGACGCGGTGCACCCGATCGGAGTCGCCTTCGGGGCGACGATCGCGACCGCCCCGTGGGGCTACAAGGACGACTACATCCCGCACCACGAGCCGTTCCAGTACTACGCGGCCACGGCCAACCCGCATCACCTCACCGTCCCGACGGACGGGAGCGGCGACGACACGCTCGCGGGCCTGCAGGAGATCGGAACCGACACGCAGTCGTTCTCGGGCGGGTACGGCGTCGGCCCGCAGTTCGACACGCCGAACCACAGCTACGACACGAGCGACTTCGATCAGCTCGTCGCGGCGATCGCGCACCATCAGCTGCCCGCGTCGGCGCTGCCGGCGGTGACGTTCCTCAAGGCACCGGGCTACGAGGACGGGCACGCGCAATACTCCGATCCCGCCGACGAGCAGGCGTGGATCGTGAACGAGGTCAACGCGCTCGAGAAGACGCCCGACTGGTCGAGCACGGCGGTCATCGTCAACTACGACGACTCCGACGGCTGGTACGACCACGCATACAGCGGCGTGACCAACCCGTCGCTCTCGGGTGCGGACAATCTGACGAACACGACGCTCGGCACGATCTCGGCGAGCAACCTCACCTCGGGCAAGTGCGGCTCCGAGTCGACGTCGACGCCGCTCGCGAACGAGCAGGGGCGTTGCGGCCTCGGACCGCGCCTGCCGATGCTCGTCATCTCGCCGTGGGCGAAGACGAACTACGTCGACCACAACCTGAGCGACCAGTCCTCGATCATCAACTTCGTCGAGTACAACTGGCGGCTGCCGGCGATCCCCGGCTCGTTCGACCAGGCGCTTGCGCAGCAGGACAAAGCAGAGCACATCCCCTTCGACCTGGCCGGCATGTTCGACTTCCGGCCCGACTTCCAGTTCGGGGGATTCGACCCCGGACTGCAGGCAGTGCAGCTCGACCCGGTCAGCGGCCAGGTCGACCTGGCGAACGCCGACCTGCGTCATCGCAACCTCGAGAACGTCAACCTGTCCGGAGCGATCCTCACGGGCGCGAACCTCGAGTACGCCGATCTCGAAGGCGGGTTCCTGCCCAACGCGGACCTCACCGGGGCGGATCTCCGCCACGCCGACCTGCACCACGCCGACCTGAGCGGCGTCACGTGGTCGAACACGATCTGCCCGGACGGCACGAACAGCAACAGCCACGGCAACACCTGCCAGGGCCACCTGTAGGGACGGACGGCGCCGATGGTCCGGCTGGGAGAGCCGGGCCATCAGCGTTCACCGCGCCGCTCCCCGATCGTCACCACCTCTCCGACCACCGGCCCCGTGGCCGTGGACACACTCGGAGCAGATGCGCCGCAAGGTCGAGCCGCTGCTCTGCGAGCTCCATGCCCATACGCGGTGGAGCGACGGGGAGCTCACGCTGCCGGAGCTCGTCGACCTCTACGGCCGCAGCGGCTTCGACGTGCTCTGCGTCACCGACCACGTCGTCCGAAGCGCCGCGGGGGGCGGACAGCCGCTCGGAGTCCACGCGGGCAATCACCGTGAGTACCTCACCGAGATCGAGGCGGAGGCGGCGCGGGCCGAGCGCGAGTACGACCTGCTGCTCGTGCCGGGGCTCGAGCTGACCTACGACGACCTCGACCCCTACCTCGCCGCGCACGCCGTCGCCGTCGGCTGCCGCGCCTCCGTCGGCGTCGACGAGGGGCTCGACGCCTCCCTCGGCGCGGCACGCGGCGAGGGGGCGGCGCTCGTCGCCGCCCATCCGTATCGGGCGCGCCGCCGCGGCGCGCCGCCGCGCCCGACGCTCCTGTTCTCGCGCGACTGGCGCCGGCTGCGCTCGCGAATCGACCGCTGGGAGCTGTTCAACCGCGACGAGCTGTTCGGCTGGGTCGCGGAGCGAGGCCTCCCGA
>Ga0187779_10000154_pt1 | contig 51427 bp, 45 predicted proteins | sample 1015_Q2_SP10_10__FD_132435 | JGI IMG/M metagenome (GOLD analysis project Ga0187779, IMG submission 132435) | Tropical peat soil microbial communities from peatlands in Department of Meta, Colombia - 1015_Q2_SP10_10_MG | ecosystem: Environmental > Terrestrial > Soil > Wetlands > Peat | place...
CTCCGCCGTGAGGAGGGCGTCCGCGCTCGTCGCCGCCGCGGCCGTCCTCATCCTCGTGCTCGGTGCCGGGAGCGCGAGCTCGGCGAGCCGCGACCAGCCGCGCCGCGACCACGATCGCGGCCACTGGTTCGAGCACACGTGTGCGCAGGCTCCGCAGGGCTTCGCCGCCTGCGGGGCGCAGGTGGTGACGGACGCCGGCGGGAATCCGCTCGCCTCCGCTTCGACGCCCGCGGGATACGGGCCGACCCAGTTCCACACCGCGTACGACCTGCCGACGACGATCTCCACCGCAGGGGCGAAGACGATTGCGATCGTCGACGCGTACGACGATCCGAACATCGCGAGCGACCTCGCCGCCTACGACACGCAATACGGCCTGCCGGCCCTCGGCGCGTATCCCGCGAGCCCGTGGTTCCGCAAGGTCAACCAGACGGGCGGCGCGAGCCCCCCGGCCGGCGACTCGGGCTGGGGGCTGGAGATCTCCCTCGACGTCGAGACGGCGCACGAGATCTGTCAGAACTGCAACATCCTCCTCGTCGAGGCAAACTCGGCTTCGTACGCCAATCTCGGCGCTGCCGAGAACGAGGCCGCCGGGCTCGGGGCCAGTGTCATCTCCAACTCCTACGGCGGGGGCGACTCCTCGGCCGACACCGCCTACGACTCCCTCTACTACAACCACCCGGGCGTCGTCGTCACCGCCTCGACCGGCGACTCCGGCTACGGCGTCGAGTACCCGGCATCCTCGCCCGACGTCGTCGCCGTCGGGGGCACGACGCTGAACCTCGGCGCCGACAACAGCTACGGCAGCGAGACCGCCTGGGTCGACGGCGGCTCCGGCTGCTCGGCCTATGAGGCGAAGCCGTCCTGGCAGCACGACACCGGCTGCGCCCACCGGACGGTCGCCGACGTCTCGGCCGATGCCGACCCCAACACCGGCGCGGCCGTGTACGACACGTACGGCTACGGGGGCTGGCTCCAGGTCGGCGGCACCTCGCTCGCGTCGCCGCTCGTCGCCTCCGTCTACGCGTTGAGCGGCAACACGACGAACGGCTCCGCGCCGTACAGCGACCCCGGCGGCCTCAATGACGTGACGAGCGGCTCCAACGGCAGCTGCAGCCCGGCCTATCTCTGCACCGCCGGGGCCGGCTACGACGGCCCGACCGGCCTCGGCACCCCCAAAGGCACCGCCGCCTTCGCCGGGGGGGCTGTGGCCTCGGACTTCTCCCTCTCCGCCACGCCCCTCAGCCAGACGGTGACGCAGGGCTCCGGCACGAGCTACACGATCGCGATGACGACCAGCGGCGGCTTCGCCGACTCGGTCAACCTGAGCGCCACCGGCTACCCGAGCGGCGCCGCCGTAAGCTTCAACCCGCCGGCGCTCACGGGCGGCAGCGCCACCCTCTCCGTGACGACCGCGAGCACCACCCCGGTCGGGACGTACACCCTGAGCGTCACGGGGAAGGACGCGAGCTCGAGCCTGACGCACAGCATCCCGGTGACGCTCGTCGTCCAGGCCGCCGCGGCTCCGGACTTCTCGCTCGCCATCTCGCCCTCGAGCCAGACGCTGCGCACGCCGGGTTCTGCGAGCTACACGGTCACCGTCAACAAGCTCAACGGCTTCGCCGGCTCCGTCACGCTCGCCGTCTCCGGCCTGCCCAGCGGCTTCACCTCGTCGTTCACCCCGAACCCGGCGACCACGAGCTCGACCCTGAAGATCACCGCGCCCAAGAGCAGCCGCCGCACGGTCACCTTCACGGTGACCGGGACGAGCGGCAGCCTCGTCCACACGAAGAGCGCGACCCTGTCCGTGCGCTAAAAAGGCTCAAGGTTTGTGCCGATCCGGCCGATCTGCTCCCTTGATCGAGCGATGGAAGCGGCCGAGAACATCACCGTCGAGCAGCTCGTCGGCGTGCTGCGACGCCGCTGGCTCATCCCCCTGATCCTGGCCCTCGTCGGCGCCGCGGTCGCCTTCGCCGTGTCCCTCCAGACGCCGCAGTCGTATAGGGCGTCGGCGTCCGTGCTCGTCGGGGGGGCCGAGAACGTCCCGCTGATCGGGAGCGTCTCGAGCCCGCAGTCCCTGAGCGCCGCGACGGCCGCCGACCTGATCCACACGCGGACGATCGCCGCGCTCGTCCAGCACGCCCTTCCCACCACCCGGTCGACGAGCGATCTCCTCTCGCGCATCGCCGTGTCCGCCGACTCCCAGTCGGGGATCGTCACGATCACCGGGAGCGGCGCGAGCGGCGCCGAGGCGGCCGCGATCGCGAACGGCTTCGCGTCCGAGTTCGTGAAGACGCGGGCCGAGGCTCCGTACATCCGGCTGACGAAGGCGGTCGCCGCCGTCACGGCCCAGCTCGAGACCGTGCCTCGCACGGGTGCCGAGCACGCTGCGCTGGCCTCCCAGCTCCGTCAGCTGCGCGCGCTGGCCGCCCTGCCGACCTCCGACGCGCAGGTCGTGGACCCCGCCGTCCCGGCGGGCTCCCCGTCCTCGCCGCGGCTCTTCACCGACACGCTCTCGGGTCTCGGCGTCGCGCTCCTGCTCGGCCTGCTCGCAGCGTTCGTCCTCGAGGCGCTCGACCCGCGGGTCAAGACCTCGGACGAGCTGCACCGCCTCGTGCCGATGCCCCAGCTCGCAGGTGTCCCGCTCGCCGTCTTCCGGCCCGCCTTCCCGCTGAGGAACCGCCCCGGCAGGGAGCCGCGTGTGATCACCGTGGCGAAGCAGTACGGCGAGTCGTTCGAGCGCCTGCGCACGAGCCTCCTCGTCTTCAACGGCGAGCGCGAGCTCAAGACGGTGCTCGTCACGAGCCCGGCCCACGAGAAGGAAGGCAAGACGACCGTCGCGGCCAATCTCGCGGTCGCGCTCGGCAAGATCGGGCTTCGCGTCTGCGTCGTCGACGCCGATCTCCGCCGCCCGCGGCTCGCCCGCTACTTCGGGTTCGAGCACGCGGAGCGAGGGCTCGTCGACGTCCTCGCGGGCGCGCCGCTCGAGACCGTCATCTCGCGCTTCCCGCTCCCCGGCGCACCCGTCCTCAACGGGAACGGCAGCGACCCCGCCCATGCGCTCGAGATCGCGGTGCTGCCTGCCGGAAAGCTCACCGCCTTTCCTGCCGAGCTGCTCGCCTCGAAGCAGATGCAGGACACGATCGACGAGCTCGAGTCGATGTACGACATCGTCGTGCTCGACTGCGCCCCGTTGCTCGCCGCGTCCGACGCGATGCCGCTCGTGGCGCGTGCCGGCGGCACCGTGCTCGTCATCCGGCTGTTCCAGACGCCGCGCAAGGCAGCCCTCAGGGCCGTGCGCGTGATCGAACGGGCTCACGGCTCGCTCATGGGCGTCGTGACCACGGGCGTGCCGCCGCGCGAGCTGCGCGAGGAGGGGTTCGGGCCCTGGCCGGCCGAGTCCGTCTCCTCGGTCGCGGCCCGTGTCTCCTGACGCCGTCGTCGTAACGTTCGAGTCGGCGGCCGGGCTCGAGTCGTGCCTCGACTCGGTGCGCGGGCACACGCACGTCTTCGTCGTCGACAACGCATCGGCCGACCGGAGCGCGGAGATCGCAGAGGCCGCCGGCGCGTGCGTCGCGCGCAACGCCGGCAACCGCGGCTTCGCCGCCGCCGCGAACCAGGGCGCCGCGCTCGGCTGCGCCGACCTGATCCTCTTCCTCAACCCGGACGCGACGCTCGCCTCCCGTGACCTCGCGCTCCTCGTCGGCACTCTCGACGACCCCTCCGTCGGCGCGGCGGGGCCGCGGCTCGTGCGCCCCGACGGCTCCGAGCAGCGGGCCTGGTGGCCGTTCCCGTCGCCCGCCCTCGCCTGGCGCGAGGCGCTCGGGCTCGAGCGGCTCCACAGCCGACCTCCCGCCGCCGACGGGTCCGTCGATTTCGTCGTCGGCGCGTGCCTGCTCGTCCGGCGCGACGCGTTCGAGCGGCTCGGCGGCTTCGACGAGCGCTTCTGGCTCTACGGCGAGGAGGCGGACCTCTGCCGCCGCCTGCGCGACGCGGGCCTGCGCGTCGTCCACGTTCCCGCGGCGCGTGCCGTCCACGTGGGTGCGGCGAGCTCCGCCGCGCTCGGCCCCGTCGCCTTCGAGCACTTCCAGCGCGGCGCCGAGCTCTTCGTCCGCAAGCATCACGGGCCCACCGGTCTCGCGCTTCATCGCGCGGGACTGCTCGTCGGCTCGCTTCTGCGCCTGCCGGTGCTCGCGCTCCGTCGCGGCGACCAGCGGCTGCCGGCCCGCCGCGCGGTCGTCGCCCGGCTCGTGCGCGAGCTCGCGCGCCGGCCGACGGAGGTCGCGCGGTGACCGGCACCCGGCTCCGGCGTCTCGAGGGCCGCGTGCGCGCCCGGCTCTGGTCCCTGCGGTACCGCGGCCTCGAGGCCGGTCCGCGGGCGGTCGTCGGCCGCCGGTGCCGGCTGCGCATCGATCGCGGCTCCCGCATCGTCATCGGTGCGCGCGCGGAAATCGACGACGGCACGACGCTCGCGGCGTACGACGGCGGCGTCCTGCTGCTCGGCGCGCGCAGCTTCGTCGGCCACACGTGCACGCTTGCCGCGCACGAGCGGGTCGAGGTGGGGGAGAGCACCTACCTCGCCGAGCTCGTCTCGATCCGCGACCACGACCATGCGGTCGGGCTGCCGCCGTCGTCCGGTGTGATCGAGATCTCTCCTGTGTTGATCGGCGCACGCGTCTGGCTCAGCGCGAAGACGACGGTCGTGCGCGGCTCGCGCATCGGCGACGACGTCGTCGTCGGCGCGAATGCCGTCGTCCGCGGCGAATTGCCCTCCGGCGTCGTCGCCGCGGGAGTGCCGGCACGCGTCATCCGCGAGCTGGAGCCGGTCGAGTGAGGATCGCGCTCTTCCCGAGCGCCTACGCGCCCTGGGTCGGCGGCGTGGAGGAGCTGACGCGCGGTCTCGCGTTCCAGCTTGCCGGCTCCGGCGACGAGGTCGAGATCTGGACGCTCCGCCACCCGCACACGCTGCCTGCGCAGGAAGAGATCGGCGGGCTGCGCGTCCGCCGCTTCGCGCTGCCGCTGCCGGACGCGAGTCCGCGCTCGCTGCTCGCGTTCCCGCACGCCGCGCGTGCCGGCATGCGCGAGCTCCGTCTCGCCGCCGACGAGTTTCGTCCCGACGTCGTGCACGTCCAGTGCTTCAGCGCGAACGGCGTCTACGCGGCGGCGCTGCGCGGCACGCCGCTCGTCGTCTCGCTTCAGGGCGAGACGGTGATGGACGACCGCGACATCTACGACCGCTCGCTCGCGCTGCGGCTCGGCCTGCGGCTGGGCCTCCGCCGCGCGCGGGCCGTCACCGCCTGCTCGGCCTTCGTCCTCGCCGACGCGTACCGGCGTTTCGGGCTCCCGGAGGGCCGCGGCACCGTCGTGCCGAACGGCGTCGACCTCGCCGGCGAGCGCGCGCTCGCGCCGCTCTCGGTTCCGTTCGACCGCTTCGTGCTCGGCCTCGGCCGCGTCGTCCGGAAGAAGGGCTTCGACCTGCTGCTCGACGCGTTCGCTCGGCTCGCGCCGCACCGGCCCGGTCTCGGCCTCGTCGTCGGCGGCGACGGACCGGAGCGCGACGCACTGGCGGAGCGTGTGCGGGAGCTTGGCCTCGACGGCCGTGTGCTGCTGCCGGGCTCGCTCTCCCGCGCGCAGGTCGCCTGGGCGATGGCGAACGCGAGCGTCTTCGTCCTGCCTTCGCGCGTGGAGCCGTTCGGGATCGTCGTGCTCGAAGCGCTGCGCGCGCGGAGGCCCGTCGTCGTCAGCACGCACGGCGGCGCGACCGAGATCGCGCGGGACGAGCGCGAGGCTCTCGCCGCCGACCCGTTCGACGCGGGCGCGCTCGCAACGGCGATCGCGCGGACCCTCGACGAGGAAGCGCTGCGCGAACGGCTGGCCCGTGCCGGCGAGGCGCGCGTCCGCGCCTTCGACTGGACGCTCGTAGCCGAACGCTACCGCTCGATCTATCGGAGCGTGACGTGAGCGACCTCGTCGTCTGCTCGCTCGAGCCGTGGGACGACGTCTGGCGCCGGAACCAGTTCCTCGTCGACGGCCTGCTGCGCCGCGATCCCGATCTCCGCGTCCTCTTCGTCGAGCCGCCGTCCGACCTCGTGCACGGAGCGCTGCACGGGCGGCTGCCCACCGATCCGCGCCTGTGCCGCGTGCGGGATCGCCTCTGGACGCTCCAGCCGCTGAAGCTGCTGCCTCGACGCGCCGGCCCCTGGGCCGACCGGGCGCTCGTCGCGCAGGTGCGCCGCGCCGCGCGCCGCCTCCGCTTCCCGCAGCCGACGCTCTGGGTCAACGACTCGACGTACGCGCCGCTCGCGGCGGCGGCCGGCTGGCCGGCGCTCTACGACGTCACCGACGACTGGCTGCTCACGCGCATGTCCACGCGGGAGCTCGCGCGCCGTCGACGGCTCGAGGAGGAGATGCTCCGGGTCGCGCGCGAGGTCGTCGTCTGCTCCCCGACGCTCGTCGAGAGCCGCGGGCGCAGCCGCCGCGTCTCGCTCGTGCCCAACGGCGTCGACGTCGACCACTTCCGGCTGCCGCGGCCGCGACCGGCCGACCTGCCGGCGTCGCCGACGGCCGTGTACGTCGGCACGCTGCACGACGAGCGGATCGACGTTCCGCTCCTCGAGGAGTTGGCGCGCTCGTCGGGGCCTGCGGTGGTGCTCGTCGGGCCGGACGCGCTGTCGGCCGCCTCGAGCCGCGCGCTGCGGCTGGCGGGCGCGCACCTGTTCGGCCCGCGCCCGTACGCCGACGTGCCCGCGTATCTCCAGCACGCCGACGTGGTGATCGTCCCTCACCTCGTCACCCCGTTCACCGAGAGCCTCGACCCGATCAAGGCGTACGAGTGCCTCGCCGCGGGGCGCCCGACGGTCGCGACGCCCGTGGCCGGCTTCCGCGGCCTCGACGGGGCCATCGACGTCGTGCCGCGCGAGGCGTTCGTGCGGGCGGTCGACCGTGCGCTCGCGGAGCGCCGGGACGCGGCACCGCCGCCGGCGGGGATCGACTGGGAGGCGCGCGTCGCGGCGTTCGAGTCGCTGCTCCCGCGCGCGGCGGCGTGAAGGTCGCCTTTCTGAGCGGGCCCCGCTCCGAACGGCCCATGGGCATGGAGGTCGCGGAGCAGCGGCTTCTCGCTGCGCTGCGGGCCCTGCCGGAAGGCCCGACCGTCGAGCACGGGGTGGTCGGCGGCCGCGCGGCCCGTGCCTCCGCCGCCGCAGCCGGGGTCCGCTGGATCCCGTCCCGCGGCGGGGTCACGCCCGGCTACGCTGCGCGCGGGGCCGATCTCGTCCACCTCGCCGGTCTCGAGCTGCGGCCGCCGCGACGCGGCCGCTTCGTCGTCACCGTGCACGACCTCGCGCCGCTGCGCTTCCGCGACGAGGGCTCGCTCCCGCCGTGGGCCGCCGAGTCCGTCGAGCGCGCGGAGCTCGTGCTCTGCCCCTCCCGCTTCGCCGCGTCAGAGCTGCACTCGTTGCTGGCCGTGCCCGAGGAGAAGGCGCGCGTCGTCGGCGGCGGCACCGGGCTCGACCCGGCGCGGGCCGACCCGCTCGGCGAGAGCGAGCTGCGCGCGCTCGGGATCACACCGCCGCTCGTGCTTCGCTGCGGCGGCTACACCGCCCGCAAGAACGTCGGCCTCCTGCTCGAGGCGTGGCGCCTCGTCGCGACCGAGGCGACCCTCGTCCTCGCCGGTCCGCCGCAGGCGGCGCGGAACGGCCTGGCGGGGGCGCTCGACGATCGGGTCGTGCTGCTCGACTACGCGCCCGCGGAGCTGCTCGAGCGCCTGCTCCGCTCGGCTGCCGCGCTCGTCTCGACGTCGCTCTACGAGGGCTTCGGCATGCCCGTGCTCGAGGCGCTCGCGGCAGGGACGCCGGTCGTGGCGACGCGCACGCCCTCCACGAAGGAGGTTGCGGGCGACGCGGCCTTCCTCGTCGACGCAGAGCCCGCCGCCGTCGCCGGCGCGCTCGAGCGTGTGCTCGCGGGGGAGCGGCCGGCAGGCGACGGGCGTGCCCGGGCCGCGTCCTTCACGTGGGCCCGCACGGCGACCGCGGTCGCCGAGGCCTACGCGGCCGTCGCGGCCTGATCGTCGGGGCCGGCGCCCCAGCGGCCCCGTAGTGCGTCGAGCCCGCCGCGCAGCGCGCGCGCCGACGCTCCGGAGCGGAGGTGGCGGCGCCTGCGCGCGAAGCCGAGCAGCGCCGCGAGCCAGCGCACGCGCCAGACGACACGGCTGCTCGCGTGCTTCGCACAGAGGAGATAGAGGTTGCGCCAGTAGTAGTACGCGCCCTTCTGGGAGCTGCCGAACGAGGACGAGCGGCGGTGGCCGACCTCCACCCGCCCGGTCAGCGCGACCCGCCAGCCGGCGGCCCTCGCCCGCAGGCACCAGTCGACCTCCTCCTGGAAGAGGAAGAAGCGCTCGTCGAAGCCGCCGACCTCACGTAGCGCCTCCGGCCGGAACAGGATCGCCGCGCCGTCGATCCACTCGAGGTCCGTCAGCTGCGGCGCGGGTCCGGCGACGAACGTGTCGACGTGGTGCACCCGTGCCCGGTCGACGTCCGCGATGCTCCCCAGGTGCTCGAGCGTGCCGTCCTCGGCGCGGATGGCCGGGGCGATCGCACCGAGATCCGGCTGCTCCGCGAGCACCGCGAGGAGCTGGGCGAGGGCGTCCGGCTGCAGGAGGCGGACGTCGGGGTTGACGACGAGCACGGGCCGGTCGAGGGCGACGGCGCGGAAGCCGACGCCGTTGCCGCCCGTGTAGCCGAGGTTCGCGCCGGTCGCGATCAGCGAGAACTCCTGTGCCGTGCCGCGCGCCCGTTCGAGTGAGCCGTCGCTCGAACCGTTGTCGACCACGGTCACGTGCAGATCGACGCCGCGCTGCCGCGCGAGGTCGTCGAGCAGGTCGCGAAGGTCCTCGCCGCTGTTCCAGTTGACGACGACGGCGTCGCAGCTGCCGGCAGTGCGCGGCATCACAGCCGGACCACCTTCAGCGCGGGCCAGAGCCCGCGGGAGAAGGGGTGGAAGTCGCGCATCGTGCGCCAGAGGAGCGGGGCGGGCCGCCAGCGCAGCAGGTAGAAGACGCGCGTCCGCCGGCCGTCGCTGTGACCCCACGAGCGCACCTTCGAGCGGATGCGCGCGCGCGAGCCCGCCCAGGAGAAGTGCACGATCGCCTGCTGCGGGTCGAGCAGCTCGACACGCCTCTCGTCCTCCTCGGCCGGCCGCGTGACCTGCAGGCTGCGAGCGTCGCCGCGGACGACCGCACGCAGGAACGGTACGCCGACCTGGCGGCCGTTCCTGAGCGGCGTGCCGGGGCGCACCGCGACGGCGCCGGGATACTCGTAGCGCTCGCCGCCGTCGATGTCGCAGACCTCGAGGAAGCGCCCGTGGCCGAGGCTCCGGAAGAGGACGCGCATCGGCCACTCGACCGCGGCGAGCCCGAGCTCCTCCGCCGCGCGGAGCGCCGCGAGCAGGGCTTCGCGGTCGGGCAGCACCTCGTCCGCGTCGATCTGCAGCACCCAGTCGGCGCCGTCCCCGGCCGCTGCGAGCGCGGCGGCCCGCTGCGCGGTCTCGGCGGCCATCGGCGCGAGCTCGGGCCGGCAGAAGCGGCCGGCGCGACGCTCGACCTTGCCCAGGCCGCCGAGGCGGCGCAGGCAGTCCTCGACGTCGAGCGGAACGCCGTTCCAGGCGCGGCCGGAGGCGTCGTAGGAGACGACGAGACGGTCGACGAGGTCGTAGTACGAGGCGACGCTCCGCTCGACGAACTCGCCGTCCGCCGCGAACAGGTAGGCGTTGATCCTCACGAGCGCAGTCCGCCCGGCCGATAGAGGGGAGAGAGTCGCATGCCTGCCCCGAATATCGGCCTTTCCGCCCCGGAGCTTCAGCGCCGCGCCTTGCGGGGTGCCGCGTGGTCGATGGCCTCGAGCCTCGTCGGCCTGCCGCTGGCCGTGGTCGTGAGCGTCGTCGTCGCCCGAACGCTCGGCCCGCGCGAGTTCGGCCGGTTCGCCTACCTGACCTTCCTCGTGCCGCTCCTCTACCAGGCGACCGATCTCGGCGTCGCCCAGGCGACGGTGCGGTCGGCGAGCCGGGACTTCGCCGCCGGCGCCGTCGGAGGCACCCGCGACCTGATCGCGAAGGGCGCCGGCTGGAACCTCCTGCGGCTGCCGCTCATCTTCGGGCTGATCCTCCTCGTCGCGCATCCGTCGGCGCTCCTCACGTTCGTCCTCGCCGGCTTCCTCGTCCTCAACATGGGCGGCGCCGGTTTCGCCTTCGCCCTCAGCGCCGAGAACCGCGGCGCGGTCGCCGCGAAGCTGGCCTTCATCGAGGGGCTCGCCGCCGGCGTGGCCTCGATCGCCGCAGCGCTCGCGGGCGGGTCGGGCACGACCGTCTGGGCGGCCGCCTGGGCGAGCAGCATCGTCGCGTTTCCGGTGTCGATCGCGCTCTCCAACCCGGAGCTGCGGGGCGCCGCCTTCCGGCCCCGCCTTCCGCGCGCGCTGCCGGCCGGGTTCTGGCGCTTCGCCGTCCTCTCCGCCGCGGTGTCGCTCCTCTACGCGCTCGTCTTCTCCCGCTCGGAGATCGTGATCCTCAATGCGTTCGACGACCACCAGGCGCTCGCGGTGTTTGCGCTCGCCTACGGGTTGGCGCAGCGGCTGACGCTGCCGGTGGACACGATGCTCGGCCCGCTCGTCCTCGCGCTCTCTGCTCTCGACGCCGCGCATCCGGAACGGCTCCGTCCCGCCTTCGACCGCGCGCTGCGCGTCGCGTCCGTCGGGACGGCGTTCATCGCCGCCGCGGCGCTCGCCGGCGTCGCCCTGCTGGCGCCGTACATGTACGGGCCGTCGTATCCCGGCGTCGGTGCCGTCTTCGTCGCGCTCGCGGTCGTGTCGCTCGTGCAGACGGGGGCACAGCCCTACGTCGCGCTGGCGTACGCGAAGGCCCGCCCCGGCGCCGCACTGCGTGCGTACACGGTCGCCCTGGTCGTCGACGTGACGGTCACGGTCGCGCTCATCCCGCGGATCGGCGTGTGGGGGGCCGTCGCCGGCAACGCCGGCGGCGGGATCGTCGCGGTCGCGCTGCTCGCACGGGCAGCGGCCGGCAAGTCGAGCCTGCGCAGCGCGGGCGTGCCGGCGGTGAAGCTCGCCGTCGTCACCTCCGCAGCCTCCTGTCTCGCCTATGCCGCCGGCGCAGCGGCCGGGCAGGTCACGCCGCTGCTCGGGGTCGTCCTCGCCGTCGCCGTCGGTGCGGCCGCGTTCCTCGGCGGCGCGCGCGGCGCCATCTCCACCGGCGACGCGTCGGTGCTCGCACAGGCGCTGCCGCGCCCGCTCGCGCGGGGCGCGCGCGTCGTCGCGCTGCTCGCGCGTTAGCGTCTGGAAATGACCGTCTGGCGAGCCTTGTCGCGAAGGGGGACGGCTTCGTGTTCCCCAGGGATGAGCAGCTGTAGCGCACGTGACCCGAGCGTTCGAGGGAGAAGACGCTCGCGCAGGCGAGAGCCGTTACAGCACAGGCGGACTGTGCTCACAACGCACAGGCTTCCCCGGCTGCTCGAGCCGTCGCCGTCTACTCGTCCACCGGAGTCAGGTGGCGGCGACCCGAGCTTCGGCTGTCGTTTCGCGAGGGATGCGACGGGCGGCGAGAGTGGTGAACGTCGCCGCCCAGAGCAGGAGAAGCAGCAGGGTCACGTCGAGCGAGTCCAGGAGAGCCTGGTTGTTCAACGGGAATGCAAGGCCGCTGATCGCGAGAAGCGGCGCAAACACGATGCTCGAGGTCGTGAACCAGCGCGGCAGTGTCCCGGTCCGACGGCCTGCAACACCGACGGCGCCGATCATGATCGCGAGCAGGACGATCTTGACGGTGTCGAGGTTGTTGAGCGTGACGAACAGGCTCCGCACCGTGCTCGGGTTCCCGCCGTGTGCCGCGTCGTAGGTGAAGGTCTCCCCGACCACGAACTGGGCGAGCGAGACCGCCGCTGCCGCCAAGCCGGCGAAGAAGGCAAGCCTGACAAGCCGGAGAACGCTGCGGTCCTTGCCGAGCAGATCGAGGACAAGAAGTGCGATGCCGATGAGCGCGAGCCCGGCGATGCCGTCGACGAACAGGTGCCCTCCCATCGCGGTGTGCTCGTGCCGTGCGAAGTAACTCGTGACCCTGCTCGCCGACGCGTCGGGCTTGGGGCCACTCGACGCGAGGGCAAGCCCGATGACCCAGGCCAGGACGTAAGCGATGCCACAGCCGATGGCCAGCTTCTTCACGACCCCTCCCTTTGTCCGACCGCGATCCCCGCGACGCGACGCCGCTCTCCACCCGCAGGGCGCCGTTGATCCAGCACGAACGTCAGCACGAGATGCACGACAACGAGCACGCCATACACGACCGCCCACATACCGAGTCCGGCGGCCGCAGCCGCGGCCGTCGCACCCCCGAGCACCGCCAGCTCCAGTACGAGCCGCCACGGGTCGGAAACCACCATCGACGAGTTCAGCGCGATCCAGGTGGCCCAGACCGTCGCGAAGACGACCGGAACCACGACCGCAAGCACCCAGCCGACCGGGCCGCTCACGGCCTGCCAACCCCAGTAGCCCAACCAGACAAGACCGGTCAGCTCGAGCAAGAACCGGAAGCCGTCGTTCACCGACCTCACGGCACCCTCATTCCGAAGTACGAACCATTCAGACAACTCAACTTCCCAATGCGCCTGCACTGCCTGAGCGCCTCCATCCTACGACCGGCTATTCCACGTGTCCACACCATCCGGCTCGCGCCCATGTGGGCGTTAATGGCCGTCAGATCACGGCATCAGGTGTCATTCCCGAACGCTGGCCCAGGCAGCGTCGTTCACGCTCGGCGGGCATACGATTCGGCGGTGGGCATACGGTGGTTCGTGGTTGCCGTCTGCGGCGTGCTGTGCGTGCTGGCTGGCGGGGCATCCGCGGCCAGCCCGTTGACGGTCGAGCTTCGGGGATTCGGTTACTCGCTCGGACTTACCGCCGCGTGCCCCTCCGGGTTGACACGGATCTCGATCGTCGGCACCGACCGCTCCGCGCTGGACTGCGTGACACGCGCGCAGAAGTTCACGAAGCCCGGCCTCGACCCCTGGCGGATCGTCGAATCGGTTCGAGTGACTACACCGTTCGTCGGCGGGGCGATCTATAGCGTCGAGACGCAGACCTTCACCTTCACGCGATCGCAAGCGTCCACGGCTGTCTTCCGTGGCCGAATCGTCGGGGGCACCGGTCGATACAAGGGAATGACCGGCACGGTCCGCGGGGGCGGGAAGGGCCACAACGGAGTAGCGATCTGGCACGAGACGTTCCAGCTCGGCTAGCAATCCTCTGGTGACATTCGCGGACGCTGGCCGCTGGCCCAGACGACGGGCAGCCGGACAGCCGTGCCACGACGGGCGGGCTTCGTCCGGAGCTCCGTCTGTGTAGCGGCCGGTCATCGAGCTCGTGCCCGGGTTGTTTCGCGGTAGTTCGGGGTGTGCGGGGGTGTGGGCGCTAGGCCTGCCCACTTCTACCGATGGCGAGTCGGGAGGGGCGACTCTAGGTTCGGAGCACAGCCGGACCGGTCTGGCGGGCTTTGGTGTGTTTGCGCTCGATCCGGTTGCGTCGGCGAGGTTGCGGTTCGTGTCCGAGGGCGGGCGCCTCGTTTGAGCACGACGGCTGAAGGGAGGAGTTATGAAGAGACATCATCCGCTTGCGGTGATCGTCGCCTTCGGCCTGCTTGTGCTGGCGGCGGTGCTGTTCGTGCCGCTCGCCGGCGCCAAGCCGACCGCGGCGAGCACGCACGGGACGTTCAGCACAATCGACTATCCGGGGTCGCCGTACACGGTCCCGCTCGGTGTGAACGACCTCGGCGTGATCACCGGCGCCTACACCGGCACCGACGGCAATCCTCACGGATTCCTCTATCGGGGCGGCCACTACGCGACAATCGACTATCCGGGCGCCGCGACCGACTTCGCTGGGGATGTCAACGACCTCGGCGTGATCGTCGGCGCCTACGCCTACACCCACCCCGGCGGTGTCTACCACGGCTTCATCGACCGGGGCGGCCAGTTCACCACGATCAATGATCCGAACGCCGGCACCGGCCCGGGTCAAGGCACCTTCCCGCAGGGGGTGAACAACCTCGGCGAGGTCACCGGCCTCTACGTCGACAGCACCGGCCACGCGCACGGGTTCACCTACCTCTATGGGACGTTCACGACGATCGACGCGCCGGGAGCCACAGACACGTATCTGGTGTACCCAAACGACTTCGGAGCGGTGGCGGGCTTCTCCTTCGACAGCTCAGGGAACCACAGCTTCGTCTTCCAACGCGGCGCCTGGACGACGATTAGCGACCCGGTCGCACCAGCCGGACAGACGTTTGCCGGTTCCGTCAACGACCTCGGAACGGTCGTCGGCACCTACTACGACAGCGGCGGCCTCGCGCACGGCTTCTTCGAACGCGGGGGCCACTACACCACGTTCGACGACTCGTCGGCCGGCACCGACGGCAGCCAGGGGCAAGGCACCTTCCCAAACAGCAGCAACAACCTGGGCCTGATCGTCGGCTACTACACCGACGGCAGCAACGTCACCCACGGATTCGAGTTGACCGGCTACTAAGCCAGCGAGAACCGTCGCCAGACGCGCAGCAAACGGGGGCCCGCCCCGGCGGGCCTCCCTCTTCCAGGAGCCGACGACACGGCGTCTACGTTGCGGCTTGATCGGACATCAAGCGTCATCCCGAAACTCAATGTCATTCTCGCGGCTGTGGTGGCGTCCGATTGTTGGCGCAGACGAAGGTCACCTGCCTCGTGATGCTCGACGACATCGCCCACCAGGCCCGGAGGGCGAGCACAGCCACCTCCGCCGGCGTTGAGGCGGTCGCCGTCTTCCAAACTCCGACGCCGACGTCCATGGCCTGGCCCGTCTGCATGTAGGGTCGCACTCCAACCACAGAAGGAGAGGGTTCATCGTGACGATCGGTATCCGCCTCAAGCTTCCGGGCATCACTCAGGAGCAGTTCGATGCTGTTCACGACCACGTCAATCCCGAGCGCAACCCGCCGAAGGGACTCGTGTTCCACTCGTCGGGCCCGATCGACGGCGGCTGGGGCGTGATCGACTTCTGGGAATCCCGCGAGGACTTCGACGCCTTCCAGCCCCGGATTCAGGCGGGAGTCGAAGCGGCCGGCGTGGCGATGCAGGGCCCGCCGGACGTCAAGGAATTCCCGGTCCACGAGACCATCCAGCCGTAGACGGAGAAGCGCTGCGTTCCGGCGGGCCTCGGGTGCCGAGGTCCTGCCGCACCTCAAAGCTAGGCGGCGCGCACGGCCGGCTCGGCGGCCGGGACGGTAACGCCGAGGTCGTCCTCCACGATCCGCGCGAGCTCGTCCCTGAACCGGCTCGTGTCGAACCGGAGCGCATGGCGGCGGATCGCCGCCGGCTCGAGCTCGAGGCGCTCGAGGCGGCGAATCGCGCCGGTGACGCCCTCGAGCGTCTGCGACGCGAAGAGCACGCCGGTGCGGTCGGGGAGGACGGTCTCGACGAGCCCGCCGCGCGCGTAACCGACGACGGGACGGCCTGCGGCCATCGCCTCGACGGCCGTGATGCAGAAGTCCTCCTCGGCGGGGACGATCAAGGCGCGGCAGCGGCCGAGAAGCGAGGCAAGCTCACGGTCGGAGACGCGGCCGAGGAAGTCGACGTCGCGGCCCGCCGCGCTGCGCTCGAGGCGCGACCGTGCCGGCCCGTCCCCCGCGACGCGCAGCGGAACGCCGAGCTCGTGGCACGCCTCGATCGCGAGGTCGATCCGCTTGTAGGCGGTCAGTCGCGACGCGCAGAGGAAGAAGTCGTCCGGCTCGCCCAGCTCGAAGCGGCGCGTGTCCACAGGCGGGTGCAGGACCGTCGACGGGCATCCGTACGCGGCGAGGATCCGCCGCCGCGTCGTCTCCGAGTTCGCGATGTAGCGATTCGCGCGCGACGCGGCCCGCCGGTCCCAGCGCTTCAGCGCAGGGAGCAGCGGGGCCGCGAGGGCGCGTTCGCCCGCCAGGTACGAATCGGAGCGGTAGAGCCACCGCGCAGGGTTGTGGCAGTACACGATGTGGAGCGCGTCGAGGTCGGTGCGGACGCCGTGCGCCCAGCCGCTCGAGCTCGAGACGACGACGTCGTAGCCGTGCAGCTCGAGCGAGGCGAAGGCTCTCGGATACGCGGGCAGGCCGAGCTTCGAATGTCGGGCGAGCCCCGGCACGTTCTGCAGGAAGCTCGTGCGCACGTCCATCGAGCGAAAGGCGTCCGGCATGGCGTCCGCGTCGTAGATCGAGGTGAAGAGCGGCGCATCGGGCCAGAGATCGTGGAGGACCTCGACGACGCGCTCTGCTCCGCCGTACTGGACGAGATAGTCGTGTGCGATCGCGACCTTCACGCCGCGAGCCTCTCGTAGAGCCGCTGCAGGCGGCGAGCGTCACGGCGGAGCGAGAAGTTCCGCTCCGCATGCTCCCGCCCGGCGCGCGCGAGCCGCAGGCGCTTCTCCGGGTCGAGCAGGAGCGACTCGAGCGCGTCCGCGAGCAGCCGCGGGTCGCGGGGCGGGACGAGCAGACCGGTACGGTCGTGCTCGACGATCTCGAGCGGCCCGCCCTCGGCCGCTGCGACGGTCGCGACGCGGCTCGCCATCGCCTCGAGCACGACGTTGCCGTACGGCTCCGCGAGCGTCGACGCGTGCACGGCGACGTCGAGCCCGCGGTACACCTCGTCCATGTCCTCGCAGAAGCCGAGGAAGCTGACCCTCCCGCGCAGCGGCCACTGCTCGGCGCGCGCGCGCAGGCACCGCTCGAGCTCGTCCTCCCCGAAGAGGGCGGAGCCGACGAGGACGAACTCGGCGTCGGGAAAGCGCGGCGCGAGCTGCTCGGCGGCGTCGAGGAAGACGTCCTGTCCCTTCCAGGCCGCGATCCGGCCGACGAGGCCGATCCGGACGCGCGTCGGGTGCGTGCGCTCCGGCCCGAGCTGCGGGAGCGGGATCGACTGGTGGATCACGGTCGCATCGCTGCGGCCGATCGTCCGGGCCACGCTGTGCGAGACCGTGATCACGTGGTGCGGGAGCACGCGCGCGGCGACGCGCATCGCGCGCGCGGCCGCCGGAGGCAGATACGGCGGCGCGACGTGGTCGCGGACGTGCCAGAGCACCCTGGCGCCGGCCATCCGGCCGGAGATGCCGCCGAAGACGTGCGCCTTCATCGAGTTCGTGTGGACGATCTGGATCCGGTTGCGGCGCAGGACGTCCGTGCGCGGGCGCACCGCCTCGGTGAGCTGGCGCCAGAGCTGCGCATCCGCGAACGTCCCGGCGTCGAGCGTGTCCTTGCGGCGGTGGACGAGCTGTGCGTCCAGCGGCAGGACGACGACGTCGGCGCCGAGCTCGTGCAGCCGCTGGACGAACGGGCCGTCCTCGCCGGCGATCACGGTGAGCTTCACCCGCTCGGGGTCGAGCACGCCGGCGAGGCGCAGCATCGAGAACTCGCCGCCGCCCAGGCGGCCCGAATGGTTGAGCAGGGCGACGCGGACCGGCTCGGCGCCGACCGCGGCGCGCCGCTTCCTCGCCGGACGGGGAACGGCGCGGCGGTCGAGGCCGGCGGCGCGCGACTCGCGGTACATCGTGTCGAAGCCCTCGGCGACCCGTCCCCACGAGAGCACCTCGGCCGCACGCTCGCGTCCGAGCCGGGCGAGCCGCTCACGGCGGCCGGCGTCGCGGAGGAGCGTCGACAGCGTGTCCGCGAGGGCGTCGGCGTCGCCTTCGGGAACGATCTCGCCGGCGCCGCCGAGCACTTCCGGCAGCGAACCGGAGTCGGAGGCGATGACGGGCGTGCCGGCGGCGAGCCCCTGCGCGACGACGCGGCCGAACTGCTCCTTCCAGCGCTTCGTGCCGAGCGAGGGCACGAGCAGGACGTCGTACGAGCCGATGCGGTCGAGCGCCTCGTGCTGGGAGACGGCGCCGGTGAAGAAGACGTTGGCGCCGGCGAGTGCGCGGAGGCTCGCCTCCTCCGGCCCGGAGCCGACGATCTCGAGCGTCGCGTCGAGCCCCTGCGAAGCGCGCGCGAAGGCCTCCACCACGAGGCGGCCGCCCTTCTCCGGGACGAGTCGCGAGACGAAGCCGACGCGCCGCCTGCCGTTCGCGGCCGACCGCGGCGGCGCGGGTGAGACGCCGAGCGGCAGGACGTAGAGCGGTCCGCCGTAGCCCTTGCGCCGCAGCACCCGGCCCGCCTCGGTCGAGCACGGGTACGCGGCGGCGACGCGGCGGAGCACGGTGCGCTCCGAGCGCCGGAAGAAGAGCGGGTAGCGCTTGTAGATGTTCTGCGCCGTGTAGATGACGATCGTCGCGTTCGGGGCCTCGCGTGCCGCGGCGCGGACGATGCCCCGGGCGGCGAGGCTGTACGGCTCCTCGTGCACGTCGACGATGTCGGGCTGGAGCTCGCGGATGAGCGCACGCAGCTCCCGCTGCGAGTACCAGAACAGGATCGGATGCCTTCTGCCGTGGATCGGAAGCACGTGCACCGGCACCTCGGGGTCGTGCGCCGCCGCGACGACGCTGCCGCCCTCGCTCCACGCCGGCGGGCAGGCGACGTGCACGTCCCAGCCGTGCCGCGTGCGCAGCAGGCGCTCGCGCTCGCGGAACTCCGGGACGACCGCGCTGTGGAACAGGCGGAGGACGCGCATCAGGACAGTCGTTCGTAGAGCCGCAGCGTCAGGTCGGCCGTCCGCTCCGAGTCGAAATGGGCGGCGGCGACGCGGCGGGCCTCGCGGCCGAGCCTCTCCGCCAGCTGGTGGTCCTCGACGAGGCGGACGATCGCCGTCGCGAGCTCGGCCGGGTCGTCCTCGGCCACGAGCAGGCCGGTCTCGCCGTCGTCGACGATCTCCGCGACCCCGCCCGCGGTGCGGCCCACCACCGGCAGCGCCCAGCTCATCGCCTCCGCGACGGCGAGGCCGAAGCCCTCGTTCGCCGACGGGTTGACGTACACGTGTGCGTCGGAGAGGACGGCCGCCGCATGCGGGATCTCGCCGAGCCATCTCACCGAGCCTCCGATCTCGAGCGTCCGGGCGAGCGCGCGGAGATCGGCTTCGGCGGCTCCGCCGCCGGCGATCACGAACCGGCAGCTCGGCACGTGCGCGAGGACGATCGGGATCGACATCAGCAGCAGCTCGAGCGCCTTCTCGCGCTCGAGGCGGCCGATGGTCGCGACGACAGGGCTCGGCAGCGTGCGCCGGCGCTCGATCGCGCGCTCGACGTCTTCGGTCCGCGGGAGCTCGATGCCCGGCGGGATCACCGTGACCTTGGCCGGCGCGATCTCCATCCGGTCGAGCGCGGCGTTCGCGGCGCTCTGCGACACCGCGACGAGGGCGTCGACGTCCGCGTTGATCGAGCGGTGCACTGCGAACGAGGCGACGCGGCGCCAGCCGCTCCGCTCGGCGGACGCCGGGCGGACGAAGTGCTGGCTGCGGACGAGGCGCGTTCCCCGCCTGCCGGAAAGGCGCCAGCCCGTCACGGCTGCGAGGCCGTCGTGCACGTGGATGATCCGCGGCGAGCCGGGAATCCAGCGGCCGAGGTCGGACATCCAGGCGCCGCGTGGCGCGCTCGCCGGCGGGATGACGCGGATGCCCGCGTCCGCCGCCTCCTCGCGAAGGCGCTCCGCCGACGGCGGGCAGGCGATGGTGACGTCGACGTTGCGGCTCGCGAGGCCGCGGGCGAGGCGCAGGACGTGGCGTTCGATGCCGGCGAAGCTCGTGCCGCTGACGATGTGGAGCACGCCCAGGCGGTGCTCCCGAGGCGGGGAGAGGGGCGGCGTCGCGGCGGCCGGACCGCCCGCGGCCGTGACGGGCTCGCGGCCGAGCCGCCGGCCGGCGACGAGGAGGCCGACCATCGCGAAGCAGATCGACGCGGTGCCGCGGGTCCAGGTCGAGTCCACCTGGAAGTGCACGAACATCGAGAAGGCGGCGGCGCCTGCGGCGAGCGTGACGATGCGGGCCTGCTCCGGCAGGCGCCGCGCCGCTGCGACGAGGCGGCCGTAGCGCCAGAGCAGGAAGAGCAGTGCCGCCATGCCGGCGAGGCCGAGCTCCGCCCACGTCAGCAGGAAGAGGTTGTTCGGGTCGGCGAGGCCGATGTTCAGTCGGGCGATGCTGTCCCAGTACGTTCCGGCGCCGGTCCCGAGCACGGGGTGCTCCTTGATCTTCTCGATGCCGTCGGCGTAGGAGAGGAGGCGGACGGTGTTCGTGTTGAAGGCGCCGGCGCCGGCCGCGGTGATGCGGGCGTTCAGCTGTGCCTGGACGCCGATCACGAACGCGGCGGTGCCGAGCGCGACGAGCAGGAGGGTGCGCAGGCGGCTCCGCCGCATGACGAGCGAGACGACGAGCGCGCCGCAGAGGGCGCCCGCGATCGCGCCGCGCGAGATGGTCGCGAGCAGGCCGAGCGTCTCGACGAGCGTCGCGAGCGCGTACAGGCGGCGGTTGCCCACCGGCCGGGTGCGGTCGAGGGAGAACGCGAAGGCGAGCACGAGACCGACGCCGAGGAAGCTGCCCGCGGCGGTCTTGTTCAGCCACGGCAGGTACTGCGCCTCGAATCGTCCCGACGCGAGCCGCGGCAACGCGTAGCCGAACTCGAGCAGCGACAGGCCGACGGTGATCGCGATGAAGCGCGAGAGCGCGGTGCGCACCCGGCCGATCGAGCGCGGAAGCGAGGCGAAGACGAGCGGTATCACGACGACGATCTCCGTCGTCTGGACGATCGACTTCGCCGTCGCGCCGGTCCGCGACGTCCAGGCGAGCGAGGCCGCCGTCACGCCGGCGAAGAGCAGGGACGGCACGAGCACCGGGTTGGCGCCGAGGAGCGGCCGCTCGTTCGAGCCCGCGGCGTAGCGGCAGAGCCAGGCGCAGAGCGCGACGACGAGCAGCACGTCCGCGGCGGCGACGAGCGCGCCGCCGGGCCGCACGAGCGGCTGCGGGAAGATCATCGCCGCGAGCAGAGGCAGCAGGACGAAGCCCTCGAGGTCGGCGAGCGCCCACGCAGCCGCCGCCGTCAGGGCGACGGCGACGAGGAGTGCCGCCGGTGCGGTCCCCTGGTGCCCGTGCAGCGCGTAGAACGAGGCGGCGAGCGCGACCGCGAGGAGCGCAGGCAGGACGGCGTCGAGGGGGCGCGCGCGGATCAGTAGGCACCTCGCGAGCCGAAGACGACGGGGATCGTCTTCGTGAGGATCCGGAGGTCGCCGAGCAGCGTCCAGTTCTCGGCGTAGAAGGCGTCCATGCGGGAGTACGTCGCGAACGAGGCGTCGGAGCGGCCCGACACCTGCCAGAGCCCGGTGATGCCCGGCTTCACGCGCAGCCTGCGCAGCGTGAAGTCGTCGAACTCGGCTATCTCCTGCGGCAGCGCCGGACGCGGGCCGACGAGGCTCATCTCGCCGAGCAGGACGTTCCAGAGCTGCGGGAGCTCGTCGAGGCTCGCGCGGCGGAGCCGGCGCCCGACGCGCGTGATGCGGGGATCGTCGCGGAGCTTGAACAGGCCGCTGGGGGCGACCGCCTCGCCCTCCAGCTCCTCGAGCATCGACTCGGCGTCGGCGTGCATGGTGCGGAACTTCCAGAGCTCGAAGTGGGCGCCGTTGCGGCCGACGCGGCGCTGCCGGAAGTACGCCGGGCCGGGGGAGTCGAACTTGACGATCAGCGCGATCGCGACGAGCAGCGGCGTGAAGACGACGATCAGCGGCAGCGCCACTGCGAGGTCGAAGAGGCGCTTGCCGACGCGCCGCCAGCTGTCCTCGCGCTGGGCGAGCCGGAGCACCGGCACGCCACCGAGCTGTCGGGTCGTGAGCCGGGTCGCCTCCACGTCGGCGACGTTCGGCGCGAGGATCACCTCGCGCTCGTTGTCGAGCAGCTCCGTGTGGATCTTGGAGACGTCGTGCGGGTCGAGCGCGGCGGAGGCGAGGATCACGGTGTGCAGCTGCAGGTCGCGCGCGACGAGGTTGCAGGAGCGGGTGAGGCCGAGGACCGGGAGGCCGCGCACGGACGGCTTCGTCGTGTCGGCACAGACGCCCACGACCTCGATCCCGTGGCCGGGCCAGGCGTCGAGGTTCTCGAGCAGCTCGTATGCGTCCGGGCCGTCGCCGACGAGCAGGACGCGGCGGACGAGCCGGCGCTTGTTGCGGAGCATCGCGCCGGCGCCGCGCAGCAGGATCCGGCTGCCGGCGAAGAGCCCGACCGGCAGGAGCGTCGCCTCCACGGCGGAAACCTGAGGCTCGAGCCCGACCGACGGGCCGAGCTGGAGGAGGAGCAGCGCTCCGGAGACGCTCGCGAGGCCGATCGCCTTCAGCTCGGCGCCGAGCGGGTAGCCGATGCCGCGGCGGTAGGCGCCCCACTGGCGCAGGAGCACGAGCCAGCCGAGGGCGAGCGCGGGGACGGCGAGCGGGAGGTAGCGCGTCGAGGCGGGCTCGATCAGGAGGACGGCGCAGGCCGCGGCGGTGGCGTCCGTCGCGACGGTGCCGGCACGGAGCCAGGCGCCGAGCCGGTTCCGGGCGGCCGCCTCGTCGCGTGCGCGCTCGGCCGCGCCCTGGGCGGTGAGGACGGCGTCGAGGGGGGCATCCTCGAAGGAGCTTTCGGCGATGTCCGTCATGAGAGCCGCAGGCACGACTCGTCTCGTGCCGCATGGCACGTATCGGCAGGCGACAAGGGCTGCTTGAGCGGGATTCCGCGTTCCGGAGGCGCCGAGCCGGCCGGTGGGGACCTTTAGCAACGGCCGGATCGCGCCGATAACGAAGGCTCCCGCTGGTGTTGAGACGCCTGTGAACCGACGGCTGCGTGCGTACACCTATCTGCTCGGCTTCGCGTTCTGGAGCGCGCTCGTCGCTGCGCTCGTAGCCGGCCCGCCGTCGCTCGAGACGGTCAAGCGTGCGGCCCCGCTGGTCGCGCTCGCGTTGCTGGGCGAGGAGCTCGTCGTGCGTCGGCGCCACGCGAACAGCGAGGGCGCGATCTCGTTCTCCGCCGTCTCGCACGTCGCCGCCGCGATCCTCCTTCCGCCGCCGATCGCCGCCGCCACCGCTGCCGCGGGGATCGTGATCGGCGACGGGCTCCGCGGTGACGGGCGCCGCTACCTCCTGATCAACTCGGCGATGTTCGGGAGTGCCGCCTGGCTGTCGGCCATGCTCTTCCACGCATTGCGCCCCGCGCACGGGGTCTGGGATTTCGCGGCGTTCCCGGCGCTCGCACTGCTCGTCGCCACGCGTTACGCGATCACGAGCGCGATCTTCGCGGGCGGCCTGGCGACGGCGGGGCGAGGCCGCTACTTCTCGCTTCTCCGCCAGGTGGGCCTCGAGGAGATCGCCGCGGCGGCCGGTGAGGGAAGCCTCGGCGTGCTCTTGGCACTCGGGCTCGAGCAGGCGCCCGTGATGCTTCCGTTCCTCGCTCCTCTGCTCGGCGCCCTGTACGCGTCCAAGGCGAACCTCGAGCGTCTTCGCGAGGAGACGGGCCGCGCGCTGAACGCGGTCGCCGACGTGATCGACGCTCGCGATCCTTCGACGGCGGCGCACAGCGAGCGCGTCGCCGACTACGTCGCGGCGTTCGCGGACGCCATCGAGCTGCCTCGGCGGGAACGTGACCGGCTCGTGCAAGCGGCCCGTTTCCACGACCTCGGGAAGATCGCCGTCGAGGTGCAGACGCTGACGAAGGAAGGAAGGCTGACGGAGGAGGAGCTGGCCCAGATACGGCGGCACGCGAAGCTCTCGGGCGAGCTGCTGCGCCCGTACAGCTTCGCCGTCGAGATGGCGGGCTTCGTCGAGCTCCACCACGAACGCCACGACGGCCGCGGGTACTACGGAGTCAGAGGCTCCGCGCTGCCGATCGAGGCGGAGGTGCTCGTGGTGGCCGACAGCTTCGACGCGATGACCTCTGTCCGCTCGTACCGCCCGGCGCTGACGAGGGAGGAGGCGACCCAGGAGGTGCTGGACAAGGCGGGGACGCAGTTCCACCCGCTCGTCGCCCGCGCCTTCGCGGCGGTCGTCGCCGGCCAGGCGCCCGGAGCCGCACTCGACGAGCAGGAGCTGCTCGCGCTGCGCCGTGCCTTCGCCTCGATCCGGCCGTTGCACCTGCCTGCGCTGACCGAGCTGCTCCAGCCCCGGTCCTTCGTCATCGCCTTCGTCATTCTCGGGTTCGCGCTCGCCGGCCTCTCCGGCTGGATGCTTCGCGCGCTCGCGGCGGTCGCAGCCGCAGGCGTCGCCGCGCTCGTCTGGCGGCTGAGCGACCGCTCGATCGAGCGCCGCCGCCGGCGCGCGCGCGCGGCGGCACGATCCGGCTCCGCCGACGCGATCGTCGCGGCCGGCGGATTCGACGCCTGGACGGCCTGGCTCGACGAGGGGGCCCCGATGCCCTCGGAGCACCCGTCGCGAGACGAGGCGGAAGAGCTTGCCGAGGCGCGCAGCTGGGCGCGCCGGCGCGCAAGCGCGCTCGAGGTGCGGCTCACCACCGGTCGGACGCTCCTGCTCTCGGAGCCGCAGGCGAACGGCGGCAGGCTCGCCGTCGTGCTCGCGCGCCGGCCGCGGCCGTACGAGCGCGACCTGCTCGACGAGGTCGTTCGGGCCGCCAAGGCGTGCAGCTGCGCGGCCCCGTCTCCGGTCCGGGAGCAACGCAGGACGTCCACGACCGATGCCGATGCGCGCCGCGCGGTTCTCCTCGTCGAGCTGAACGCCTTCGAGTCGCTCCGCTGCATCGGGGGGCAGTTGCTCGCCGAGCGTGTGGTGGACGACGCGGAGCTGCGCATCCGCGCCGTCCTGCGGCCGACCGACGCCGTCGTACGGCTGGGGGACGACATCTTCGGCGTCTCGACGCTTCTGCCCGAAGATCAGGATCTCGACCGCATCCGTGAACGGATCGCCGAGGCGGCCGCCGCCGTCTCGCTGCCGCGACGCGGCGAGCGGCTGCGCCCTCAGGTGATCGGCGAAGTCGGAGCTGCGGTGGCGACGTCGGCCCGACTCGCGCGGATCGACGCTCTGCTGCTGCCGGGCAACGATCCCGTGCCGCGGTGACGCTCGGCGTCGTCTGTGCCGTCGGCTTCCTGTTCGCGTGGGCGATGGGAGCCGATCTCCGGCGGCTTGCCGAGGTGCGCTTCCGTGCATCCTGGCTCGTCTTCATCGCGCTCGCGCTGCAGCTCGTCGCCTTCGTCCGGATTCCGGACATCGGCGCGCGCGCGTCGCTCGAGGTGCCGCTCCATCTCGCCAGCTACGCGATCCTGATCCTCTTCGCGGCGGCGAACGCGCGCCTCCGCGGCTTCGGCCTCGCCACGCTTGGCCTCCTCGCGAACGCGGTCGTCATCGTCGCGAACGGCGGCCGCATGCCGGTGGCGCTTCGTGCGTGGGAGTCGACCGGGGGCCGCGCGGCAGAGCTGCTCGGCACCGGCCATTACAACAACAACGTCGCCACGACGGCCGGCACGCACCTGCGGTTCCTCGCGGACGTCTTCCCGCTGCCGCCGGGGCTGCCGCTCGCGAACACCTTCTCCCTCGGCGACCTGCTCCTGCTCGCCGGCGCGACCCTCTTCGTCTACTGCACCTGCACGGACGGGCGGGACCGAAGCCTGCGCGCTGCGCTCCGGCCGCTCGCGGTGCCCGACTTCCGCCACCTCCTGCTCGGCCGATCCGTTTCCAAGTGCGGCGACTGGCTGACGCTGGCGGCCACGATCACGTGGACGTTCGAACGGACGCACTCGACGGTCTACGTCAGCGCGCTGCTGCTCGCCCGGATCGGCGCGGCGATCGCAGGCGCCTTCGTCAGCGCCCCGATGCTCGACCGGTACCCCCGGACACGCGTTCTGGCGGTGGTCGAGCTCGTCCGGGCGGGATGCGTCGCGGCGATGATCGTCGTCGCCGCGGCCGGCCGGGTCACGCTGCTCCTGCCGTTCGTCTTCGCGTCCTCGCTCGTGGCCGCGGCGACCGACCCGACCGCCTCGAGCCTCGTCCCCGACCTGCTCCCGCGGAGCCTCCTCCACCGTGCAAACGCGCTCCACGCGGTCTCCAGAAGCGTCGTCATGTGCGTCGGCGCGCTCGTCGGCGGCCTCGCGACCGCCTGGCTCGGCATCCGGACGGCGCTGGGCGTCGACGTCGCGACCTTCTGCGTCGCGGTCGCCGTCTACGCCCGCCTGCCGCGACCGCCGGTGGTCGTGCGGCGCACCCCGGCCGGCGTCGAGCCGAAGCCGCTCGGCCGCCGTGACGTCGCGCGCACGATCCTCCGCAGCAGGCTCCTCGCCTGCCTCGTCGGCTCCTTCGTCCTGGTCACGATGGCGATGGGCGTCCTGAACGCGAGCCTCGCGGAGTTTCTCGGCTCGGTTCCGGGGAGCGGCGGCTACGGCGTCGGCATCGCGGCAATCGCCGGCGGCCTCGTGTGCGGCGAGTTCCTCACGGGCTTCCTGCGCGAGGCCTCGATCGTGCGCCGGGCTCCCGCCATCGCATTCGCGCTCTCGGCGGTCTTCCTCGTCCTGACCTCCCGTACGACCGCGCCCACGACGGCCCTGCTCCTGCTCTTCCTCCTCGGGGCGAGCGACGGCGTCACCGAGACGGCCTACGACACGCTCGTCCAGAACGAGGTCGCAGCGGACGTCCGGGCAGGGGTCTTCGCACTCGCCGGAGCGGTGCAGCAGGGAGGAATGGTCGTCGGGCTCGCACTCGCGCCCGCGCTCGCGAGCTCGTCGTCGAGCGCGCCGCTACGGCTCGCCGCCGTGGCCGCCGCCTGCGGCGCCTGCGTCGCGGTCGGGATGACGGTGCGCGGGCCGCGGGTGCCCGCATTCCTCACGGCCGCCTACCGGCATGTGGCAAATACCCCGGAAGGGTGAGGCGTGGGGGTGCGCGCCCGCTTACAGAGAGACAGTCGGATTCCTCCCAAGGAGCATCGATGACGAAGCTGCGGTTCGCTCGAGTTCTCTACATCCTCTGCGCGGTTGCGGCGTTCGTCGTCGCAGCAGGGGCCGATCGCAAGTTCGGCTGGTAGAGCCCGGCCGGAAACCACCGCGCCGCCGTGCGGAGCGGCGGCGACTCGACGACCGCCCTCGCGGGCGGTCGTCTGCCGAGCGGGGGTCGGCGGCGCACGTTGCTAGCCTCTTTCCCTCGTGCCGATCTACGAGTACCGCTGTCCCAACGGCCACATCTTCGAGCGCTTCCAGTCGATGACGGCGCCCGCGCCCGAGGAGTGCGACGTGTGCGGAGCGACTCCGCTCGAGCTCGTGCTCTACCCGATCGCGATCCACTACAAGGGCTCGGGCTTCTACTCGACCGACTACGGCAAGCGCAAGGCCGCGAAGAAGGACGGCGGCGAGGGGAGCGGCTCCACCTCGAGCGACACACCGGCCAAGACAGAGCCGTCCAAACCGGCATCGTCCGAGCACAAGAGCGCGCCGAGCAGCGGCGACTGACGCTACTTGAGCTGCCGGCTGCCGGTGACGCAGCCGGGCGCGTACGGGCCGCCGCCGGGTGACGGCGGCTGCGGAGCGGAGTTGCCGAGCACCTCCTGGATCACCGAGATGTTCTCCTGCGTGCCGATGATGTAGGAGGCGCCGCCGATGTCGGCCGACGTGCCGCCGAGCCGGCAGTGCAGCGTCGTCCCGGCGCGGAACTTGACCCAGCCGAGCTGCATGAAGTCCCACGTGGAGAGGTCGGTCGCGATCGGCGCGAGCAGGCTGCTGCCGTCGAGCGGCAGCTTGAAGAACGTCGACACGCTCGCGAGCTTGCTCAGCGCGGCCTGCATCACCTGCTGCTGGTGCTCCCCCCGGGTGATGTCCGTGTCGGCGGGGTTGAGCTGGTTCTCGCGGATCCGCGAGTAGATGAGCGCCTGGTGCCCGTTCAGGTGCTGCAGCCCCTTGTCGAAGCGCCACCCCGGCCACTGCCGGCAGCGCGCCTGCGTCGAGTAGGGGCAGTCGAAACGGTTCGAGAGGATGTTCTCCGGGATGTCGATCGTGACGCCGCCGATCGCGTCGATCAGCTTCTCGAACGAGCCGAAGTCGACGACGACGACGTGGTCGACCGGTAGCCCCGTGAACTGCTGGACGGTGCGGATCGCGAGCGCCGGCCCGCCGATCTGCATCGCGGAGTTGATCTTCTGGTCGCCGTAGCCGGGGATCGTCGCGCGCAGGTCGCGCGGGATCGAGAGATAGACGATGCGGTGGCGGCCCGGATCGGTGCGCAGCAGCATCATCGAGTCGGAGTGCTCGTCGGTGCTTCGCCCCGCCTGTCCGTTCGTGGCATGGTCGGTGCCGAGCAGCAGGATGTTCGTCGGCGAGTCGAGGATGAGCCCGTTCGGATTCGCGAGCACCGACGCCGTCCCGGCAGGAAGGCGCTTGTGGGCGGCTGCGACGCCGCTGCGCACGGAGAGGAAGCCGGCGAACGACCAGATCAGGAGGAGGACGATCAGCACCGGAGGGACGAAGAGCAGCGCGCGCTTCCAGGTCCAGCGCCGGCGGGGCGGCGCCCCGGCCTCGCCGCGGACGGCTTCGGCTCTGCCCTCGCGTCCGGGCAGCGGCACCTTGCCCCTCACGCGCCCGCCCCGGTAGACGCGGTACGGCTTGTCCGGAGGGGCGGCCATTCGGCGGAGTACGGTACCCGCTGAGGATGAGCGCAACGCGCGGGCACGCGATCGGGATCGACCTCGGCGGCACGAAGATCCTCGCCGGAGTCGTCACGCGTGAGGGCGAGATCCTGCGGCGCCACGAGCGCCCGACTCCGACCGATTCGCAGGCGGAGCTGCTCGACGCGGTCGAGGTCGCGGTGAACGAGCTGCTCGACGGCGGCGTCGCCGCGATCGGCTTCGGCATTCCGGCGCCGATCGACCAGAAACGGGGCCGTGTGTTCGTCGCGACGAACATCCCGCTCGCCGATGTCGACTTCCGCGACCTCATGCAGGAGCGCTTCGGCGTGCCGATCGGGCTGGACAACGACGCGAACGCGGCAGCGATCGCCGAATGGCGTGCCGGCGCCGCACGGGGTGCGCACGACGTCGTGATGATCACGCTCGGCACCGGCGTCGGCGGCGGCGTGATCGCGGACGGCGCGCCGTTCCGCGGCGGCGGCGGCGCGGGCATGGAGCTCGGGCACACGGTCCTGGTCGCCGAGGGGCCGCCCTGCCAGGGGACCTGCACCGGCCGCGGCCATCTCGAGGCGCTCGTCTCCGGCCGGGCCGCGACGGAGGCGGCACGGGAGGCGTTCGGCCCCGAGGCGGACGCACACAGCCTCGTCCGGCTCGCGAACGAGGGCGACGCGCACGCACGGGAGATCCTGCAGCGGATCGGCCATCTGCTCGGCTGCGGCCTCGCCTCGTTCGCGAACGTCTTCAATCCGGAGCTGTTCGTGATCGGCGGCGGGTTCGGCGTCGCTGCGTGGGACCACCTGATCCCGTCGGCCGAGCGGGTGCTGCGCCGCGACACGCTGGTGCCCGCGCGGGACGAGGCGAAGATCGTCCCGGCGGAGCTCGGGACGGCCGCCGGCCTGATCGGCGCCGCCTTCGTCGGGTACGAGGCGCTCGACGCGGCGTAGCAGCGGTGCCTCTCACGGTCTGCGCCACGCCGATCGGCAACCTCGAGGACGTGACGCTGCGCGTGCTCGCCGAGCTGCGCGACGCAGACGTCGTCCTGTGCGAGGACACGCGCCACACCCGCGGGCTGCTCGAGCGGCACGGGATCAGGGCGCGGCTGCTCTCCTACCACGAGCACAACGAGGCGGCGCGTACGGCCGAGCTGCTGCCGCGGCTCGAGGCGGGCGAGCGGGTCGCGCTCGTCTCCGACGCAGGCCTGCCCGGCGTCTCCGATCCGGGTGCGCGCATCGTGCGCGCCGCGCTCGACGCGGGCGTGCCCGTCACCGTCCTGCCGGGTCCGTCCGCGGTCGAGACGGCGCTCGTCGCGTCGGGGCTCGTCGGCGGTCGCTACCAGTTCCTCGGCTTCCTGCCGCGCGGCGAGAAGGCGCTTGCCGCGCTCTGGCAGGAGCTGCGCACGTCGCCGTGGCCCGCGGTCGCCTTCGAGTCGCCGCAGCGGCTGCCCACTTCGCTGCGCTCGCTCGCGGCGGCGGACCCGGCCCGACCGGCCGCGGTCTGCCGCGAGCTGACGAAGCGCTTCGAGGAGGTCGCGCGCGGCACCGCCGCCGAGCTCGCGGCGCGGTTCGCCGCGCCGCCGAAAGGGGAGATCACGCTCGTCGTCGGGCCGGCGGCGGCGGTGCCCCACGCCGTGGACGGCGAGAGGGAGGCGCTCGCCGCGGTGGCGGAGCTCGCCGCGGCCGGTGTGCCGCGCAAGCGAGCGGCGGAGATCGTGTCGCGGCTCACCGGCATCGCGCGCAACCGGCTCTATCGCGGTTCGCTGTAGGCAGATTTGACAACAGCAGGAGGCGGTGCTACCGTGGCCGGCTCCGTTTGCAAATCTGACAACGAAGGCGGTGGCTCATGCGGCGGCTCGGTCCGGTGGTGCTCCTCTTGTCCCTGCTCTGGGCGCCCGCGGCGGGCGCGTGGACGTGGCCCGTGGGCGGGCCGGTGCTCCAGGGCTTCAGCTTCGACCGGACGCACCCGTACGAAGCCGGGCAGCACCGCGGCATCGACATCGGCGCGGACGCAGCCGGCATGCCCGTGCTCGCACCCGCCTCCGGGGTCGTCGGCTTCGCGGGCACGGTTCCCTCGAGCGGCAAGTCGGTGACGATCGACACCCCGGACGGGCTCGCGGTCACGCTCACCAATCTCGGCTCGATCTCGGTCGCGAAGGGCGACGCCGTCGCCGAGGGGGCGGCTGTCGGCACGGTCGGCCCGAGCGGGACGCCGGAGGCCGCCGGCCCGTACGTCCACCTCGGCATCCGGACGGCCGCCGATCCCCAGGGCTACCTCGACCCGCTCGGGTTCCTGCCGGCCGCACCCGTGGCGGCGCCGCAGGCCCCGCCGGCTCCGGCGCCCGCACCGGTCGCCGCGGCTCCGCCCGTGGCCGCACCGGCGGCGGAGCCGACGCCGCCGGCCGTCGAGGCCTCGGCGGCGGACGCGCCCTCCGTGGCTGCTCCCATCGGCGCGCCCGTGGCGGCCGTCGCATCCGTCGGCACCGCACCCTCGCCGCAGGTCGAGCCCGAGCCCGTCGCCTCGGGGGTGGCCGTGGTCGCGCCGTCCGCCCCAGCCGCGGCTCCGGCGCCGACGCTCGTCCGCGCGGCTCCTCCCGCCCCGCCGGCGGAGTCGTCGCCGCCCGTGCGGCACAACCGACCGCAGACATACGGGAAGCCGTCCGGCGCCCGGACGCGTGTGGGAACCGCTCCCCTGTCGGCGCCCGCCGCCGTGTCGGCCGGCCTCTCGCGTCACGGTTCCACTCCGGTGATGCGCCGTCCGCCCCATCGGGACGCGCCCTTCGCATCCGCGGGCACGCGGCGCCCGCACGTTCCCCTTGCGGCCGGGCTTGCAGCCCTTCTTGCCGCCGTGCTGGCCGCGGTCGCAGCCGCGCTGCGCCGTCGCATACCGGCGTGTGCGCCGACGCCCACCGCCGACGTGATCGCGTTTCCCGCACGACACGCACGTGCTCGCGAGCGGCGTCGTGCGGCCTGAGGGCAAAGCGCGCCCGTCCCTATCATGGACGGGTGCGCTTCTACCTCACGACGCCGATCTATTACGTCAACTCGACGCCGCACATCGGCCATGCCTACACGACGGCGATCGGCGACATGATCGTCCGCCATCGCCGGCTCCGCGGCGAGGAGACGTTCTTCCTCACCGGTGTCGACGAGCACGCGACCAAGGTCTGGCGGGTGGCACAGGAGCAGGGGCTGGATGCGCAGGAGTACGCCGACCGCATCGTCGTCCAGTGGCGGGAGCTGCCCGCACGGCTGAACGCGTCCATCGACTTCTTCATCCGCACGAGCGACGACGGGCACAAGCGGTTCGTCCGCGAGTTCCTGCAGCGGATGTACGACAACGGCGACATCTACGAGGACGTGTACGCCGGCCTCTACTGCGTCGGCTGCGAGGCCTTCAAGACCGAAGCCGAGCTGACCCCGGACGGGCTCTGCCCCGACCACCTCGTGCCGCCCGAGTGGATCGAGGAGAAGAACTACTTCTTCCGGCTCTCGGCGTACCGGGAGCGGCTGCTCGCGCTCTACGCCGGCCGGCCCGACTTCGTCCGGCCGGCGTTTCGCTCGAACGAGGCTCGTGCGTTCATCGAGGGCGGGCTCCAGGACTTCAGCATCTCGCGTGCAGGCCAGCCGTGGGGGATCCCGCTCCCCTGGGACGAGAGCCAGGTCGCGTACGTCTGGGCCGACGCGCTCGTCAACTATCTGAGCGCGCTCACGTATGCCCGCGAGGGGGAGGACCTGCGCGAGGCGTTCTGGCCGGTCGTCCACCATCTGCTGGCGAAGGACATCCTTCGCTTCCACTGCGTGTACTGGCCCGCGATGCTGCTCTCCGCCGGCTACGAACCGCCGGAGCAGCTGTTCGTGCACGGCTACCTGCTGCTGGACGACAAGAAGATCTCGAAGTCGCTGGGGAACATCGTCGAGCCCCTGCAGCTGATCGACGTCTACGGCGCCGACCCCGTCCGCTTCTGGATCGCACGGGCGGTCTCGTTCGGCCAGGACGGCAGCGCCTCGGTGGACGGCGTGCGCGAGCGCTACGACACGGAGCTCGCGAACGACCTCGGCAACCTGCTCTCGCGCACGACGGCGATGGTCGCCCGGTACCGGGGCGGCGCGATCCGGCAGATGCCGGTCGCCGCGCCGCCGGTCGACTTCGACGCGCTGCGCGAGGACGTCGCGCGGCGGTTCGACGCCTTCGACGTCACGGGCGCGCTCGAGGCCGTCTGGCAGGCGGTGCGCAGGCTGAACCAGTACGTCGGCGCCGAGGCGCCGTGGCAGCTCGCCAAGGAGGAGACGCAGGCGGAGCGACTCGACGCGGTGCTCTACACGCTCGTCGACGGGCTGACGGCGGTGGCCGTCGCCCTGTCTCCGTTCCTGCCGGAGACGGCGCCGAAGATCCTCGCGGCGCTGGGACAGCCTGCCGCGCTCGCCTGGGACCGCGTCCGCATCGGCACGGCGATCGAGGTCGACGGGATCGGGGCGGCGCCGCCGCTCTTCCCGCGCGTCGAGCTGCCGACCGCAGCTGCGTGATCGACACCCACGCCCATCTCGACGCGCTCGACACCGACGCCGCCCTCGCGCGGGCGCGCGAGAGCGGCGTCATGCGCGTCATCACGATCGGCACGGACATCCCGCGATGCCGACGGGCGCTCGAGCTGGCCGATACCCATGAAGACGTGTTCGCCGTCCTCGGCATCCACCCGCACGAGGCCGGGACGGCGACGGACGGCGACGTCGCCGCCGTGCGCGAGCTGCTCGCGCACCCGAAGGCGGTCGGTGTGGGGGAGACGGGCCTCGACTGGTACCGCGACTACGCGCCGCACGACGCACAAACCCGTCTCTTCGAGCGGCTGCTCGCGGTCGCCGCGGAGACGGGCAAGCCGGCGGTGATCCACACGCGCGCCGCCGACGCCGACACGCTCGCCGTGCTCGCCGGCTTCTCGGGCCGCGTCGTCCTCCACTGCTTCTCCTCGCCGCACCTGCTCGAGACGGCGCTCGAGCGCGGCTGGTACGTCTCGTTCGCCGGCAACGCGACCTACCCGAAGGCGGTCGACCTTCGCCTGGCCGCGACGCGCGTGCCGGCCGAGCGCATCCTCGCCGAGACCGACTCGCCCTATCTGGCGCCCCAGCCGGTGCGCGGCCGGCGCAACGAGCCGGCGTACGTCATGCACACGCTCGCCGCGCTTGCGCAGGCGCGCGGCGAGGATCCGCACGAGCTCGAGCGCCGGATCGAGCGCAACGCGGCGGAGTGCTTCGGCCTGCCGGCAGCATGAACGTCCCTGCGAAGAAGGAGCTCGGCCAGCACTTCCTCGTCGACGAGAACATCCTGGGCGTGATCGGACGGCTCGCCGAGCTCGACGCCGACGACGTCGTGCTCGAGATCGGGCCCGGCCGCGGCGTGCTCACGCGCTACCTTGCCGAGCGCGTCGCGCACGTGCACGCGGTCGAGCTCGACCCATCGCTCGAGCCGGAGCTGCGGGAAACAGGCCCGAACGTCACGCTGCACCTCGGCGACGCGCTGCGCCTCGACCTCGCCGCGCTTGCGCCCGGTGCGACGAAGCTCGTCGCCAATCTGCCCTACAACATCGCGACGCCGCTGCTCGTCGAGAGCCTCGACGGACTGCCGCGCGTCCGACTCTGGTGCGTGATGGTGCAGCGCGAGGTCGCCGACCGCCTGTTCGCCCTGCCTCGGACGAAGGCGTACGGCGCCGTCTCGGTGCTCGTGCAGCTCGTCTGCGAGCGCACCGGCTTCCATCCGGTCTCGCGCACCGTCTTCCGGCCGAGGCCGAATGTCGACTCGGCGCTCGTCGCCTTCCGCCGTGTCGGCCTTCCGGACGACTTCGCGCAGGTGAAGCGCGTCGTCGGCGCCGCGTTCGCGCATCGGCGGAAGACGCTGCCGAACTCGCTCGAGCTCGCCGGTCTCGCGCCGCGTACGCGCGGCGTCGCGGCGCTCGCCGCGATCGGGCGCGAGCCCTCGACGCGCGCCGAGGCGCTGGCACCCCCGGAGTTCGTCGCGCTCGCGGAGGCGCTCGCGTGAGAGCGTCCGCCCCCGCGAAGCTCAACCTCGCCCTCGCCGTCGGGCCTGTGCGCGACGACGGCAAGCACGAGCTGCTCACCGTGTACCAGCGGCTGGGCATCGCCGACCGGATCGACCTCGCGGCGGCGCCCGCCCTTCGCGTCGACGGCTTTGCGGACGACACGCTCGTCCGCGGCGCGCTCGAGGCGCTCGCCGCCCGGGCCGGCGTGGAGCCGCACTGGCACGTGCGGATCGAGAAGCGGCTGCCGGTGGCCGCCGGGATCGGCGGCGGCAGCTCCGACGCGGCCACTGCGCTGCGCCTCGCGAACGAGACGCTCACCGCGCCGCTCGCTCCCGGCGGGCTGCACGAGCTCGCGGCAGGCCTCGGTGCCGATGTCCCCTTCTTCCTCGCCGACGGCCCGCAGCTCGGCTCCGGCGACGGCTCCTTCCTCCAGCCGCTCGACCTGCCGCAGGACTTCTGGGTCCTGCTCGTGCTCCCGCACGGCGGGCGGAAGGCGTCGACGCGCGACGTCTACGACGCCTTCGATCGGCGCGGCGGCGACGCCGGCTGGGAGGAGCGCCGCGCAGCGCTGCTCGCCGCGCTCGCACGCGTCCACCGGCCGCGCGACCTCGCCGCGCTGCCGCCGAACGACCTCGCGTCGTCGCCGCTCGCGGGCGAACTGCTCGCGCACGGCGCGTTCCGGGCCGACGTCACCGGGGCGGGTCCGGCGGTCTACGGGCTCTTCCACCACGAGCACGCCGCGGAGTCCGCGCAGCGCGCGCTGAAGCGGGCCGGGCGCACCTGGCTGACCGCACCTGCGTGGTACCGTTGAGTCGTGCTCGGCGACTCGTCGCATGCAATGGAGCGCGGGCCGGGAGGGTGGCTACAGCACCGCCGGATCCGGCTGGCGGCCTGGATCGCGGCCGCCGAGGGCGTCGTCGTCCTCTTCTCGCACGACATCACCAGATGGACGGTGATCGTGCTCGCCGTCGTCGGGTCGATCGCCTGGCTCGGCGGTCGCGAGAGCCGGTCCCGCACGGTGCGCCAGGTGCTCTGGATCTTCGCAGCCTCGCAGCTCCTCGCCGTGATCCTCGTCATCCTCGCCTGGGTCCTGAAGCTGGCGATCATCCTCGCCGTGGTGGTGCTCGCGATCGGCGGCCTCGCCTACCTGTTCATCGAGCGTCGTTAGGTGGCCCCTCCGCAACTGCCCTCCGAGCCTCTGGAACGCGATCACGCGGCGCGCTGCCGCGTCCTCGGTCGCGCCCGTAGCTGAAGCTACGAACGCTCCCTGCGTCCTTGCATCGCTTGGTGCTCGCGCCCCAGACGTTCGGCAGCAGTCGCTGAGGAGCCACTACACTGACTCCCCCACGATGGGGCGTGGCCAAGTGGTAAGGCAACGGGTTTTGGTCCCGTGATCCCAGGTTCGAATCCTGGCGCCCCAGCCATTCTCAGCCCCTGACATGGCGAACGATCTCGCAGCAGTCGTGATGGCCGGCGGTCTCGGCACGCGCATGAAGAGCGCGACGCCGAAGCACCTGCACGCCCTGCTCGGCCGGCGGATGGCCGACTGGGTCGTCCACGCCGCCCGGGCGGCCGGTGTCGAGCGCGTCGTCGTCGTCGCATCTCCGGACAGCGCCGACTCCTTCGACGGCGTCGAGGTGGCGGTGCAGCGGGAGCCGCTCGGCACGGGTGACGCGGTGCGCTGCGCACGCGACGCGCTCGCGGGGGCGGGCGGCGACGTCCTCGTGCTCAACGGCGACGTGCCCGCCCTGACCGCGGAGTCGATCCGCGCGCTCGTCGAGACGCACCGGCGCGAGGGGGCGGCCGGCACCGTGCTCTCCTTCGAGCCACGGGACGTGCGCCGATACGGGCGGATCGTCCGGGATGCCGCCGGCCGACTCGCCCGCATCGTCGAGGCGGCCGACGCGAGCCCCGAGGAGCTCGCGCGCCGCGAGGTGAACTCGGGCATCTACGTCTTCCGCGCCGAGAAGCTCTGGTCCGTGCTCGAGCGGCTCGAGCCGCACAACGCGCAGGGAGAGCTCTATGTCACCGACACCCTCGGGCTTCTCGTCGGCGACGGGGATCCCGTCGCGGTGCACGTGGCTTCCGACCCGTCCGAGGTTGAGGGGATCAACACGCGCGTCGAGCTCGCGACGGTCGCCGGCGTTCTGCGCGACCGGATCAACGAGACGCACATGCTCGCCGGTGTGACCATCGTCGATCCCGCGACGACGTGGATCGACGCCGAGGTGGAGATCGAGCCGGACGTGACGATCCATCCGTTCAGCGTCCTGCGCGGCCCGATCCGGATCTCGACCGGCGTCCAGATCGGCCCGTTCGCCTACCTCCGGCCGGGCACCGACCTCGGCGAGAACGCGAAGATCGGCACGTTCGTCGAGGTGAAGAATGCCCGCATCGGCGCCCGGACGAAGGTGCCGCACCTCTCCTACATCGGCGACGCCGAGATCGGCGAAGATTCGAACATCGCCGCCGGTAACATCACGGCCAACTTCAAGCACGAGCCCGGGAAACCGAAGGCCACGACCCGGATCGGGCGTAACGTCAGAACCGGCGTCGACAATACGTTCGATGCTCCTGTCGACATTGGCGACGATGCTTGGATTGCGGCGGGCGCGGTCATCACCGATGATGTCCCCCCGGGGTCGCTTGCCGGGTTCGCCCCTCGCCAGACGACGAAGGAAGGGTGGGTCTACGACAAGCATGGAAAGCCTGACCGCTGAGCTGTCTCTTCCCGGGCTCGAAAGGGCGATCGTGACGGAGCCCACAGAGGTGCACTGGATCGAGCGGGCGCCGCAGAAGCGCCTGATGGTCGTCGCCGGCCGCTCGCACCCCGAGCTGGCGGAGAAGATCGTCGGGAAGCTCGGCTGCGAGCTCGGGCGGATCGAGCTGGAGACGTTCGCCGACGGCGAGACCTACGTCCGCTTCACCGAGTCGGTCCGCGGCGCGGACATGTTCATCGTCCAGACGGCCGCCAAGCCGGTCGACCAGAACCTCGTCGAGCTGTTGATCATGGTGAACGCGGCGAAGCTCGCGTCGGCGAAGCGGATCACCGCCGTCATCCCCTGGTTCTTCTACGCGCGCCAGGACAAGAAGTCGCGGCCGCGCGAGCCGATCACGGCGAAGCTCGTTGCCGACATGCTCCAGGTCGCCGGTGTCGACCGTGTGCTCACGATGGACCTGCACGCGGGCCAGGTCCAGGGGTTCTTCAACATCCCGGTCGACCACATGACCGCCGTACCGATGTTCGCGCAGCACATCCGCGACCTTCTCGGCCCCCACGAGGAGCGCGTCGCGGTGGCGCCGGACACGGGCCGCGCGAAGCTCGCCGGCAAGTTCGCCGAGATGATCGGCGGCGACCTCGTCGTGCTGAACAAGGAGCGGCCGTCCCACAACGAGGCGCGCGTCACCGCGGTGATCGGCGAGGTGGCCGGCAAGGTCGCCGTGATGACGGACGACATCATCGACACCGGGGGGACGCTCTGCGCCGGGGCCGCAGCCCTGAAGGAGGCGGGTGCGACGCGCGTCATCGCCTGCGGCACGCACGCGCTCTTCAACGGGCCTGCGCTCGAGCGGATCGAGAGCAGCGTGCTCGACCGCGTCATCGTTGCGGACACGGTGCCGGTCGACCCCCTGACGAAGCCGGACAACGTCGACATCCTCTCGATTTCCGGCATCCTCGCCGAGACGATCCAGAACGTGTTCTCCGACGACTCGGTCTCGGCGATCTTCGCGGGCGAGAACCAGCTCTTCTAGTAGGTCTCGCCTTCTCGGCGGGTGTTCAACCTTCCGGCGAGCCGGGGCCGTGAGTGAGAGACTGCCCGCGCGGGGTCGCACGAAATCGGAGGGAGACCGTGAACCGTCCGGCCGTCGTCATGACCGCCGCACTTGTGGCCTTGCTGCTGGCCGCCTCCATTGCCGCGAAGACGCCGTACCCGCCACGGGCGGCCGGCTCCGGGTCCGAGCCGACCACCGGAAGCGGGATGGGAGCCGGCGTCTCCTTCAGGCCGCGGTACGCGCTCGCGACCTACGACGGGGCCAACTACGTGCTCTACCTCACCCAGCAGCTGCTCGCGTGCAAGGACACCCTGCTCGCCAAGCCGCCGTATCTGACGGTGACGATCGTCACCGGCTCGCCGCTCGTCACGGGTCGGCCCACCGTCAACAGCGGCGACCAGAGCTTCGTGCAGGTCGACTTCTTCGTTGCCCCCGTGCACTACTACACGGTCCAGCCGAAGGTGAAGCTCGTGCTCACGCGCGTCGATCCCACGCGCAACGGCGTCTGGCACGGCCGCGTGACGGTCCCCCTGACCCACTTCGAAGGCAAGACGTTCTCCTTCGACGGCACGTTCGCCGCCCGGTGGTGCGGCCGGGTCGAGTAGGAGGGCTTGGCGAGACAGCCGCTCTGCCGCCCGGCCGCGCTGAGCGTCGATGCCGGCTGCGGCCCGCCCGCGACAAAGGCCCGTCCGAGGGCTGTGGCTCGGGGCCGCCGCTGCCGATCAGCGTGCCGGTGCAGGCCTACGAGACAGGAGCAGAAAGCGGATGGGCAAGAAACTCCTCCTCCTCGCCGCTGCGGCGCTCGTTGCCGTTTCGCTTGGAGTAGCGGCCGCGCGGGCCGACGATCCCGTCGCGACTGCCGAGGCTGATCTACAGAAGCTCGTCACCGACGCGACGTCGCTGCACAGCGCGGTGCTCGCCGACGCGCAGAAGATCAGCTCCGACGTGCAGTCGCTGCAGGGATCGACGGATCGCCGGACGATCCGGCAGACCTTGCTGGCCGACGTCCAGAAGGTGCAGTCCGACCGCCAGTCGCTGCTTCCGGCGGTCCAGGCCGACTGGACGCAGCTGAAGACCGACATCCAGGCGGTCCACCAGTCGAAGACCGGTCAGGGGCAGCTGAAGCCGCTGTTGCAGCAGGCGAACCAGCAGCTCGCCCAGGAGCGCGACGCGGTCACGACCGCGCTCCAGGCCGCCCACCAGGCCCTCCAGGCGCTCCGGCAGAGCTTGCAGCAGTCGGGGCACTCGAAGACCACCACGAACCCGTAACGGCGAGCCGATGGGGCCCCGGTCCGCCGGGGCCCCCACCTCTCGCGGCGATCTTCTCCCGGCTACCGCCGGCGCGTGCCCGCGCGCTCGAGGACCCTGCCGCCGGTTCCGAACTCCTGGGACCAGAGGGTCGCGTCCTGAAGCCCCTGGAAGCTCTGGTTCGCGAGGTAGCCGACGCCGAGGTCGCGGAACTGGGGCGTGAGCAGGTTCGCCCGGTGCTCCGGCGAGTTCAGCCAGTTGCTCAGCGTCTGCCGCGGCGTGCCGTCGTCGCCGGTGCCCCAGGCGAGGTTCTCGCCGATCCGGTAGCTCGACGAGCCCGCCAGGTAGCGGGCGAAGACGGACTTGAGCGGGTGCCCGCACGGATGGTGGCTGAACTGGTCGCAGGTGAGATCCGCCCGGAGCTTCGCCTGGCCTGCGAGATTCAGGGTCTCCAGGAGCCGGAGCGGCGGGAGGCCCGACCGGACGCGTGCGTAGTTGACGAGGCAGAGCATCGCCGAGCGGGCGACGGCGGGATCGAGGTCGAGGCTCGCGTCGCCGGCGCAGGTGCCGGGCGGTGCGAGCAGGGCCGCGTAGGAACGGCTGGCCGACGCCTGGGGGCCGGCGGCCGCCGAGGCGACGCCGAACGCGCAGGCCGCGACAACGGTGACGGCGAGCCTCGCCGCACCGGCGAGCCTCCCCGGACCCGGACGTGCTGGACTGCGATGACGGACGCCTGCGACGCGCAGGACATGTTCGAGTCTGAGCAGACTTTGCAGGATAACCCGGATTCCCTGCCGGCGCAGCTGTGTGGTCGGTCAGGCGCCTTGCGGGGCGCCCGGCGAGGCGACCTGCCAGCCGGGGGCATCGGGCGGCTTCACGTTGACGAGACGGGCGTCGACGATGTAGCGGTGGGTCGCGAAGAAGCGCGGATGGCACGCCTGCAGGCGGAGCAGCTCCCGGCCGTGCGACCGGAGCATCGAGAGGTCGGTCGCCGGCACGATCTGATGGTCGTAGGCGCGGTAGATGAAGGTCGCGTACGGCATCTCGAGCCGGATCAGGTCGCCCGGCGCGATCTCGTCGATGTGCGAGAAGGGCGCGAGGTAGGTCGTCCTGTGCCCGGCGATGTAGACGAGGCGGTTCCGTCCGGGCATCGACGTCTGCCGGTCGAGCCCCGGCCCGCGCTTCAGCGACTCCTCGTCGGTGCCGTCGACGAGGACCATGTCGAGCCCGATCCTCCGGATGACGATCTTTCCGATCGCCTGGCCGGGACGGGCGCGCCGCTGGAAGGCCGCCGCCTCGGCTGCGATCGCGCGCGTCTCCTCGGCGATGCGAGCCTGACGATCGCCGTTCAGGACGATCCTCGGGTTGTGGTGCTGCTCGACGAGCTGCTCGTACTGACCGTTCAGCTTGTGCTGCTGCCAGGCCGTATAGGCCGCCGTGAACGGGTCCTGCCACAGCCAGACGACGAGCACCCAGACGAGGCCGAGCGCGCCCGCGCCGATGAGCACCGAGCCCGTGATCCGCGCCGCGCGACGCATGCCCTGAGCATAGTGGCCCTGCGGCTCCCGGACCCAGACCGAGGTCTAGGGCGGCGCGCGCCGTTCGCGTGCGTACGCGGCGATCGCGGCGACCGCCATCGAGAGGATGCCGCCGGTCAGCCCGATCGCTATCTCGAAGTCGGCGAGGTTCCAGATGTCGGGCGAGGACGTGTGGATGAAGTCCGGCACGCCGCGCGACCAGATGAAGCGCGAGAGGCCGTTGCCGAGGACGCCGCCGACGAGGAGGCCGACGCCGATCCAGGCGCCCCAGAGCCGGCCGAAACCGTGCCGGCGTCCGATCGCGGCGATCACGGCGGTGACCGCGACCGCGACGAACGACATGGCCAGCCGGCGGGGGAAGTCGCCTCCATGGGCGTCGTTGTAGACGACCCCTCCCAGGCCGCCTCGGGTGACCGCGTAGGTCTTCGTCAGGAGGTCGGCGCCGAGGGCGAGCAGGAACGCGGCCGCGCCGACCGCCGCGGCGCGGTCGAGGCCGAGCCCGTGCCCGCGCAGGAACGTCACCTGCTGGAAGGGATCGGCGGTTCACCCGCCGTCCTTGAGGCACTGCCTCGGCCCGCGGCCGAGGCGAGGCGACGCTCGACGAGACGCTCGGCGGCGGCGGCAGGCGTGATCCCTTCGTCGTCCGCGTCCCGGTAGAGCTCGCGCAGGGTGTCGCCGATGCCCGCGAGGCTGCGCTCGAGCTCCGCCTCGTCCCAGCCGAGCTGCTCCAGGCCGAGGAGCTGGAGGACGCCGCCGGCGTTGATCACGTAGTCGGGCGCGTAGAGGATTCCCGCGCCGTGGAGACTCTCGCCGGCGGCGGGGTCGGCGAGCTGGTTGTTCGCGGAGCCGGCGACGATGCGGCAGCGGAGGCGCGAGATCGTCTCGGTGGCGAGGACGCCGCCCACCGCGCAGGGCGAGAAGACGTCGCACGCAGTTGCGGGCGCGTCGCCGTGGGCCACCGCGGCGCCGCCGACCGTGCCGGCGACACGCGCCGCGAGCTCCTCGTCGAGGTCCGAGACGAGCACGTCGGCGCCCTCCTGCGCGAGACTCCGGGCGAGCTCGCCGCCGACTGCGCCGACGCCCTGCACGAGCACGCGCCGGCCGGTGAGCTCGGGCGAGCCGAAGACGTGCTCGACGCTCGCCCGGATCCCGTGCAGCACGCCGCGGGCGGTGCCGCGGCCGCTGTCGCCGCCGCGGCCGGACGTCCCGTAGACCCACGGGCAGCGCTCGGCGACGACGTCGAGGTCGGCGGGCGAGATGTTCATGTCCCCGGCAGTGTGGAAGGTGCCGCCGAGCGAGGTCACGAGCTCGCCGTAGCGGAGCAGCAGCGCGCGGCGCTCGTCACCCGCGGGCAGCGACGGCACCGCGAGCACGGCCTTGCCGCCGCCGCGCGGAACGCCGGCTGCCGCCATCTTCTGCGTCATCGCCCGCGACAGCCGCATGGCGTCGGCGAGGCCCTCGCCTGGGCGGGCGTAGACCCGGAGCCGCGTGCCGCCGCCCGCCGGCCCGAGCACGGTGGAGTGGATGCAGACGAACATCCAGGCGCCGCTGTCGCGGTCGTAGCGGATCACCGCCTCCTCGCCGTCCCAACTGCGCAGAAGCTCTTCGAACATGTCCTGATACTGCAGGTGCGGACAGGTGTTCCGCTACACTCCGCCGCCGAGATGGCGGGAGAGCGCACGAAGCTGATCGTTGCCGCGCGGAGCGATACGGGCTCGCGCGAGTCTCGCCGCCTGCGCGCGCAGGGGCTCATCCCGGGCGTGCTCTACGGGCGCGGCGAGCCCGTCGCGATCACGATCGCCGAGCGGGAGCTGCGTCGTGCACTCACGGGCTCCGCGGGCCTCCACTCGATCCTCGACGTCGAGATCGACGGCACCGGCAGCACGCACGCCTCGATCCTCAAGGACTACCAGGTGGACGCGGTCCGCGGCGGCGTCACGCACGTCGACCTCCAGGAGGTCCGTCTCGACCAGGCGATCACCGCGTCGGTCGCGATTCACCTGCTCGGCGGCGAGGCCGCGCCCGGCGTGCGCGAGGGGGGCGTGCTCGCGCAGCCGCTCCGCGAGCTCAGCGTCGAGGCGCTTCCGCTCGAGGTGCCGGAGCATCTCGACCTCGACGTCTCGCAGCTGTCGATCGGCGATGCGCTCCGCGTCTCGGACATCCACGCTCCCGAGGGCGTGAAGGTGCTCGACGATCCGGAGACCGTGGTCGTCACGGTCGCCGCGCCGTCCCGCATCGTCGAGGTCGAGGAGGCCGTCGCCGAGGGCGAGGGCGAAGGCGAGGCGGCCGAGGGTGAGGCTGCCGCCGAGCCCGAGGCCGAAGCCGGCGGCGACGCCGAGTCCTAGTGCGGCTCTGGCCGCCGCGTCAGGGCTCCTCGCTCGACCTGCTCGTCGTCGGGCTCGGCAATCCGGGCCGCGAGTACGCTCGCAACCGTCACAACGTCGGCTATCTCGTCGTCGACGAGCTCGCACGCCGCCATGGCGCCACGTGGCGCTCGAAGTTCTCCGGGCAGCTCGCCGAGATCCGCCTGGACGGGCACAAGGTCGCGCTGCTCAAGCCGGAGACGTACATGAACGAGTCGGGTCGCTCGGTCGGCGCTGCCGTGCGCTTCTTCAAGCTCGAGCCGGACGCGGTGCTCGCCGTCCACGACGAAGGCGACTTCGACCTCGGCCGGGTCGAGCTGAAGGTCGGCGGCGGCCTGGGCGGGCACAACGGACTGCGCTCGCTCGCGCAGCACCTGAAGACCCAGGACTTCCTCCGCCTGCGGATCGGCGTCGGCCGGCCGGAGCGGGGCGACCCGCGCCCGCTCGCCGACTACGTGCTCTCCGACTTCGAGCCGCACGACGACGCGGAGGCGCTGATCGCGCGTGCCGCCGACGCCGTCGAGACGCTGGACGCCGACGGCGTCGAGCGCGCGCAGGCCGCGGTCAACCGCCGCTGATCTGCGTATCGGCGCGCGGAAACGCGCCGTCGCACCTGGAGGCGGCTGGGTAGGTCGCACCCACGCCTATACGATGACTGCGCGCGGAACCGCCGGTTCCGCCGTTCCGTATGGACCGTCCCGTTCTCCACGCCTTCGTCTCGGAGCTTGCCGAGCACGAGCGCCTCGCGCAGCTCGCGGAGTCGCTGCCGACGAAGGCCCGCGTCTCGGAAGCGGCGCTGCCGCTCGTGCTCGCGGCGCTGCACGAGCGGCTCGAGCGGCCGCTCGTCTGCCTGCTGCCCGAGGACGCCGACGCACGCGACACCGCGGATGCGGCGGGCTGGTTCCTCGGTGAGGCGAGCGTCGGGTTCCTACCGAGCCGCGGCGTCCGCTGGGGATCGGGGCTGGAGCCGCCGCCGCATCTCGTCGGCGAGCGGGCGCGCGCCCTCGACGTGCTCACCCGCGGCGGGCTGGTCTGCGCCTCCGCCACGGCGGTCGCGGAGCTGCTGCCGCCGCCGGCGGCGCGGCCCGAGCCGATCGAGCTTCGGTCCGGCGGCCAGATCGGCGTCCAAGGCCTCGCCGAGCGGCTCGCGCTCGCAGGGTACGAGCGCGTCGAGCGTGTCGACGACCGCGGCCAGTTCGCGGTGCGCGGGGGGCTCGTCGATGCCTTCCCGACGACCGGCCGCGAGCCGCTCCGCATCGAGTTCTTCGGCGACGAGATCGAGTCGATCCGCGCCTTCTCGTCCTTCACGCAGCGCGCGCTCCACCCGGTCGAGGAGGCGGTGCTCTATCCCGCCGTCGAGCGCCGTCTCGATCTCGTCGACGCAAGCAACAACTTGTCACTTGCGGAGGAGGGCGAGGTGCCGCCGGTGCCCGACGACCTCGTGGCGCCGCTCGGGCGGGTGCCCGACCTCGTCTTCCAGCCCGACGAGGTGCGCCGCGTCTGGGCGGACGAGAGCCTCGCGCCGGTCTCGCTCCAGGGGACGACGGAGCTCGATCCGTTCCCGCAGGGGCAGGCGATCGCGTTCGAGGCGCAGCCGCCGGCGATCGCTGCGCGCGGGCTGGCCGAGGCCGAGAGCGAGCTGCAGTCCCTCGTGCGCGCCGGCCAGCGCGTCGTCGTCGCCTTCCCACACCGCGGCGAGGCGCTGCGCACGCAGAACATGCTGCGCAAGGTCGAGGCGCGCCTGCTCGAGCCCGGCGAGGAGCTGCCCCCCGAGGCCGAGCTCCTGTTCGCGATCGCGCCGGCGCGGCGCGGTTTCGTCTGGCGCGACCTCGGGCTCGTGCTCCTGCCCGACCACCAGGTCTTCCGCCGCCGCGTTCCGCGGGAGCGGCGCCTCGGCGGCCGCGCGCTCCAGTCGTTCGCCGACCTGCGCACGGGCGACTACGTCGTCCACGAGGACCACGGCGTCGGCAGGCTGCTCGGCTTCGAGACGAAGGAGGTCGCGGGCGTGACGCGCGATTACCTCCTGCTCGCGTTCCGCGGCGACGACCGCGTCTACGTTCCACACGAGCAGCTCGGCAAGGTGTCGCGCTACATCGGCGCGGACGCGAACCCGCCGACGCTCTCGAAGCTCGGCGGCAAGGCGTGGCAGCTGCTCAAGTCGCGTGCGCGTGAATCGGTCCGCGAGCTCGCGTCCGAGCTGATCGCGCTCTACGCCCAGCGGCAGACGCGCGAGGGGTTCGCGTTCGACCTGAACCACGAGTGGCTCGAGCGGCTGGAGACCTCGTTCCCGTACCGCGAGACGCCGGATCAGGAGAACGCGATCGAGGCGGTGAAGGAAGACCTCGAGGCGCCCCGGCCGATGGACAGGCTCGTCTGCGGCGACGTCGGCTTCGGCAAGACAGAGGTCGCGGTTCGCGCCGCGTTCGCCGTCGCGGTCAACGGCAAGCAGGTGCTGATGCTCGCGCCGACGACGATCCTCGCCGAGCAGCACTGGAATACGTTCCGCGACCGCTTCCGGGACTTCCCGGTACGCGTCGAGATGGTGTCTCGATTCGTCTCGCCGAAGCAGGTCAGGCGCACGCTCCTGGACTTCTCCGAAGGAAACGTCGACGTTCTCATCGGGACGCATCGCATCCTCAGCCGCGACGTGATCCCGAAGGAGCTCGGGCTCGTCGTGCTCGACGAGGAGCAGCGGTTCGGCGTGGGGCAGAAGGAGCTGCTGAAGTCGCTGCGCCTCGAGGTCGACGTGCTCACGCTGAGCGCGACGCCGATCCCCCGCACGCTGCACCTCTCGCTCGCGGGAATGCGCGACATCTCGATCATCGAGACGCCGCCCGAAGGCCGCAGGCCCATCCGCACGGCCGTCGGCGAGTACGACGAGGAGCTGATCGTGCTCGCGCTCCAGCGGGAGCACGAGCGTGGCGGGCAGGCGTTCTACCTGCACAACCGGGTCGAGACGATCGAGGAGGCGGCGGAGAAGCTGCGCCAGCTCTGCCCGAACCTGCGCTTCCTCGTCGCGCACGGCCAGATGCGCGAGAAGGAGCTCGAGGAGAAGATGCACGCCTTCCTGCGCGGCGACGCGGACGTGCTCGTCTCGACGACGATCATCGAGTCCGGGATCGACATCCCTCAGGCGAACACGCTGATCGTCGAGCGCTCCGACATGCTCGGGCTCGCGCAGCTCTACCAGATCCGCGGCCGCGTCGGCCGGTCGGACGAGACCGCGTACGCGTACCTGTTCTATCCCGACGCGCATGAGCTGACGAGCGAGGCTCGGGCCCGGCTCGCCACCCTCGCCGACCACACCGAGCTCGGCGCCGGCTTCGCGATCGCGATGCGCGACCTCGAGATCCGCGGCGCCGGCGAGCTGCTCGGGGCCGAGCAGTCGGGCCACGTCGCCGCCGTCGGCTTCGAGCTCTACGTCGAGCTGCTGGACGAGGCGGTGGCCGAGCTCCAGGGCCAGCGCCGGGTCGCGGCCCGGCCGGTCCGCATCGACGCCCGCATCGACGCGTACGTGCCCCAGCAGTACGTCTCGTCCGAGGCGCTCCGGATCGACGTCCATCGCCGGCTCGCGCTCTCCGAGACGGAGGACGAGCTGCGCGAGCTGCAGGCCGCGCTCGAGGACCGCTACGGCCCGCTGCCGGAGCCGGTAGCGCACCTGTTCGCGATCCAGGAGGCGAAGATCAAGGTGGCCCGCCTCGGCGCCGACTACCTCGTCTTCCAGGGCGGCAAGGCCACCGTCGGCCGCCTCGTCCTCGGCTCTCAGGAGCTGAAGGAGCTCCGGGGACGCATCCACACGGCGGTCTACACCGTAGGAAACAGGGAAGTGAGCCTCCGCGGAGAAGACGGATTCCCCCAGGCGCTGCGCCTGGTCGATGCTATCTTGGAGGCCCGCCAGGCAGCGTGAGGCGGCTCCAATCCTCCGCTGTTCTCGGCATATCGCTGTCACCGACCTCACTGGGACTCGACACATGAGATTGCTTCGCCTTCTGCCCCTCACCGTGCTCCTCGCGGTCGGCCTGCTGGCCGCCGGCTGTGGCAGCAGCAAGAAGAGCGTCCCCGCCGACGCGGTCGCCGTCGTGGGCAGCGACACGATCACGAAGACGCAGTTCAACACGCTCATGGCGGGCGCGCAGCGCAACTACAAGGCGCGCAAGACGGCCTTCCCGAAGCCGGGAACGGCGCAGTACAAGTCGATCCAGGACCAGGCGGTGCAGTACCTCGTCCAGGAGGACGAGCTCGGCCAGAAGGCGAAGGCGCTCAAGATCACGATCACGCCGAAGGAGGTCGCGGCGCGGCTGGTGCAGATCAAGGCCCAGTACTTCGGGGGAAGCGAGAAGACCTACAAGGCGCAGCTCAAGGCACAGGGTCTGACGCAGGCGCAGATCGAGCAGGATCTGTACGCGCAGATCCTCTCCGAAAAGCTGTACGACAAGATCACCGCCTCGGTGAAGGTCTCCGACAGCGACGTCAAGGCGTATTACGACGCGCACCAGTCCGTGTACCACACGGCCGCGAGCCGCGACGTGCGGCACATCCTCGTGAACAACAAGGCGCTCGCCGAACAGCTCGAGACGCAGCTCAAGAACGGCGCCGACTTCGCCACGCTCGCGAAGAAGTACTCGAAGGACCCCGGCTCGGCGAAGCAGGGCGGCAAGCTGACGATCACGAAGGGACAGACCGTCGCGCCGTTCGACAAGGAGGCGTTCTCGCTCAAGACGGGCGAGACCTCGCCGCCGGTGCACACCCAGTACGGGTGGCACATCATTCAGGCGCTCTCCGCGATCAAGCCCGCCAAGCAGACGCCGCTCGCCAGCGTCGAGGACTCGATCCGCCAGCAGTTGCTCCAGTCGAAGAAGACGACGGTGATGACGGACTGGGTCAATCAGCTGAAGAAGGACTTCACGAAGCAAATCGCGTATGCGGCCGGCTACGAGCCCGCGGCGACGAGCACTTCCACCACCGCGACCGCGACCACCACTGGGTAGGGACGCCGCTCTCGGGCAGGCCCTGCTCGAGCTGCAGCGCCTGACCGAGCGGCTGCGCCGCGACTGCCCGTGGGACCGGGAGCAGACGGCGGGCACGATCGTCCCGCACACGGTCGAGGAGGCGTACGAGGTCGCCGACGCGGCGCTCGCCGGCGACGACGCGAAGCTGGTGGACGAGCTCGGCGACCTGCTCTTTCAGGTCTTCTTCCTGGCGCTGACGCTCCGGGAGAAAGACCATGGGGATCTCGAGCAGGTGGCTCACGGAATACATGCGAAGCTCGTGCGTCGGCATCCGCACGTCTTCGGAGAAGCCGAGGCCGAGACCGCCGGCGCCGTCCGCGCGCGGTGGGAGGACATCAAGCGCGAGCAGGAGGGCCGCGAGGGCGTCTTCCACGACGTCCCCGAGACGCTCCCGGCGCTGCTCTACGCGCGCAAGGTGCAGCGGCGCGCCGCGGCGGTGAACTTCGACTATCCGGACGCCGCCGGCGCGCTCGCGGACCTCGAGGACGAGCTGCGCGAGCTGAAGCACGAGCTTGCGGAGCGAGGCGAGCCTCGGCCGGAGACGGAGCCGGATCGCCGCCAGGCCGAGGAGCTCGGCGACCTGCTGTTCGCCTGCGTGAACGTCGCGCGGCGGCTCAACGCCGACCCGGAGCTCGAGCTCCGGTCTGCGGCTAACCGCTTCCGCAAGCGGGTGGAAACTGCTGAGGGCCTCGCGGCCGCCCGCGGCGAGAATTGGAGCGAGCTGCCGCTCGAGCGGCAGGATCAGTACTTCGACATCGCCAAGGAGAGCTCCCCATGAGCCGTATCGCCGACGTTCGCGCGCGCCAGATCCTCGACTCCCGCGGCAACCCGACGGTCGAGGTGGACGTCGTCCTCAAGTCGGGCGCGCACGGTCGTGCGGCCGTTCCGTCCGGCGCCTCGACGGGCGTCCACGAGGCAGTCGAGCTCCGCGACGGCGGCGACGCGTACGGCGGCAAGGCCGTGACGAAGGCGGTCGCGAACGCGGCCGGCGAGATCGCCGACGCGGTCCGCGGCCTGAAGGCGGACGAGCAGGAGGCGCTCGACAAGCGGATGATCGAGCTCGACGGCACGCCGAACAAGGGCCGGCTCGGCGCCAACGCCATCCTCGGCGTCTCGCTCGCCGTCGCGAGGGCCGCCGCCGCCGAGGCGGGGCGCCCGCTCTACCGCTATCTCGGCGGCAAGAGCGCGACGACGCTTCCGGTACCGATGCTGAACGTGATCAACGGCGGTGTGCACGCCGCGAACTCGATCGACCTGCAGGAGTTCATGGTCGTCCCGGTCGGCGCGGACTCGTTCGCCGGTGCATTGCAGATCGCCGCCGAGGTGTACCACGCGCTGCAGAAGGTGCTGAAGGAGCAGGGGCTGGCGACCGCCGTGGGCGACGAGGGCGGCTTCGCCCCCAACCTGCCGTCGAGCGAGGCGGCGATCGAGGCGATCCTCGAGGCGACTGAGCGGGCGGGGCACAGGGAGAGCGTCGCGCTCGCGCTCGACCCGGCGTCGAGCGAGTTCTTCTCCGACGGCGTCTACCGCTTCGAGGGACGGGAGGCGCAGCCCACCGAGATGGCCGACTTCTACGCAGGCCTCGTCGAGCGCTTCCCGATCGTGTCGCTCGAGGACGGCAACGCCGAGGACGACTGGGACGGCTGGAAGGCCACGACCGACCTGCTCGGCGGCAGGATCCAGCTCGTCGGCGACGACATCTTCGTCACGAGCCCGGAGCGGCTGAAGCTCGGCATCGAGCGAGGCGTCGCCAACTCGATCCTCATCAAGGTGAACCAGATCGGCACGCTCACCGAGACGATCGAGGCGGTGCGGCTCGCGCACGAGCACGGCTACACCACGGTGATCTCCCACCGCTCGGGCGAGACGGAGGACGCGACGATCGCGGACCTCGCCGTCGCGCTCGGCGCCGGGCAGATCAAGACCGGCGCCCCCGCGCGCTCCGAGCGGGTCGCGAAGTACAACCAGCTGCTCAGGATCGAAGAAGAGCTGGGTTCACGCGCCGTGTTTCCCGGCTGGGAGGCCTTCCCCCGGGCCGAGAAATAGCGACCTGGTCGCGCGGCGCCTGGTCGCAGCCGTTTGCGTCGCCTGTACTCTGGCTTCGTGGTCTCGACGCGCCGGACGAAGATCGTGGCGACGCTTGGTCCCTCGTCCGGGACCCCGGAGCAGCTGCGCGCGCTCGTCGCGGCCGGGATGGACGCGGCGCGGCTCAACCTCTCGCACGGCTCGCACGAGGAGCACGGGGAGCGTGCCTGGTACGTCCGCGAGGTCGCGGCCGAGCTCGGCCGGCCGATCGCCGTCATCGCCGACCTCCAGGGGCCGAAGCTCCGCATCGGAGATCTCGCCGAGCCGGTCGTCCTGCGCACCGGCGACGAGGTGACGGTCTGCGCAGAGGAAGCGGCCACCGGCGACCAGCTCCCGGTGGCGCCGGCCGTGATCAGCCACGTTCTCGCGCCCGGGCACGACGTGCTGATCGACGACGGGCTCGTGCGCCTGCGCGTCGACGAGGTGGACGACGGGCGCGCGCGCTGTGCGGTCGTCGTCGGCGGGAGGGTGACGTCGCACAAGGGCGTCAACCTGCCGGGCATCTCGATCCCGATCCCGTCGCTGACGCACAAGGACCTCGCCGACCTCGAGTTCGCGCTCGGCGTCGGTGTCGACTACGTCGCGCTGTCGTTCGTCCGCTCGCCGTCGGACGTGCGCGAGCTGCGGAGGCTGATCGAGCAGGCGGGATCGCACGCGCACGTCATCGCGAAGATCGAGAAGTCGGAGGCGATCGCCGTGCTCGACGACATCCTCGCCGAAACGGATGCGGTGATGGTGGCACGCGGCGACCTCGGGGTGGAGATCGGCCCGGCGCTCGTGCCGCTGCTCCAGAAGCGGATCATCCTCAGAGCGCTCGAGCGGGGGAAGCCGGTGATCACGGC
>Ga0187779_10000155_pt1 | contig 51347 bp, 48 predicted proteins | sample 1015_Q2_SP10_10__FD_132435 | JGI IMG/M metagenome (GOLD analysis project Ga0187779, IMG submission 132435) | Tropical peat soil microbial communities from peatlands in Department of Meta, Colombia - 1015_Q2_SP10_10_MG | ecosystem: Environmental > Terrestrial > Soil > Wetlands > Peat | place...
GAGCCAGCCGGTTCCGTCCGCGGTGGCGACGAGCGCCCGCTCGAGCACCTGCGCGAAGTCGCCGCCGTACGCGCCGGCGTTCATCCAGACGCCGCCGCCGATCGTGCCGGGGATCGCACACGCGAACTCGAAGCCGCCGAGCCCCGCCGCCCGCGCGCGGTGGAGGCAGACGGCGTTCGCGGCACCGCCGCCGGCCCGCACGATGTCGCCCGCGATCTCCACCGCGGCAAGCTCGCCGGCGAGCCGCAGCACGAGCGCGTCCACGCCGTCGTCCGCGACGAGGAGGTTGGAGCCGAGCCCCACGGTCACGACCGCCATGCCCTCCCCCGCCGCCCAGGCCAGCAGCTCCTCCACCTCCGCCGGGGACTGCGGCAGCGCGAACGCGCGGGCCGGCCCGCCGGTGCCGAGCGTCGTGTAGCGGGCGAGCGCCACACCGCGTTCCACCGTCATGCGAGCGCCTCGAGCAGGAGCGGCGCCGCGCGGTCGACGTCGCCGGCGCCCAGCGTCAGGATGGTGTCGCCGCGCCGGGCCCACGCCGCCACGAGCGCGGCGGCGGCGTCGACCCCGGGCGCCCAGCCGATGCGCATCCCCGGACGTACCGAGGCGAGCTCCTCGACGATCAGACGTCCGCTCACGCCCGGCAGCGGCTCCTCGCGCGCCGGATACACGTCGGTGACGCACACCGCGTCCGCTGCTGCGAGCGCGACCGCGAACTCGTGCGCGAGGTACAGCGTCCGTGAGTAGAGATGCGGCTGGAAGAGGACGAGCACGCGCCCGCCGTCGCGCGCCGCCGCCAGGTCGGCGGCGAGCTCCGCGGGATGGTGCGCGTAGCTGTCGAGCACGAGGACGCCGCCCGCCTCGCCCTTCCGCTCGAGCCGGCGGCCGACCCCCGTGAACTCCACGAGCACGCGCTCCGCGTCGGCCCGTGCGACGCCGGCGAGCTCGAGCGCGGCGAGAGCGGCGGCCGCGTTGCGGCGGTTGTGCTCACCGGGGACGGCGAGCTCGAGCTCGGTCGGCGCCAGCTGCCCGGCGCGCACGACCTGCGGTACGTGCGCGAGCCACTCCTCGAACAGCGTCTCCACCTCGGCGCGCGAGGCGAACGTCGTGTGATGGTCGAGGTCGACGTTGAGGAGGACCGCGATCTGCGGCCGGAGCGCGGCGACGGAGCGGTCGGACTCGTCGCCCTCGACGACGAGCCAGCCCTCGCCGCCGCGCGCATTGCCTCCGAGCTGCGGCACGTCGCCGCCGATCAGGAAGGACGGGTCCAGCCCGAGCCGGTCGAGGCAGAACGCGATCATCGCACTCGTCGTCGTCTTGCCGTGTGCGCCCGCGACGACGATCGCCCGGCGGAGCGAGACGAGCTCGGCGAGCAGCTCCGCCCGCGGGCGCCCGTCGACGCCGCCCGCGAACGCGGTCGAGACGTACGCCTCCCAGCCGGGCGGCGGCTGCGGCGGCTCGGGAGCGATCGTCACCTCGATCCCGGCCAGGTGCTCGAGATAGGGCGTGGCGGCACGGTCCCAGCCGGCCACCTCCGCTCCCCACGCGTGCGCGAGCAGCGCGTAGGCGCTCATGCCGGCGCCGCCGATGCCGGCGATCCAGATGCGTCTACCGGCGAGCGGCCGCGAGGGAGACGAGCTCATCGGCGATCCTCTCTGCTGCATCGGGTCTCGCGGCGGCGCGCATCGCCTCGGCCATCGCGGCGAGGCGTGCCGGGTCTGCGAGCAGGCCGGCGACGACGCCGGGCACGCGGGCGGCCTCGGCCTCGGGGACGACGACCGCACCGCCGGCGCGCTCGAACCAGCGCGCGTTCTTCTCCTGGTGACCGCCGGTGGCGAACTCGCCGGGAACGAGCACGGCCGGCAGCCCGGCGGCTGCGAGCTCCCAGACGGAGCCGCCGGCACGCGCGACGGCCACGTCCGCGGCGCCGTAGGCGAGCCCGATCTCGTCCAGGAAGGGGCGCAGGACGTACCCGCGCCGCGAGACGCGGCCGCGCAACGCCTCGTAGTCGCGCCGGCCGCAGAGGTGGAGCACCGCCGGCCCGGCCCCGCCCCAGGCGTCGACCGCGAGCTCGTTGAGCACGCGCGCACCGAGCGAGCCGCCGAACACGAGCACGACCGGCTCCTCGGCGGGCAGGCCCAGCGCCACGCGCGCCTCGTCCCGCTCCGACGCTCGCGACCGCTCCGGGATCGGCCTGCCGACCGCCTCGTACTTCTCCCCCGCCCGCCCGTCGACGGGCAGCGCGAGGAAGACGCGGCGCGCGAACGGCGCCGCGAGCCGGTTGGCGAGCCCGAGGTGCGCGTCGGCCTCGGTCAGCGCCGCCGGGATCCGACGCAGCCAGGCCGCGAGCACCATCGGCCCGGCGACGTAGCCGCCCGAGCCGAGCACGACGTCGGGCCGGCGTCGTGCGAGGATGCGCGCGCACGCGACCGGCGAGGCGGCGGCGAGGCCGGCGGCACGTAGGAGCTCGACTCCCGGGCGACGCGGAAGGCCGGCGACGCGAAAGGCGTCGAACTCGTAGCCGCGCTCAGGAACGAGCTGCGCCTCGACGCGATCCGGCGACCCGGCGAACGTCACGGTCACGCCGCGCGTGCGCAGCGCTTCCGCCACTGCGAGCGACGGGGCGACGTGCCCCACCGTTCCGCCGGCCGCGATCAGGCACCGAAGCTGTCTGGGTTCCGCCATGGCCACGGGCGATGTTAAGCAGGACGCCGACCGACAGGAGCGCCACCACGAGGCTCGAGCCGCCGTACGACACGAACGGGAGCGGGATTCCGGTCAACGGCGCGAGCCCGAGCACGGCCGCGAGGTTGATCGCGGCCTGCCCGCAGACGAGCGCCGTGATCCCGGCCGCAAGCCGCTTTCCGAACGGGTCCTTGCAGCCGATGGCGAGCCGCAGGCCGGCGTAGGCGAAGGCGCAGTAGCCGAGCATGAGCACGGCGGCGCCGACGAGCCCCAGCTCCTCGCCGATGACGGCGAAGATCATGTCCGTGTGCGCCTCCGGCAGGTAGTGGATCTTCTCGATCCCCTGCCCCAACCCGCGTCCGAAGATGCCGCCGGAGCCGAGGCTGATCTGCGCCTGGACGTTCTGGAGGCCCGCGCCGAGCGGGTCCTTCCACGGGTCGAGGAACGTGAACAGTCGTGCGCGCCTGTACGGCGACGACCAGGCGGCGACCGTGCCGAGGCCGGCGACCGTGGCGAACGCGAACGCGAGCGTCGGCAGCGGCGTGCCGGCGACGAGCAGCATCGCGCCGACCATGACGACGATCGTGATCACCGTGCCGAGGTCCGGCTCGACGAGCACGAGCAGGCAGAAGAGCCCGACGAGCAGCCCGATCGGACGGGCGAGATCCTTCGGCGTCCGCGGCGCCGGCCTCCGCGCGAGGTACGCCGCGCACCAGACGACGAGCGCGAGCTTCGCCAGCTCGGACGGCTGGAACGTGGCGGGGCCGAAGCCGATCCAGCGCCGCGCACCGTTCACACGTGTCCCGATCACGAGCACGGCGAGGCACAGCGCGAGCGCGGACAGCACGAGCATCGGCGCGAGCGGGCGCAGCTTGCGGAAGTCGGTGCGCGCCGCGACGACGAGCAGCCCGAGGCCGACGAGCGCATACGTCGCCTGCCGCTCGAGATACCCGGTCGGGTTGGCATGACCGAGCGCCGCGGACGCAGAGGTCGCGCTGTAGACCATCACGAGGCCGAACGCGGTGAGCGCGAGCGTGACGAGCACGAGCAGCTGCCACTCGAACGGACGCTGTCCGGTGCGCCTCCTCATATGCCGACCTTCCGACGGACGACGGGTAGGCCGGTGATTTCAGACGGCCGCGCGGGCAAACCCCGCACGGCCTGGCAACGCCGTCGCAAGCGCCGGCTCACGCGAGCTCCTCGACGAGGTGCCTGAATGTGTCTCCGCGCTGCTCGAAGTTGTCGAACTGATCGAAGCTCGCGCAGGCCGGCGAGAGCAGGACGACGTCGCCGGGCTCCGCCTCGGCAGCCGCGTGCGCGACCGCGTGCGCGAGGTCTCCGTCGCGCGCGTATACGCGCCCACTGTCGTCCAGCGCGCGTGCGAGCTCGTCCGTCGCCTCGCCGATCAGATGAACGAAGCGCACCGTCGTGGGCAGACCGCGCGCGAACGCGCCGAAATCCTCACCCTTGAGCGAGCCGCCGAGGATCACGCGCAGCGGAGCGTCGTAGGCTGCGACGCCGCGGCGGGCGGCGGCGGTGTTCGTCGCCTTCGAGTCGTTGACGTAGCGGACGCCGCGGAGCTCGCGCACGAGCTCGAGCCGGTGAGGCACACCGGGGAAGGTGCGCAGCGCTTCGGCGATGGCGTCGTCGCCGACCCCGGCGACGCGGGCGGCGGCCGTTGCGGCCGCGGCGTTCTCGCGGTTGTGCGCGCCGGGGATGAGCGGCTCTGCCGGCAGCGGGTCATCGCCCGCGAACTCGATCCCCTCCAGGCCGAGGCCGCGCGGGACGATCTTCTTCCGGGCGCGTTCGAAGATTCGCACCTTCGCGTCGCGGTACGCCTCGAACGTGCCGTGGCGGTCGAGATGGTCCGGCTCGAGGTTGAGCAGCACGGCGATGTCGCAGGCGAGCGCGTGCACGTCCTCGAGCTGGAAGCTCGAGAGCTCGCAGACGACCCAGGCTTCGGGGTCGATCCCCTCGGCGGCGTCGGTGAGGGCCCGGCCGACGTTCCCGGCGACCTCGACGGGCCGGCCGGCGGCACGCAGGATCGCCCCGAGCAGCTCGGTGGTCGTCGTCTTGCCGTTCGTACCGGTGACGCCGATCAGCGGATTGCCGGGCAGCAGGCGGTAGCCGAGCTCGACCTCGCTCCAGACCGGAATCGCGCGGGCGCGCGCCGCCGCGGCGAGCGGCGACTCGGCCGGCACCCCCGGGCTCTTGACCACGAGCTGCACACCCTCCAACAGTGACTCCTCCTCGGTCCCGAGGCGGATTTCGACGCCGGCGCCGGCAAGCCTGCCGCTGTCGACATCGGGGGAGCGGTCGGTGGCGACGACGGCGACGCCCCGCCGGGCGAGCGCGAGCGCCGCCGCGCGGCCCGAGCGGGCGAGTCCGAGCACGAGCGCACGCCGGGGCAGCCAAGCCTCGTGCGGACGTGTCTCCATCACGAGCCACGCACCCCCCCACGGGGGACGCAAGGGCCCCTGCAATCAGCGTACGCGCGCGCGTGTGACATCGGGGTGGCGGCTTCCGGGCGGGTCGGTCTCAGATTCGGCGCTCGGGCGCCTGCTCCTCACTCGGCCTGCTCGGCCCGGCCGCCCGCGCGCAGCACGCGCGCGACCTCGGCGTCGGCGGGGTCGGCGCCGACGAGCAGGTCGATCGAGGCGTCGGGCAGGGGCAGCACCGGCAGCGCGCCGAGCAGGTAGTCGAGCCTCGGGTCGGCCAGATCGGCGATCAGCCGTTCGAGCTCCTGCACCGACGGCTCGAGCACGACGATCTCGTCGAAGCCGTCGAGGCGCGCAAGTGCCGTTCGCGCGGCCGTCGCGCCGAGCACCGCCGCCGTTCCCCTCACCGCACCTGCGAGAAGTAGTAGCGATAGTAGAGCGCGAAGCCGGCGGCGCAGAGGATCCCGGCGACGATCCAGAACCGGACCATGATCTTCGTCTCTGACCAGGCCTTCATCTCGAAGTGGTGATGGATCGGCGCCATCAGGAATACGCGCCGACCGAGGTAGCGAAACGTGAACACCTGGATCATCACGGAGAGCGCCTCGATCACGAAGATGCCGCCGATCAGGAGCAGCAGCAGCTCGGTCTTCGTCATGATCGCGAACGTCGCGATCGCGCCGCCGAACGCCATCGAGCCGGTGTCACCCATGAAGACCTCGGCGGGGAACGCGTTGTACCAGAGGAAGCCGACGGCGGCGCCGATCAGCGCGGCCCCCATGATCGCGAGATCGAGCCTCGTCAGGTTGCGGTGCGCGGGGTTCGAGCTCGACCGCACGTACGAGACCACCATCATCGCCGTGTATGTGAACAGCGAGACGATGCCGGTACCTGCGGCGAGCCCGTCGACGCCGTCCGCGAGGTTCGTCGCATTGGCGGCGCCGGCGATGATCACGAACAGGAACGGATACCACGCGTACGAGAGCGGAATCGAGACGTCGGCGATGGGCAGATAGACGTCCGTGCTCAGCTTGAGGTGATGGGCCGCGATCGCGACGACGACGGTCACGCCGGCCAGCAGGAGCAGCTTCCAGCGCCCGCTGAGGCCGAGCGAGCGTTGGTGCGTCAACTTCGTGAAGTCGTCGAGAAAGCCGATCGCGCCGCACGCGAGCGTCGCGAACAGCACCGTCAGCGACTGCAGCCGGTAGTGGCTCACCGGCAGGAAGGCGATCGTCGCCGCGAACAGGATCATCAGACCGCCCATCGTCGGCGTCCCGCGCTTGCCCAGATGGTGTTGCGGCCCCTCTTCCCGGATCTGCTGCCCGAACTCGTTGCGGCGCAGGAAGTCGATGAACTTCGGGCCGACGACGATCGACACGATCAGCGCGACGAGGGCGGCGATGAGGACGCGCGTCATGGCGCCGCCACCGCCGCCAGCGCCTCGGCGACGATCTCGAGCCCGACCGCCCTCGACGCCTTCACGAGCACCGCGTCGCCGGGCTCGATCACCCCGAGCACCACCTCGGCCGCCTCGGCCGCGTCCGCCGCCCACGCGTCCGGTCCGTAGCGCCGCCCCAGCTCGCCCACGCCGACGATCACGTCGACGCCGAGCGCTCGCGCCGCCGCGCCGAGCTCCTCGTGGAAGCGCGGAGCCTCGACGCCGAGCTCGGCCATCTCTCCCAGCACGGCGACCTTTCGCCGCGGGCCGGCGCGTTCGACGAGATGCTCGAGCGCCGCCTGCATCGAGGCAGGGTTCGCGTTGTAGGCGTCGTTGACCAGCAGCCCACCCCCCGGCAGCGGCGACTCTTCGCAGCGCCAGCGTGAGAAGACGATCTCGGCCGAGCCCTCCGCCGCGCGCTCGAGCGGCAGGCCGAGTGCGAGATACGCGAGCAGCGCGCCCACGAGGTTCGCGGCCTGCACGCGCACCGTGAACGGCACCGGCAGCTCGAGCCGCCGTCCGTCGAAGAACGCGACGCGTACGCTCTCCCCCGGCACGAACGCCTCGAGCCAGGCGTCCCCGCCGCGACCGAAGCGGTGCACGTCGATGTCGTCGCGCAGCAGCACCGCCTCGAGCGCCGGGACGCCGGCGGGGACGACGGCAGCGCCGCCGACGGGCAGGGCGGCGATCGCCTCGGCCTTCGCGCGTGCGACGTTCTCGACCGTGTGCACCAGCTCGAGGTGGACAGGGCCGATGCTCGTGATCACCGCGACGTCCGGCCGGGCGATCGCGCACAGCTCGGCGATCTGGCCGAGGCCGCGCATGCCCATCTCGGTCAGCACGATCTCGGTGTCAGGCTCGATCCGCGTCAGCGTCAGCGGCAAGCCGATCTCGTTGTTGTGGCCGCCCTCGGCCGCAACAGTGCGGGCGACCGGGCGGCAGAGCGCCGCGAGGATGTCCTTCGTCGAGGTCTTGCCGCTCGAGCCGGTGATCGCGACCACGCGCGCATCGGTGCGCTCGCGCACGGCACGGCCGAGCGCGGCCATCGCCGCGAACCCGTCCTCGGGTACGAGCGTCGCCGCCACCCCGTGTGCACGCGCGTCGTCGAGGAACGCGACGCCTCCGCCGAGCGCGACGAACAGGTCGCCGGGCCCGGCGCGGCGGGAGTCGATCTCGACGCCGGTGACGGTCGGGGCGTCCCCCTCGAGCCGGCCGAGGCCGAGCGACCGCAGCTCTGCAAGCTCGAGCGGGATCAGGCGCGTGCCCCCAGCATCCGCAGCGCCTTCCGGGCAGCCTCGCGGTCGTCGAACGGCACCGTGCGGTCGGCGAACTCCTGGCCCTGCTCGGCGCCCTTGCCGGCGATCACCACCACGTCGCCATCGCGCGCGAGCTCGACCGCGCGCGCGATCGCCGCCGCGCGGTCCGGCTCGACCTCCACCTCGCCGACGGCGCCGGCGACGATCTCGTCGATGATCGCCTGCGGGTCCTCGGTGCGCGGGTTGTCGGACGTCACGATCGCGACGTCGGCGAGCTCGGACGCGAGCCTGCCCATCAGCGGGCGCTTGCCGCGATCGCGGTCGCCGCCCGCGCCGACGATGCACAGCACGCGTCCGCGCGCCAGCTCGCGCGCAGCGCGGAGCACCTTCTCGAGCGCGTCCGGCTTATGCGCGTAGTCGACGATCACCGCGAACGGCTGTCCCTCCTCCACCGACTCGAAGCGGCCCGGCACGCCGCGTATCGACTCGAGTCCGCGTGCGATTGCGGCGTCGTCGATCCCGAGCAGGCGCGCAGCGGCAAGCGCGCCCAGCGCATTCTCGACGTTGAAGCGCCCGCGCAGCTTCAGCTCGACTCCGTCGAGCGCGGCGGGGCCGATCGCGGCATCGGGCGCGAAGCCGAACGTGAGGGCGCCGGGCAGCTCCGCCGCCAGCCTCCGCCCGTACTCGTCGCCGAGGTTGACCGCTGCCGGCGGGTCGCCCGTGACGAAGAGGCGCCGCTTCGCATGGAAGTACGACTCCATGTCGCCGTGGAAGTCGAGGTGGTCCTGGCTGAGATTCGTGAAGACGAGCGCGGCGAAGCGCACGCGGTCGAGCCGGTGGAGCTCGGACGCGTGCGACGACGCCTCCATCGCGCACGAGCGGTCGCCGGCATCGAGCATCTCGCGGAAGGTGCGCTGCAGGTCGATCGCCTCCGGCGTCGTGCGCACGACACCGCGCCGCTCGCCGCCGACGCGCGCCTCGACGGTGCCGAGCAGGCCCGGCCGACGGCCGGCCGCGGCGAGGATCGCATAGAGCAGGAACGCCGTCGTCGTCTTGCCGCTCGTTCCCGTGACGCCCGCGACCGCGAGCTCCTGCGTCGGGCGTCGGAAGAACTCGTCCGCGGCCACCGCCATCGCGGCGCGCGCGTCGCGCACGACCACCTGGGGCACGGCGGGCTCGAGCGGCCGCTCGACCACGAGTGCAGCCGCTCCCCGCTCCACCGCCTCGGGTGCGAAGTCGTGCCCGTCCGCCTGCGCACCCGGAACGCAGAAGAACAGCGCGCCCGGCGTGACGGCCCTGGTGTCGTAGGCGAGGTCGCGCACCTCGACCGGAGCGCGTCCCACCACCTCGACCGCCCCGAGCGCGGCGACGAGGCGCTCCAGCATCATCATCGCGGCACGAGTGTACCGGTGCCGGCTGACGCTCTACAACGAGCGACCTACGTCGCGGCCTGGTCGCAGTCGTCGTTCCGCCCGCCTAGCGCAGTGGCTCGTCAGGGGGGACTTCCAGGTACTGGAGGTCGAAGGCGGCGATCTGCGCGAAGGCAGGCGCGGCGACGACGCCGCCGAAGATCGCGAGCTTCGGCTCGTCGACCGTGACGAGGACGACGAGACGCGGGTTGCTCGCAGGCACCATCCCGATGAACGTCGCCACGTACTTGCCGGGGATGTAGCCGTGCGGTCCCGGCTTCTGCGCGGTGCCGGTCTTGCCTGCGACGCTGTAGCCGGGGATCTCCGCCGCCGCGGCCGTGCCGACGTCCGAGACGACGCCCTTCAGCATCGTCAGCAGCTCGCGGTCGACGCGACGGGAGAGGATCCTCCGCGTGCGCAGGGCGGGCGCCTGCTCGCCCTGCACGTGGTCGACGAGGTGCGGCTGGACCCAGAGGCCCCCGTTGGCGATCGCCGCGTACACCGACGCGAGCTGGATCGCCGTCACCGAGACGCCCTGCCCGATCGGCACGTTGCCGATCGTCGATCCCGACCAGTACGCCGGCAGCAGCCCTGCGCTCTCACCCGGGAAGTCGATGCCCGTCCGGCGCCCGAAGCCGAACTGGCGGATCCACTTCAGCAACCCTGCCTGGCCGAGCTTCGTCCGTGCGATCGTCACGGCGCCGACGTTCGAGGAGTGCTGAAGGATCTGCGCGACCGTCATCGTCTCGGTACCGCGAGGCTCGGCGTCGTGGATGACGCGGTCGGCGACGCGAATCGAGTAGGGCAGCCTGAACTTCGTCCGCGGCGTGACGAGCCCGTCCGAGAGCGCGCCCGCGATCGTCACGACCTTGAACACCGACCCCGGCTCGTAGACGTCGGCGACGGCGTGGTTCGCCTGGAGGCCTTTCGCAAACGCCCGCGGGAACGCGTTCGCGTCGTAGCCGGGCTCCATCGCCATCGCGAGCACGCCCCCCGTCTTCGGATTGAGGACGATCGCGGTCGCGTCCTTCGCTTTCCACTTGGCCACTGTCGCGCGCAGCACCTGCTCCGCGTTCGCCTGGATCGTGTGGTCGAGCGTGAGGAAGACGTTATGGCCGTCGTGCACCGGCTTCTCGGCCTGGACGTCGATGACGTGACCGAGCGGGTCGCGCACGACCGTTTCCTCGCCCGGTGTTCCCGTCAGAGGCCCGTTCAGCTCGAGCTCGAGGCCGGCGAGGCCGGTGTTGTCGATGCCGGCGTAGCCGAGCACGGGTGCCGCCACCGGCCCCTGCGGGTAGACGCGCTTCTCCTCCGGCGTGAAGTAGAAGCCGGTGAGGTTGCGCTTCGCGAGCAGGGTCGCCTCGTCCGGCGGCGCCTTGCGCTCGACGTAGACGAATCCGTGCGAATGGTCGGCGAGCACGGGATACAGCTGCGCCGCCTTGAGCCCGAGGATCCGCGCGGCGATCCGCGCGTCCGTCTTCGGCTTCGCGATCTGGCGCGGATCGGCGAACACCGTCGTCGCCTGCTCGTCGAGCGCGAGCGGCGTCCCCATCGCGTCGAAGATCGTGCCGCGCCCCGCGGCCAGCACGACCTGGCTCTTCGTCTGCGCCTGCGCGAGCTTCGACAGCGACGCGGCGCGGACGGTCGCGAGCCAGGCCTCACGCGCGAGCAGCATGCCGAAGGTAAGCAGGATGACGAGCAACAGCAGCCGAATGCGCGAGTTGACGACTCGCGTCACGGCTTGGCGGCGGGTGATCCGAGGTCGATGTAGCTCGTGTCGGTCGCGGGCGCCGGGACGAGCCCGAGCCGGCGCGCGGTCGCCTCGATCTTCAGCGACGCGGCCGCGCTCGAGACGCTCGACGCGAGCGCGGCGTTCTGCGCCTGCAGCTGGAGCTCTTGCTTGTCGAGGTTCGTCACGTCGACGTTGACGCGCAGCACGGCGACGTTGAGGGCGACCACGCCGGCGAGAAGGACGGCCAGCACGGAGATCCAGACGATGCCGCCGGTGAGTCGCCGCCCGGACGCGCGCCGTCGCGCCGCCGGGGCGGCCGCCCGCGGGGGCCGGCGACGAGGCGCCCGAGCGGGTGCGGGCGCAACCGCGGCCGGGCTGAACCAGTCGACCGCGGCCATCAGACCTTGACCGCCGCTCGCAACCGGGCCGACGCGGCGCGCGGGTTCGCGGCGATCTCGGCCTCGCCCGGTCGCACCGGCCGCCTCTGGATGGCGCGCAGCTCCGGCTCGTGCCCGCAGACGCAGATGGGGAAGTCGGGCGGGCACGTGCAGCCGCGCTCGCGCTCACGCAGGAACTGCTTCACCATCCGGTCCTCGAGCGAGTGGAAGGAGATGACGGCGAGCCGGCCGCCCGGCCGCAGCATCTCGAGCGCCGCCGGCAGCGCCGCCCCGAGCGAGGCGAGCTCGTCGTTGACCGCGATGCGCAACGCCTGGAAGACGCGCTTCGCGGGATGCCCGTCGCCGAAGCGCGCGGGGGTGGGAATCGCGGACTTGATCGTGTCGACGAGCTCACCGGTCCGCGCGAACGGCTCCTCCCTGCGGCGGCGCACGATCGCCTTCGCGATCTGCCGCGCGTACCGCTCCTCGCCGTAGCGGCGGAAGATCGAGACGAGCTCGCGCTCCGGCCACTCGTTGACGACGTCGCGTGCGGCGAACTCCTGCGAGGTGTCCATGCGCATGTCGAGCGGCGCGTCGACGGAGTAGGAGAAGCCTCGCTCGGGACGATCGAGCTGCATCGACGAGACGCCGAGATCGAGCAGGATCGCGTCGGCGCGCACGCCGTTCGCCGCCAGCTGCGGCAGTACGAGGCCGAAGTCGCCGCGGAGCAGTCGCGCCTGCACGCGCTCCCGCTGCTCGAGCCGCTCGAAGTACGTGCGCGCGGTCGGGTCGCGGTCGATCGCGATGAGCTTGCCGCTCCCCTGCAGGTCGGCCGCGAGCAGCGCCGCGTGCCCACCGGCGCCGAAGGTGGCGTCGACGACCGTCTCCCCGGGATGCACCGCCAGGCATTCGCGCACCTCGGCGGCGAGAACCGGGACGTGATCAGTCGCGCTGGGCTGCAAGACGTTCGGCAACATGCTCCGCACTCCCTTCGACCTCGGCGAGCTCGAGCCGCCAGGCGGCCCGGTCCCAGATCTCGAGGTGGTCGTGAACGCCGGCGACGACGACGTCGCGGCCGAGCTTCGCGTGCTCGAGCAGCGCGGCGGGAAGCCCGACCCGGCCCTGCTTGTCGAGCTCCGTCTCCGTCGCGCCCGAGAAGAAGAACCGCTGCATCCGGCGGCCCTCCTTGCTCAGCGTGTTCAGGGTGGCCAGCCGGCTCGCCACCATGCTCTCCCACGCCTCCCGTGTGTAGGCGAACAGGCACCCGTCCATGCCCCGGGTCACGACGATCCCCTCCGCGAACGCCTGCCGGACACGGGCCGGCAGCGTGAGCCGGTTCTTGTCATCGAGCGTGTGCTCGTACTCGCCGAGAAGCATGCGGGGCCGGGTCCTCCTCTACCACTTTGCCCCACTCTAGACCACGACTCCCCACTTGTCCACCCCCTACAACCACCCGGGGGCGGGCCGCGGCCGGCACGGATCGGCCGGCGGCGCTCCGTCAGCCGCACCAGGCGACGGCCGTCTGCAGCACGACGTCGCGCACCCGCTCGAGCGAGGCGAGGTCGACCCACTCGACGGCCGCATGCGCCCCGTCGCCGGCGGGCCCGTAGAGCACGGTCGGGATGCCCGCGGCGGCGATCAGGGCGGCATCGGTCCAGAACGGCACGCCGGCGGGCTCGCGCGTCCCGGCGACGCGACCGACGAGCTCGACGAACGGATCACCGCTCGGCGCTTCGAACGGCTCGCGGTTGACGCCGAGCCGGAGCGCCGCACCGCCGGCGATCCGGCGCAGCTCGAGCTCGACCTGCTCCACCGTCTCGCCGGGGATCGTGCGCCGCTCGCCGGTGAGCACGCAGCGTGCGGGGTAGCTCGAGAACTCCTGCCCGCCCTCGATCAACGACGCGTGCAGCGAGCCCGGCCCGACGAGCGGGTGCCGCCGTCCCGCCTGGAGCCGTCCGTCGAGCTCCTCGAGCGCGGAGAGCACAGGGCCCATCTTCGCGATCGCGTCGACGCCGAGATCGGGGCGCGAACCGTGCGCGGCGACGCCCGCGGTCTCGAGCTCGAAGCCGACGAAGCCGCGGTGGGCGACCGCGAGCCGCAACTCCGTCGGCTCGACGACGATGGCCGCATCTGCGTGCACGTGCGCGAGCACCGTCTCGGTGCCGATCGACGCCAGCTCCTCGTCGGCGACCGCCGTCACGATCACGTCGCCGCGCAGACCCGCCGCCTGCGCGGCGGCGAGCATGATCGCAGCGACCGCGCCCTTCATGTCGTAGGCGCCGCGGCCGTAGAGACGGCCGCCCTCGACGCGCGGCTCGTGCGGCGTCTCCATGCCCGCCACACCGACCGTGTCGAGGTGCCCGTTCAGGAGCAGCGAGCGCCCGCCGCCCGACCCACGCTTCGTCGCGACGACGCTCGGCCGCTCTCCGCCGACGAGCTCGACGTCGAGCCCACGGCCCGCGCACCACTCCGCGACGAAGGCGGCCGCCTCGTGCTCTCCCGGCGCCCCTGCGATCAGCCCGGGGTTGACCGAGTCGATCGCGACGAGCCGGGCCGTCAGCTCGGTCAGCTCGGCGTCCATGACGGAGAGCGTAGCCCCCTTGCCCGCCCGCGCGGCCGGGAGTACGCTCGCGGGGCGGCACAAGGTCTGCGGCAGCCAACGCTCGAAGGGAGCATCATGGCCACTCAGACCCGGTCTCGTGCCGCGGGGCGACCGCTCAACGTCGTGCTCCGGCCGCGCTCTGCCGCAGAGGCCGCCTACCGCAGCGCCGTGCTCGCCCCCGGCTTCGAGCCGCAGCCGGGCCTCGACCTCCGCTATCTCGGCGGACGGACGATCCCGCGGCTCACCTTCACGAACGTCTATCTCGGCAGCTGGGGCGCGGACGAGCGGGAGCAACTCGACCACGCCCTCGCGGCGGCGACCGCCGACGCGCATCTGAACAACGTCCTCGCCCAGTACTTCAAGGGGACGACCGTCAGCTCGACGTTCGTCGGCTCCCGCACGCACGCGGAACGGGTGCCCACGCGCGTGTACAAGGATACGGTGGAGGCGATCGTCACCGGGCTCGGCCGGGACGGCGCGCTCGCCGGGCTCGACCTCCGCTCGACGGTCGTCTGCCTCATCCTTCCCGAGGGCGCCGTGCTCGTCGACGGCGACTCGCACGGCCACGCGCGGCGGGGAGCCGAGGGCGACGAGGCGGTCGACTCGAAGCACGGTCTCGGCGGCTATCACGGCTCGGTGCACGTCGCGCGCAACGGCCCCCTGAAGGAGACCGTCTACTACGCGGTCTCCGTCTACTCGGCAGGCACGAACGGCATCGTCGCCTTCCCGCACCCGTGGCAGAACGTCTGCGCGACGCTCTACCACGAGCTCTGCGAAGCGCGCACCGACCCCGACGTCGAGGACGCGATCCGCGCCGGCGCGACGCCCGCGGGCGAGCGACTGCTCGGCTGGTATTCGCCGCGCGGCGGCGAGATCGGCGACATCCCGATGTCCGAGGCCGGCGACGACCTCTCGCTCGTGATGAAGGAGGTGCCGCTCGCCGACGGAAGCGGCACCGTGCCGATCCAGCTGATGTGGTCGAACGCGGTCGGCGGCCCCGAGGGCCCCATCGCCCGACCGCACGCCGCCGGGGACTAGAGTGCCGCGCGGGTCAGCTGGCCCGCATAGGCGCCGCGGCCCGTGAGCACCGCGGCGCCGCAGCGGGCGCCGAATGCGACCGCCTGCTCCAGCGAACGGCCCTCTGCGAGGGCGAACGTCAGCCCGGCGGCGAAGCAGTCGCCGCAGCCGTACGCGTCGTGCACCGGCCCGGGCAGCGGCGCGGCCCGGAACGGGCCGCCCGGCCGCACCCAGCCGCCGAGCCCTCCGGACGTGGTGACGACAACACGCGGCGGCGGCTCCAGCTCGGCCGGATCGGCGCGCTCGCCGACGTCCTCGCCGCTGCCGACGAGCACGTCGAGCTCCTCGCCCGCACGTCGCAGCGTGGCGAGCTCGCGCGAGGTGGCGACGAGGATGCGCGCGCGGCGCGCCGCGTGTGCGGCCGCGACGTCGCCGCTGACGAAGTAGACCGCGTCACAGCGCGCGAGCTCTTCCCACGGCAGCGAGCCGTCCTCCCCCGACGGCACGAGCTTGCGGCCAAGCACGGTGATCGTCCTCTCACCCTCGCCGTCGACGTAGGCGAACGCGCGCCGCTGCGCCCCGGCCGGCGCCGCGGCATGGATGGTGACGCCGAGCGCCGTCAGCTCCTCGTGCGCACGGCGGCCCAGCTCGCCGTCGCCGAGGGCGGTGTAGAGGAGCGCCGAGCCGTTGAGATTGGCGAGCTGGACGGCCGCGACCGCGCCGCCGCCGGCGGGCTCCTCCCAGGTCTCGAGCGCGTGCACGACCTCTCCGGGAGTGGGCACGTGCTCGACGCGGGCGAACTCGACCCACTCGACGTGTCCCACGACTGCCAACCGCATGCCTCACATCTTGGCGCGGAAGTACGTTGTAGGTGTCGATGGCCACCCCCGTGCCGCCGTTCGAGACCTTCTACGAGGCCCATCGGGCCGAGGTGTTCCGCTTGTTGGGACGCCGGCTCGGCCGGCAGCAGGCCGAGGACGCTTTCCAGGAGACGTTCCTGCGCGCGCTCCGCGCCTATCCGCGGCTCGAGCACGGCGAGCACCTGCGGGCCTGGGTGCTGACGATCGCGAGCCGGATCGTGCTCGACGACGTCCGCAAGCGCCGCCCGCACGACGAGCTGCCCGACCTGCCGGTGGAAGACGGACTGCCCGCCTACGAGGAGCTCGCGCCGCTCACGGAGGGCCTCTCCCCGAACCAGCGGGCGGCGGTCGTGCTCCGCTACGGCTACGACCTCGGCTACGACGAGATCGGCGACGCGCTCGGCTCGACCGGGGCAGCGGCGCGGCAGGCGGCCTCGGCCGGCGTGCGCCGAATGCGATCGCACGCCGGTGCCGGGCCCGAGAGCTTCGCCCCTCGCTTCCGTTCGACGGAAGACGGCGGCCCGGCACCGGACGACACAAAGGAGCAACGATGAGCGAGCCCCTCTCCCCCGTCCTCGACGAGCGCTTCCGCACGGCCGCGGCCGCCGAGGGGCTGCTCGACGTCGCCTACGACGTCCTGCCCGACACGCCCATCGGCGCGCTGCTCGTCGGAGTGACCGACCACGGTCTTTGCCGGATCAGCTTCGACCCGGACCCGGAGCGGGAGCTCGAGGAGCTTGCGCAGCTCTTCGGCTCGCGCGTGCTCCGCTCCTCGCGCCCGCTCGACCGCGTGCGACTCGAGCTCGACGAGTACTTCGCCGGGCGCCGCCGCCGGTTCGAGGTCGAGCCGGACGTGCGGACGCTGCCGGCCTACAACCGGCGCGTGCTCGCCGAGCTGGCCCGCGTCGAGTACGGCCACACGACGACGTACGGGACGCTTGCCGCGCAGAGCGGCAACCCACGCGCCGCGCGAGCCGTCGGCACCGTCATGCATCGCAACCCCGTGCCGATCGTGCTCCCGTGCCACCGCGTCGTCGGCGCGAACGGCAAGCTCACCGGCTACGCCGGCGGCCTCGACCGCAAGGAGCAGCTGCTGCGGCTCGAGGGAGCCATCCTCTAGGTTCGCGACCGCCGCCCGTGGCGGACGCACGGGCCGGAGGCTACGGGGGGCGAAGCCGCCGTAGCCGGAGGCCGACCTCACGCGGGCGGGGACGCGTCAGCGCCGCCGCCCGCGCAACCGCAAACGATCGCCCCGCGCTACAAGAGGACGGCGGCTTGGCCGCCGTCCGCTCTGCGGAGCACATCCTCCTCCGCGGGCGAGGCCGCAGGCCTCGTCCGCGCTACAGCGAGCCCCAGTGGAGGGCGACGATCAGGAGGAGGGAGCCGGCGGCGAGGGCCAGCCCTGCGAGCGCCTGGCCGGCGCGCCTCCCGAGCGGCGTCATCGCACTGAGCATGAGCACGGCGCCCGCAACCGCGCCGAGGAGGAAGCCGACCTCCTCGATCCGGATCGTCGCGTGCTTCGCGAAGTGGGTGGCGAACAGGATCATGCGCTGATGTTCTGCTGCGCGCCGGACGGTGCGCCCCACGGTACGGTGCCGGCATGACCCCGCTGACGACCCGCGAGCGTCCGGCCGCGGGGACGGCGGAGGGCATGCTCGTCCTCCACCACGGCCGCGGTGCCGACGAACTCAACCTGCTCGACCTCGCCGATGCGCTCGACCCGGAGCGGCGCCTACACGTGGCCGCGCCCCGTGCGCCGCTGACCCTGCCGGGCTCGCTCGGCTACCACTGGTACGTCGTGCCGCGGGTCGGCTACCCCGATCCCGACACGTTCCACGCCGCATACCGGCAGCTGGCGGCGCTTCACGACGAACTGTTCGAGCGCACCGGCATCGGCCCCGACCGCACCGTCCTCGGCGGCTTCTCGATGGGGACGGTGATGAGCTACGCGCTCGGGCTCGGCGCCGACCGCCCGGTGCCGGCCGGAATCCTCGCATTCTCCGGGTTCGTCCCCGTCGTCGAGGGCTGGCAGCCCGACCTTGCGGACCGTCCGCGGCTCCGCGTCTTCATCGCGCACGGTCGCAGCGATCCGATCATGACGGTCTCGTTCGCACGGGACGCGCGCGAGCTGCTCCGGTCGGGCGGCCTCGAGGTCGACTACCACGAGTCGGAGGCCGGGCACACGGTCGACCCGGCACACCTGACGGCTGCGACAGCGTGGCTCTCCGCCGCACTGCCGCCATAGACCGGCTCAGGAGCAGCGCGCGACCACGGTGCCGTCGTCCTTCGTGCGAATCCCGATCGTCGCCACCTTGGTGGCGTCCGCGTTCACCTGCTGCGCATGGGTGGCGTGACCCCGCTTCGGCACCCAGGCGCCGACGGTCATCCCGCCGCTCTCGCAGATCAGGCCGTCGCCGACGACGAGGTCGCCCGGCGCAAACGCGATCTTCTGGCCGGCCTCGAGTGTCGCGACCGGCTTGGCGGGCGTGGGCTGCAGCGTCGTCGGCGCCGTGCCTCCGAACAGGGCCCAGAGCGGCACCGCGAGGAAGACGAGCAGGAGCAGCCCGACCAGTAGCCAGGTGGTCCGTCCCTCGGCGCGGAGGACGTCGTCGGCGGCATGAGCCACGGCTCCCCGGACGATACCGGCGCTAGGCGGGCGAGGAAGGGCGGAGCTTGTAGCCCACCCCCCAGTGGTTCACGACCCAGCCGCTCAGGCCGGCGCGCGCGAGCTTACAACGGATCCGCGATGCGTGCGACTCCAGGGTGCGGGTCTGCACGAAGGTGCGGTAGCCCCACACCTCGCGCAGGAGCACCTCGCGGGTGAACACGCGGTCCGGATCGCACGCGAGCTTCACGAGGAGCGCGTACTCCTTCGCGGAGAGCACCACGTCGCCGCCGCACACGAGAACGCGCCGCGCGCCGCGATCGACGAAAAGCTCGCCGAGATCGAGCAGCTCGTCTCGCGGCGGTCGCCGCCGCAGCACCGCTCGGATGCGGGCGACGAGCTCCTCGTACGCGAACGGTCGCGACAGATAGTCGTCGCAGCGCTCGAGCGCACGCACGCGCGTCGCCGGGTCGGCCGTCCCGAGCACGATCACGGGGCAGTCGGTGACGACGCAGCGATCGAGCGCAGCGGGGTCGCCGAGCAGCAACACGTCGGGCTCCGCCGCGCGCGGCAGGTCGTCCGGGGTGCTGAACGCGAGCACGTCGAAGCCGTCGCTCGCGAGCTGGCGCGCGAGAAACCCACGCAGCGCTTCCTCGGGCTCGGCGAGCAGCAGCGCAGTCATGCGGCCGACCGTACCGTCGCCCTGCGCGCTGCGCCAGATGTCCTTTCGCGCGGAAGTGTGACTTCTCGTCTACAGGCGTCCCGAGCGGACGACACCCCACAGCAGCCACAGCCCGAGCACCGAGGAGAGCGCGAAGCCGATCACCGAGATGACGTTGATCCCGAGCAGCTGCGGCCCCCCCTTCGCGAAGATCCCGATGAGGCTCGAGCCGATCAGGCCGCCGGTGACGATGAGCGCGACGACGAGCCGGTTGAACACGCGCTGCATGCTCTCGAGCACGTCCTCGAGCCCCTTGTGCACGAAGCCGACCTCGATCTGCCCGTCCCGGACCTGCTCCATGAAGTCGTACCACTGGTACGGCGCCTCACGGAGGATGTGCGCGTAGCGCATCGCGTCGCGGCGTGCGCGGCGCGCGACTCGCTCCGGCGTGAACCGCTCGAGCATCAGTCCACGCGCGTACGGGCGCGCGACCTCGAACACGTTGAACTCCGGATACAGCTCGACGCCCACGGCGCCGAGGGTGGCGATCGCGCGGTCGAGCAGCAGAAACCGCGTTGGCAGGCGCAGGTTCATCGTGTAGATGAGCTGGAACGCCTCGCGCACGATCTGCAGCGGGTCGATCTCGGCGAGGCTCGCGCCGTAGTAGCGGTAGTACACCTCGCGCAGCTCGACGAGGAACCGCTCCTCGCGCTCCTTCGGGTAGCGAACGCCCAGATCCGCCAGCCGCTTGGGCAGCACGTCGATGTTCTCCGCCGCCGCGTCGATGAAGAGACGCGTCAGCTTCGTCATGTCGTCGTCGCTGAGCTTGCCGACGGCCCCGAAGTCGACGAGCCCGATCGTGCCCGCCTCCTCCAGCACGAGGATGTTCGCCGGGTGCGGGTCGCCGTGGAAGAACCCGTGCCGGAAGATCATCGTCATCCACGTCTCGGTGATGAGATATGCGAGCTCGCGCCGCTCTTCGAGCGTCATCGCAGTCGTGTCGACGTCCCGGACGTGCGTGCCCTGGAGCCACTCGAGCGTCAGGACGCGCGCGCGCGTGTACGACCAGTAGACCTTCGGCACGTGCACGTGCGGGTCGCCGGCGAAGTTGCGGTGGAAGCCCTCGGCGTTCCGGGCCTCGAGCCGGTAGTCGAGCTCATGCCGGAGCTGGCGCGCGAACTCGTCGACGAGCGACTGCGCGTCGACGAAGTCGAGGGCGCGGACGCGCTCCTTCACGAGACGGGCCGCCTGGTAGAGCAGGGCGAGATCGGCCTCGATCTGGCGCGGCGCGCCCGGCCGCTGCACCTTGACCGCGACCTCCCTCCCGTTCGGAAGCGTCGCGCGGTAGACCTGGCCGATCGATGCCGCCGCGACGGGCTTCGGGTCGAACTCGAGGAACAGCCGCACGAGCGTGTTGCCGAGGTCCTCCTCGATCACGCGCTCCGCCTCCTCGAACGGGAACGGGCGCACGTCGTCCTGGAGCGGGCGCAGCTCGGCGATGATGTCGGGCGGAACGACGTCCGGGCGCGTCGAGAGCAGCTGGCCGAACTTGACGAACGTCGGCCCGAGCTCGTCGAAGAGCTCGCGCAGATGCTGGCCGCGAGTCGAGACGACGCCGCCGTCGGCGGCCGCGGCGAGGCGCGCCTCCGCCGAGCGGCCCGGCAGCAGGTCGGTGAGCTTGTGCGCCTCGAGGAAGTAGCCGAAGCCGTGCCGCACCATCACCTGCGCGATCTCCGACAGGCGCCCGAGGCTCCGCGTCGTGGACTGAGCCACAGGCTCAGTCTACGGCTGAAGCGCTTCGCGCTTCAGCCGATTTTGCACAACCTCACGCCCCGCGAGAAGCGCGCAGCGCTTCTCGCGGCTTCCTGGCCCACGGACCGGGGGGAATGAGAAGCTGCTCGACATGCAGGTACGCGAGCCCGACGATCGGCAGATCGCTCAGCCGCTCGATGCAGAGGTAGCGCGGCCGCCACTCGGGGAAGAACTTCCGGTTGAACGAGTACAGGCGCTCGAGCTGGAAGACGTTGTCCGCCGCGAGCAGCGCGTGCCGCAGCAGGCGCCGCGGCACCGTCACCGCGCGTTCGACGGAGATGAGATCGGTGAACACGCAGAAGTTGAGTGACATCTCCGTCGCGCCCGTCTCCTTGGCCCAGGCGAGCGTCTCGACGATCAGGAACTCCGTCAGCCCGTTCGGGACGTCGGGGCGGCGCCGCATCGTGCTCAGCGACCAGCCGCCGCCGGCAGGCGTCGGCGCGAGATGGAGGAAGCCGCCGACGCGGCCGTTCTCGCATTCCGCGACGGCGAACACTGTTCCCGGCACGTAGAGGTCGTCCATCGCCATCGTGAAGCCGCGCTCGGGCTGGTTGCCGCGCCATTGCTCGGAGACGGCGTCGAGTGCCGCGCGCAGCTCGTCGTCCGCGTCCTCGGCCGAGACGACGCGGAGCCGGTAGCCGGCGGTCGTCAGCCGCGAGACGGACTGGCGCACCTTGCGGATCGCGCGCCCCTCGAGCGAGAACTCGTCCGGCCGCAGCACCGCCTCCTCGCCGATCGCGATCGCGCGCATGCCGAGCCGTCGGTAACGATCGAGGTGCGCATCGGATGCGCCGAGCACGGCAACGCGCCAGCCATGCGTGTGCGCGACGCGCCGGAACTCGGCGAGAAGAGCGTCGAACTCCTCATCGTCGCCGACGGGATCGGCGCTGACGAGCGCGGCCCCGGCGACGACGCGATAGGCCAGGAATGCACGTCGCGTCGGCGAGAAGAAGTAGCTCTTGTCGCGGCGCAGCGCGAAGAACGACAGGCTGTCGCTGCCGTACGCATCGACGAGCGCACGTGCGACGCGCCGCTCACCGACGGTCTGGGCAACCACCTGCGTGAGCGGACGGAGCCACAGGAAGAGCGCCGAGAATCCGAGCAGGATCGAGACCGCGGTGAAGAGGTCCGAGAGCCGGTCCGGGATCTCGCCGCCGTGCAGCTCGACCCCGAGCACGACGGCGGCCACGGCGCCCACGGCAGCGGCGAGCGCGAGCAGCGGCCGCACCGTCGCCGGGTCCCCCGGGATGTCGAAGCGGCGGCGGTAGCGGACCAGCGCCGCGAGCAGGGCGAGCGAGATCGTCGCCTCCTCGAAGTCGAGCCCCTTGGCCAGGTGCGCGACCGCGGAGGCCAGCACGACGACGACGGCGAGCTGCCATGCCCGCCTGCGGCGGCGCGCGAGCGAACGCGAGAGCCAGATCAGCGCGAGCCCCAGGGCGAGCGTCGCGACGCGCGCCGCCGCGATCCCGCCCGGCGGCAGCACGCCGCGAACGATCCGGTAGCGGTCGGCCATCTCCGGTGTCAGCGCCGAGACGATGCCGATCACGCCGACCAGGGCCGCCGCCCAGGCGAGCAGCGACTCGGGCCTCGGGCGACCGACGTTCACGCTTCCAGGGTAACGCCGCCGGCGGCGGAGCCTCACTTCGGCTGCGCCTGCTCGAGCAGACGCAGCCGGTGCTCGAGCTGGGCGACACGGAGCTCGAGCTCGGCGAGGTCGTCGCGTGTGACGAGGTTCAGCTCCTCGACGAGGGCCCGAACCGCTCCCAGCGCCTGCTCCGAGAAGCGCGCCCGGCCGCCCCGCAGCCGTGCCGGGAGCTCGACGAGGAGCTCCTCGACCGCGTCGACGAGCCGGTCGCTACCGCGCGCGGCCATGCGGTCTCGTCCGCCGCCGCTGCTTGCGCCTCTCGCGCCGCGCCTGCGCCGACGCGCCCGCCGGCTCCGGCGTCAGGTCGAGCAGCCCGGGGGTCTTCTCGTCGGCGAGCGCCTGCTCGGATTCGCGCAGCGCGAGCGCGCCGGAATCGAGCGCGGGGCCGCCCTTGGGACGCCGCGGCCGCCGCCGTGCCGGCGTCCCACCCTCGTCCTGCGGGCCGGCGCCCTCCTCGCCGGGCGTGTACGCCTTCCGCTTCGCGTACTCCGGCTCCCGCTCCTTCCAGATCGTGAGCAGCGGCGCCGCGATGAAGATCGACGAGTACGCGCCGGAGGTGACGCCGACGAGCAGCGCGAACGCGAAGTCCTTCAGCGTCGTGCCGCCGAGGAGCTCGAGGGCGGCGATCGGCAGCAGGGTGATGAACGTCGTGGCCAGGGAGCGGCGGATCGTCTCCCACAACGAGACGTTCGCGATCGTCGCGAACGGCTGCCGCCGCATCAACGGGACGTTCTCCCGGATGCGGTCGAAGATGATGATCGTGTCGTAGATCGAGTATCCGAGCACGGTCAGCACCGCGGCCACGGTGTCGATCGTGACCTCCTTGAACACGAGCGAGTACACGCCGACCGTGATCGCGATGTCGTGGAGCATGGCGATGATCACCGGAACCGCGAACTTGATGTCGAAGCGAAGCGCGATGTAGACGACGATGAGCAGCAGCGAGACGACGATGCCCCAGATCGCGTCGATCGCGATCTGGTGGCCGAAGCTCGCGGAGACGTTCTTCGTCCCGCTCGCGTAGGCTCCGACGTCCTGCGTGAAGCCCTGCTCGAGGGCGCTCTGCTCCGCCGGCTTGAGTGACCGCGTGCGCACCTGCCAGCCCGTGTACTTCCCGTTCGCCGCCGTGCCGGTGCCCTGGACGACCGCATCGGCCTGGCCGGCGGCGACGGCGACTCTGCGAACCGCAGCCGTCGTCTGGGCGGTGTGCGTCTTGAACACGAACTGCGTGCCGCCCTTGAAGTCGATGCCGAAGTTGAGGCCGCGGACGCCGAGCGAGACGAGTCCCGCGAGGATGATCACGCCGGACATGGCAAACCAGAGGTAACGGCGGCGCATGAAGTCGATCTGCAGCCACTTCGCCGTCTGCTGGCCGTGCGCGCCCATGAAGCGCGGGTTGGCGAACCAGCGGAAGCCGCTGAGCAGCCCCAGCATCGCGCGCGTCGCCGCCACCGCCGTCAGCAGCGAGATCAGCGTGCCGATCAGCAGCATCAGCGCGAAGCCCTTCACGTCGGCCACCGCGATCAGGAACAGCACGAGCGCGGTGATCGCCGTGACGACGTTCGCGTCGAGGATGGTGTGGAAGCCCTTGCCGTAGCCGGCGGCGACCGCCGCGCGCACCGACTTCCCGGACCGCACCTCCTCCTTGATGCGCTCGAACACGACGACGTTCGCGTCGGCCGCGACGCCGATCGTGAGGATGAGGCCGGCAAAGCCCGGCAGCGTCAGCGTCACGTTGAAGAGCAGGATCGCCGCGTAGTAGAAGGCGGCGTAGATCGCGAGGCCGAGCACCGCGACGAGGCCGAGGAAGCGGTAGAGGACGAGCAGGAAGAGGGCCACGACCGCGAGGCCGAGCAGTGCGGCGTGCCACGCCTGTGTCAGCGAGTCCTTGCCGAGCGTCGACGAGACGTCGGTGCGCTCGATCTGCTGGAAGCTCACCGGCAGCGCACCCGTCTGGAGCACGAGCGCGAGGTTCTTCGCGTCCTGGAAGGTGCCGCCCTGCCCCATGTCGATCTCCGCGTTGCCGGAGATGCCGCCTTCGAGATTGGCCTGGGTGAAGTCGATGTACGGCGTCGACTGCAGCTGGTTGTCGAGCACGATCGCGAAGTGCTGGACGTACGGGCTCGCCTGCCCGGCCGGTATGGCCGGGCGGCCCGCGAGCTCCCACTTCGTCTTGCCGCGCTGCCACTCGTCCTTCGTCACCTTCTCGAACTCGTTCGAGCCGTGGTTCGTGAACTGGAGCAGCACGATCGGGTTGCCGGCCTGCCCGAAGTCGGCGCGCGTGCCGGAGAGGACGAGGTCGCCGCCGGTCATCTCCGGAATCGGGCCGGCGCCCGTCTTCCGGTCGGGGTAGTACTTGAACAGGTAGTAGTAGACGCCGTTCGCGGAGGTCTGCGACGCGCCGAGGCAGCCGTTCGCGACCGGGCAGCTGACGACGGTCATGTTCCAGGGCACCTTCAGCACCTGCGCCTTCGCCGGCACCTTGCCCCGGTACGGCCTCAGCAGCGCCGGCACCGTGTCGGCCGGCCCCTGCAGGAGCGTGTGCTTGAGGACGGTCTTCTTCGCCGGCTTGAGCACGGTCGTCTTCTTGCCGTTCTTGCCCTTGACCGTCACCTTCTTCGTCGTCTTGACGATCGCCGTCGCGTTCCGGAACAGGTAGTACGCCTGCGGCGACCCCTTCGCCGCCTGCTTCTGCACCTGGGTGAGCAGCGCATAGAGCGAGGGCGTCGCGATCGGGTTGCCGTTCAGGTCGGACGACACCCCGGGGACGAGGTCCGCCTCGAAGTCGAAGAGCTGCAGCTGGGCCGTCTTGCCGATCAGCCGGGCGGCGGTCGCCGGGTCGTGTACGCCGGCGAGCTGGATCACGATCTGGTTCGTGCCCTGCTTGCGGATCTCCGGCTGGGTGACGCCCAGCTTGTTGATGCGGCTCTGCATGATCGAGACCGAGCGGTCCATGTCGGCCGACGTGAGGACGTGCCCCTTCGGGGGCACCGCCTTGAGCACGACCTCGAGGCCGCCCTGGAGGTCGAGGCCGAGCGTCGGCTTGCGGTGGAGCGGCGAGCCGGGGACGGCGAGCAGGACCGCGCCGACGAGCGCCGCCACGATCGCGCCCATCAGGATCAGGTGCTTGCGCCGGTCGCTCACGTGTCCCGGGAAGGGTAGCCGTCGTCTTCGGAGGTCGTGTGCTCCGCCTCGTCCTCGTCCCCGGGGCGAGCGAGGACGCCGCCGATGGCGCGTCGCGCGACCCGAACCTCCAGCTCCGGCGCGATCTCGACGCGGACCTCGTCCTCGTCCAGCGCGGTGATCGTGCCGAAGATGCCGCCCGCGGTGACGACCTCGTCGCCGACCTCGAGGCTCTCGAGCATCCGCTCCGAATCGACCCGGCGGCGCCTCTGCGGCCGGATGAGGACGAGATAGAGGAACCCGAAGGCGACGATGACGATGAGGAGGCCCGCTGCGCTCACGAGTTCTCCGCTCCGGGCCTCGGCAGGCGCGCCAGCGCGTCGGCTCTCCAGCTCTGGAAGGCGCCCTGCGCGATCGCGAGCCGTGCGGCGCCGACGAGGTCGAGGAGGAAGCGCAGATTATGCAGGCTCAGGAGGCGCAGGCCGAGGATCTCCTGCTGGTTGACGAGATGACGGACGTACGCCCGCGTGAACGTCGTGCAGGCCGGACACGGGCAGCCCTCGACGAGCGGGCGCGGGTCGCGCGCGAAGCGGGCGTTGCGAAGGTTGAGCCGGCCCTCCCACGTCAGCGCGCTGCCCGTGCGTGCGGTTCGCGTCGGCAGCACGCAGTCGAACATGTCGACGCCGCGCTCGATCACCTCGATCACGCCCTCGGGGTCGCCGATGCCCATGAAGTAGCGCGGCTTGTCCGCGGGCAGGAACGAGGCGGCGTCCGCCGTGGCCGCGAACATCGCGCCGCGCTCCTCGCCGACGGAGAGCCCGCCGATCGCGTAGCCGTCGAAGCCGAGAGGCACGAGCTCGCCGGAGGAGCGCGCGCGCAGCGCCGTGTCGAGCCCGCCCTGTGTGATCGCGAAGCGGAGCTGCCCCGGTGCTCGCGGCAGGTCACGCTGGCGGCGCGCCCACAACGTCGTGCGGCGGACCGCCTCCTCGAGCTCCGGCCGCGTCACGCCGGGGGGCGCGCAGACGTCGAGGCACATCGCGACGTCGGAGCCGAGCAGCTCCTGGATCCGCGCGGCGAGCTCCGGCGTGAAGCGCTCGGGCCGTCCGTCGTAGACGGAGCGGAAGGTGACGCCGCCGTCGTCGGCCTCGAGCAGCGTGTCGCGCAGCGAGAAGACCTGGAAGCCGCCGCTGTCGGTGAGGATCGGACCGTCCCAGCTCATGAAGGCGTGCAGGCCGCCCAGCTCGGCGACGAGCTCCTCCCCCGGGCGGAGGTGCAGGTGGTAGGAGTTGCCGAGAACGATCGCCGCGCCGAGCGCGCGCAGCTCGTCCGGGCTGACGCCCTTGACGGCCGCCTTCGTACCGACGGGCATGAACGCCGGCGTCGGGACGTCGCCGTGCGCCGTGTGGAGGACGCCGGCGCGCGCGGAGCCGTCGGTCGCGTCGAGCGTGAACGCGCTCACAGGATCAGCATCGCATCGCCGAAGGAGTAGAAGCGGTAGCGCTCGTCGACTGCGAGCCGGTAGAGACGCCGCGTCTCCTCGACACCCGCGAACGCCATCACGAGCGCGAGCAGCGTCGAGCGCGGCAGGTGGAAGTTCGTCACGAGCGCATCGACCCGTCTGAAGTCGAAGCCCGGCGTGACGAACAGCGACGTGCGGCCCGCGAGCGGACCGCCGCGGGCGAGGGTCTCGAGCACGCGCACGGTCGTCGTGCCGACGGCGAGCACGCGGCCGGCGTTGCGGATCCGCTCCCACGCGCAGGCGGTGACGCAGTACCGCTCGCCGTGCATCTGGTGCTCCTCGAGCCGCTCCTCGCCGATGGGGCGGAAGGTGTCGAGGCCGACGTGGAGGGTGACCTGCTCGACTTCGAGCCGGGCGAGCAGCTCATGGGTGAAGTGCAGCCCGGCAGTCGGGGCGGCGGCCGAGCCCGCCTCGCGTGCGTAGACGGTCTGGTAGCGGCCGGGATCGGCGAGCGGCTCCGTGATGTACGGCGGCAGCGGCGTCTCGCCGCACGGCTCGCCTTCGAGCCGGAGCCGCCAGCGGCCCTCGCCCAGGTGCTCGAGCAGCTCGACCGGGCCGTAGCTCCGGCCGGGCTGGAGGCGCCGGGTCGGCCGGGCGAGTCCCTCCCAGACGTCGCCCCCGATCCGTTCGAGCAGCAGCACCTCGCCCCGCGGCGAGGCGATCGGAATCCGCGCCGGGACCACCTTCGTGTCGTTGACGACGACGAGCTCGCCCTGCAGCTCCTCGGGCAGCTCGGCGAAGCGTCGGTGCCGCACCGCTCCGGTCGTGCGCTCGTAGACGAGCAGGCGCGACCCGTCGCGCCGAACTGCCGGATGTTGAGCGATCAGCTCCGCCGGGAGCTCGTAGTCCAGCTCGGAGACCTCCATCGGCGTCACGGTATCTCGGGTCACGTCCGGTGCCTGGCACCAAGACGTGTCCCGCCCGCCCGGCGGTCCCCCCGCGCCGCGTGCTGTGCCCACGGGCCCCATCCGGCGGAGCCACGTCCCGGTGCCTGGCACCCGGACGTGGCCGCTCCGGGCCTCTGTCCGGCCCGGGGTATAGCGTCCGCGCGGATGGAGGAGGCAGTCGTCCAGCGCGCGCTGGAGCGTATCGCCGGCGCCGCCGAGGGCCGCGTCGAGCCTGCCGCGGTGGACGCGGCGCTCGAGCGGGCGCGCGAGCAGGTCGAGGCGCTCGCCGCAGCCGCTGCAGAGCTCGAAGCGAGCCTCCCCACCCGCGTCGGCGACGCGGTGCAGGAGGGCATGCGCGAGCAGGTGCTCCCGGTCGCCCGCCACCTCGCCGAGGTGCGCGGCCTCATGAACCAGCTCATCCGCCGGCTCGAGCGGCTCGAGGGCGACATGCTCGCCGAGCGGCACGCCCGCGTCGACGATCTCGCGCTGCTCGTCGATCTCGTCTCGTCGGGGTGGCGCGGGGTCGACCAGCGGCTGGCGCGCGTCGAGCACGGCCTCGAGCAGCGCGGCGCCGTCGTCTACCGCATCGAACGCCCCGAGCAGCAGGCCGGCTGACGCCCCGCGAGAAGTGCGACGCACTTCTCGCGATTCTGATCATGGCCTCCTTCGGCCGGCGTCTTCTTCTGTCACCGGCAGAAGCAACGAGAACCGGCTTCCCAGTCCCCGCTCGCTGCGGAGCTCGATCCGACCGCCGAGCGCCGAGGCGAGCTCGCGCGCGATCGCGAGGCCGAGCCCCGTGCCCGCGCCGTCCCGCGACCAGAAGGGCCGGAAGATCCGCTCGCGCTCCTCCGCGGAGATGCCCGGTCCCGAGTCCGACACGACGACGGACACCCATTCGCCGTCGACCGACAGCGACAGCGTGATGCGCCCGCCCTCCGGCGTCCACCGAAAGGCGTTCGACAGCAGGTTCGAGATGATCTGCAGCACGCGATCGCCGTCGGTGAGGATCACGGGGTGCGCGTCGAGCTGGCGCCGGTAGTCGATCGCGCGTCGGCGCGCAACCTCGGCGAATGCCGAGTACGCGCGGTCGCAGAGCTGCTCCATGTCCACCTCTTCGCGCAGGACGGTGAACCGGTGCGCGTCGAGCTTCGCGAGGTCGAGCACGTCACCGACGAGCCGCTCGAGCCGCAGCGCCTCCTCGCCGATCACGCCGAGCGACGCCTCGCGCGCGTAGGGATCGTCGATCACGCCCTCGCGCAGCGCCGACACGTGGCCGCGGATCGCAGTCAGCGGCGTACGCAGCTCGTGGGAGACGGTCATCAGGAAGTTCCGCGAGAGCTGCTCCGACTCGGCGAGCCTCGCCGCCATGTCCCCGAACCGCGCCGACAGGTGCGCGATCTCGTCGCCGCCCCGCGGCTCCGGTACCTCGACACCGTAGTTGCCGCCGGCGATCTCGTCGGCGGCGGACGAGAGCGCGAGCAGCGGCTTCGTGATCCGGCGCGACACGTACACGCCGAGCAGGCCCACGACGATCACGCCGCCGCCCAGCGCGATCGCGAGCTGCTCGATCAGCGCCACCCAGCGGCTGCGCAGCTGGGAGACGGGCTTCGCCACGACCATCGCGCCGGCGAGCTGGTCGCCGAGCTGCAGCGGACGGGCGACCGCGAGGTAGTGATGCCTGCCGACGTGCAGGTCGAGGGTCGTCGTGCCGTCGTGCTCGAGCTCTGCTCGCGGCACCGTGTCCACCGGCAGATTGGGAAGCCGGCCGACGAAGAGCTGCGCGCCCGGGACGATCGGGATGTAGAAGATCTGGTCGCCGCCGATCGCCCGCTCGAGGTTCTCCACCGGGACGTTCGCCACCCCGGTCTGCCTCGCGTAGAGCTGCACGATGCCGACCGACTCGGCACGAAGCTCGTCGATCGCGTGCGACCGGGTGTAGCTCTGGAAGAAGCGGATCGCGATGAGCGTGGCGACGAGCCCCGCGAGCACGACGCCGAGCAGGAACAGCGCCGGCAGCCGGTAGCGGAGCGACCCGAGCATGGGCCGAGCCTACTCCGCGGTCAGGCGGGAGCCGTCTCGCGCGCGGGGCTGACCTTGTAGCCCACGCCCCACACCGTGACGATCGGAGACGCGTCGCCGAGCTTGCGCCGCAGCTGGCGCACGTGCACGTCGACCGTGCGCGTGTCGCCCGCGAACGTATAGCCCCAGACACGCTCGAGCAGCTGGTCGCGCGTGAGCACGAGCCCGCGGTGGTCGAGCAGCTCCCAGAGCAGGTCGAACTCCTTCGGCGCGAGCTGGATCTCCTGCTCGCCGACCTTCGCTTCACGCCGGCCGGCATCGACGACGAGGTCGCCGTGCTTGATCACCGCGCTCTCGCGATCGCCGCGCTCGGGCGCGGCGCGGCGCAGGATTGCGCGCACGCGCGCGACGAGCTCGCGCGGGTTGAACGGCTTCGTCATGTAGTCGTCCGCCCCGACCTCGAGCCCGATGATCTTGTCCACGTCCTCGTCCCGTGCGGTCAGCATCAGCACCGGCAGGTCGCCGTGCTGGCGGATGCGCTTGCAGACCTCGACCCCGTCGATGTCCGGCAGCATCAGGTCGAGCACGACGAGCGCCGGCTTCTCCGACTCGACGAGCCTCAGCGCCTCGTTGCCGCTCGGCGTCGTACGCACCGCATAGCCGGCGTTCTTGAGGTAGGCGGCGACGAACGACGCGATCGAGGCCTCGTCCTCGACGACGAGCACCGTCTGCGGCTTCGCCGTCACGTCGACCCCTATCCGTTCGACGACGCCGACGTCGAGCCGATCGTCAACTGCTTCGCCGTCACACCGGGAAGCGAGACCCAAGCCTTGCCGTTGAGCGAATACGTGCCGTCGTCGTGGGGATCGTCGACGAGCCCGGTAAGCGTCGCCGTGCCCGTGCCGAGCACGACGACGTCGATGCCGGAGCCGTAGATGAGGATCGTGTACCTGCCGCCGACGGCCCGGAACTTGAAGTCGGTGCCGCCCCAGATCTGCGCCGTGGCGATCGTCGGCGAGTCCTTGCGCCAGAACGGGCCCGTGCCCGGGGTCACCTCCGGAGTCGCGCCGTTGTTCGGCGTCGGATCGTCGATGACGATGTGCCCCTGGTCGACGTGGCCGATCGCGGCGCCGGTGATCACGAGCGCGACGACCGGGACGTTCCCCGTGCGCGGCCCGCTGGCGTTCTTCACGACGAGCGAGCCGTCGCCCGGCGCGGCGAGCGTGGCCGACACCGCCGCGGGCAACGCGAGCGCGCCGACACAGGCGCCGAGGACGACGGTCCGTCGCATGGGCTCAGAGTAACCCCGCGCTCGTGACCCGGGGTTGAGCGGACCGTAAAGGTTCTGTGAGGGCTCCTCAGCCGAAAAGGCCCTGCACGACCGTGAATCCGACCCACGAGACGAGCAGGAGGACGCCGCCGCCGCGGCGCATTCCGCCCGGGTGCCAGAGCAGGGCGACTGCGGCGGCCGTCGTGGCCAGCAGCCAGACGACGTCGACCGCGAGCAGGCCCGAGAAGCGGTGTCCGAAGCCGACGAACAGCGCCGGCAGCGCGATGCCGCCGACGAGGTTGATCGTGTTCGAGTTCATCGTCTCGCTGACGAGTGCCGCCCCGCGCGCGGCGCGACCGAGGCGGACGCCCGTGTACGCGTTCGGCAAGCTGGTCAGCACCGCGAGCAGCAGCACGCCGACGAGCACGTCCGGCAGCCCGACGCGGTCGGCGAGCCGGAGCGACGAGTGCACCATGCCGATGCTTCCGAGCACGATCGCGGCGACCGCGGGCGGGATCACGAGCAGCGGCTCCCACAGCTCGCGCCCGCGCGGGTGCCCCCTGCGGTGGTGCTCGCCCAGGGCGCGGCGGAAGGGGCGCCGACGGCGGAGCGACAGGGTGTGTCCCTCGGCGAGCGCGACGACGACGACGTACGGGACGAGGAGGGCGAGCGCGAGCGTGAGCGCCCCCCAGGGTGGGACGATGCCGAAGCCGAGCAGGCAGACCGCACCGGTGACGCCGGCTGCGACGCCGCCCTCGAGCGCGAGCGTCTCGCGGCTCAGCGTCACCGTGCCCGCCACCAACGCCGACACGCCCACCATCGCGCCGAGGTTGAAGACGTTCGAGCCGAGCACGACGCCGAGCCCGGTGCCCTTCGCCCCCGTCACGACCGCGGTGATCGCGGCGGCGAGCTCCGGCGCGTCCGCGCCGGCCGCGGTCAGCAGGCCGAGCAGCGCCTCCGGCAAGCCGAGCCGCTCGCCGAGCCGGTCGAGCCGGTCGGCGAAGACGGCGGCCGCGAGCAGCGTCGCCGAGAGCGAGACGAGGAAGTAGACGCCTTGGACGACGGTCGACATGCGGCGGGAATCGCGGCGCCTGCTAGCCGTACGGGTAGAAGCCGCGGCCGCTCTTGCGGCCGAGCAGGCCTGCGTGCGCCATCGCGACGAGGCGCGGCGGTGCCGCCATCCGCGGCTCGCGCAGCTTCGCCCAGAGCGCTTCGCTCGCGTGCACGTGCACGTCGATGCCGACGAGGTCGAGCAGCTCGCAGGGCCCCATCGGCCAGCCGGCGCCGTGCTTCATCCCGGCGTCGAGGTCCTCGACGGTCACGCGCGCCTCGTCGAGCACGCGCACGCAGTCGTTCAGCAGAGGGATCAAGATGCGGTTGACGACGAAGCCAGGCGTGTCGTGGCAGCAGATCGGGCGCTTGCCGAGCTTCTCCGCGAAAGCGTATGCCGCATCGATCGCGGGGTCGGCGGAGCGTTCCGCGCGCACGATCTCGACGAGCGGCATCAGCGGCGCCGGGTTGAAGAAGTGCATGCCGACGACGCGCTCCGGCGACGAGGTCGCCGACGCGATCTCCGTGACGGACAGCGCCGAGGTGTTCGTGGCAAGCACGGCGTCCGGGCGGCAGACGCGCTCGAGCTCCGCGAACAGCTCCTGTTTCGGCACGAGCTCCTCGACGATCGCCTCGATCACGAGGTCGCAGCCGGCGAGATCGGCGAGGTCGGTCGTGAGCGAGAGCCGGGCGACCGCTGCGTCGCACGCCTCCTGCCCGAGCCGGCCCTTCTCGACCTTGCGCGTGAGGAAGTGCGCGATCCGGTCGCGCGCCTGCTCGCCGAGCTCGGCCGTCACCTCGCGGCCGACCGTCTCGACGCCGGCCTCGACGGACAGCTGCGCGATGCCGGCACCCATCGCGCCGAGCCCGACGACCCCAACTCTCATGGCCGGGAGCCTAGAGCAATTCGGTGAGGCCCTTGGCGACCGCGGCGAGACCGCCGCCGACCGCCGCCGTCTCGATCCCCTGCGCGGGGTTCGTGCCGCCGCCCGGCTGCACGATATACGGCTGGAGCGCGTGCGCGAGCATCGGCAGCGAGAGCGACTGGAGCCACACCTTCCCCGGCCCGGTCAGCCTGACGAGGAAGAGCCCGTCGCCGCCGAAGATCTTGTTCTTGATCCCGGGCACCGTGGACAGCTCGTACGAGACGCCCGACTCGACGAGTCCGATGTGCGCCGGGTGCACCCGCAGCGACTGGCCGTCGGCGAGGTCGTACTCGCTCAGCTCGCCTGCCAGCTCGACCCAGGCGTGGCCGGCGCCCTCGAGCTTCTGGAGCAGCAAGCCGAAGCCGCCGAGCAGCCCCGAGCCGAAGTGGCGGACGTCGAACGCGGTCGAGAGCTGCGAGCCCTCGAGGCCGGCGAGGAAGCCGTGCCGCTGGATCAGGTACGAGCGGCCCGGCCCGAGTGGGATCTGGAAGATCTTCCCCGGCAGCCGCGCCGGGAAGGTGACGGTACCGGGTTGCGTCGTCGACGCGTAGCGGGTCATGAAGAAGGTGCCGCCGCCGAAGCTGCGCTTCGCCGCGTCCCACAGCCCGTCCGCCCCCGCGAGCGCCGTCGTCGTCTCGAGCTCGATCCCGTCGTCGAACCAGCCGAGCTGCCCCGACTCGGCGACGACAGCCTCGCCCGGGGTGAGGTGCACCTCGAGCACGGGCATCGTCGTTCCGCGGATGACGGCGTCCATGCGGCTCCTTATCGGCAGCATGGGGCGCTGGGTTTACGGCTGCGACAGGTCGAGACCTGGCCGCGGAGTCACACTCGCTCGATCACTCCGGCAATGGCTTGACCGAAGCCGATGCACATCGCGGCGATGCCGTATCTCGCGCCACGCCGCTCGAGCTCTGACACAAGCGTCGCGGTGATACGGGCGCCCGTGGCGCCGAGCGGGTGGCCGAGCGAGATGCCGCCGCCGTTCGGGTTCACGTCCCCCGCCTCCCAGCGCTCGCCGAGCCCGGTGTCGGCGAGGAACTGGAGCACGACCGATGCGAATGCCTCGTTCACCTCGATCACCTCGATGTCGTCCCAGGTGAGCCCCGCCTTCGCGAGCGCGCGCTCGCAGGCCTGCGGGTTCCCGTGCAGCATCAGGTGCGGGTCGACGCCGGCGACGCCGAAACCGAGGAAGCGGGCGCGCGGGCGCAGCCCGAGCTCGGACGCCTTCTGCTCCGACGCGATCAGGAGCGCGGCCGAGCCGTCGACGATCTGGCTCGAGTTGCCGGCGGTGACCGTGCCGTCGGCGACGAACGCCGGCTGGAGCGAGGCCATCTTCTCGGGCGTCGTCTCGCGGCGTACCGCCTCGTCGACCTGGAAGCGGGTGCGCGCCATCGTCACCGCGCCGCCGCCGTCGCCGTCCGCCGCGGGCACGTCGAGCTCGATCGGCACGATCTCCCTCGCGAAGCGCCCCTCGTCGGTCGCGCGCGCCGCGCGCATGTGCGACTCGTACGCGTAACGGTCCTGCTCTTCGCGGGAGAGGTTCCACTCCTTGGCGATCTCCTCGGCCGAGATCCCCTGCATCACGACCTCGAACCGCTCGAGCACGGCATCGGACATCGAGCCGCGATTCGACCCCATCGGCACGCGCGACATCATCTCGACGCCGCCGGAGACGACGAGATCGAGCTGGCCCGACCACACCGCGGCCGCGGCGTTGAAGTTCGTCTGCATCGACGAGCCGCACTGCCGGTCGACGGTCGTGCCGCAGACGGAGACCGGCCAGCCTGCCGTGAGCGCGACGTTGCGGCCGATGTTCCACGCCTGCTCGTCGACCTGGGTGACGCAGCCCCACTGGATGTCCTGGATCTCGGCCGGGTCGACGCCGGTGCGCGCGACCAGCCCGTTCAGCACCTGGGCGGAGAGGTCGTCGCCGCGAATGTGGGAAAGCGTGCCGTTCCGCTTTCCGATCGGGCTGCGGACCGCGTCGACGATCAATGCAGCGGTATCCCAGGGAGGCATTCTGAGACTGTACAAGGCAGGGTTGACCTGAGCGAGGCCGGCGACGGACAATCGTCGCGTGCTGCGCAAGAACGCGAAGCTGGAGCTGCTCAAGCGCGTGCCGCTCTTCGAACGCTGCTCGAAGCGCGAGCTCGAGGAGATCTCCCGGCTCGCGGACGAGGTGACGCTGGCGGCCGGCCGTGAGCTCACCAAGGAGGGCACGAGCGGCAAGGAGTTCGTCGTGATCGTGGACGGCTCCGCAGACGTGCGGCGCAAGGGCCGCAAGGTGAACTCGCTGCGCTCGGGCGACTTTCTCGGCGAGATCGCGCTCGTCACCGGCATGCCGCGGACGGCGACGGTGACGACCACGACGCAGGTGCGCGTGCTCGTGATCACCGCGCCGGCCTTCCGCAGCCTGCTGCGGCGCATGCCGAGCCTCCAGCTCAAGGTGCTCGACGCGCTCGCGGCGCGACTGCCCGCCGAGTACTCCTAGGCCTCCCGGGGCCGCCGCTCGGCTCCCGCGATATCGTCAGCGGGGAGCGGAGAGTACGAGTCGAGCCCGACGGGAGGAGCGAGATGGCCGCAACGGCGACCGAACGAAAGCTGCTGATCGACGGCGAGTGGGTAGAGACCGGGGAGTGGGTCGACGTGCGCTCCCCCTTCTCCGGCGAGCTCGTCGGGCGGGTGGCGAAGGGCGCCGCGGCCGAAGCGCGCCGCGCGGTCGACGCGGCCGCACGGGCGCTCGAGAGCCCGCTGCCGGCCCACAGGCGCGCCGAGATCCTGGTCAAGGTCGCAGGCCTGATCGGCCGGCGGCACGAGGAGATCGCCCGCACCATCTCCGACGAGGCGGGAAAGCCGATCAAGACCGCGCGCGTCGAAGCCTCCCGCGCGATGTCGACGTACACGTTCGCAGCCGTCGAGGCGCGCAAGCTCGTCGGAGAGATGATCCCCATGGACAGCGCGCAGGCAGGCGAAGGCAAGCTCGGCTTTACGCTGCGCAGGCCGATCGGCATCGTCGGCGCGATCTCTCCTTTCAACTTTCCCTGCAACCTCGTCGCGCACAAGCTCGCGCCCGCGCTCGCCGCCGGCTGCCCCGTCGTCCTCAAGCCGGCGAGCGCGACGCCTCTCTCGGCGCTCCTGCTCGCCGAGCTCGAGCAGGAGGCGGGGCTCCCCGCCGGCTGGATAAACGTCGTCGTCGGCCCGGCGTCGGCGATCGGCGACGTGATCGTGGAGGACGAGCGGGTCAAGCTGATCACGTTCACCGGCTCCGGCGAGGTCGGCTGGGGGCTCCAGCAGCGCGCGCCGCGCAAGCGCGTGAAGCTCGAGCTCGGCAACTCGACGCCGGTGATCGTCGCCGCGGACGCCGATCTCGCAGCCGCCGCCGCGAAGCTCGCCGGCAACGCGTTCGCGTTCGCCGGCCAGAGCTGCATCTCCGTGCAGCGGATCTACGTCGAGCGTGCGGTGTACGACGCCTTCGTCCAGGCATTCGTACCACGGGTCGAGGCGCTGAAGGTCGGCGATCCCGCTGACGACGACACCGACGTCGGGCCCGTGATCGACGAGGACGCCCACACGCGGATCCTCGCGTGGATCGAGGAGGCGCAGGGCTCCGGCGCGAAGCTGCTCGCCGGGGGCGGCGAGGGAGGCCTGATCCGGCCGACGGTCCTCGCCGAGGTCGACGACGATCAGAAGGTGAGCTGCGAAGAGGTCTTCGGCCCGGTCGTGATCGTGAATCCGGTCGATTCGATCGACGAGGCGCTCGAGCGCGCGAACGGCACGAGGTTCGGTCTCCAGGCAGGCGTCTTCACCGCGTCGATCGACACGGCGCTGCGCGCCGCCGACACGCTCGAGTTCGGCGGCGTGACCGTGAACGAGGCCCCGACCTTCCGCTCCGACCAGATGCCGTACGGCGGCATCAAGTCGTCCGGCAACACGAAGGAGGGGCCCGCCTATGCCGTGCGCGAGATGACGGAGGAGCGTCTCGTCGTGATCCAGCGGTAGCGATGCCGCGCACGCAGGCGACCCGTGCGTTCCTGCTCCTGCTCCTGACGGCCGGTACCACCGCCGCCGTCGTGGCCGCGTCGACGCCGAAGCGCACCGCGACGCCGCCCTCGCCGACGGGGCAGGCCACCACGGCGACCGCGCCGCCCACCACGACCACGACGACGACTCCCCCGTCGCCGCCGCCGCCGCCGCCGACCACGACGACGACCACGTCGCCACCGCCGCCGCCACCACCCCAGCACGGTCTCACCGCCTGGCCCGCCGGCACGAACGGCTACACCGACGTCCTCGCGTCGATCCCGCTCGCCTCCGGCCGCCCGTTCGCCCTCGCCCGCGCCGTCGCCGCGGAGCGGCAGGGGCTGCCGGCGGTCGGCGTCCTCCTCTCCTCGGACTACCCGAGCCTCCACACCGGCTACTACGTCGTGTTCTCGGGGATCTACCCCTCGAGCGCGGCCGCCGGGGCCGCCCTCGGGGCGGCCCGCTCGCACGGCTTCACCGACGCCTACCAGGCCCGCGTCGCCCGCTGAGGCCCGCAGCGAAGCGCCCACGCGCGAACCGCCGTTCTCTCCGAAGGCAACAAAAGGCGCGACTTTGTAACAGCAGGGTGGAGCGTGTAGGATCGTCCGGAAAGAGGCGACCGACCGGCTGTTAATCCGCTGTTAACAAAGCTTTGCCGGGAACTTCACAGGAGACGGGCAGACTAGTGATCGAAGAGCGGACTCTCCAGTTGCAGCACTGCATGTATCAGTATTCGCGGGCCATTTACCGGTCGATCAAGGATCTGATCGACCCGTATGCCGACTGGGACGTGCAGATCGAATCGCGGCGCGCAGTCCTCATCTCGTGCGAGCAGACGATGGAGCGGCTTGCGAAGGACCCGCTCTACTTCTCGAAGCCGGACCGCGCGCTCTTCCAGGACATCCGGCGCTATTTCCCCATCACCGCGCAGGCGGAGGTGGCGTGGGCGGTGCAGGCGGGCGTGACCGCGGCGACGCAGTTCATCGAGGAGCAGATCGAGGCCGGCGCGCTCGACGGAGGCGTCGCCCGCTGCCGCGCGACGACCCGCAAGGGCAAGCCGTGCCAGCGCACACCGCTGCCGGACCGCGACTACTGCCCGTCGCACCAGCACCTCGAAGCCAAGGCAGCTGCGTAGCGTAACCCCCGGTGCCAGGCACGGTGCCTGGCACTGTGTCCACAGACTTTCCACAAGGACGATCCACAGGCCCTCCCGTGTAGGGTGCGTTGCGGGTGTCGCATGACACGGACAAGCTGATCCGCCAGCTCTCGCTGGTGGCCTTCCTCATGGCGGAACGGCGGCCTCTGACGGCGCGCGACGTCAAGTCGAACGTCGAGGGCTACTCCGAGATGTCGGACGAGGCGTTCGCGCGACGGTTCTACTCCGACCGCGCGGAGCTGCTCTCGCTCGGCGTGCCGCTCCAGTCACAGCGCGACGAGTTCACCGGCGAGGAGCTGTACACGCTCCGGTCCGAGCAGTACTTCCTCCCCCAGCTCGAGCTCGAGAACGAGGAGCTCGCGGCACTTCAGACGGCCCTCTACCTGCTCGAGGGACAGTTCGCGTATGCGGAGCCGCTGCGGCTCGCACTGCAGAACCTCGCGCTCGGCCGGCCGGGCTTCGCGGAGGCGCCGACCGAGACGGCGCTCCGCGTCGAGGTGCTCGACCCGGACTATTCGGTGGAGATGCCCGGCAGGCTGGCGAAGCTCGAGGGCGCGATCTCGAAGCAGCGCACGGTGAAGTTCGACTACTGGTCGATCTCACGCGACGACCATTCGGAACGGACGCTCAATCCGTACGCGCTCTTCAACGACCGCGGCAAGTGGTACGTCGTAGGCCGAGACCTCGACCGCGATGCGCTTCGCACGTTTCGCGTCTCCCGCATCGAGGGCGACATCAAGTTTGCGACGAGGCGCGAGCGCGACTTCCGCTCTCCCTCCGACTTCGACGTCGCCGAGCTGCGCGGCCGTCCGGACTGGCAGATCGGCGACGTCGTCGGCGAAGCGCGCATCGAGGTGCGCGGCGACACGGCCTGGTGGGTGCAGCGTGCGTACGGCTCCACCGGCCGGATCGAGGACGACGTCTTCGTCACCGAGTACTCGTCCGTCGGCGCGCTCGCCTCGTGGGTGCTGCGCCAGGACGGCCGTGCGGTGCCGGTCGAGCCGGACGAGCTGCGCCGGGAGGTGGCCGCCGCCCTGCGGCGCGTTCGCGACCGGCACGAGGTCAAGATCCAGGAAACGGCGCGGGAAACGCCGCAACGCGGCGCCGACGAGCTCGACGAGCACCCCGCCGGGCCGGTCGTGCCGGAGCGCTTCGGCGTCCTCCAGGCCCTCCTCGCCTACCTGCTGGCCGCGTGCGGCGAGGACAAGGAAGCGACGATCCCCGCGTCCGAGCTGCTCGAGCGCTTTCCCTCCATCCCCGCCGAGGAACTGGAGGAGCACCTCTCGCTTCTGAACCTCGTCAACTTCGGCGGCGGCTGCTACACGATCTACGCGGAGCTGCAGGACGACGCGGTGCACGTCGACAAGGAACTCTGGGGCGACACGTTCCGCCTGCCGCCGCGGCTGACGCCGCTCGAGGCGCGGGCGATCCGGCTCGCGCTCGAGTACGTGGGGCCGATGATCGCGGCGGACTCGCACACGCCGCTCGGCAAGGTGCGCAAGAAGCTCGAGGAGACGTTCGGGCAGTTCGAGCTCGCGCAGGCGCCCGAGCCGAACGTGGAGCGCGCGGAGGAGGATCTCGTTTCGAAGCTCGCGCGCGGCATGCGGGAGCACCGCCTCGTCGAGATCGAATATCAGAAGGAGATGGAGGCGCAGTCGTCGACGCGGCTCGTCGAGCCGTACACGCTCGAGCGCCAGCTGCCGAACTGGTACGTGCACACGTGGGACCGCACGAGCGGCGCCGAGCGTTCGTTCCGGCTCGACCGGATGCGCAGCGCGAAGCTGACACGCGAGAGGTTCGAGCCGCGCCAGGGGTTCGAGCCGACGCGGCTGCGCGGCGCGCGACGGGTGCGCGTGCTCTACTCGAAGGAGATCGCCCGCTACGAGATCGAGCGCGGCGCACGCCGCCTCGCAGACGGCAGCGCGATGCGCGAGATCCCGGTCGGCAGCGACGAGTGGCTCGTGAGCGACATCCTCTCCAAGCGCGGCGAAGCGGTCGTGCTCGAGCCTGCGGACCTGCGGGCGCGCGTCGCGAGCCGCGCGCGCGAGCTCGCGAAGGAGCTCGGCGTCGAGCGCATGCGCGTAAAGGCCTAGAGGCCAGGCGTAGCCCTCTGCCTGTCGCACGCCTTCGCGCCTAAAGCGGCAGACTCAGGGTGAACGTCGCGCCGCCCTCGCGGCGCGACTGCACCTCGAGCGTGCCGCCGTGCGCCTCTGCGATCGAGCGCGCGATGAAGAGGCCGAGGCCGCTGCCGGGCTTCGCGTCGCTCTCGACGTCGGCCCGGCCGAACTTCTCGAAGATGAGCCGCTGCTGGTCCTCGGGGATGCCGGGGCCGTCGTCGCTGACGGAGATGCACACGCACGCGCCTTCTCGGCGCGCACTCACCTCGACCACGTCCCCTGCTGCCGAGTACTTGACGGCGTTGTCGATGAGGTTCGTCAGCACCTGCCGCAGCCGCTCTTTGTCGCCGCGTACGGGAGAGAGCGGCTCCGCCGGCTCGGAGCGCACGCGCACCGCCGCTTGTCTCACGGTTGCGGCTGCGACCGCGTCCTCGACGAGCGAGGCGACGTCGACCTCGTCGAAGCGGTAGCTGAACGTGCCCGCCTCGATGCGCGATGTGTCGAGGACGTCGCCGACGAGCATCGTGAGACGGCTTCCCTCGCCGGCGATCAGCTCCAGAAGTTGCTCGCGCTGCTCCTCGGTGAGCTCGTCCCGCCGCTCCTGCAGGGTGCGTGCCGCGCCGATCACCGCGGCGAGCGGGCTGCGCAGCTCGTGCGAGACGAGCGAGACGAAGTCGGCGCGCAGCGCCGACAGGCGCCGCAGCTCCTCCACAGTGGCGCGCTCCGCCTCGTAGGCGCGGATGTTCTGCACCGCGGTGGCGACGAGCCGGCCGAGGAGCGCCACCAGCTCGACCTCGTCCGCCGAGAAGGCGTCCGCGCCCTCCCGCGAGAGCGAGATCATGCCGATCGGCTCCGCACCGAGCAAAAGCGGCGCCACGAGCTCGCTGTGCAGGCCGAGCCCGACGAGCAGCTCGTCCTCCGGGTACTCGGACTCGGCAAGCTCCCGCCGCACGACGATCTGCCCCTCGAGTGCGCGCTCGAGCACCGAGCCGTGCAGAGGGCCGATGCTGCGGGGCGGGAAGACCTCGTTCGCACCCCGTCCCGCTGTTGCGATCGTCGTCGCGGAGTCCTCGTCGACGAGCACGATCGCCGTCCGGTCGAACGGGACGAGGCCGCTCAGCTCGTCGATGAACGCGCCGAACGCGCTCTCGAGCTCGAGCGACGAGCCGAGCGCGCGGGCGCAGCGGTTCGCCGCCTCGAGCGCGTCGACGCGCGGGCCGGTCACGAGGGAAGCCTATGCTTGGCGGGTGCGCGACGTCGTCGTCGTCGGCGGAGGCATCGCCGGATTGGCCGCGGCATGGAGCCTTCGAGACCTCGACGTGCTGGTGCTCGAGGCGGCCGAGCGCGTGGGCGGGCGGATCCGTTCGGAGCGGCGCGGGCGCTACTGGCTCAACCTCGGCGCGCACGTCTTCGCCGGCCCGGGGTCGGCCACCGACCGGCTGCTGCGCGAGACGGGCGTCGAGGCGGCCGACGTCCCGGGGACCCTGACGGCGGTCGAGCTCGGCGGGCGCGTCGTGGCCCGAGGCCGTGTGGAGACGTACCCGTTCCGTCTCCCCCTCTCCGCCCCCGACCGGCTCGCCCTCGCCCGTGCCGGGATGCGCCTGCGCTTCGGCGTCGCCCGCTACGGCCGCGTCCTACGCGGCGGCGAGGAGCGCGTGCTCGCCCATCTCGGCGACCGCTCCTTCGCCGACTGGCTGGGTCGAGTCGCGCCCGCTGTCGATGCCGTCCTCCGGCCGACGCTCCAGCGCTCGTCGGCCGAGCCCGAGGAGCTCGCCGCCGGGTACGCGATCGGCTACTTCCACCTCGTCTGGGACCGGAGCGGCGGCCTGGCGCGGAATATCCTCGGCGGCCCGAGCACGCTCGCCGAGACGATCGCCGAGGCACTCGGCGCACGTGTCCGCCTCGGCGCCCGCGTCGCCGAGGTCACCGCGAGGGCGGGCGAAATCCGTGTCGTCGACGAGGCCGGCCGCGAGGAGCGGGCACGCTTCGCGGTCGTCGCAACGCCCGCGCACGTGACGCGCACGATCGTCGGCGGCCTCCCCGGCGAGACCCGCGCGGCGCTCGGCGAGCTCGCCTACGGCCCCTACGTCGTCGCCGCCTTCCGAACGGGCGAGACCGAGCCGATGCCGTGGGACGGGATCTACGCCGTCGCGACGGCGCGGCGCTCCTTCAACATGCTCTTCAACACCGCGAACGTGCTGCGGACGCGCGGCGGTCGCCGCACGCCGGGCGGAAGCCTGATGGTGTACTCCGGCGCGGGCCTCGCCCGGCGGCTGTGGGACGTCGACGACGCAGGCGTCACCGCGACGTACCTCGACGACCTGGACCGCGCCTTCCCCGGGGCCGCGCGGCTCGTCGAGGAGACCGTCATCCAGCGCTGGGAGCACGGGCTGCCGTACGTGCGCCCGGGCCGCCACCGCATCCAGCGGGCGCTCGAGCGGCCGCTCGGAGACGTCTTCCTCGCCGGCGACTACCTCGGCACGCGCTACACCGACACTGCGATCGCGACCGGCACCGCCGCGGCGACCGCGATCCGCTCGCGTCTCGCCTCCCGCTGATCAGGCGGGCTCGCCCTGCGGCTCCGCCTTCTCGATCGGGTTGTTGATCGGATCCTTGCTCCATTCGAACCAGCCGCCGTCGTAGACGGCGATCCGGGGCCAACCCATCACATAGGCGTAGAACCAGGTCTCGCTCGCGCGCCAGCCGGTTCCACAGTAGAAGGCGATCCACTTGTCGGCGCTGATGCCGGCCTGCTCCCAGTTGGCCGCGATCTCCGGGTAGGCGCGCATCGTGTTGTCCACGTTGCGGTAGTGCTGCATGTGGTAGGCGTCGGTGCCGCAGTTGCCCCAGACGTCGCCCGCGATCCGGCCGGCCGGACCGATGTAGTTGTAGCCGCTGACCTCGCCGATGTGCTCCCTCCAGGTCCGGACGCTGACGAGCGCGGCATGCTCCCGGTCGGACAGAATCTTCTTGGCCTCGTCGATGTCGACGATGACCTCGGGGCGCTGCGGGATCCGGGCGCCGAACGACTGCACCGGCGCGGGCTCGCGACGGACGGTCTCGAGCGGGTTGCCCGCTGCCACCCATGCGTCGTAGCCGCCGTCGAGCACGCGGACGTCGTCGACGCCGGCGTAGCGGAGGATCAGCGCCGCCCGGGTGGCGGCGATCTGCCCCGCCCGGCGCCCCGGCCACTTCTCGTCGGCGTGGCCTTCGGTATCGCGGCCGTAGAGGATGACCGTGGCATCCTTGGTAATCCCGAGCGAGCGCAACGCCGCCTCGAGCTCCTCCGGTGGTCGGCGGTTCCAGTCGTGGGGGTCTTCGAGCTCGTTGGTGTCGAGGTAGGCCGCCGAGGGAAGGTGGTTCTCCTCGTACTCCTCGGGCACCCCGAAATTGACGTGGAAGAGCAGGTACCGGCCGGCGGGCGCCGCCTCCGGCCGCTCCCCCGCGAGCAGCTGCCGCAGCCATTGCGGATGGACGAGCTTGTCGTGGTTCGGCAGACGCTCGACGGGCAGGGTCTCGTCCGCCCCCCACCCGGCCCAGCCCTGCTCATAGGTCCGGATGCGTGAAAGGCCCCGCTCCGCGAGTCCCGTCCGCGCCGCCGAGACGTTCTCGGGGTGATCGCCGTAGACGACGACCTCCCGGCCCGGAGTGATGTCCTTCGCCTCGAGCAGCCGTTCCAGCTCGGCCTCGTCGACGCTGCTCAGCCAGGCCCGCGGCAGGGCCACGGCTCCCGGGATGTGACCACCTCGGGCGTCACCGTTCAGGCGCCAGCCGTTGTAGGCCGGCAGGGGCCGGACGTCGACGAGCGTCAGCTCGGGGTCTCCGAGCCGCCGGCGCAGCTCGTCCGTCGTCATCATCCCGTGCGCCTCATACACCGGACACTACACTATACAAAGTAAAGAAATGCCGCCAGGGGACACAGCCCCTCCAGTTCGCCGGAGACCCTCCCGCTCCTACGGACGCGCCGGTCGGCTCTCGGTGCGCGAGACTATGCCGCCGTGACGATCACGCTCACCGGAACCGGGCTCACCCTCGACGACGTGCTCCGCGTCGCGCGCAGCGGCGAGCGCGTCGACCTGGGCGACGGCGTCGCCGAGCGCGTCCGGGACGGGCGCGCCGTGGTCGAGCGCGCGCTCGCGCACGACGACCTCGTCTACGGCCTCACGACCGGTGTGGGCGTCCGCAAGCGAACGCGCGTCGAGCCGGGCGAGCTCGCGGAGTTCAACCGGCGGCTCATCCTCGAGCACCGTGTCGGCCAGGGACCCCCGGCGTCCCCGGAGGTCGTGCGAGCGCAGCTGCTCCTCGTCGCGAACGGCTTCGCACGCGGGACGGGCGGCGTCCGCCTCGAGCTCCTCGAGCGTCTCGTCGCACTCCTCAACGACGGGCCGCTGCCGGCGGTGCGGACGCTCGGGTCGGTCGGCATGGCCGACCTGCCGGCGAACGCCGATCTCGCCTACGGCGTCCTCGACGGGCTCGAGCTCGCGGCGAAGGAGGGCCTCGCACTCCTCGACCACAACGGCTTCTCGACCGCGCTCGCGTCGCTCGCGGCCGCCGACGCGACCCGGCTCCTCGGCGCTCTCGAGGTCGCGGGCGCGCTCGACCTGGAGGCGTTCGGCGCCAACCTCTCCTCGCTCGACCCCGCACTCGGCCGGGTCCGCCCCTTCCCCGGCCTCGTCGACGCGCTCGCGCGCCTGCGCGCGCTGCTCCACGGCAGCTACCTCTGGGCAGGCGACGCGGCGCGCAACCTTCAGGACCCCCTCAGCTTCCGTTGCGTGCCGCAGGTCCACGGCGCAGCGCGCGACGCGCTCGCCTTCGCGCACGCCCAGCTCGCGATCGAGCTGAATGCCTCCCAGGAGAACCCGCTCGTCGTCGTGGACGAGCAGCGCATCGTCTCCGCCGGCAACTTCGACGCGCTGCCGCTCGCCGCCGCACTCGACTTCCTGCGCATCGGACTCGTGCCGGCGGTCACGGCGGCGTCGGAGCGGACGGTGAAGCTGCTCCAGGCGCCGCTCACGGGACTGCCGGAGGGCCTCGCGGCCGAGACGGGTCTGGCGGAGAGCGGCCTCTCCGAGTTCGGCGTGCCGGCGCAGGCGCTGGCCGCCGAGGCGAAGCTGCTCGCCCAGCCTGTCTCCGTCGAGACGGCGAGCACGACCCAGCACGAGGGGATCGAGGACCGGATCACGCTGGCGCCGCTTGCGGCCCGGCGCCTCGCGGAGCTCGTCGAGCTCGGCGAGCGGCTCGTGGCCGTCGAGCTCGTCGTCGCCGCGCAGGCGATCGACCTCCGCCGCCGTCCGCAGCTCGGCGTCGGCACGGGGGCCGCCTATGGGCTGGTGCGGAGGCTCGTGCCGGCGACCGGCCGCGGCGAGCCGCCGCCTCAGGACCTCGAGCCGGTGCGACAGCTCGTGCGCTCGGGGAGGATCCCCGCGTGACCCATCGCCTGCCCTGCCTGCTCGCCGACCCGCCGCCCGCCGAGGGCAGGCTGTGGCTCTCGAACGGGCGCATCTTCGACGGCACCGGAGCGGTGGTGCGTGAGCGCGCCTCCGTTCTCGTCGAGGGCGGACGGATCGTGCGCGTCGCGGACGCGGGCGAGCCCGGCGACGGAGCACAGGTGATCGATCTCGAGGGCCGGACGGTGCTGCCGGGCCTGATCGACGCGCACGCGCACGTCGGCGGCGGCTTTGCCCGGCCGGAGCCGCTGCACGGGGCCGAGCCGCTCCTCGCGGGGACGGCCGGGCACGTGCTGGGCGCCGAGCTCCGCGAGGTCCTGCGCATGGGCATCACGACGATGCGCGACGTCGGCTCGATCGGCGACCTCGTCGTCGAGGCCCGCCAGGCGATGCGCTACGGCGCGTTTCGCGGGCCGCGCCTGCTCACCTGCGGCCGGATCGTCTCCCCCACCGGCCCTGGCGGGCGGTTCTTCGCCGGCATGTACCGCGAGGCCGACGGCTGCGACGACGTGAGGCAGGCCGTCCGCGAGCAGCTGCGCTACGGGGCCGACTTCGTCAAGGTGATGACGACGGGTGCGCGCTCCGTCGAGCTCGAGGACCCCGATCCCGCGCAGCTGACCCGCGAGGAGCTCGCGACGCTCGTCGAGGAGGCGCACCGCATGGGCTACCGCGTGTGCGCGCACTGCGAGGGGCTCGCCGGCACCGAGCTCGCGATCGAGGAAGGCGTCGACACGATCGAGCACGGCATGTACCTGAACCAGCGGCCGGACCTGCTCGAGCGGATGGCGGCGAACGGGCAGGTGCTCGTGCCGACGCTCTCGTTCCTGCTCTACACGGCAGGGCTCGACGCGGCGGAAGGCTGCGCGGCCGTGCCGTGGACGCCGCTGCTCGCCGAGCTCGGCAAGCACAACGTCGAGCAGGCGCACCTGACGCTCGAGGCGGCGCGCGACGCCGGCGTGCGGCTCGCGGTCGGCCGCGACAAGTCGCCGCTCCACGCGTCCGCGGACGAGCTGCTGCGGATGATCGAGTTCGGATTGACGCCGATGCAGGCGCTCGTCGCGGCGACGTCGGGCGGCGCGTACGCGGTCGGCCTCGCGGACGAGGTCGGCACGATCGAGCCGGGCCGGCGTGCCGACCTGCTCGTCGTCGACGGCGACCCGCTCGCCCGGCCGGAGCTGCTCCGCGAGCGCGAGCGGATCTGGCTCGTCCTGCAGCTCGGGACGCCCGCCGCCGGGGCGGCGCTCGAGCCCGCTCTCCCGTAGGGGCGCTACCGCCGGCGTCAGTGCTCGATGCGGAACGTCACGGTGACAACGGCTTCCACGTCCTTCAGCCGCGACGACACGTCGCTGATGCCGTAGTCGCTGACTTCGGTCGAGTTGCGAGGAGTGATCTGGTAGACGCCCAGTGTGGTCTGCTGGACCGCGCCGAGCCGCGCGCCGAGGCCTGCAGCGATCGTGCTCGCGCGCTCGCGCGCATCCGCGACTGCCCGCCGAAGGGCGGTGAACTTGGCCGTCGTCAACTGCGTCGAGAGGTACTCGATACGGGAGACGGAGACATCCGTGCCGGCGGCGAGCAGATTGCCGACCCGGGACGCGATCTGCTCGAGCGTGTCGATCCGGGCCGTCTGGATCGAGAACGCCTGGCTGACGTGCCACTCCGGCACTTGGCGGAACGCAGGCTTCTTCAGGCCGGTACGGACGCTGACGAAGACCTGGGTGACCTCGATCGGCGGCTTGGAGACCGCGTCGGCGGGGAGGCCTCCGTGCGCGAGGAACGAGTCGATGCGGGCGACCTTCGGACGAAGCGCCTCGATCGCCGCGGACGGGGTCGATGCCTGCGCCGACGTACGCAGGCGCCACGTCGCCAGGTTCGCCGTGATCGGGTACCGGGCCGAGCCCGTCACGACGATCGTGTCTCGAGCCTGTTTGATGTCCTTGACGCCGTTGGTCGCGATCGATGCCGAAAGCGGGAGCGCGACAGCCAGTGCGACCGCGATGGTGACGGGCCCCGCAACGTGCGAGAGATCTCGCCGACCCCTGCTCGGTTCCACGCTCTGAGCGTAGCGAGGGCCATCGAGCGCGACAAGCACGCCTACGATGCTCTCGAACGGCTCACGCTAGGCGAGGTCGAGCGTCCGGCCGACGCCGGCGCGGCGCGCCTTCTCGAGCAGTGCGTGGCCGAGCGCGATGTCGCTGAGGCTGAGGCCGCGGTGCCAGAAGAGGATGCGCTCGTCGTCGGACTCGCGGCCGGGGCGGTCGCCGACGACGATCTGGCAGAGCTCCGCGTGGAGGTTCTGCTCGCCGAGCCGGCCTGTGTCGACGTGCTCACGCAGCGCGCCGAACTGCCCCGTCCTGCACTGGCCCCAGTCGTCGACGACGATCTTGTCCATCACGTCGGTGAGCGTGAGCTCGACCGCGCTCATCGTCCCGTACGGGATGACGAGACAGCCCGGCTCCACCCAGCGCGTTTCGAGCTTCGGCTCGGGGCGCTCCAGCCGGGAGGCCTCGACCATGATGTCCGCGCCGCGCAGGCAGTCCTCCCAGCTCTCGGTCACGCGCACCGGCTTGCCGAGATCGGCCTCGAGGCGGCGGGCGAAGCTCTCGCGGCTCTCACGGCGGCGCGAGTGCACACGGATCTCCGCGAAGTCGAACAGCCGGTCGAGCAGCCGCACGTTCCAGTACGCCGTTCCGCGCGCGCCGACGTGCCCGAGCACCCGGGAGTCGCGCCGGGCCAGATGGCGTGCGCCGATCGCCGTCAGCGCGCCGGTGCGCATCGCCGTCAGCGCCGAAGCCTCGACGACGGCGACCGGCGCGCCGGTCCGCGCGTCGAGAAGGACGAGCAGGCCGAGCTCCGACGGGAGGCCGAGCTCGTGGTTGTCGAGATAGTCGCCGACGACCTTTACGCCCGCCAGCTGCAGCGGCTCGAGATAGCCGCGCAGGACGTTGAAGTGGCCGCGCACGGCCGGGCCGGGCTCGAGGTGCACACGCGGCTCGATCCGCGCGCGACCGGTGCCCTGCGCGCGCAGGCCGTCCTCGACGGCCGCCAGGATCTCGTCGTCGGCGAGCGCGAGCCGTTCGACATCGGCGCCGCTGAGGAAGGTAAGCTCGAGCGGTTGCACGGGCCCGAGTAGAGCACACGGAGGCGCGCATGTCCGACGACACGGCGACGCCCGTATGCCTGACGGGGCACGATCTCACCGTCGACGAGGTCGAACGGGTCGCGAGAGGGGGCGCCCGCGTCGAGCTCGCTCGCGACGCGGTCGAGCGGATGGCCGCCTCGCGCCGGGTCGTCGAGAGCTACGTCGCCGGCGGCCGCCCCGCGTACGGGCTCACCACCGGCCTCGGCGCCCGTGTCGTCGAGGCGCTCCCTGCCGACGCGCTCGCCGAGTTCTCGCGGCGTACCGTCCTCGGTCGAGCGCATTCGGTCGGCCCGCCGCTCCCGACCGAGGTCGTGCGTGCCGCGATGCTCGTGCGCGTCAACGGCCTCGCGCACGGCGGCGCCGGCGCGAGCCCGGAGCTCGCACACGCCCTCGTCGCGCTGCTCGAGCGCCGCGTGCACCCGATCGTCCCGTCGATCGGCTCGATCGGGGCCGCCGACATCTGCGTGCTCGCGCACGTCGGCCTCGTCGTGCTCGGCGAGGGCGAGGCCGAGCTGCGTGGAGAGGTGCTACCGGGCGGTCGCGCGCTCGCGGCGGCCGGCCTCGCGCCGCTCGAGCTCGCGCCGAAGGACGGGCTGGCGCTGATCAGCTCGAACGCCGTCTCGGCCGCGTCGGCTGCACTCGCGCTCGTCGACGCAGCCGCGGCTCTCGAAGCGGCTCAGGCGGCCGCGGCGCTCTCGATGGAGGGCTTTCGCGCCAGCCTGACCCCGATCGACGTGCGCGTGGCGGCGGCGCGACCGGCTCCGGGCCAGGCCGCGGCGGCGGCCGGGTTGCGGCGGCTGCTCGCGGGCGGCTCTCTCGCTGCAGGCGGCGGCCGCCGGCTGCAGGATCCGCTCTCGTTCCGGTGCGTCAGCCAGGTGCACGGCAGCCTCGCGACTGCGCTCGAGCTGCTCCGCGACGCGCTCGAGCCCGAGCTGAACGGAGCGGGCGACAACCCGCTCGTCCTCGTCGACGACGGCGTGATCGTCTCGACGGGAAACTTCTTCGTGCCGACGCTGGCGCTCGCCGCCGACGCGGTCGCGCTCGCGCTCGCACAGGTCGCGACCCTGACGGCCGCGCGGGTCGCCCGGCTGCTCTCGGAGCCGCTGACCGACCTGCCTCAGAACCTCGCTCCTGCGGAATCGTCGGGCACGGGCATGGCGCCGCTGCTCAAGGTCGCCGGCGCGCTCGTCGGCGAGATCGTCCACTCGGCAGCCCCGGCGACGCTCGCCTCGTTCGCGCATCGGGACGAGAGCGTCGAGGACGCGTCGACAGGAGCACCGCTCGCGACCGGGCGGCTCGCCGCCATGCTCGAGCGCTGGCGCCTGCTGATCGCGCTCGAGCTCGTCGTCGCCGCGCAGGCCGTCGACCTCGCCGCTGCAAGTAACAACTTGTTACTTGGTGGCGGGACGCGCGCGATCCACGCAGCAGTGCGCGCGCTCGCGGAGCCGCTCCGCTCGGACCGGCCGCTCGGCGGAGACGTGGAGCGCGTTGCCGCCGGTCTCGGAAAGCTTCTCTAGTCGACCGCGATCCAGATCGACTTCAGGTCGCTGTACTTCTCCAGCGCGTGGATCGACTTGTCCCGACCGAAGCCGGACTGCTTGAAGCCGCCGAACGGCGCGGTGATGTCGCCGCGGTCGAAGCAGTTGACCCAGACGACGCCGGCACGGAGCGCCCGTGCGACCCGGTGGGCGCGCGAGACGTCCCTCGTCCAAACGGCCGCCGCGAGGCCGTAGACCGTGTCGTTCGCGATCCGCACGGCCTCGTCCTCGTCGCGGAACGAGATCGTGGCGAGCACCGGCCCGAAGATCTCCTCGCGCGCGATCCGCATCTCGTTCGAGACGGCGTCGAAGATCGTCGGCTCGACGAAGTAGCCGCCGGTCTCCTCCAGGACGCGGTTGCCGCCGAGATGGAGCTGGGCGCCGTCGGCCTTGCCGGACTCGATGTAGCCGACGACGCGCTCGAGCTGCGTGCGGTCGACGATCGCGCCCATGCGCGTCTCGGGATCGAGCGGGTCGCCGGGACGGATCGTCTCCGCGACGCGGACGACGCGCTCGAGGAAGTCGTCCCGGAGCGACTCGTGGACGAGCAGGCGCGAGCCGGCGTTGCAGACCTCGCCCTGGTTGTAGAAGACGCCCCACGC
>Ga0187779_10000157_pt1 | contig 50801 bp, 46 predicted proteins | sample 1015_Q2_SP10_10__FD_132435 | JGI IMG/M metagenome (GOLD analysis project Ga0187779, IMG submission 132435) | Tropical peat soil microbial communities from peatlands in Department of Meta, Colombia - 1015_Q2_SP10_10_MG | ecosystem: Environmental > Terrestrial > Soil > Wetlands > Peat | place...
GGATCGTGTCTGCCACCCTGACTTGTACGGAACTAGGACTACGACTACTCGGCCCCCTCGCTGTTCAACCCTTCTTCTACCTCGTCCCTCAAACTCTTGGCGGTTAGTGCTGTCCTATAGCCCGCTCGTATGACCTGCCTTACGACTTCGTCAAAAGAACGGCTAATGAAACACCCGAAGGCATGGTAGGAAAACTGCGCGACGATTTCGACATGCTCGGGAGCGACCTTCGGGGGTTTCGGTCGGGTCATAGCGCCATTCCACTGCAAGGATCGCCGAGCCATACGGCGGCGATTCCTGCGAACCTCATTCAGATTCCTCGTTCTCGATTTCCCTGATCAGATAGACTCCGGGCCAGTGTTCGTTCAACGCTCGCACGAGCGCTTCGGCTTTTTCGAAATCGCCGTGGTTGGCGACCTCCAGCAATTCTCCGTTCTCAAGTTCGCGCAGTATCTTGAACGACATAGTTCATGTTCAGCCCGATGTGCGAAAGCTTTCTGTGACCGCGATCACGGCCTCATGTCGCACCGATCACGTGCGTCCAGTAAGGTTTCCGCTAGAGTTTGTGCAAGGCAAGTCTTATGAAGCGTGGAGGGCAACGATGATAGTACGGGAGATGAGCGGCGAAGAGTGCCGTGGCCTGCTTGCGCGGGCGGAGTACGGCAGGCTCGCAACCGTGCACCAGGATCAGCCTTATATCGTTCCGATCTATTTCGCCTATGACCGCGACTATCTCTACGGGTTCACCACTTTGGGACGCAAGGTCGAGTGGATGCGTGCAAATCCGCTGGTGTGCGTGGAGGTCGACGACGTCGTGAGCCATTTTCATTGGTCCAGCGTCGTCGTGCTCGGCCACTACGAGGAGCTTCCCGACACGCCGGTGTACCGAGACGTGCGACTGCAGACCCAAGTCCGGCTCGAAAGAAGGGTGTTGTGGTGGCAAACGGCGTACGCGGCTGGTCAGGTGCGGGGCGGTTTCCAGCCAGCCGATGCGCTTTTCTATCGCATACACATCGACCAGATCACGGGCCGCAGGGCCACTCCAGATCCTGTGGAGTCGGCCGTCGGACTTTCGAGTGCAGCGCGCCCAGCGCGCGAGAAATAGGCTCTACGGCCCCCCAACTCGAGCTGAGCGCACTGTGAACCGTCCACGCACGCAGGCTCAATTTCCGATTAACGGCGTAGCCGGAGAAGTCCCCCGGAGCGATAGCGAATTTGCCGAATTTCTTCGGGCGGCCAGCTTACCCAGAGTTGTCGCCAGCGCTGGCCTGCGGGAGTACAATCCCCGCTATGAGGTGTCGCGATGCATCCACAACCCGCGAAGGAGAAAAACAGCGAAGCCTCGGCACCGGTGTGCCAGGCACAATCTCATTTGGATGAGCCCTGCGACGCTCCAGCGACCATGCGCTGCGAAAACTGCGGTCAGTGGTATTGCGCAACGCACGCAGCGGATGATCAGTGGCATGCGTGCGTACTCGGAGAAGGCGACATCGGCGGCGAGGGGTAGCGGTCGGGCCACGATAGTGCTGTCCGCATCTCGGAAGTCATGATTTACCGCCAATTGGACGTCCCGAGCACTCAACGAACGCCCAGGTTTCAAACTGGATGAGGCGTATAGTTCTCGCTTTGCGTTCGAAGGCATCAGCGGCATCTTCGAGGTGCCGCGCTTTCGCCCTTGCAACCTTTGCCGCAGCCTCGAAATTCCCCTTGACCCTCTGCTCGCGCTTCTTGCCCTCCCTCCGTCCACACCAAGTAGAACTTGCCCTGTCGCTCCGCCTCAGATGGCGTGAGATTGCCTTCCGGGGCCCGGAGACTGCAACTCCAACGCCAGCGCCCCTCGATCTTGACTTTTGCTCGGATGCTTACAGTCGTGTTTGCCATGCCCCGCAATTCTCACTTTCAGGGCAAAGCCTCGATTGTTTGGGACAAATTTGGGACAAGCCCTAGACACGCTATCAACCGTGGTCAAATGAATCACTTAGGAAGGGTTGGTAGCGATACCGGGAGTCCCTCGATGCTCGCAAGATTTTTCGCAACATTATTGGAAAAATCGTGTGCTGTAATGAGTTTTCGGCCGATTTCTGATTTTCGAAAAATCAGTGTTATTGGCAAATTTTCACCCGTTTTTTTTTCGGGAAATTAGTCACAAATAGTCCAACTCCGCAAGAAAATCGAGGCGCGATAGAAGCCCCTGTTTTCGGTCTATTGGCGTTCGCTTCTGGGCGAAAGCAGATTCCGAGATTCGTCCTAATCACTAGTTGTCAAATTGAGCGACGCAGCTGTTAGAAGCGAATCTCGCGGTTTGCAAAAACGGGCTCGAGGTTCGAATCTATTGCGCTCGCCATATTGGGACCGTCGTCACCTGTCGAGCGTAAGAAACTCGTAATGCTTAAGCCGCACGGTCAAAGGAAGGAATAATTCGATTTGCCTGACGCTTGCTCACGTGTAGAAGTGCTTCTGTTCGGCAGCGAAGGAGCAGTCCTTTGTGGAGGGAAGGCGCGAGAGCGCAAAAAGTAGGACAGATGGGCCTGGGCCAGGTCATCTCCTGAGCCAGCGGCCGTCTGACTCCCTAAAGACGGGAATGCTTCGTGGTTGCCGCCCTATGTGCAGAAAGGTGAATCGCCCGCACTAAGACGATCTTATGTCTCCGCTTGTCATTGAAGCACCGCAGGCCTTGAGCGACTTTGTCGGCCGGGAGATCGCTGTAACGGAATGGTTCGCGGTAACGCAAGAAATGATTCGCCAGTTTGCTGAGGGCACGGACGATCGACAGTGGATTCAAGTAGACCCGGACCGAGCACAGAGAGAATCACCTTATGGCACGACTATTGCCCACGGATTCTTGACTCTTTCGCTTCTCAGCCGCTTCTTGAGAGAGGCGATCCAGGTCCAAGGCGGGGTCCGGATGCGGGTGAATTATGGCCTTAATCGAGTGCGGTTCCCATCGCCCGTCCGCGCCGAGTCTCAGATTCATGCTCGCGTCAGCGTTCAGTCAACAAAACAGCTTCCAGACGCCATAGAAGCAACCTATTCAGTTGTGCTGGAATGCCGCGGGGCAGAGAAACCATGTTGCGTGGCGGAATGCATTGTTCGTTACTACTTTGGCTGATGGAAGGCGTCTTTTCCGATTCGAGCGAGAATACCTGAAACGAGCGACATCACAGCACACGCACGCTTATCCGATAAACCAGGATTAGTATCAGCAACCTCCCGCTTCATGGCGGCGTGAACTCCCCGGACACAATCAACTTCTCGCTGAGCGCGCGGGCCTGCCTAAATTGCTCCCCGATCTCCGGAGACGCGTCTCCCGGCAATTCGCGCAGAATGCGGGAGAGTTCTTCGTCGAACAGTTGCGTAATTCTCTGAGGTGTGTGGGGGACGGGCTGGCCGCCATCGTCCACAATGGGAACGGAATCGCGATGGCGGATCCTCTGGGCGATCATCAGGCGGTAGATGCGGTCGGTTGCCAGATCCTCCATATAGCCGTCAAGAAGACTCGCGCCACGGCCGGCGAGCACGCCCTGGCGGTAACGGATCACAGTGCGAACAGCCGCGCGGGTACCGGCAAGCGTTCGCTTGCCTACTCCTTCCGGAATAGGGCGCAGGTCTGGCCGGGGCTCAGGATCGGAAGGCCGGGCGTGCAACTGGTTCGGGAAAGGGAACTGCTTCACTGCGATCTCGTTCTGGTCGGGATGGCCGGTCCACGCGCCGTCCATCAGACACAACGCCTCGTTCTTCTTGTCCTTCTCAAGCATGGCGAGAGCGCGCGCATTCAGTTCCGCGTCTTCGCGGCTGGGATACAGCGCGGTCATCCCTCCAATGGCAAGCATCCCGCGCTTGTGACAAATCTCGGGCATGCGATTGCGGATGTTCTGGAAGAAGGATACGTCGTGCGGGATCGTATTGCGATCTGGCAGAACCCAGCGCGGATCACGAAGATTAAAGTGGATGAGGCTCGCCATGTAGTCCCACCTGCCAAGGTTCAGAGCCAACATGTGCTCGCGAAGGTTGTAGGCGAATTCCTCCATCTGATATGCAAGCGGATGGGATTCGACAAGCGCCATGCACCTAATTTCGTCCTTCCGCCATCCCCTGGCCTTGGCCACCACCTGGAATAGGTCGCGCCACCAGAGCCCCTCCTCCGCGGACTCCGTCTTCGGGATGTAGAACGTTAACGGATGCTTCATCTCTCCAGGGTTCACTTGGAATGCGATCAGCGCCACGTCGAAGAGGGACGCCGGCAAGATTTCTCCAGGCAACACTCCCGCCTGGTGGATGTGCAACCCGCGCGGACGAACGAATATCGCGGACTTACTTGGCTGAATGGAGACGGTGCGGTTTCGCTTGCGATCGAAATAGCTGAGAGTGCCGCCCAGCGCAGCCAGTACATTGGCGACGCCCTGCATCAGATGTGGCCACGTGTTGGCCATGGAATCTTCGAGGTCGAGCATCACGCCAGGCGCGCCGGAATTCAGCATCTTAACCACGAGTTCAGCGTCGTCCGCGGGGCCGGTCATCTGATTTCGCTGGTCGCGGCACCAGTCGGGGAGCTCGATCTGCCAGTCGTCCTTTGTCGCCGGCGAGGGCGGGAGATAGTCCGGCAGTTTCCCTTCGTGAGCCGCCGTTAGCGCCGCAGCTCTCTTCTGAACCAATTCCCGCTGGCGGCGTGTGAACGGTTGAACCAGAGGAAGGAGGAAGTCAACGAAACCCTTTGGCAGGTCTGTGGCGGGATCGAAGCCCGCGGGAGCTGTATTCATCGATTGAACGCGGGCTGGGGAATTCATGCTAGCGTTTACCGTTCTTCGACTTGGAGCCACCCGAGTCATATGTTGCGGTATTCACCTCATGCTGCTGCCGTTAGAAGCGCGACGATTGATAGCAGATTATTGTGGCGTGGGTTGTGACATATGTCACCTAACATGGTGAGGCGGCTCATGGCACATTGTGCGGGGGCACGCCCAGGATGAATTCCAAACCGTTTGGCGCGATACAAGGACTTGGACATGTTGCCGCTTCTAATGCGACGTAGAAGCGCCTCCCAAGGAGATTCACTGCAAGACAAGATCGACTACACTTGCCGTCCCGCAGCGTTCCTTCTCACTAACCATAGACATACGGGTCAGTGCCCTTTTCCTTGCTGATCCCACCAAGTTTTTGCAGACGTTGATGTGCCAGCAGAGCGGCGCCGAGTGCAGCGACTGTATCGGGTTCCTCAGCGACATTTACATCCCGACCGATCGTCTGCTTCAATGCCTCCACCATTCCACTTTGGCGCGCCACGCCACCGACGAAAGTGACTTCGTCTTCCAGTCCGACGCGGGAAAGCAACGCCTTGGAACGCGAAGCAAGCGAGTTGTGGATGCCGCGGATGATGTTCTCGACGCTCTGCCCCTCGCTGACGTGGTTGATGATCTCCGATTCTGCCAGCACAGCGCAAACGCTGCTGATCGTCGTGGGTTTCTCAGCTTTCGTAGAAAGGGGGCCGAGTTGCGTAAGCGGGATTTCAAGGTAGTGCGCTGCCCTTTCCAAGAATCCGCCAGAACCTGCGGCGCACTTGTCGTTGGACTTGAACTCCTTTACCTTGCCGCCCGCGCGCAGCCGGATGGCCCGTGTGCTTTGCCCGCCGACATCGAGGACGCAAGAGGTATTCGGGAAAAGGAATTCTGCACCCCTTGCCGCGCAGGTGATATCGGTAATTTGAAGATCCCGGAACGGAATGTTGTATCGGCCCAGGCCTGTCGTAGCGACATACTTCACGTCTTCCTTCTGGGCGCCAGCTTTGGCGAGAGCTTGTTCCATCGCTTCCTTGGCGACCCCAGGGAAGTCCGGGCGCGTTTTCACGAGTCCGGTGCCGCAGACGTGCCGCGATTCATCCAATATCACGGCCTTTGTGCTTCTAGAGCCGATGTCGATTCCAACTACGTATGCCATAAAGCACCTCAGTTGTCCTCTTCTAAGTCGTGCCCGTCCTTAGTGCGCTCCAGCACTCGGCTGTGACGCCTGCGATGCCGCAACTGGGTTCGCCTTAGCGGAACCGGCGCCAGTCTCTCCGCCGAGCGCACGCTCCAGCGCGAAGATCGCCGCGCCAATCGCGCCGATGAAATGTGAATCGTCGCAGACGTTAACCGGCAGGCCCAACTTCTCTTCAAGCGCCTTCACCATACCGATGTTGCGTGAAACGCCGCCCGTAAAGGCGATTTCCGGCTCGATTCCTACGCGACGCACCAGTGCAACGGTCCGAGCGGCGATAGCGCTGTGCACGCCGCCTAGAATGTCGGGCACAGTCTTGCCCTCCGCCAGATAGGACATGATGTCCGACTCCACAAAGACGGCGCAGACCGTGCTGAGCCGTACGGGCTTCTTAGCCTCAAGCGAAATCGGGCCGATCTTGTCCAAGCTTAATCCGACAGTTTCTGCAGCATTCGAAAGAAATCGGCCGGTCCCGGCAGCGCACTTGTCGTTCATCACGAAGTCTTTGACGTCGCCGTTTTCCCCGACGCGAATTCCCTTAGCATCCTGACCACCCATGTCGATGACGGTACGCGTGTTTGGAAACAAGAAATTTGCGCCGCGAGCGTGACAAGAGATTTCGGTGATCTGGGCGTTTCCGAAATTCACCTTGTAGCGCCCGTAGCCCGTCCCCACGACGTAGGCGACTTTTTCGGGAGCAATTCCCGCGGAGGCCGCCGCCTCTCGAAATGAGCGCTCGGCCGCCTGTGAAACGTTTGCGCCTGTATTGATCAGAGCGCGCCCCACAATCCTGCGGTCGTCCGAAAGGATGATCGCTTTCGTTTGCGTCGATCCTACGTCTACTCCGCCTCCGTAAGTCATACAGCCCCGCCTTTCTTTGCACTTCTCACAACAAAATGCCTCGATAACTGCCTGCTACTTCGCGGCTAGCATCTTCTGGTGCTCTAGTGCCTCAAAGAACGCGTCCACGCGGTTCCGCAACTGGGCTTCGGAGAAATACCGCGGGTCTTCCAGATCCGATTCAATCAGGAGAGTGGGCACGCCGAGCTGCTTGCTGAAGTACTCTCGCATGTCGCCCTGGCCCGCTGAGAAGAGCCTGCAACTCTTTACGGAATGGATGACCAGGGCGTCAGCCTTCCAGTCTTCCACGTACTTCTTGATCTGCTGGTATCGCTGCCTGAAGTTGCGGTTCGTCATATTCCACTGGAGCATGTGTCGGGCGATGCTCTCAAGCGGCCGCAGCGGGTCGTGCCGGAACCCGAATTCCCAGATGCCTCCAACCGTCGAGTATGTTGAGGCCACGGCCACAGCGCCCCAGCGGCTGAACATGTCTCGGAACTGGCGCAGATATGGCCACGGCGGAGGTCCTTCCATGACCAAGCGGAACTTCTCTTCCGGGAGCGGCCCTTCGTGACTCTCCGCTCGCTTCTTCATCTCCTTGTAGGTTTCCTGGAAGAACCACAATCCATCTTCGGTGCCACGCAAGCAGTACAGCGGGGCCATCATCATGACGGAATCGAAGTAGGCATCATAGGGAGCCGGACGCTCCATGGTGAGCCTCTTGATTTCCGACCAGAGCGCTCCCGTCTCGCCCGATAGCTCGACGATTCGCTGCAGCTTCTTGTAGTCGAGTTTCTGTCCGGTCATGCGCTCCAGGATTTCGACGAGCTCCTCCAGTTGCTTCACTACGTAACGCACGTCTTCCTCGGAGGGATCGTCACTGGTGGTGCGAAAGAACGGGACGTCCAAGTTGTAGATTGGAGCTTTCGAATACTCAGCCAAATGCTCGAACCATTGCAGGTACACATTGCAGCCGACATAGTTGCAAAGAATGAGATCGGGTTCCGGGATAGTGGCGAAAGGCGTCTTGCGCCCGGCGAAGTACATGCCTACATCCGCTTTCACATAAGCGCAGTTATCCGTCGAGTAGCCCATTTCTTCCGCGGCCAGGATGAGCGGCAGCGACTGCTTCTTCACGGCGAGTTGTAGGGCATTCACCTCTGGGTACACGGGAATCAGACCGAAGGCTTCGGTCAACTCCACGGGATTGCCACTGATAAGCATGTAGATCGCTTTCTCGCTCTTGTTTTCCGCTGCCGCCGTCAATCGCGAGTAATAGCGACCGATCATGTCCTTCTGAAGATTATGGATGCGCCCTTGATAGTCGGTCTTTGCTGCGGCTGGTGCTTGTGCCATGATCAAACTCCTTCGCCAACCAATCTTCGTCAATCAAACAACAGCGATTCCACGAATGTTTCCGCTTCCGAGCGCGCGCGATCGAAACTCCACGTTTTCTCTTCGAATTCCAACAGCAGGTGCGGAATCTGCGCGTCTTCGAGCGCCTTGCGGTAAAGGGCATAGTCGAATAGAGCCGGCTCACAAAACTTCGCAGCCTGGAATACGACCGCATCTGCTTTCTTCTCTTTGGCCAAGCGAATCAGGTGGGCTGCCTTCGTTTCTCGCGTGTCATGTTTGGTACCGGAGTAATACGCGCGCTCTGAATAGCTCTCCGCAAGCGCAGCCAGGGGGCTGTCCTGAATGGGAACATCGTCAGTGAACCATCTCCAGCCCCGCAGGAAATCATCGTCAACGATGTAGCAACCGGCCTGTTCTAAGGTCTCGATGAGGCCAACTGGAGGTAGTTCACAGAATGACCCTTCCAAAACGACTCGAATTCGATCCTTTGGCCGAGAGGGGCGTTGGGGGATTTCCGCAAGAACCTGTTCGAGAATCTTCAGAAAGTCTTCCGGAGCCATTAACGTCCCGGCACGCATGAGCACGAACGACTCGGCCGCTGAGATCAAATGCGGTGTGTCGGTCCTGATCTGATAGATCTTCCGCAAGGCGGCGCGTATGCGGTTGTACAGGCCGATGCTATGATTGAAATCTTCAGTAGTCGGCGTGTGTCCCGATCTTTGCTGCAAACCTTGGAGAATTCGCCGGTATTCCGTTTCCAGATACTGCCTTGCCAGCACTGATGCGAAATTCTGTGGAAAGTGAATATACTCCACAAACATTTCGGGGAAGTTCCTCTGGAAGACGCTCGCAAGATTCCTTGCTGGATCGCAGATGGAATGAAAAAGCATCCCGTCGAGAAACTTGAGTCTTTGCGTCAGTCCCAATTCGAGCGTGCTTTTCACAATCGAGCAGACGAACGACTGAAACCGGGAATCGGCATGCGTAATTTCGATTTGATTGCCTGCTCCGATGACGCCCAGCGGCAGCATTCCGGACGCATGGATGAGCTCTATGGGACAGTAGATCGGGAAACAGCCGATGGCCTTCTTGCCGGGGTGCTCCTCGAGCCAGCGCTTGGCAGTTGAGAACTCAGGATCCTGGGCAATCTCCCGACACGAAGCCAGAGTCGAATCGAGCGTCGAAATCTCCTGGACCGAAGTTGAAGCCATATTCCCCTCCTCCCTAAACGCACCGGCGGCGTCAGTGACGGGATGCCGCTCTGGGCCCCTGCTTCGATACGCGCGCTGAGCCCGCCCACGGGCGGCGCGCCATCAGTTTCAGCATGGTCGAGATTGTGATCGACTGAAACGTTGCAAGCGCGTGGTCATCCAGTTCATCGAGCACCATGCGCAGAGCTTGTCCTGCATCAGTCGCAAGTTCCGGGTCTTCGGTTGTATCGTTTTGCGGGCCAACGGGCTCGAAAACTTGGATAACATCGAGCAGCGTAAGCCGCTTCGGATTCACCGAGAGCCGGTAGCCTCCACCGACACCGCGAACCGCTTCGACGATTCCAGCCCGTCCGAGGTCACGCAGCACCTTCGCAAGATGATGCGCAGAAATGCCATACTCGCGCGCGATATCAATCCCAGCCAATTGCCGCAGCGGATTTGCGGCGAGCTCGAGCACAGCGTAGATGGCAAATGCGCTTGCCTTCTGTAGTTTCATGCCCCGCTTCCTTTATATGCGCTAATCAAGTGCGCTCTCGAGCTCGATGAACGGTCCCGCCATCATCCCCTGGCTGCGGAAGAAAGAAAGAACCAGGTGATTATCCCGGGCCATCATTGTCCGAACTCTCTTGACTCCGGCCTTTCGAAATTCATTGCAAAGAGCCTCGAAGAGTCGTGTGCCGACTCCATTCAAACGGCTACCCGGACGCACCTGAATCGCAAAGACCCAACCGCAAGGAGGTTCGCCGAATTCCCAGGCGCGCACCTCGCCGATCGTAAACCCCTCTATACGACCATTCTGTTCGGCAATCAGGAAGAATCGCGGCAAACGGCGTCTGGCCCCGTAGCGCGCAAACGCCTCTTTCCAATACTTTCGTTTGGCAATGCCGGTGACTTCCTCATCTAAGGCGATCAATGCCGCCAGATCGGAACTGACGGCTGGCCGAGTGCGTATCTCATCCGCTGTTCCTCTATCTAATCGAGCTCTCACAACAGAAATGTGATTCATAGTCCCTACCAAGCATGATCCTGCATATGGCTAGTTCCAGCGCGTCCGAGGGAAACATGATTGTGATAGAGCTTCCACGTTTCATGGTCGCGCAGAAAGACGTCTGTTCCGTAACCTTCTCGTAGAAGACGTGAGCCATTCAATGTCGACCGGCCATCAGTACGCCATTCGTAGACGATTGTTGCGACGTCGCCAAACACCCTTGCCTTGCGTGGGCCGAATTTCAAGCTGACTTCTTCCAGATTATCGAAATATTGCTCTAGCATCTGCTTCGCTGCTTCCCAGCCGTAATAAGCGCCGCGGGATGTAAACAGGACAAAGCCGTCGTTATGCCAGTAGTGATCGAAAAGCTGTGGCAGATCTTTGTCGCTCCATGCCTTTTCCATCGCGTCCATGATGCGCAGGACTGCGTCCACATTCGGTCCGGCGATTTCCGGTTTTGCGGTTTTTCCTTTCGCGGCTGCCGTTTTCATTTCATTTCTCCTCAACTGTTTCTTTGCAAGTCTTCTGCACAGTGTCCCTATCGCGCAGATCCGGACAGGCTATTCTCAAGTTCAACCGCGCGAGGGAACAGTATGTTGTTTTCAAGATGAATATGCTGATGCAGATCTGCGGCAAATGCAGGCAACGCTTGATATAGCGCTCGATAACTGGCGCAGCTATCGGGCGGCAGCGCATAGTTATGGGCGATTTCCTGCATCTTTTCGAGCGCCTGCCCGGAGGCTTCATGCTCCATGATCATCGCCGCTACCGGATTCTGCACCGTTCCAAACATGGAGTCCGGCAGGCGGCGTCGAGTTCGGGCCGCCTCCTCCATCTCGACGACATAGGGAAAAAGCAGCTCCTCTTCCTTTCTCATGTGCTCGCGCAGTTCCTCCGAGAGCCCTGCAAAGACCGTTTGTAATCGCGGCAGCTCGGGATGGTTCTTGCCGTGCGCAGCGACTACCTGTGCAATCAAGGCGCTCAGCCGACTGATCTCAGCCTGCGTGAACGTGTGATGCTTCTCCACAATATGGCGCGCGAGATCGGCCAGCGGCTCGCCGCGCCAGCCTTTCTCCGCGGAGGTGGGCTCGCACTTCTCGAGGGCAGCCGTGACTTCCTCGATTGAGAGGTTGGCTGCGTTGCACGCCTCCGCAAGCGTTTGACTGCCGCCGCAACAGTAGTCGATCCCAAGCGATTCGAATACTCGCGCAGAAGCGGGCTTCTCCAGGACGAGGTCGCTCACCGTTCTCCCTGTATTTCCTGAATTATCGGTAATGCGCGTTGGGCTACTCATCGATGGCTCCTTAATACGCATTCAAGTACCATAATACCTCTTTGTGAGTCAAGAACAATTATCCGCTCACGCGAGTCTGGCGTCTCCCGGCGCAAACGACCCTTCGCCCATTATCCTTCTTTCAGCAGCGCTCCAGGACCGTAGCAATCCCCTGTCCCACTCCAATACACATGGTGCAAAGTGCGTATCGGCCTTTCCCTCTGTGCAACTGGTACATTGCCGTCGTGACCAGCCGGGCTCCGCTCGCTCCCAGCGGATGGCCGATCGCAATGGCCCCGCCGTTGGGATTTACGTTCTCGTCGTCGTCCGGGAGGCCGAGGGCGCGTAGCACGGCCAGTGCTTGCGCAGCAAATGCCTCGTTTAGCTCAATCACATCCATCTGCGAGAGCGATAGTCCTGTCTTCGCAAGGATCTTGCGAGTGGCGGGCACGGGCCCCATGCCCATGATACGGGGCGCAACTCCGGCGACGGATGTGGCCAGAACTCGAACGCGGGGAGTGAGCTTGAATTTGCGAACCGCGGCCTCCGAGGCGAGAAGCAGGGCACAGGAACCGTCGTTGATTCCGGACGCGTTACCTGCTGTGATCGTTCCATCCGCCTTCACGATGGGCTTTAGCTTCGCGAGATTGTCGGGTGTTGTATCCGGGCGTGGATGCTCGTCCACGTCGAATGTCTTCGGCTCGCCTTTCTTTTGGGCAATTGGAATGGGTAGAATCTCGGACCGATAGAAACCTTCCGCCTGAGCCTTCGCCCATTTCTGCTGCGTCCGTAAGGCAAAGGCATCTTGATCGAAACGCGCGATGTGAAAATCATTCGCCACATTCTCAGCGGTTTCGGCCATGGAATCGGTTGCGTACTTGTTCTTCATCGTTGGATTGATGAAACGCCATCCGATCGTCGTATCGAAAATCTCTGCACTGCGACTGAATGGCGTCTCCGCCTTGCCCATGGCGAAGGGAGCCCGGGACATGCTCTCCACGCCGCCCGCGATTATCAGGTCCGCCTCGCCGCACTTGATCGCGCGGGCTGCGATTCCAATCGCATCCATGCTGGATCCGCACAAACGGTTGACTGTCGTCCCCGGTACATCCTGCGGCAGACCGGCCAGCAAAGATGCCATGCGCGCGACATTGCGATTGTCCTCACCGGCCTGATTGGCACAGCCGAAGATCACATCGTCTACTGCCTGCCAATCCACTTTCGGATTGCGGTCGATTAATGTCCGAATCGGGATGGCAGCGAGATCATCTGTGCGGATAGAAGATAAACTTCCGCCATAACGGCCAAAGGGGGTGCGGATTGCGTCACAAATAATCGCCTCGTTCATGGATGGCTCCCGTCACTGAAGATGCGGGCCATGAAACTTGTTGCCGCTCCATACAAGCTGCCGGATCAGAGGAGAGATGCGATAGCGCTCCCCACCGTAGTGGGCGCCGATATGCATGAGCACGGTTTGAACAATTTCGAGTCCCAATTCATCAGCCCATTCCAACGGACCCAGCGGATAGTTCACGCCCTTCCGCATGGCCATATCCACATCGGCGGCCGTGGCCACGCCTTGATTCACGGCATCAGCTGCTTCATTGGCCAGCATGGCAACCGTCCGCATCACACCTATCCCGGGAACATCCTTCAAATGCGAGACTGCGAATCCGGCGGCCTGCAACAGTCCTGCAGCCGAAAGATATGCATGTTCATCGCATGTGCTCGCTGCCGTGACTGCAATGCGCGTGGCTTTTGTGTAGTCCAGCGCCAAGTCGGCAAGCACAAGGTTTCGATGTTCGGTTTCACGCGCTCGCTGAGTCGCGCTACGCCCGTCTGTCACAGCAATCATTGTGTCGCCTACTTCAGCCCAATCCGCGCAGTCATTTCGCGGGCGGCCGCTGACGATTTCTGCGCCTGTGCCTGCCAACCGTTTCGTCAATGCCCCAGCCAGACGACCCTCCGATGGGACTACAACGCGATTAGGTTTAGGAGCAGGCGGTTCCGTACTTGGCTGCGCAAGGCGCGCGTCTTCGCCATGCTCATAAAACCCGCGGCCGGCTTTTCTCCCCAGATATCCCGCGCGAACCATTTCCTGTTGAATCGGAGACGGCCGGTATCGAGGGTCGCCAAAGTAAGCGTTGAATATAGACTGGCTCACAGCAAAGCCGACATCCAGGCCCACAAGGTCCATCAGTTCGAAGGGACCCATTCGAAACCCGCCGGACTCCCGCATAACAGCATCTATTGTGGCCGGGCTAGCCGCTTGCTCGGTGAGCAGGAGCAGAGCCTCTCCATAGAAAGGTCGTGCGACACGGTTCACAATGACCCCCGGAGTTGACTTCGCGTAGACCGGTGTCTTGCCCCACGCTGCAGCTGTTGCATAGACGGCCGCAAGGAACTGCTGATCGGTCGCTACGCCGCCAATCACTTCGACGAGTTCCATCAGCGGCGCCGGATTGAAGAAGTGCATGCCCACCAGTCGCTGAGGAGCCCTGAGCGCGGCTGCGATGGCGCTAACAGAAAGTGAGGACGTGTTCGTTGCCAGCAGACAATCTTCATCCACGATCTTCTCGACTTCCCTAAACAGCTGTTGCTTGACCTCTAGATCTTCCACGACGAATTCGATGACGATTCCCGCCCCGCTAACTTCCTGCAGGTTCGTCGCGGCGCGCAATCGCGCTGATGCTTTCTCTGCCGACTCCGCGGAATGATTCCCTTTGGAGCAAAGCTTTTGAAAGGTCTGGCGTACGCTTTGAATCGCCGTCGAAACGGCCTCGGTTCGCGTGTCATACAGGAGCACGGGATGGCCCGAAGCGGCAGCCACTTGTGCGATGCCTGCTCCCATGGTTCCGCTCCCGATCACTGCGACGAGACTGCTTTGAAGTAGCGCGCCCGAAGTCATCAATGTCGTTCCGCTGATTGTTTTGCAATCGAACCGCGCCTAAGTCTGGACGCGTTCATGCCCAACATCAGTGACCTTCATCACAGCACTCGGCTTTCAGCACGATAAGGCTGGTTGTCGAGTTCGCGCGGTACCCTGCTTCGGCGAGGTTGATCAGGCACTCAGTTCTGCAATTACGGGAGGCGTAATGCCCGCGTTTTCCGGCGTGGATTACTTGGATTGTGATTCCATCTTCAGCGACGACGAGCTCCTCGCGCGCCCAGACAGCGCGCCAGTTCGTCGATGAGTAATTGCTTCCCATCGTTGAGAAGCACTACCGGGACGCGACTTTCCCGGTGGAATTGGTGCCGCAGTTGGGGGAGCTTGGATTCTTCGGTTCGAATCTGAACGGCTACGGTTGTGCGGAGATGTCCAACGTGGCCTACGGCCTTGTGATGCAAGAGCTTGAGCGCGGCGACTCTGGTCTCCGCAGTTTTGTTTCCGTGCAGAGCGCCCTCGTGATGTACCCGATTCATTCGTACGGTTCGCCCCCGCAAAAAGACAAATGGCTGCCGCGCTTGCAAAGTGGCCAGGCGATCGGCTGTTTCGGTTTGACAGAGCCGCAATTCGGCCCGAACCCCGGAGGGATGCTTACCCGTGCCGTGCGCCGCGGAGATCGGTACGTCCTCAACGGCGAAAAGATGTGGATCACCAGCGGTTCCATTGCGGACGTGTGCGTAGTGTGGGCCAAGTGCGAAGACGACCGTGTGCGCGGCTTCCTGGTGGAAAAGGGCATGAAGGGATTTAAGGCGCACGATGTCCACGGCAAGCTGTCGATGCGCGCCTCCGTTACTTCGGGACTTTCATTCAGCGATTGCGAAGTGCCTGCCGAAAACATGTTGCCAGGCGTGGACGGCCTGCGGGGTCCGCTTTCTTGTCTTACGCAGGCGCGATACGGGATTGGATGGGGTGCAATTGGCGCTGCAATGGCGTGTTACGACACGGCGCTGCGATACGCGAAGTCACGCAAGCAGTTTGCGAACAAACCGATCGCGTCGCACCAGCTCGTACAGGACAAGCTTGCATGGATGATTACGGAGATCTCCATAGCGCAACTGCTTGCGCTGCATGTGGGAAGGCTGGAGGATTGGGCTCGGATGCATCCTTCCCATGTATCCATGCTCAAGATGAACAATGTGTGGATGGCAAGGGAGACGGCTCGGATGGCGCGCGACATTCTGGGCGCCAACGGCACAGTGGAGGATTACTGCGTCATGCGCGACATGAACAACCTTGAGTCCGTCTACACGTACGAGGGCACGCACGACATTCAGCGATTGATCATCGGTGAGCGCATTACAGGGATAGCCGCTTATTCCTAGCCGAGGCCTTCGTAGAGGATTCCGCGACGGAAGTCACGGAGACTTGCGAATGCATCCTATTGTTGGATTTCCCCGCCCGCGATAACAATGCTCTGTCCCGTGACAGACAAAGCGTTGTCGCCACACAACCAGATGACGGCATCCGCCACTTCCGCCGGCTGAATGAGACGCCCCTGCGGGTTGCCCCCCACGAGGCTGGCAACTACTTCGTCTCGGCTTCGGCCAGTCTTCTTCATGATGTTCGCTACGTTCTGGGCGGTCATTTCCGTGTCGACATACCCTGGGCACACGGCGTTGACGGTTACCCCCGTACGCGCTGTTTCGACTGCAAGGGCGCGAGTGAGGCCGATCAAACCGTGCTTCGCCGCGCAGTACGCAGTGATATATGCGGATCCGGCGAGACCTGCGGTGGACGCGATATTGATGATGCGCCCCCACTTAGCTTCCAACATCGCAGGAAGGACAGCCTGCGTGCAGTAAACTGCGCCCATGAGGTCCGTGTCAAGAACCTTGCGCCAGAACTCCGCATCTGCCTTGAGGAACGGGGCTGAAACGGCGACACCTGCATTGTTGATCAAAATCGTTGGAGCGCCGAGTGCATTTCCCAGGGCCGCAAGAGCCCTTCGCACGGCGGCTTCGTCGGCCACGTCCGCCGAGGCTGTCGCCACTTTCACGCCATAGCTATTCTTGATGCGCTCAGCAGTTGCCAGTAGCACTTCGGAGTTACGGCCGACCAAGGAAATGGACGCTCCCGAACGCGCCAAGGCTTCCGCAATCGCAGCCCCAATTCCGCGCCCTCCGCCCGTGATAACCGCGTGGTGGCGCGCCAGCGGTCGTTTGATATCCACGTCCATGAAAATACCTCGTGAACGTCTCAGGAAGAGGCGCCCCCACGGCCTCCCGCGGCTGCCTCAAGCACCTTTGAACCGATGATCAGCTTGAGGACCTCGCTCGCCCCTTCGTAGATGCGCAGCGCGCGGATTTCGCGGTAGAGCCGCTCCACGGTCACCCCTCGAACAACTCCAAGGCCGCCGAAGATTTGTACGGCTGTGTCGATAACTTGCTGAGCCGATTCGGTAGCAAACAACTTGGCCATCGAAGCTTCGCGCGTGACGCGCCCTCCCAAGACGTCCTTCGTCCATGCTGACCGATATATGAGCAGGGCTGCGGCGTCAATGGACACGGCCATGTCTGCTAGCTTTTCTTGCGTGAGCTGGAATTCCGATTGCAAATGGCCGAACATGCGCCGCGAGAGCGCCCGGCCTGCTGCCTCATCCAGAGCGCGGCGAGCGAAGCCCAAAGCTGCCGCGCCTACTGTCGTGCGGAAGACGTCGAGCGTGGCCATCGCAATCTTGAAGCCTTCGCCCGGCTGACCCAGCAGCGAGTCATCGGTAACCTGACAACCGCTCAGACGCAGAGTGCCAAGAGGATGGGGCGCGATAACGTCGATGTGTTCGGAGGCATCGAGACCCGCAGATTCGGCATCCACGATGAACGCGGACAAACCTTTGGTGCCGGGCCCTTCGCCCGTCCGAGCAAAGACGACATAGAACGCAGCAAGCCCCGCATTCGAAATCCACGTCTTGACGCCATCAAGGCGCCAGAATCGGCCGTCGCGTTTCGCGGTTGTGGAGATGGCGCTGACATCGGAACCGGCATCGGGTTCCGAAAGCGCAAAGGCCGCGAGTGCTGTGCCAGCGGACACGCGCGGCAGAATCTCGCGCTTTGGCTTCTCGCGGCCAAAAAGTGTGATTGGCGCGCTGCCCAATCCCTGCATCGCAAGCGCAAAGTCTGCCAGCCCTGAAGCCCTGCCCAGGATCTCGCGCCCCAGGCACAAGCTGCGCACATCGAGATCGTCGCGCGCCCCTCCATAGGCTAGAGGGACGCAAACGCGCAGCAACCCTGCTTTCCCCAACTCAGCAGCGATCCTGCGAACACAGGCATAGACGGAATCCAAATTGTCCTCTGAGCCCTTGAGCAGCGGTGGGAGAGATTCTCCCGCCCACAGCTCCAGTTCGTCGGCCAGAATTCGATGGCCGTGGTCAAAGAAGGGCCACGTGAGAAAGCTCTTGTCTGCCATCAGTTGCCTTCGAATACGGGTGTCTTCTTGGACGCGAACGCAACGTAGGCGCGCTCGAAGTCCTTCGTCTGCATGCAAATGGCTTGGGCTTGCGCTTCCGCCTCGATGCACTCATCGAGGCCTTGGCTCCACTCCTGGTACAGCATGGTTTTGGTCATGCCGTGGCCGAATGTGGGGCCATCCGCCAGAGAACTGGCCGTGGCTGTTGCCTCCTCGAGCAGTTTCTCCGGTTCCACAAGGCGGTTGTAAAAGCCGAAACGCTCGGCTTCTTCTCCGCTCATGGCGCGGCCCGTGTAGAGCAGGTCCGCAGCCCGCGACATGCCAATCAGACGAGGCAGCAAGGTGCATGCACCCATGTCGGCTGCCGCAAGTCCGACGCGCACGAAAAGGAACGCGACTTTGCTGCGCGCCGTGCCAAATCGAAGATCGGAACCACACGCGATCATCGCCCCAGCGCCCGCGCAAATGCCGTCGATGGCGGAAACGATCGGCTGCGGGCACGAGCGCATTGCTTTGACAAGATCGCCGGTCATGCGCGTGAACGCGAGCAGTTCGGGCATGTCCATTTTCACGAGCTTCCCAATGATGTCGTGAACGTCGCCACCGGAACAGAAATTGCCGCCTGCGCCTGTGAACACCACGGCCTTTATGTCGGTGGCATACACGAGTTCGCGGAAAAGGTCCCGCAATTCTCCGTAGGATTCAAACGTAATCGGGTTCTTTCGCTCGGGGCGATTAAGCGTAATGGTGGCGGTCTTGCCCGAGACGCTCCAACCGAAATGGCTGGCCTTGTAGTTTGCCAATTGTATCTGTTTCATGTTTCTGCTCCCTGTATCTAGATTAGCCAACCATCGTCAGACCGCCGCTGACGCTCAGCACTTGACCCGTGATGTAGTCGGAGCGAGGGCTCGCGAAAAACAGAATCGCGTCCGCGACTTCTTGCGGCTTCCCGAATCGGCGAAACGGGATCGCCCGCTTGAACGCCTCCAGGTGCTTTTCAGGTACCGCAGACAAGAGCGGCGTCTCCGTAGGCCCCGGGCAAACGCAATTGACGTTGATGTTGTAGCGCGCCACTTCGCGGGCCAGCGACTTCGTGAAGGCAATCAGGCCACCTTTAGCGCCGGCATAGACTGTCTCGCCTGAGCTGCCGACTCGCCCGGCGTCGCTGCCGACGTTTACGATTTTTCCGCCATTGCGCTCCATCATTTTCGGCAAAAGAGCTTTGATAAGCTTCATCGGACCGACCAGATTCAGTTCCACGATCTTGCTCCAAACATCGAGCGGCATTTCCCAGAACGGTTTTATCTGGCCCCAGCCCGCGCCGTTCACAATGATGTCAATAGCGCCAACTTTGCTCTGGACGGTTTCGACAAACGCCGCGATGGATTTATCGTCCGTGATATCGAGGTGGACGTACTCGGCTTCGTGGCCCTTCTTCTGGATCCCGACCGCGGCGGCTTCACCCTTGTCTCGAGCGATGTCGGCGATGACAACGAGGGCGCCCGCCTCTGCCAAAGTATCCGCCGTGGCCAGGCCAATGCCGGAAGCAGCCCCCGTGACGATTGCACTTTTGCCGTTGAGCTTCATGGTTCCTCCAAAGAAATCTGCACGGATCGGCTCTTCTAGGCCTTCGTTGTCTGGTGCCTCTTTGCGCTTCTCTCAAGAAACTCCGAAACCCTGTGCCGTGTCTCCGGATGTTGATAGAGCTTCCGCGTAGCAGCGAGTTCCTCGGCAAAGCCGTCGCGAGTCGGGTCGCCCGCGGCTGCAAGACAGCGCTTGCTGGCAGCGAGCGCCGGCCTGGGAGCCTTCGCGAGCCGGGCGGAGAGTTCTCGCGTCCACTCGCCTAGCTGGGATTGCGGTTGAGACCACTGAACGACGCCAAGCCGCTCCGCCATGACGCCGTCAATTACCTCGCCGCTGAGGATAAGGCGGCTCGCGACACCGTGACCACACAGGCGCGTAAGACGTTGGGTACCACCGGCGCCGGGCAGAAGGCCGAGACTTACTTCCGGCAAGCCGAGTTTCGCTTCGTTCGCCGCGACGCGGAGATCGCATGCCAAGGCGAACTCCAGTCCACCCCCCATCGCCGCGCCGTTGATTTCGGCAAGCGTAATCAGGGGAGCCGCTTCGATCTTTGCGTACAGACGCTGCATGCGAACGACCAAATCCAGCATGACGTCCGGCCCTTCGAGCGTGCCGAAGCACGACTGCATCAACGCGAGATCCGCTCCGGCACAGAAGACTTTCTGGTCGCTGCGGATATGCAACACCATTACTTCTTCATCCTTGATGACCTGATCGAGGACAGCTTCAAGGCGATCGATGAACTCGTCATTGAGCGCGTTGACTGGATGGCGAGAGAGGGTTACCGTGACGACCCGCCCGGCGCGCTCGATAGAGACCAAGGCATCCTCTCTCTTTTGGGGGGGCGTCCGATCTTCGTGTTCAGAAGTGACGCGCAGTTTATATCGCTGAATCTTTCCGGTTGCCGTTTTCGGGAGCTTCTCGACGATGTGAATTCTCGCTGGCAGCTTGTAGCGTGGGAGATTGGCTTCGCAAAAATGGCGCAGCTCCTCTTCCGCCTGCGTGCTGCCAGCCGAAGGGTCTTTCAAGACGACCCAGGCGTCCGCGCGAATCAGGCCGTGCTCATCCCTCCTGCCGATGATGGCGGCTTCGAGGACGCGAGGATTCTGAATCAGGACCGATTCGACTTCGAAAGGAGAAACCCATCGGCCGCTGACCTTAAATACGTCATCGCTGCGCCCACAGTAGATGTAATAACCTTGTGCGTCGCGGCGGAATGTGTCGCCCGTGTTGTACCAGCCCTCCATAAACGCCTTCGCCGTCCTCTCGGGATCGTTCCAGTAGCGTTTCATCACGGATTGGCCCTTCACCAGCAGGCGACCGGGCACATCTTCGGCGACGTCGTTCCCGTCCTCGTCGATCAGCCTGACTTGGTAGCCCCGCACTGGCTTGCCCGTAATCCCCGGCCGAATGTCGTCTACGTGATTCGAGATGTAAATATGGCCCACTTCCGTCGAACCGATGCCCTCCATGATCGGCACTCCGGTAACTTCCAGCCATTGGCGGTGTAGTTCGGGTGGTAAGGCTTCGGCCGCTGAGATGCATCTTCGGAGGCGAGGAACGTCCGCCCGGCTCAACAAGCCGGAGGCCAGGAACTGTCCATAGAATGTCGGGACAGCCCCGAAGACAGTTGGCTGAAACCGGCGAAACAAGTCGATCACACTCTGTGGCGTGGGCCGGTGCTCATCGAGAATTGCCGTTCCCCCGACAAACAGCGGCCCGGTCATGCCGACGTTCATACCATAGGAGAAGCATAAGCGCGCCACGCTGAAAAAGGCGTCGTCCTCGTTTGCGCCAACCGTTTCAACAGTATAAAGCTGGCTGGTGACGGCGATATCGGCGTGCGCATGGATAACGCCCTTCGGCACTCCGGTGGTTCCCGATGAATACAGAAAAAAGCAATCGTCCTCAGCCTTTGCGGGAACAGCTTTGAGGTCCGAGGAAGACTTGCGTGCCAGAGCCGAAATCGATCGCTCGCCACCTTCGACAAGCAGCACGGTCTTTGGCGGCGAGGTGGAGGCTCCGAGGGCAGCCTCAATAGTTTGGGCGAAATCCGGGGAATGGAAGATCGCTCCGCACCGAGACTGCCGGATGACGAACTCAAAATCGCCTGTGGGCGCCAGACCATTCAGGGGAATTGGTATCGCCCCAATCTTTACAGCCCCCCAGAAGAGATAGAAGAACTCGGGGCAGTCCTTGACGACCATGAGAACGCGGTCGCCCCGGCCGATGCTTAGACTCGCGAGAGCGTTCCCGAATCGGTTCACATTCTCCAGAAGCTGTGCGTAGGATACAGTTTGATCGGCTGTCTTGATCGCAACTCGATCGCCACGCCCTTCAGCGACATGGCGGTCAACACAGTATTCAGCGATGTTGAATGGCTCGGCGAACTGCAGCCATGGGGCGCCTTCACGGTTGACCTCGACAATCGCACCCATCCACCGGCTCCTGAAGCGAGGCGACCCCAGCCTATTCGAGGCGTTCGCGCAACCACAGTGATTTTAGTCACTTGCCGTAGTGACGTAAGTCACCGCTCTGAAAGCCGTTCAAATCAGAGATTCTCCGACGCCGGATCGTGTTCAGTCTGTCGCAGAGAGCCCCTGACTTGAACAAAGGACGGGAGGACTTGCATACACTCTTTCAGGCGTTGAGAAGATAAAGCCAAACTGGGCGTGCGAACACTGGCGGCGATCGGGCAGCCATGCACTGCCGAGGATGTCGAGATGATGCGTGGAACTGTCAAGACCGAGTACACCCTCGCTGGCAGGGGAGCGCAATCGCTACGGGAACGGTTGCGATCGCTTCAACGTTATCGGAGAACTCCGTATTCCTTTCCGGTGTCGATCATGGCGTGCAGGTTTTCCGCTTTCGCATGGTCGACGGTCGCGCCGGTCGAAAGAATGTAGCCGCCGTCGCGCCCCACGTCATCGATGAGCCGTTTGACATGCTCCGAAACCTCGTCTGCAGTGCCGGCGACGAGAAGGGAGGACGGGACGTTTCCGCCGAAACAGGCCCAGCCCGAAAACCGTTTCTTCACCTCGCGCAGATCGGTCTGGTCGAACACCCAAATCGTGCGGCCGGGCGGAATGTCGGGATCTGTGATGGTGTCGAGTCGCTTCGCGTAGGCGCCTTCGACAAACATGTAAGGAATCAGACCCTCTTTGATGAGCCCGAGGATTACCGCTTTGAGCGTCGGCCAGTAAAACGTCTGAAAATCCCTGGTTGACATGAAACTGTCCGCTCCTTTATGCAGCGGTATGAAAACTACCGGGCTGCGCGAGCGCTTCGCCGAGTGCACACTGGCGTCGATCGCAAGCGGCACAAATCGTTCCACCGCCTCCAGCACGGCCTTGGGCTGACGGAACTTGTCAAGCATGATCGCGCGCGTGCCACGCATCGTGTCGCCGATGATGTCGAACGGAGCCTTTGTGAAGCCGCCGATCAGCCCAGCCAGGCCCAGCGTTGACATCGCTTCGACGTCGATTGCGCGGCAGACCTCAATCCATTCGAGCGCGACTCGGCCGGCCTCGAGGAGTTTCCGAAGCAGTTCCTGCACCTGCGGGAGCCCGAATGGAATCAGGGCCGACCCCACCGATGGCAGTTCAAGGATGTCGGTGATGGGTCCAATCGACGCCAGCGGCGCCAGAGAGCCGAGGACTCGAGGAAGATAGCTGCGGAGGAAGAAGTCGGACGGATCGTTGATTAGCCGTGGATACTCGTCCGCCCGCATGTATTCGGCTTCGATGCACTGGTAGGGCTCGTTTGGCGGAACTCCATGGCCCGGCCAGCGATACAGTTTGTAATCGAGGATTTCGAGGATCTTACCCGAACCGTAGAGCGCAGTGCCCGACACGGTATCCGGCAGAAAGTCGGTTTGAAACTTACGAAGCGCATAGGCGAGCTTCCCATAGTCGTGCATCGCTTCTTCGGCAGTGACGCCCGCATACACGAACGGATAAAAGCCCATTCCGGGAAAAACAGGCACGCGTTCGGGCTTCTTGAGGGTGATGACGTCAATGAACATCTGTACGCGGCGCTCGTAGGAATCCCGTACGGCGGGGCTAATGAAGTCGATCCCCTCTGCTGACTTCCACGCCTTGGCGCGTTCCTCGAATTGCGGCGCGGGCGCCCGTCCTTGTGGTTGGCCTTCCATCCCCCGATGCCTCCGTGAACGTTCACGCGGCCGCCAGGCGGCCGCTGATCAACACGCTTGCCCTCCAGTCCACTCAATAATGGCTGCCCAGGCCGAGAGTTTGCGTGACTCGTGGCACGATCTTTAGTGACGGATATCACAGCCCCCGAAAGCTATATATTGCACTCTTAATAACAGAGGTATGCTCCCGCTCTCGTTACGGGCACCCTATGGCTGCCTGCTATTTCTAGCGGCAGGGTGCGGCCGAAAGGGAATTGAGGAGGCTCATCGTGGATGACAGGAGCAAGCAACTGGTCCAACAGATTTCGGACATGCAAGAGGAAGATGCCGTAAAGCTGGCACGCGCCATGCTGGAGGGCGGGTACGACGCCGTGAAGCTGTTGGGCCACTGCCGGGAAGCGATGGAAATCGTGGGCAAGCGTTACGAGCAAGGCGAATACTTTCTGCCTGAGCTTATGCTCGCTGGCGAAATGCTGAAGGCGATCGGGGATATGACCAAGCCTCTCATTAAGCAGGACGCGTCCGGAGCCAAGACGGCGGGTACGGTCATCATCGGAACTGTAGAAGGCGATTTGCACGACATCGGCAAGAACATCGTTACGTTCATGCTCGAGATCAACGGGTTCAAGGTGATCGACCTTGGCATTGACGTGCCGGTTTCGAACTTCATCGACAGCATCAAGGAACACAAACCCCAAGTCGTGGGCCTCAGCGGCTTCCTGACCCTTGCGTTCGACGCGATGAAGAAGACGGTCGAGGCAATTCGAGCCGCCGGCCTGCGTGAAAACATCAAGATCATGATCGGCGGCGGACAGGTGGACGAGACCGTGAAAGTTTACACGGGTGCGGACGCTTTTGGCCTGAACGCCATGGACGCTGTATCCCTCTGCAAGCAGTGGGTCCCTGCGTGAGCGCGGGCGGCGCTGCTGCGTCGGCCTCGGCTCTTTACCAGCAGCGGCTGAAGCGCCTGACGGACGCGATCGAGCTTCGAGAGCCCGACCGGCTGCCCGCGATTTTCTTCTCTCATTTCTGGGCAGCGCGCTACTGCGGAATCACGTGCCGCGAGGCGATGTGCGACTATGAGCGCCTCGCCGCAGCCGTTCGCAAGGCCGTCGTTGACCTTGAGCCCGATGCCTACCAGCCCGTGCATCCCCTCGTGGCTTTCGGCCGCACAATGGAAATCCTCGACTACAAGCAGCTCGAATGGCCGGGCCACAAAGGGCCCGCCGAGAATGTCGCCTACCAATACTTGGATTCTCAATACATGGCGCCGGAGGAATACGAGGAGTACATCCTCGATTCAACCGGTTTCATGCTTCACAAGTACATGCCGCATGTCGCGGGCGCTCTGGAGCCTCTCGCGCAGTCGCGGATGTATCCGGGCGTTCTCCACACGCGGATCGTTCAGTCCGTGGAAGCGTATGCCCGCCCCGAAGTGCGCCGCGCGCTCGAAACGCTGATTCGCGCCGGAGAAGAGATGCCGAAGATGCGTGCGGTCCACAACCGCGTCGCACAGGAACTGAAGGATCTTGGATTCCCTATGGCGGCCTACGGCACGACTCATCCGCCCTTCGATGTAGCCGCGGATTACATGCGAGGCTCCATGGGCGCGATGCTGGACTTGTTCCGCAATAAGGAGAGGCTGCTCATCCTGATGGTCACGCTGGTGACGTTGATCCCGCGCGCCGGAATCGAGGCCGTGAAGGCGGCCGGCGGAAACATGGTTTTCATTCCGCTGCACTGGGGGCTGGACGGGTTCATGTCGCCGAAGCAATTCACTACATTCTTCTGGCCGCAATTCCAGAAGGTTCTGTTGGCCCTTATTGAAGCGGGAATCTACCCGCAGGTGCTCTGGGAAGGGGACTGCACGAGCCGGCTGGACGTGATCAAGGATGTGCCGCCTGGCAAGTGCGTCTACTTCTTCGAACGCACGGACCTGGCCAAGGCCAAGGAGGCGTTGCGCGGGGCGGTCTTGCGAGGAAACGTGCCTGCCTCAATGCTGATCACCGGAACGCCAAATGATGTGCGGGAGCACTGCAAGAAACTCTTCGACGTTGTGGGCGACGGAAGCGGCTTCATCCTGGACGCGGGTGTGGGGATTCCTAACGAAGCGAAGCCTGAAAACGTTCTGGCGATGTTCCAGTGCGCCAAAGAGTGCGTGTATTGAAGGACCGCATGCCGCTCATAACCTACCCGCGGCTTTCACTAGAGGTCGAGGACATAGCTGCCTCCTGGGGTTCACGGCGCGAAAGGCTGGCTTCCGCGCGTGTGACGGCTATGCTCTCCGAATTGCTCGCGAAGATCGATGCTGAGGGGTGGGTTCAGCCGAAGGCTAGTTTCCGAGTCTGGAAGGTCGTGGACAGCGCGCGGGACTGGCTTGGACTCGAAGGCGGTTCTCGGATTTCTTCGCCCGCGCTCGGGCATCATCTGCCCGGCGCTACTCACGTGGCAGCTGGAGTCTGCACGATTGGAAGCGCGATCGAGGAACATGTCAGGCAAATGTTCGCGTCGAGCGACCGTCTGCGGGGTGTGATGCTCGATGAGATTGGGACGCTCATGCTCTTTTGCCTGGGCGACCGACTCGAAGAAGCGATGCAGGCCGAGGCAGCGCGCTACGGTTTGGACGCCAGCGCCGCACTGAGTCCGGGCGACGACGGCTTCGCCATTCCGCAACAAGCCGTAGTCCTGGAGCTCGCGGCGGGCGCCGACATTGGCGTTTCGCTGACGAGCGGCGGCATGCTCATGCCGCGCAAGAGCCTGTCGGCTGTGGTCGGTTTCGGGCTTCGAATGCCGAAGGAAAGTCGCGCCGAGCGTTGCGAGCGATGCGCGGCCCGGGAGCGATGCCCTCACCGCTGGCCGAGGACGTCTGGGGTCGCGGCATGAGATCCGCGCAGGAATCGTCTCGGACAAGTCACTCCATCACATTCGAACCCGACGGACAGCAGATTTGGAGTCTCCCTACCGAGACTCTATTGGATACCGCGCATCGCGCCGGCGTGCGGATCGCCAGCGTGTGCGGGGGCCGCGGACTTTGCCAATCATGTGTCGTTCGGGTGACGGAAGGCCCCGTGGAGCCGCCTTCCCTGCAAGATATCGAATTCTTTTCGCCGGAGGCAATCGCGAACAATTGGCGCCGGGCCTGCCAGACGTTTGCCAGCGGCGATTGCCGCGTGGAGGTTTCGGAGCGCGCCCGCGCCGTGCCGCTGCGCACGGAGGTCGAAAGCGAGGACGTGTGGGTCCGTCCCGATCCAGCCGTTCGGCTGTACCCGGTTACGGTTAGGCCTCCAACGCTGACGCATCCTATCGCTGATGACATCCGGCTGATGAATGCTCTGAACGAGAAGTGGCCGGGTACGTGTTCGAGAGTCGACCTGGACGTGTTGCGCCTCCTGCCCGCAGTATTGCGAGCCAATGGCGGACAAGTTGTCGCGCTGATTCGCTTTGGTGAAGTAATCGGTGTGACTCCGCCAGTGAAAGATCCGCTCCCGGGGCTCGCCGTGGATATCGGTACGACCAACATCGGCGTGCTCCTGGTTGACTTGCGCAACGGTCGGACCCTTGCGAGCCGCGCGACTGAGAACCCTCAGACTAAGTACGGCGCCGATGTGATTACCCGCATTGGCAAGGCGCGGGCTTCCTCGGAAAACCAGAAGAAACTGCACGATCTGGTCGTAGCCGAAATCAACGCTGTGGCCAAAGAGCTGTGCGAGTCGCAATCCCTCAATCCTGAGCGGATCGCCGACGTCGTGGTAGCAGGCAATACGGTTATGAGTCACCTGTTGTTGCAGCTTCCCGTGGATTATCTGGGCGCAGTTCCCTTTGTCGCGGCGGCTGCAAGCGCGGCAGACGTCAAAGCCCGCGACATCGGGATCAAAGCCGCGCCTGGCGCGTACGCGCACGTGATTCCGAACATCGCGGGATTCGTTGGCGGCGACCACACAGCGATGTTGCTCGCGATCGGAGCGGACCACGAGCAAAAGACCATCGTGGCTTTGGACATTGGAACGAACACCGAAATATCGCTCGTCCACAAGGGGCAGCTTCTGACGATATCCTGCCCTTCGGGACCGGCGCTGGAAGGGCGCCACATTCTCTGCGGCATGAGGTCGGCGCCTGGGGCGATCGAATCGGTTGCGATATCCGGCGATGACGTGCGCATACAAACGATCGGAAACGCGCCCCCGATTGGGATTTGCGGATCGGGAGTGATCGACGCGGCAGCGCAAATCTATTTCGCGGGCATCGTGAGTCAGACGGGTCGAATGACAAAAGAAGACCCGCGAGTGCGCGTTCGCGATGGGCAATCAGAGTTCATTCTCGTTGACGAAGGCGCGACCAAGGGCAAGGCCGTGGTGTTCACGCAACGCGACGTTCGCGCGGTCCAGCTCGCAAAGGGCGCGATTCGCGCGGGAATTCAGGTGCTGCTCGAGGACGCCGGACTGCGCGAGGACGAAATCGATCAGGTAATCATCGCCGGGGCTTTTGGCAACTACATCGATCTTGCGAGCGCCCTGGCAATCGGCATGTTGCCGGATTTGCCGCTGGACCGCTTCGCGCAGGTGGGCAACGCCGCGGGAATCGGAGCAAAGCTCGCGCTCGTGTCGTACCCGCACCGCGCCACCGCTCAGGCCCTCGCAGCGAGCAGCCAGTATTTCGAGCTTGCGGGAACGGAACGCTTCAACAAAGCGTTCATGCGCGCAATGCGCTTTCCCGACCGCAGAAAGAATTAGGAGGAGGCGACTATGGGGATTCCAGGTGTCAGCGTTATCGGCGACCGAATCAATCCTGGCTTCAAGGCTACGAAAGCGCTCGTCGAAGCTGAAGACATCAAGGGCTTGCAGGCTTTGGCCGTGCAGCAGGTGCAGGCGGGGGCATGGTGCCTTGACGTGACGGTCGGGCCACGAGGCTACAAAGATTTCAAGTTCCTGACGGAAGTGATCAATGCATTGCAGGCAGCGGTGGATGTGCCTCTTTGCTTCGATTATCCCAGCGCGGAGGTGCAGGCGGTTTGCCTGAAAGCCTACGATCCGGCCAAGGCCAGAGGGCGGAAGCCGCTGGTGAACTCACTCGCTGAGACTCGCCTGGAAATGCTTGAACTCGTCAAGATTCGACCATTCCAGGTCATCCTGATGGCTTCGGAGCGACTTGAAGACGGAGCGCCAAAGTCGAACAAGTTGACAATCGAAGTGGTCGGCGTGGCTCGCCGCCTGAAGGACAAGCTGACGAGGGATTGCGGGTTCTCGCCGCAGGACCTTTTCGTAGACGTCACCATTCATAGTCTCGTGTCCGACCTGGAGGGGCTCACGAAAATGGCGCTGGACGCCATCCGGACCATCCGACAGGATCCAGACTTGCAGGGTATTCACATCATCGGTGGAATTACGAACATCGGGAACATGCTGCCGCCTTTGAAGTTCGACGGCATCGCTCTGCGGCAGCTTGTAGAGAACGCATTCTTGACTCTCGCAGTGCCTCTCGGGTTCGACACCATCATGGGGACGCCATGGAATGACTTTCGAACCCTTCCGGACGACCATGTCGTGCTTCAGACTCTCAAGGATTTTACGGAGCTGAAGGGACTAAATGCCATGCGCCGGCTTCGCCAGCTCTGGGCCCAAGGCCAGGAATCGAAATCTGCGGCACAGAAGTGAATTCATAGACGCCCGATTAGCGCATTTGCCGGACACACTCACTCATCGAGAGTGGGAAGCGTAGCGCTGTGCCGCGATCCACAAACCATTGACTTGCGTCTATTCGGTTGAGCCCAAACCGGAAATTTGTCCGGAACGCGCACGACCTTACAATGCCGTTCATGGAGCTCTCGTCGCGGGTCTTCATCAGCGATGATGAGCTTTCCCTTCAAGCTTGACCACCGACGGCGACTTCTGGCAGATCAGCTCAGAAAGCGCTGTTCCATCGGGTTTAAGCAGTTCGGAGACACGCAGCTTGTCCACTTGCGCAACGATGATTTGACCGACTTCGGTATGCACGTCTGAGAAGATCCCGATGGTCTTCATTCCCTGCGTCTGGAACAGGTTATCTTGGGTTGGGGTCAGGTAGTGGACCGCGCTAGCTTTGTAGCGATGGATCAGGAAAAGCTGGACGAGCGTCATGACCCGCTTTTGACGTAGCCGCGCCACTGTCTGCTGATCGCGGACCAGAAGGAAATTCCGGCCACGACGATCCTGGGCGTTGGCGAAGATGATGTTCGCGAGCTTCCCCTTGCTGACGGCGTCGACTACATTCAGTTCCAACAGTTCCGAGCCAGCCGTGTGGGGACGCAGCTCGACTCGAATCCTCGCCGGATACTTCCAGTGCTTCGTCCACTTCGATAGCCACTCCTCAAGCACCCTAGTAGGAACCTCCGTTTGAACGAGGTGCTGGTAGTGGGTCGAGCCCTTGCCCATCGCCTTCGTTGCCGCCGTGCGGCCCGACGAAGCCATCAGTGCGCCGTCAAGTCGCAGCCCTCCGACTAGAGTCTGCGGTGTCCTATAGGGGGATTCCAGTAGTCTGAACTTGCGCTGCAAGCGCGCGAGCGCCAGCATCCCGTCTTCTTTCAGCGCGGTCGCAAACTCTTCCGCAGCCATGCCGTCGATCTGATGGCCACCATAGGTAATGAAGTTGAATACAAACCCGAGCTTTCCGAGTTCCTCCGGGAACCTTCTCATCTCTTCTTCACTCATGCCAGTGGTGTCCCAGTTGAACGAGGGGGACAAATTGTACGCCAGCATTTTGTCGGGATGTTTCGCGTGGATCGCTTCTGCGAAGGTCCGGGCATCGTCCAAATCCGCTGTCTTGGTTTCCATCCACAGGATGTCTGCGAAAGGAGCCGCGGCAAGCGACTTGGCGATGGCATAGTCAATGCCACCCTGAACCTGATAAAAGCCCTCCGGCGTCTTGGGCAACTCACAATCCCAGGTAACCTCAATGCCCATTGACCTTGCCCGTTCGTGCGCCTCGTACAAAGAAGCGCGTTTCGCAAACTCAAGCCACTTATCCACGGTCGTTTCGAAAGGCTCGCCTTCGTCCGTCCGAGACTTGATGACGTCGGCGACAGCCTCTCCATAGGTCTTCAGTCCAGCTTCTACTTGCCAGATCTCCATGTAGCGTGTGTCCATCTTGTCGAGTGCTTCGTCGAGTTCGATTCCTGAGGCATGCACAAGACCCGGGCCAACTTTCGCGATTAGCGAAGCGAGCCCTACTCGATCCAGCCAAGCAAACGCTGCCTGATACTCGGTTTCCGACACATTGAAAAGAAGGTGTCCCCGTAGCTCGACTCCCAGTTCAAATAGCTTCCTCAGAATGGCGAGATAGCCCGTCCGATAGCTGGGCAGTTCGGTATTGGCTGCGCCCAGTATGAAGGGCTGGTCTCGCTCATCGCTCCGATTGTCGAGAAATGTCGCCGCTTCTGCATCCGTTCGGGCCACAATGATGCCCGGCACCCGCATGATATCCAGCTGCAGGCGTGCTGCGTTTAGACGCCTGATCTGTTCGTCCTCCGCGACCAGAACCTTTCCGCTTTGGTGACCGCACTTCTTCGCTCCGGGTTTCTGGTCCTCGATGTGGTAACCTGCAACACCGGCTTCCACGAAACGACGGATCAAGTTGCGTACGTGCGCCTCCCCACCATGCCCCGTGTCGGCGTCCGCAATGATATACGGCCGATAGTCAACCGTCGGAGTCGCCCTGCGCTGCTCTTTGGTCATGCGCGCGCGTGCGAAGTGTTGGTTCTTGTCCGCCGCGAGAAGCGCTCTGACCAGCCCGGCTGCCTCGTCGGGTACCTGGCTGAGCGGGTAGCTTGCGAGGTCAGGTCCCGGATCTTCGGACGACGAACCCTTGGCTGAAGTCGCCCAGCCGCCAAGGTAGATGGCTTCGATCCCCATCCGCTTGAGCGTCACGGCCTGTCCTGGGGAGTAGGGGCCGAAGGTGGTGATCTGTTTGCGCTGCTTGAACAGCTCGCGCAGACGCGTGTATAGCTCCTCGGCAGCTTGTCTTGCGACGGTGTAGTCGCTGGAAATCGTGCCTTGCTGCTCTGCCACTTCACGCGCCGAGTATAGGCGGACGATACCGGCGAACCGGGGACTCGCAATCCACCGCGAGGTAGCCTCTACTCGCTGGTCAAGTGTGCTCATTCCCTGGCCTCCAAGAGCGATACGCGTTCCGAAAGATAGATTAGAAGGAGCATCGAATCGGTGACTTCTGTCACACCTTCATGCTTCCTCTCGACACCCGCGCAGCCTCCGCCTACCGAAATAGAACGTTTCGCAAGGAGATCGGGCTGTTTCTTGGCGTGATAGCGGTCACAATCATTTGTGACAGCTATCACTATTTGCATTTTCAAGCCTATTTTAATGCTTCAGTCGTAAACGAACGACCGAAGGCAGCACCTCATGACCACGCAGAGAATACCTGAAGAGTGCCGAAAGACAGCCCACATCCGCTTCACGCTAAACCGTGAAGAAGTTCATGTGTCCTTTGCTCCTTACAAGACATTGCTGGAGGTGCTTCGCGAAGATCTAAACCTCATGGGGACGAAGCACGGATGCGAGCTAGGCGGGTGTGGCGCGTGCACAGTCCTTCTGGACGGCGAACCTGTACTGTCTTGCCTTGTTCTGACGCTTGAGTGTGACGGAAAGGATGTAGTCACGATCGTATCGTCTATCCAGACGACGGCATCGTCTACACCGCCGTTATCCACGCGCACCAGAAACACATCGCGCGTTTCCCCGCAAACATCGACGTCCTGCGCGACATGAATCTTCTTAGGAGAAGGCGCCGTTCCCTCCAATCGAACCGTGTCCTCGATTAGACTTCCCGGCAGTTCCTGCACCCGATACTGCGAGACACTTTGTTCGATCGATCTTCTACATCCGAAAAGCACGGTGAACAGGGCGATCACCGCCCAGACACACCTGCCCATCGAGAGGCCCTTACCGCGTTCCGACCTTGATTTCGCGGAACCCATCCGCGCCGCTCCTTATCGGGTCACTCGCGCAGTCTCCGGGGCGACCGCCGCGTCTTTAGCCCGCACGGTTGAATCGCGCGGCGACACGTCCTCGCGCGCGTATTTGAGTATCCAAGCCATGGAAAGAGAAAACAGCGCGAGAAAGATGAACGTAATGAAGCCGATGGCGTAGCCGCTCTGACCAAGATTGCGAACCGCAAATCCCATGACGGGCGGAATCACGAAACCGCCAAACGCTCCGAATCCGCCGACCCATCCCGCTGCGCCGCCCACTGCTTTTGGTACGGCCTGAGGGACGATTTTGAAGACGGCCGCGTTACAGATGCCCATGCCGAAAGCCATTAGGACCTCGCCAGGAACCGAAAGCTCAAACTGGCGTGAACTTGTCATCACAAGCGCCCCGACGAGAGTGATCAACAGCGCCAGGATCGCCGTGTTCTCTCCTCCCTCCTGCAATTGATCGGACAGTACGCCGCCCGCAACGCGAATCAACGACGCGACGATCGAAAACACTGCGGTCAGCATCAAGGCGTGCTCAACGCTCACACCGAAAAAGCGAGTCCAATAGATGGGTAGCCAGGCGGTCAATGCCATGAAACCACCGAAGGTTGTGAAGTAGATCCAAACGAGCGCCCAGGTCCGCCACACTCGAGCGGAGATTCGCAGACTGTCCTTCAGATTTCCGGTCGGGAACAGATCCTGTCCAAGCTCGTGTGCGCGAGCTCTGGCATCTGCAGGCACCAGGCCCTTCTTCAGCAACTGAAAATAAGGACTATTCTTGCCGAGGAGCGCGTAGAGAATTGTTCCGGCGACAAGGATGCACAGCCAGAGAAGGTAGGAGACTGCGAGGCCGAATCGGGTCAAAGCAAAGGGCACAAGCATCAGGAATATTCCCGGAGCCACGTTGCCTATTCCGGCGAAGACAGCGAGGGCGCGCCCCTGTTCTCGTTGCGGGAACCAATAGGAAACCTGGCTGATACCTACAGAGAACGTTGCGATTCCGCAGCCGCTTAGCGTGCCGAGGGTCATCAGGAGCGGGTAACTCTTGTACGTGAGGTGTGTGGGATAGAGAAAACGAGCGACCAATGCCAGGCCGACCATGCCGACTACGGCAAGACTCAGCAGCCAGAGAAACGGCTTTCGTCCTCCGGTCGTGTCCACCCACGCGGAGAACGGAATCCGCAAAAGCGAACCCGAAAGAGACGGTACGGCCACGAGAAATCCAAGAGCCAGGGGGCCGAGTCCCATAACTTGCTGGAATCGGTTCGCGGACGGTCCGAAAAGTGCGACTGCGGCAAAACCAACGAAGAACCCCAGCGTCGCGCTCCAGAGTGCCTTCCTGGGTGAGCCTACTATGGAGTCCATTTTTTGCTCCTCCGTACTGCCTCCCACCACGATCCCACCGCTTCAGAAGCGAAGATTCGTCTCGACGTACGCAAATTGGCCGTTGGGATCTTTGGGATAAATGCTTGCGATCACCGCCTTACCCCAGGCGTGCGCGTAATAGAGTCCGAGAGAGAAGTTCCGCGTTACTTGATAGTCCGCGCTGAGATCCCAAACGTTCGCGAAACTCCGATTGCCGCCGCTGGGCCGTCCCGTGTAACCGAACGATTGCGGCTGGAAGGCGCCACCGCCGAGATACCAGAGATCGTTTCGGCTGGCGAGGCGCAACGCGTGCAACTCGCTGCGCATTGGAAGTTTCGAGTGGGGTCGGAGATTGAGCGAGCCGTAGAAGTCCTCGTTGTTCTCCATGTTATAGAACGGCATGCGCGCATAGATCCGCGGAGTTGGAAGCACTTGGAAGAATGTCCCGTGGACTGAGTTGTTGGAGCTGCCGTTGCCGTCGCCGCTTCCGTACGAATAGCCAGCACTCAGCCATAGCTTCAGTGTTTTCACCCGCGGCTGCCAGCCGAATTCCCCGACGAAAGCGCCCGCGCGCTGCGTGAGCCGCCCCCACGAGCCGGTCTGAACTGCGCCCCAGACAAGGAAGTCGAACTTGCCGGACGCGTCTGTGTTGAAGACGTGGAGGTAATCTCCGCCGTAGGTCGCGATTTGAATCTCGCCGTGGTCTGCCCTGCGGTCGTCTGGCGAACGGTTGTCCGTCTTGAGCACGCCCGTGCGGTGATCGATGTAGCCCAAGCCAAATAACCGCAGCTCGCCCGCGCTGTGTTCGGTCGATGTCGGCAAGGTCAGGGCGCCGTAGTAGACATCTACGTCTAGCTCGCCCATGCCGTCGATCTGATAGACACCCCTCGTTGTTCGGGCGCCGAACAGAGTCAGGTTTTTCTTGTCGAAGTTGTAGCTGAACTGTGCGCCATCGTAGCTTCGCTGGACGGCCGAAAAAGCGAAGTTGCCAATCAGCCGCTGAGAGATCCTCGTTTGCACGAGCGAGGCGAGCGTAGCGTCGTTCGGCTTGACTTCGGAACCATCGAAATACTCGAAACGCCCCAGTTTCAGTTTGCCCTCGCCCAAACGATTGATCTGGAAGTAAGCCTGTTTTACGAATGCGTTGACGTTGTTGCGACCGTTTCCGTTCGCGGCATAATAAGTGCCGCCCGGCCCAAGCTGCCCCTGCACTGCCGGCGCGGCGACGCTGGCATGCCTGGGCAGGAAAAGTATGGCGTCCTGGGCGGCCTCTACCTGCCAGTCAAAGCGTTCCGTTTGTTGCCCGATCGCAACTCGCAGCAGCGAATGAGGAAAAGCGTAGGAGTTCTCTCCCGAGTTGCCCTCGAACCAGTCCCACCCCTCCACGCGCACGCGCCAATTCCCGGAGATGTCCAGCGGACCGAGCTTGTAACCGCTCGCCTGCGCCGGGTCGGATTGCGACTGAGATTGTGACTGCCCTTGCACCGCCGAAGACCAACCTAATGCAGAGCACAACAGAACCGTTGCGGCGGCCACACTGATCCCACCGCGGCCCCGACCTTCGCTCCAAAGCCTTCTCGATAAGCGCCGCAGACCGCTCACGAGATCTCCTCTGGAGCGCGATACCAGCGCACCACTTGGTTCTTCCGCCAGAAGTACGGGTTCGGCGCGACGAGAATGTGCACGAGTCGAGTGAATGGCGCCACCCCGATCAAGGTGTATGCCATCACGATATGAAATTTCACGACCAATGGCATCGCGGTGACGAAGCCGAGATCTGGGTTGAGCTTGACGAGCGACCAGAGATACGGTGCAACCGCCGCAGCGAACCAGGAAGAACCCCAAGGATGGAAGACCGCGACATACACCCCGCTCGCCACCTGCACAAGCAGCAGCGTGAAGACGATCCAGTCCATCGGGGTTGTAACCGCGCGGACCTTCGAGAAAGTCAGTCTTCGATGAATCGCGCCACAAAGGCCGACCAGCGTCAGCAGTCCGAACACCAGCGCGGACGCTTCCAGAACGTAAAGACGCAGTGGCCGGCTGTTCCACGCCAGAATCTCGCGCGGAATCAGGAATGCAACAATATGCCCGAGCAGAACGGCGACAATGCCGTAGTGGAACGGCACGAGTCCCCAGAAATGTTGCTTATTTTCTAGAAACTGTGACGAGAAACTCGAATACGTGAAAGGAGCCTTGCGGTAGCGCATGATGGTTCCAAGGAAGAAGACGAACATCGCGAGATACGGAAGCACCATGAAGAATAGGCCGTTTGCGAAAGGCAGCATGGATGTCATCACCATCCTTTCGAATCCAAAATGCGAAATGCAGGTTCTGCCAAGACCACTGCGGGTTCCGGCCTTGGGTAACGGTGCTCCAGCAACCGGGTAGCAGCGCTGAGGACGTTTTCGAATGGGTTCGATTTCCCCTTGATTCCCGCGGCCATCTTGTCAAGCGCAGGGAACAGGCATGCCGCCGCAAAATCGGCAGCTTCGTCCGGTTCCATCCGGCCGAGCGCTTCAAGCGCATGCGAAAGATGATCCGGTAGCTCGGTGGACTCCTTCACGCCCAGCCGCCGCAACTCTCCTCGCATCCTCACCAGGAATTCTCCGCGTTCGTAGTTCTCCCCGAACAGATGCCAGCCGATTTCGAGCGAACAAACCGGATCGAGATCAAAAGTCGTTGTGTAAAGCACCTGCAAATCCTCAAGAGAGAGACTGCGTGTCTGTTCGACGAAGTGTTGGAGCAGCAAGTCGATTTCCGGACTGTCGTTTGCCAGGACTTTGCAGGAGCGGACCACTTCGCGCGCGTAGTCTTCGGTCGGATAGCGCAAAAGCGCTGCCAATGACTCGAATTCGTTCGCGTCCGCCATCACATTCCTCTCTTCGGGCCAGAAAGGAATCCGAATCCCACGCCTTGTTTGTGCTCGAGCGGGTCTTCCATCATCTGAATGGCTTCTTCCCGGTGCATCGGCGGGATCACGAAGCGGTCGTCAAACGTGCAGAGGGAGGTGAGTCGGTAGATGGCCTCGGCCTCTTCCACTGAACAATCCGCCTCGCGCAGCATGCGCATGGCGGTCTGCTCGTCCACGTCGCCAACGGTCTTGAATCGCCGGTACCAGCGGACGGCTTTCTGTTTGCGTAGCGCATAGCGCAGAGGGCCTTCCTCACCCGCGCCAAATAGATTCGCGAGGAACTTCATCGGCACGCGCGCCTCTTCGATGTCGTGAAAGAGATCATCCGAAACGTGATCGAGCGAGCCGTTCGATCGGTTCGACATCACCGGAGACATCGGCGGAACGTAGAACAGCATCGGCATGGTGCGGTATTCCAAATGCGGTGGAAGCGCGAGCTTCCAGTCTTTGACGAACCGATAGACAGGCGAACGCTTCGCCGATTCGAGGACCGATTCGTGTACGCCGTTTCTGCGTGCGGCCGAGATCACCTCGGGATCGTTCGGGTCAAGAATGAGTGAGCGCTGGCCTTCGATCAGCTTTTCGCTCGGCAGGCTGGCCACTTCTTCGATCCGCGAGGCGTCATAGAGCAAGACGCCCAAGTAGCGAATGCGGCCCACGCAGGAATGGAAGCAGGCGGGAGCCTGACCGGTCTCCAGCCGCGGGAAGCAAAGGATGCACTTCTCCGACTTGCCCGTGTTCCAGTTGTAGAACATCTTCTTGTACGGGCATGCCGCCACGCAGGCGCGCCAGCCCCGGCAGCGCGTCTGGTCTACAAGCACGATGCCGTCTTCGCCGCGCTTATAGAGCGCTCCCGAAGGGCACGACGCAACACAGGAAGGATTCAGGCAATGATTGCAGATGCGCGGAAAGTAGAAAAACACCAGCCGCTCGATCGCGAAGAGCTGTTGCTGCGTATCGTGGTTGAGGCCCTTCAGGTTGGGATCGCTCGCGGCGTAGATCGGAGAGCCGCCCAGGTCATCGTCCCAGTTGGGCCCGGCCTCGATATTGATCAGTTCACCGGTCACCATCGAGACCGGCCGCGCTGTGGGCTGGTCGGTTCCCGCCGGAGCGGTGAATAATTCCTCGTATTTGTAGGTCCACGGCTCGTAGTAGTCGTCCATCGTGGGCATAGACGGGTTGTGGTAGATGTTGAATAGGGTCTTGGCCTTGCCGGTGGACTTCAGCCGAAGCTTGCCGTCATGGAGTTCCCAGCCGCCGTGGTATCTGTCCTGATCCTCCCAATCGGTGGGAAAGCCGGTTCCCGGCTTCGTCTCAACATTGTTCCACCACATGTATTCGGTGCCCTTGCGATCGGTCCAGATGTTCTTGCAAGCGATGCTGCACGTGTGGCAGCCAATGCATTTGTCGAGATGAAAGACCATCGAAACTTGAGAGCGGACGTTCATCGCATGGCTCCTTTGCCTACCACTGCAATTCGGGAAGCTTGCGCACGAAAACATGAGTGTCGCGGTTGCAGCCGGTCGGCCCCCAATAGTTGAAGTGGTACGTAAACTGGCCATAGCCGCCGACCATCAAGTTCGGTTTTAGACGTACGCGCGTCAGGCTGTTGTGGCCCCCGGCACGGCGCCCCTTCCGCAGCGGCGATTTAGGGACGGAAAGCGTGCGCTCCGGCGAGTGGTACTGGATGCAGATTCCGCGCGGGATGCGCGCGCTGACGGCGGCGCGAGTCACCACCACGCCGTTATCGTTGTGTACCTCGACCCAATCGTTGTCCGCGATGTTGATATCAGCGGCGTCCTTGTCGTTCATCCACAGCGGCTCAACCCCGCGCGAAAGCGTGGTCATGCGGTGGTTGTCGCCGTAGGTCGAGTGGATGTGCCACTTCCCATGCGGGGTCAGGTAATTCAACATCTTTGTCGGTCCTGCTTCCTGACTCAGGCGCAGGTCCGCGTATTGCGCGGGCGACGGTTTCGGTTTGTACGTGGGCAGGTGCTCGCCGAACTGCAGATAGCCTTCGTGATCGAGGTAGAAGTGCTGTCGGCCCGTGAGCGTCCGCCATGGCACGAGACACTCGACGTTATATGTGAAGGGCGAATACGCGCGGCCGTCCTCAACCAGACCGGACCACATCGGGCTGTTCAACAGGCGCTGCGGGCGGGCCTGCAACCCTTTGTAATCCACGCGAACCGACCGGCTCTTTTCCGCCAGACGCGTGAGGGGAAGGCCAACCTTCTCTTCGATGTCCTTGTACGAGCGGTAAGCCAGTTCGCCATTCGTCACCGTAGCGAACCGCAGAATCAGATTGCAGGCGTCCTCATCCGCGGCCAGCGACGGGTAGCGTTTGCCGCCCCATTCCTCCGTCGGAAGCGTTCGCAGGGCCTCATCGTATGTGTCGTCAACGGGATAATGCGTGCCATGGGCGCCCAAGCCATTTGCGCGCACAGACGGGCCAAGCGAAATGAACTGGTTGTACAGATTCGAATAGTCGCGCGCCACGAGCTTCAGCCCCGGCATCGACTTGCCAGGAACCGGCTCGATACCTCCCTCTTTCCAATCCGCAATCGTTGGCTGCGCGATCTCGGCAGGCGTATCGTGCGCGAGCGGTGAAGCCACCAAGTCCCAAACCGGCTTCGGGAAGTGCTGCTGCGCGAGCTCTGAGAAACTTTTCGCGACGGCTTCGAAGATTTGCCAATCGCTCTTCGATTCCCAGCACGGCGGCACCGCCGCCGAAAGCGGATGAATGAAGCTGTGCATGTCGGTGGAGTTGAGGTCGGCCTTTTCGTACCAGGTCGCGGCAGGAAGCACGATGTCCGAATACAGAGCGGAGGTGTCCATCCGGAAGTTCAAATCAACGATCAGGTCCATCTTTCCGACAGGCGCTGTCTCGTGCCACGCGATCTCTTGGACTGAATCGGCGGCGATGTCCTGGGCGATGGCGTTGGTGTGTGTGCCGAGGTAGTGCTTCAGAAAAAACTCGTGCCCCTTGGCGCTGGCCATCAGAGCATTGCCGCGCCAGATGAACCACACACGCGGCCAGTTCTCTGGTGCATCGGGATCCTCGACGGAAAACTTCAATTTGCCATCACGAAGCTGGCGTACGACGTGCGAGTAGATCTCAGCTTCATTCTTTGCTCCGGCGCTTTCAGCCTGCTTCACAACGTCGAGAGGGTTCGCATTGAATTGCGGATAGAAGGGCAGCCAGCCGTTGCGCACGGCACGCACCTGCGTATCGGCCGTGTGCCCGCTGGCAAGAGAACCCTCTTGCTGATTCGCTGGCACCGTGTGGTAATCGGTGAAGCTCTTTTCGTAGCGCCACTGGTCCGTGTGGATGTAATGCCAGCTCGGGGCGTTCTGAAGGCGGGAGGCCGGGAACCAGTCTCGTGCGAAAGCGATCGCCGACCACGGCTCCATCGGCGCGAGCTTTTCCTGACCGACGTAATGAGCCAGGCCGCCGCCGTTCACGCCAACGCAACCGCAGAACATCAGCGCGTGAATCGCCGCGCGGTACATCAGGTTCGCGTGATACCAGTGATTCACTCCCGCGCCGATGATGACCGTGCACTTGCCCTTCGTGAGTTCGGCTGTCGTGGCCCATTCGCGCGCGAAGCGGATCACCATGTCGCGGCTCATGCCCGTGTACTTCTCCGACCATGCAGGTGTGTAGGGCTGCGAATCGTCGTTGTAGTCTCTCGGGTAATCGCCGGGCAATCCGCGTGAGACGCCGTACTGCGCCATCAGCAGGTCGTATACGGTTGCGACCGTCGCGGTCCTGCCATCGGCCGTCCGAATCTTCTTAGTGGGGACGCCGCGCTGAACCGCACGGCCTTCCCCGAAATCATCGAAGCGTACTTGGGAGACTCCGTCGTTCGACTGCAGGAAAGTGAGAACCGGATCGATCTCGCTGCCATCCACACCGTCCTTCAGCAGTAAGTTCCACTTTCCTTTTTCCTTGCCCCACCTGAATCCGGAGCTACCCATCGGCAATTTGGGGCGCGAGTCCTTCGCATCCCACATCAGGAATTTCCAGTCGCCGTTTTCGACGCCCGAATATGCCCCGAGCCGATTGGCGCGGAGAAGCTGGCCGGGCTGGAAAACACCGCCCTTCTCATGCAGTTCGACAAGGTACGGAGAATCCGTGTACCTCTTCGCGTAGTCGAGAAAGTAGGGAGTCTGCTTCTGGTGGTGAGCTTCTTTCAGCAGGACGTGATTCACGGCCATCCACCACGCACCGTCCTGTCCAGCATTGATGGCCACCCATTCGTCGGCGTACTTCGATACCTGGCTGAAGTCTGGTGAGAAGACCCACATCTTCGTGCCGTTGTGACGCGACTCGGCGGCGAAGTGGCAATCGGGGGTCCGCGTCATGTTGAGGTTCGAACCCATCACCGCAAGCAGCTTTGCGTTGTACCAGTCGGCCGACTCGTGAACGTCGGTCTGTTCTCCCCAGGTTTCCGGTGAAGCGCTGGGGAGGTCGCAATACCAGTCGTAAAAGGAGAGCGAAACGCCGCCCAGCAATTGCAGAAAGCGGGAACCTGCGGCGTAGCTGATCATCGACATGGCCGGAATCGGTGAAAATCCGTTGATGCGGTCAGGGCCGTGTTTCTTGGCCGTGTAAACGCAGGACGCCGCGATCAATTCGAGAGCCGTAGCCCAATCAGCGCGCCGAAAGCCTCCCTTGCCTCGCGCCTGTTGCCAGCGCTTGCGCGCCTCGGGATTTTCGACGAGCGACGCCCACGCTTCCACCGGATCTCCGTAGCTCGCGCGCGCTTCTCTCCACAGATCGATAAGCGCGCCACGCATGTACGGGTGCTTCACGCGCAAAGGGCTGTAGAGATACCAGGAGTAGGAAATGCCACGCTGGCAGCCCCGCGGTTCATAAGGAGGCAAGCCGGCTTCGAGCGACGGATAATCGAGGCCCTGCATCTCCCAGGTCACGATTCCGTCTTTCACGTAGATCTGCCAGGTGCAGCCGCCGGTGCAGTTCACGCCGTGTGTGCTGCGCACGATCTTGTCGTGCTGCCAGCGATTGCGATAGAACTCCTCCCATCCTCTGAGTTGCGGCGTGGACTCGTCGCGAATCCACGAGAGAGCGTCTTTGTGTTTCATTGCGCACCTCGCGCGTGTGTTCGGACAACGGATCGACGAACAGACTGGATTCGTCCTCGCCAAGCAATCTGAAGCAGAGCGAGACCAACAAGCGTTCCGCCGAAACCAAAGGCGAAAAACTTCAGAATCGACGACTGATTCGCTGGCTGACTTCGAGCATTTGCATCATCGATCACGGCAAGCAGAGGAAAAATCTCTTCCGGTTGAAGGGCATGTTTGCCGAAGACGGACTGCATCGTCGGCGTCGGCGGTGTAGACAGCCATGCCCCCAGACCCTGACGCCCGCCGAGCCGGTCAAACACGTTGGTCAGATCTGGACCAAGTCGCCCGCCTCCCAATCCGCTGATCGTCCCAAGCGTGTGGCAGGAGACGCAGGCCGGACCGCCATTTTCGAAGGGTCGTTCGCCAAGGAATAGCTGCTGTCCGAGCGCAACGTCGGCAACAGTAAATGGCCTATCGCTGATAGCGGGGCCGGCAGCCTGAGGTTTTGCCGAAGCAGTCCCTCCTTCGATGTAGTCGAGCAAAGCATTGGCCAAATCCGGGTTCATACCGGGGACCGTCGGCATCACCATGTGGCCGGGCGCGTCCTGCACCAGCTGCCCGGCGTACGGGTCGCCGCTGTCGATCATGGCCTTGGGGCTCTGAAGGAACTTGACCAGCCAGGCGCGATCCTTGCGTTTCGTTACACCTTGTAGATCGGGGCCGATGATGTGGCCTCCTCCGATCGTGTGGCACGCCGAGCAGTTCTGTCGGAAAAAACTGCCTGCGTCTTGGACATCGGCCACCGATGGCCTGGCCAAGCACGCGCACATGCCGGCCAGCAGAATCCCAATTCGTACGATACGAACGGATGTCATCGGCGTACCTGCCTTTCAGGGGCGATTTCGCGGGAAGGCGTTGGGCCGCTTTTCTCGGCTATGAGTCTCCGAATCGATCCTTGTTGGCCTTGCGTCTCTGCAAGGTCTCGCAGGAGCGCCGCAAGAGTCGTCCCTTCCAGCAGTCTTTGGAACTCGTCTCGCAACGGCGCCCACCTGCCGTGCAGAGGGCAGGGCTTACTCGGTGAGCAGTCGCCAATACCCAGTGCGCACCGATTCACATCAGCTGGACCCTCTGTTGCACACACCAAGGACCACAGAGTGATCGCCTCGGGAGCCTTTCCGAGTTCGATACCGCCGCCCGGTCCCCGAAACGTCCGGACGAGACCCGCTTGGGCCAGTTTCTGGATTACCTTGGAGAGATATGGACTCGGGAGCTTGGCAGCTTTGGCAACTTCGTGAACCGGGGAGAGTTCCCCCGGCGGCCGGCCCGCGAGATAAAGGCCCGCTCGAATTGCAATCTCGGCCGCGTGTCCGTATAGCATCGAATCCTCTATACAGGAATTAAATACCTTTTATTTCGTATTTCGCTCGCTTGTCAATAGAACTTTCCACAGCCTGATTGCCCTTCCCTTCGGAGTGTCTCTCCAGACTAGGCCCAACCACGGCGGACGCTCGACTTCCCCATATCGCATACCCTTCGCCTGGCAAGGCTAGCTGTGAAGGCCGTCACGCTGCGGAGTGATACAGGTCACACCTCCACTGCCCAAATTGATCGCAAGCCTTGACGTTCCAGAACGATATAAGGAAAATAGAGTCCGTATTCCACTATGATCTATTCAAAGCCCTGTGAATACGCGGTGCGCGCCCTCGTCTTCCTGACTCGATTCCCCGACCGTCGGGCGGTACAAGGGGCGGAAATCGCCGAGGGAGAAGGCGTCCCGGCGCCCATCTTGGGCAAGGTATTGCAGGAGTTGGTTCGTAAGGGGCTGCTGGAGTCGCGCCGCGGACCCGGCGGTGGATTTCGATTGGCGCGAGACCCGCAGCTAATCACATTGCGCGATGTCGTCGCAGCGATCGACGGCCTGGATCAGTTCGCCGAATGCGCAGTGGGTCTGGAGCACTGCTCGGACGAATCCCTTTGCCCGCTGCACGAGACCTGGAAGGCGCTGCGAACACACGTGATGAACTACCTGCAAGATACCACGCTGGCCGATATGGCCGCCGCGGTGGCTCGGAAAAGCAACGTTCGCCTTCGATCGAAGCGCGCTCGTGCCAGATGACTTACAGGTAGGAGACTATGGGCACTCCTATCAACCGTCAGCTATTTCGCGCGCACGATGTCTTCCGCCCAACTCAGCGCCGCCTGGCCATTGGGAAATCCAATGGTGGTAATGGACAGCAAGATCACGTGTCGTATCTCGTCTTCCGAGACTCCTTCAGCCAAAGCGTTCCGAACCGCGGAGTGCACAGCGCCTTCGGAGCCATACCCCGCGGCAATTCCGACTTTTACCAAGCGCCGCGTACGCGCGTCCAACGGACCCGCGCTGTGGCATTCCTCGCCCAACTTTTGAAAGGCCTTCCAGACCTTCGGATAGCTTCTTTGAAAATGCTTTGTCCACTTGGGGAATTCGGCTCTCACGGAACTCTCCCTCCGTTCTTGATGTGACCCGCGAGCAAAGTACATTATTTCGGGATCATTTGGCGAGAGTGCCCGGTTGTGCGTGACCACGAGGAAGCGACTATAATCCGCCGTGATTTGGTCTTGGCGTGACGGTGATCACTTGCCACCTCTGTTCTCCGAAGTAGGATTCTTGGGCATGTGAGAAAGGGCTCGGTAAACAAATCGGGCGATTGACAGGAGGTGCCATCATGGCCCTTCCGACGGAAGAGCAAGTTCGCGACACACTCCGAGAAGTGGATGATCCCGAGATCGGGATCAACATCGTTGATCTTGGGCTAGTTTACGGCATTGAGAGGAATAGAGGCTTAAGAAAGCTTGGTAGCGATACCGGGATTCGAACCCGGATTTTGGCCTTGAGAGGGCCACGTCCTAACCCTTAGACGATATCGCCGCTTGAAGAGAAAAAGAAAATGATTGCGCGGATTCCACCAATCAGCAGTCATGATTTTCGCATGCTTGATTTGCCCGCGCAAGAAGCCCGCCGCGTCGCTCGTGCACTCGCTTTCTGTGAGGAGCGACGATAGGTCCCTGCTCCTCTCACAAGTGAAAATGCCAATCTGCGTTCATGCTAGAATCGCCACGCCATGGAGAGAGCGGGCGACATTTTGGGCAAAGCATTGCGGCGCCTCGACCGTCCTGAAGCCGGACTCGCGTGGCTGTCGAGTGCTTGGCCTTCGATCGTCGGTCCAGCGCTCGCGGCCCACACACGGCCGACGCGTTGCATTGCAGGTCGTCTCGATCTCGCGGTCGACGGCAAAGCGTGGCGGCAGCAGCTCGAACCGATGCAGCGCGAACTCTGCGGGCGAATCAACCGCGCCTGGGGCGGAAACCTCGTCCACGAGGTGAAATTTCTGGCAGCAAGAACCGCCGCGAAGCGCCTTCTGCACGAAGCCGACAACGACCACACCCCCTTCATCCGTCGCCGCTCCTAGCGTATCCTCGATAAGGCGAGACTGAAGGAAGTCCACAGACTTCCCCGCGCAAAATCGCTTGACATCGTGCTAGCGTTTAGACTGAAGCGCCAAAGACGAATGCGGCGCGCGAAAGGGACGACGCGGTAAATGGGAAACGAAGTGCCGAAGTCGCCGATTGGCCTAAGCCGGTTCATCGAATTGCGCCGGCCAGCCCGCGTCGACGGGCCGCAATTCTGCTCGTCACCTCCGCGGAGTAGAAATCGCCGCAATCTAATCGAAAGGAAGCACCGCTGCGTCAGCTACTCGGCACTCGCGCGAGGCCTTTCGGTGAGGCCCTTCACTAGCCACTCACCACTTGACGCTTGTCACTGCTTTTCTAATCGCCAAAGTCCGCAAGTAGGAGCAGAGCTAAGCCAATGAAAATACAGGCCAAAGAATTTCCTAATCGCCAAAAAGTGGACCAGACGGGAGACTGGCGTTGAATGAAAATTAGCCGCGAAGATGTGATCAAAGTCGCGGGATTGGCGCATCTCGGTCTTTCGTCCGCCGAGGTCGAGCTCTATCGCGAGCAGCTCGATGCGATTCTCACGTATGTCGACAAACTCAAGGAACTCGATACCTCGAACGTCGAGCCGATGGCGCAGGTTCTACATCCCGCAGCGACGTCCGGCGGCGAAGAAAAACATCCCGAACTTCGCGAAGACGTGCTTGTTCCCTGCGATGTCGCTGGCCACGTGCTCAAGGGCGCGCCCGAGGCGCAAGCTCCCTTCTTTCGCGTCCCAAGGGTGATTGCGACCGGCGAGGTGGAAGGTGAATAGCCGATGAGCGCGCTGGCTTCGTGGACGGTTGCGAGCGTGCGCGTCGCGCTCGAGGCCAGGAAAATCTCCGCGCGCGAACTCGCCACGGAATTCCTCGGCCGGATTGAGCGCCGCAATCGCGAGCTGAACGCGTTCCTAACCGTTTCGCCGGAGCGCGCCTACGCTCAGGCCGATCGAATCGATGCCGCGATCGCGAGGGGAGAAACTTTGCCTCCCCTGGCGGGAGTGCCAATTGCGATCAAGGACGTCATCAGCACGCGCGGTCTCCGCACCACGTGCGCCTCCAAAATGCTCGAGCATTACGTCCCGCCGTACGACGCAACCTCTGTCGAGCGGCTCGACAAGGCTGGTGCCGTGTTCCTCGGCAAAACCAATTGCGACGAGTTCGCGATGGGTGGCTCGAACGAAAATTCCGCCTACGGGCCGGTCCGGAATCCGGCCGCGCTCGACCGCGTTCCCGGCGGCTCCAGCGGCGGCTCGGCCGCAGCCGTCGCAGCGGGTCTGGCCGTAGCGGCTCTCGGAACGGATACCGGCGGCTCCATTCGCCAACCCGCGTCGTTTTGCGGAATTGCGGGATTAATGCCGACCTATGGCCGCGTCTCGCGCTATGGGCTCGTGGCCTTTGCCTCCTCGCTCGATAAGATCGGTCCGTTCGCAGCCAATGTCGCCGACGCCGCAACGGTCCTCGGCGTGATCGCCGGCCACGATGCCAGCGACTCGACCTCGGCGGATGTGCTCGTGCCGAATTATGCGGCAGAAGTGGAAAAGCCGGTCCAAGGGCTTCGGATCGGTGTTCCCGAGGATTACTTCGGTGCAGGCTTGGACTCCGAGGTGAAGGAAAGAATCCAGGCGGGGATTGCGCTGCTCGAGCGACTCGGTTGCCGCAGGATCCCCCTGCAGATGCCGCACACCGATTATGCCATCGCCACTTACTACATCCTGGCCACCGCGGAAGCCAGCTCAAACCTCGCACGCTACGACGGGGTGCGCTACGGTCTGCGCGTGCCCGGCGGCACGCTTACCGGAATGTACCGCAATACACGCGAAGGCGGTTTCGGGCCCGAGGTTAAGCGCCGGATCATGCTCGGAACGTATGTGCTCTCCTCCGGCTACTACGACGCTTACTACCTGCGCGCACAGCGTGTTCGGTCGCTGATCGCCGGCGATTTCACCGACGCATTCCAAAAAGTCGACGTGATTGTCACGCCGACTGCACCCACTCCCGCCTTTAAGATAGGGGAAAAATCGGCCGATCCGCTGCAGATGTATTTGGCCGACATCTACACCGTGACGGGATCGCTCGCGGGCGTTCCGGGCATCTCCGTTCCCTGCGGCAAAACCAAGGCGGGACTCCCTGTCGGAATGCAGATTTTCGCGCCCCACTTCAGCGAGGGCTCCCTCTTCCGGATCGCTCGAGCCTTCGAATCCGCCGGTGGCTTTTCCGTCTGATCCAATTAACCGCGCCAGTCAGAGTTCGCACCGCGCGTCGAAACAGTATTTCGACACGCGAAACACCTCCGTGAAGTGGTAGCAATATTCCCAAGATAGAATCTTTTTGCCGGCTCTGGTGTTCCCCAGGTTCGCCGTGCGAAAGTCCGAGAGGTGTAAAGCCGCCCCTAAATGCGGGGTTTTTCGCGATTTTCGGCTTTCACGGAAGCATTTAGTTCTATCCGCCTGGTACGGAACGACTATTGCTGGGGAATTAGGCAGCGATTAGTCTGACTTCAGCATCCGAGATTTCGTGAGGCCGGAAAAATGGTCCGAATCAAGTCGAGCCAGAAATTCTTCACTGAGGAAGAGGTCATCAGCCTGACCGGCATTTGCGCCGAGCACCTTCGCGGCCTCGTACAAACCAGGCACCTCGGATCAATGGCCGCCGCGGCCGGCTCGAACGTTCAGAAGTGGCTCTTCACGAATTCGGACCTGATGATCATGGCCGTCCTGCACCCTCGCTGCGAGCACTAGGCCTGCACCCCCGGGCGATTCATCAGCCGTCGTCCCAATTCACTCTGACAGAGGGTTTCACTTACTGAATCCGTGGCACGGGTTGTGGACCCGTGTACCCCGGCGTATGCTGAGATTGGCTCAACCAAATGCCCTCGTCGGGCATCGCACTATATCAGGACGGAAAAAGCATGGCGCGCCGGCGCCCCAGCCCAAGATATTCCCTAGGCCGATCGGGTCTGAAGGTGTTCTTTCTTCCCCTCTCGATCGTCCTTTCAATGGTGCCCTTGCGCGCCCAGCAGGCACCGTCTAGCCCGGCAGATTCCTCTTCCGCTAGTCAGACTTCAAACGGGTCCTCGTCCCGCGTTCTCCCGCGCGGTAGGAAGCTTCTGCTGAAGGACGGCAGCTACCAGCTCGTACGCGAATACAGGATCGACGGCGATCGCGTCCGCTACTACAGCCTCGACAGCTCGTCCTGGGAGGCGATGCCAGTTGATCTCGTCGATTGGGACGCGACCAAGAAGGCCGAGGCCGACCAGGCTCGGCGGGATGCCACACTCGCCGCCAAGGTGGAAGCGCAGGAAGCCGCTCGCGTCATACCACCGCTCGATATCGATGCGAGCCTCGAAGTGGCGCCCGGCGTGTTCTTGCCGCCAGGCGTCAATCTTTTCGCTTTCGACGGCAAATCCATCCTCCCGCTTCCTCAGGCGGAAACAAGCTCGAAGATCTCGAAAGGACGTCTGCTCGAGCAGGTGATGGTGCCGATTCCCATCGTTCCTTCGCGGCAAAACGTATCGATTCAGGGCGCGCGCGCCAAATTCCGGCTGCAGGTCAGCCAGCCGGAATTTTACATCCGCACCGCAGACGCCCGCGAACCGCGTCTCGAGCTGATCCGCGCCAAGGCGCATGGAGATAGCCGTCTGATTGAACACATCGATCAACTGTTCGGCGAAAAGGCAGAACTTCGCGATTCCCTGCCGATGCAGAAATGGCCCGTGGCTCAAGGCGTCTACCGATTCACGCTCGATAAGCCACTTGAGCCGGGCGAGTACGCGTTTGCTGAAGTGCTCGACGAAGAAGGTATGAGCCTCTACGTCTGGGATTTCGGCGTAGATGCAGGTGCAGTCTCCGGACACAAAGCCAACTAACACCAGTGCCGAACTAGCCGACCTGCGCGGGCTGCGCCTTCAGAATTTCGCCCAAAAGCTGGACCAGCGCAGATACGTGAAACGGCTTTTGAAGGACGGCTGCACCCCTGCTGCGGTAGCGCTCGAGGGCATCGGGGTCGAGCAGTTCGCCTGTCATGAAGACAAACCGCGGCAGCTTTTCCGCGCCCTGCGAGCGCAAACTTTCGAAAAACTTTTCGCCGCTCATACCCGGAAGATTGAAATCGCACAGAACCACGTCGCACGAATTTTTCGCCAGGTAAGCAAGTGCGTCTTCCGAGTTCGCAGCAGCATCCACTTTCATTCCCCGCGCAACAAGCCCCTCTTGAATGATTTCGCGGATGCTCTCTTCATCGTCCACGACGAGAACGGAATGGCCCTGCACGACTTCTGAGCCGGCTGGAAGCGGCTTTTGACGAACGGCGCCGCCCGCGGCGGCCGAACCCGAGTCCGGCGCCTCTGGAGAGCTTTCGGCGAGGACCGGAAAAAAGACGTGGAACGCCGCGCCCGATCCCGGAGCAGATTCCGCCTCGATCCTTCCTCCGTGTTCCTTGACCACCGCCAGGCAAATCGTAAGGCCGAGACCGCTTCCGCCACCCGGGCGCTTGGTCGTGAAGAATGGATCGAAGATCTTGCCCATGCTTTCAGGCGGAATGCCGATGCCATCGTCGGTAAAACTCACGCGGACCTGATTTCCCACACGCGATAACTTGATTGCCAGCGTCCCATGGTCGCGGTCGGGAGGCATGGCCTGCTCCGCGTTCGCGATGATGTTGAGGAAAACCTCCTTCAAAAGTTTGCGGTCTCCCTCGATCGGCGGAAGATCTCTCGGCGCGTCAAACGTTACGCGGATCTTTTTCTGGTCAAGCGTGGCCGCTTCAAGCAGCAGCACTTCTTTCACCACGTCACCCAGGTTCAGTCGGGTCCTGCCGAGCGTGACCGGGCGCGAGAACGCCAAAAGATTCTGTACGATCGTTGCGGCCCTCCGCGCCTGCTTCAAGACAAGCTCCACTTGCCGGCGGGTCGTGTCGTCGGTGGCACGCTCGCGAAGCAGATCGGTTACGCCGAGAATGGCCGTCAGCGGATTATTCAGTTCGTGGGCAGCGCCGACCATCATCTGCCCCATTGCCGTGAACTTTTCCTTCTGCGCGAGCTGCTGCTCGATCCTCCTCGACTCCGTCACATCCTGGCCGGACGAAACCACGCCGCTGATCTGGCCATGTTCGTCGAAGAGCGGGCTCGCATTGACCTGCACCGACCGCCAGGTCCCGTCCGCGTGGCGGGCGCGAATTTCAATTTGAACCTGGCTCTTCCGCCCGGAAACGATGTCCTGGTGCATCTGAGCCAGTTTCCGTTGGTCGCCCTCATCGGTTCGCTGACCGA